>Ga0255378_1001_pt1 | contig 41021 bp, 38 predicted proteins | sample ANMaggSSYBR01E11_FD_182109 | JGI IMG/M metagenome (GOLD analysis project Ga0255378, IMG submission 182109) | Sediment cell enrichment communities from methane seep in Santa Monica Basin, California, United Staets - ANME aggregate JGI... | ecosystem: Environmental > Aquatic > Marine > Cold seeps >...
CTTTTCCGGAAGCTATTGCCATAGTAATGTTAGGAAAAGGAGAGATAACCAGGAAAGGGATAGTAGCTCCCGAAGATGCCATAGAAGGAAAAGTCTATGAAAACTTTTTGGAAGAGTTAAAGAGGAGAAATATAAATATACTTGAGGTTTCCAGGAAGATATAATAACATACTAAAAGATAGTTTATTTGCCAGGATATAAAATAAGTGAACTGTAAAATATTTTGTAACCTATAATATTTGTATTAACTTGCCTAGTCCAAAGTCCCCAAAAATAGCCAAAAGAAGAGAGAAGTATGTAGCCGAACCGGAAAGTTTTTTGCCATAGAAAATTGGGATATAGAACCGGATATCATCTGTCTGAATAAATCTTTAGCTGCCGGTTTACCCCTTTCGGTAGTAATTGCCAAAAAGAGATTACACAGACATCAGTTTCACCTTCTAAGGGCTTAAGTTTGGGAGTCATTATGTAAGATAAAAACTCACGAGGAGATATCTTTGTTCCTTTAAATTCTATTGGTGTTGAAGCTAACATACCGCATTCTTTTAGCACTCCTGCTCCTTCCCAATGACCCGGCCAACGGATAGTCTTTTCCGCACATTCTTTAAGTTGTGGGCGGGTATAAAGAAAACTGGGCATTCCCGGAGTAATAGCACAGGCCAATTCCTCATCTTTTCCTAATTGGTTAAATCGAAATTTTTCAAGATCATCCATTGCGTTTGCTTCTACAATTTTACCGTTCTTCATTACATCTACTTTAACCATATATTCTCTTAAAACATGTTCAAAGGCCCAGGTAATCATATATTTCAAGGGATGATTTTTAGCAAATTCTTTAGCCGGAACACCCCCGCATCTCGCTATAGCTGAATCCGCCTGGTCCATTTTCTTAATACCTTCACCTAAAGTAATATTAGTTAAACCGGGGGCAAAACCCATTCCATCAATAAAGGTTACTCCATTTTTTATCGCTTTTTGGTGAAGCGATTCTCCGTATTCATCCAAGGTCATCCCATTGGGAATTTCTAAACCTTCAACCTCATATTTATCCGGCTTCCTATGATATTCTTCTAAAATGTCTACTAAATTAAGCCCGGACTCAATAGCCATATCCACCACTTTATAACTACTCTTTCTGTTGGGGAGGGCAATTGCCCCAACATCATATTTCCCCATCAATTTCATAGTCTCTTCTCGGTTGTTAACATCAATAGCGTGGAGAATTATCTTATCACTGTTTATCCATTTTTTGGTTTTTTCCAGTGCATTCTCTTTCCTGCCGGTAATTCCAATAATTCCTACTTCTCCAACTTTACTATTTTTAGCTAAATCCCAGGCAACAGCAGAGCCCATCTTTCCCGAACCTCCAAAAACTAAAACTTTCATATTTTTTCCCTCCTTTTTTGGTTACTTGGTTAGCTGGTCAACTGGTTAGTTAGTTTTCGCAAGATAAGTCATAACCTATCTGAAAAATAATAGGCAATTAATGATAGAGCCTTCATTAATTGCCTATTATTTCCCCGAATTTAATGAAGTACTCTACCTTGGGGGGGCAGCTCTCCATCTAAATCCGGGGTCAGATTTGATGACAGTCCTATAGTTATTCACTATAAGCCCAGCGGGAAAGATTTTATAGCATCTTTTCGCTTCGGCGGAAACACCTTTCAAGATGAATTAATTTTTTTCATCTTTACTCATTATTGTCCGCGCCTCTACCTCACATTTTTTTAAATGCAAGTTGATATTACTTTTTTAATATTGTATTTATTTTAAAATAATTAACTTATCACCTCCTTATTCAATTTACCAACAAATTAAAATTATATTTCAACTATATTTTCTTTATAGAATACATTTCTTTTTTCTAACTCTTCCATTACCCTTTGATATACTTTGTGTTCTCTCCCTATATATTCTGGTGGACAGATTCCAGGATATTGGAATTCTCTTTGGGCAACCAACCGGGCCATGATCGCACAGGGAAACCCGGTAGCGCGAGACATAGAAGTAGCTTTCTCTTCTTTATCGTAATAATCTATCAAGTCGTAAGTATAACGCATAATTTTTTCATCTTTTTTGCCTTGAACCATCACTCTCATTACGGTTAGCTCTTCTTCTCCCTCTTCTAATTCCCACTTAGGAAAGAGTAATTTGGAGGTAAGATCTATAGGTTTAATTTTTACTTCTCCTACTTCTATAGGTTTATCACTAAAAAATCCGGTCTCTCTTAACATCCGCATCTTTTCAGCATAACCCGGATAACGTAAGGTCTTCTCTTTCATGGAAGGAATTTTAATAGTATAAAGCAGGCTGCGAAGCCCATCGGTATTAAAGGCCTCCAAAGTTCCAATCTGGGGTAAATCAATCAATTCAAGATCAGAAAGTGCAGGTTTTTCTACAATTTTTCCGCATTCTATTAATCTTGCCGGTCTTATATATTCTTCTATGACATCTTTAGGAGACCAGGCAATCTTATATTCATATGGCCATTCCCTTATCACCGGAAGACCACCTACTAAAATAGCAGCACTTTCGGTTTTATCCATTAAGCTATCGACATAACCTACAATCATGTGACTCATCCCCGGAGCTACCCCCATATCCACCACTGCAGTTACTCCTCTACTTTTAGCAAGTCCATCCAAACTTAAAGTATCTTCAACCATAAACGATATGTCAACTATGTTTTTACCGACTTCAATAACTGACCACAGCATATTAAATCCTAAAAACCCCGGGACAGCACCAATCACAATATCTTGATCAGTAACTATCTTTCTAATGGCTTCCGAACTGGATAAATCCACTTTTATTCCTCGTATATCTGTCTCTTTAGTTAATTCATCCAATTTTTTTTCATCAATATCTGCTACAGTTACTTGAAAATCTTTATCTTTTGCCAAATCTTTGGCAATCAGCCTACCTACTAAACCACAACCCAATACTATCGCTCTCATATTGTTGTCGCCTTTCTAAATTTATATATCTTTAATTCTACTTCTCTTATTCTTAACTATATATTTATCTTGCTTTTAATTACATACCCATATAGGCTTTACGAACTTCTTCGGATTCCAAAAGCTCCTTTGCTTCACCAGAGATAAGAATTCTTCCGGTCTGAATTACATATCCCCGATCAGCAATCTCGAGTGCTTCCTGAACCATCTGTTCCACTAATAAAATAGTGGTTCCTTTCTTATTAACATTAACTACTGCTTCCATCACTCTTTCTACTAATGCCGGCATTAAGCCCAGAGATAATTCATCAAGCATTAATAATTTAGGTTTAGACATCATTCCTCTGGCTATAGCCAGCATCTGTTGTTCTCCCCCACTTAAAGTTTCAGCTATTTGAGTTTTACGTTCTTGAAGAATGGGAAAAAGTTCGAAAATTTCTTCTGTTCTTAATTTTATTTCTGAACGATTAACTTCAATATAAGCACCTAACTCAAGATTTTCCTGAACAGAAAGTTTTGCAAATAATCTTCTCCCTTCAGGAACATAGCTAATCCCTTCTCGAATAATCATATGGGCAGGCAAACGAGAGATATCTTTTCCTTTAAATTTAATATTGCCATTAACGGGGTGCATTAAACCAGCAATTGTACGCATTATTGTGCTCTTGCCCGCTCCGTTTGCCCCTACGATAGATACCAATTCTCCTTCTCCAACCCCAATAGAAACATCATGAATTACCGGTGCACCATCATAGGCACAGTTAATGTTTTTCACTTCTAATATCAGTTCAGACACTCTTCTCTACCTCCTTTGCAGCCTGAAGTTTTTTACTATATTTTTTACCAAAATAAGCTTCGATTACCTGTTCATTTTTTATAATCTCCTCTGGTTTTCCTTCAGCAATCCTCACCCCTCCATCAAGAACAACTACTTTATCCGCAATGGGCATGATTGCTTCCATAACATGCTCAACTATTAAAAAAGTAATTCCAGTATCTCGTAAATTTTTAACTAACTCTACCGATTCTTTTACTTCAGTTGAGGTTAAACCAGCCATACTTTCATCAAGCATAAGAAGTTTCGGACCGGTAGCCAGTGCACGAGCTAATTCAAGCCTTTTTTTTAATCCAATTGTTAAATCTCCAGCACGTTTATTTTTTACTTCGGATAAATAACTTTTTTCTATGCATTTTTCAGTAATTTGTCTCGCTTTTTCGCTATTAGGTTCGCGTAAATAAGTCCCAATAAGAACATTATCAAATACTGTCATATCTTTTAAAGGATGAACTATTTGAAAAGTACGAACTGCCCCTAATTTTGCTACTCTATAAGGAGGAAATCTAGTAATATCTATTCCCTTAAATAAAATCTTCCCTTCATTGACTTTATATAAACCAGATATACAGTTAAATAGAGTGGTCTTCCCAGCACCATTAGGCCCAATTAAACCTACTATCTCTCCTTCTCCTATATTAAAAGAAACATCATGATTTGCCATTAGTGAACCAAATTTCTTGGTAACATTATGAACTTCGAGTAGTGGCAATTTATTCACCCCTCTTTGTTTTTCCCAGACTAAAATCAGTTTTTTTAGTATTCTGGAAATACTTTTTTACTTCTGAGATAATTCCCATAATTCCCCTTGGTTGTCTAACTACGACTACTACAATTATAATACCAAAAATAATCAGATCTATTCCGCCTCCTAAGCCACCCCATAAAGCTCGGCTATATTCTTGAAGAGGAATTAAGATAAGTGCTCCCATTAATGGGCCTAAAATTGTTCCTGCACCTCCAAGAATAGTTATCAGTACAAAAGTCATTGACATACTTAAAGACATTACCATTGGTGGATCCACTCGAAAGTTATACTGAACAAAAAATGCGCCACACAAACCAGCAAGAAATGCTGAAACAGCCATCGCCAGTAGTTTTACTACAGTGCTATTTACTCCAATAGATTCGGCTGCTTCTTGGTCTTCTCGTACCGCTACTAAATAGTAACCAAAACGGTTTTTTTCAATCCATCGAACTACTCCAAAAATTACAATAAATAAAATCAAAGCTCCATAGTAATACGGTATCTTAGTATAATACCATATAAAATTTTTCCATCCCTCTTCAACTAAAGGATAATCCAATCCGAGAGCTCCCCCCACCCAATACCAGACCATAAAAAGCCGATTAAAAATCTCTACTATAGCAAATGTTGCTATAGCAAAATAATGACCTTTAAGTTTAAAACAAGGATAGCTAATAAGAACTGCCACGATACTTGCAGTGATTGCACCTATTAATATTCCAGGCCAGGGAGCAATTCCGTATTTTACTACTGCCATTCCGGCACCGTAGGCACCAATTCCAAAAAAAACTGAATGCCCAAAAGATACCTGTCCAGCATAGCCTCCAATTATATTCCAGGATTGAGACATGCTGGCAAATAATAAAATGAGGATAAGGACATGTTGCAAAAAAGAATTGTTTGCTACAAAGGGAACCAAAGGAATAACAACTAATAGGATAATAAATAAATACCAGTAAATATCTTGTTTTTTAAATTTTGTTATATTCATAATTTTACCATCCAAACAGCCCTTTGGGCTTAAACATTACCACTGTTATATAAAGCCCAAAGACAACTACATATTTAAAGACCGGTGCAACGTAAAATCCTCCAAAGGCTTCAACCAATCCTATAAATAAGGCAGCCAGTAAAGCACCGGGTATACTGCCAAAACCTCCCATTGCTACCGCAATAAAAGCAATAAGACTAAATATACCCCCTACTTCAGGATGAACAGCAAGATATGATGGCATCAATCCTCCGGCAATACCCACACAGGCACCACCCAAACCAAAGACAAAAGCAAATATCCAATCAGTTTTAATTCCCATCAACTCTGCAGCTTCCTTGTCCATAGCAGTGGCCTGAATTGCCCAACCTAAACGTGTCCGCTTAATAATATAATAAATGATAAAAACTACTGCTAATGCAAATAACCCGGTAACTAACTGAGGTAAAGGAAATATAACTTTACCTAATATAATTTTTTTCCCATCCAATAAAGTCCCGGTTAATAAACGAAAATTTGGAGAAAAACGATTAAGGCAAACATTTTTTAATATCATAGCTAAACCAAAGGTTGCTAAAAGAGCAGATAAAGGTGGGCCACCGAGACACTGCCGGATAATCAGTCGGTAAGTTATCGCCCCTAAAAGAAAACAGAAAGCTCCGGAAGCAATCCAGGAAACAATTGGATCTACATGCATAAGAAATCCCAGCCAGTAGCTTACATACATTGCTACCATAAGAAATTCACCATGGGCAAAATTGATTACATCCATAACCCCCCCAGATCAAGCTCAAGCCCGAAGCTACTAAGGCGTAAACCATTCCCGTAAGTAGACCATCTACGGCAACTTGAAAAAACATAGTCATCAATAAAACCTCCTTAATGCAAAACTTACTTAAATAATCAGTTAAAAGTAGGTAGTAAGGATGAATAATTTCATCCTTACTACCTTAACTTAATCATCAAAAAGTTTAACTCATGTTTAGTATTAAATTATTTATTTTACCTGTTTTCCCAGGGGACCATGGGGTAAATAATCTCATGAGTAGCTAATTCAGGAGGAAATACGCGAACATAGGCGCCATTCTGTAATTGGGTTTTCATGCTCATTGCCTTCACATTTTGACCACCTGTAATAAACGCTGCTTTTCCACCCATAGATAAAGGTGATTCCCATTCATTGGCATAAAGGACTTCACGTACTGTTTCGATATCCAAGGTTCCGGCTTTTTCAATAGCCTGGGCTAGAATAAACAATGCTACTGCTTCCTGAATACTATCACTATCAAAAGGTACACTCGGATCGGTCTTCGCTTTATATATCTCTTCAACTGCTGCTACTGCAGGCATTAATTCGGCAAATTCCGGTGAATAACCTGTACCACCCATAAAGTAGTTAGCATCATCACCTAACTGCTGAGTAGTCATCGGATCCTGATAGCCAGAGCAATAGTTGAGAGCAATTTTGGGCAGCCAATTCATCTGTTTCATAGTCCGCACCCAAAGGGCATAGTCTCCGCCAAGGCAAGCGCCAAACACTGCATCCGGGTTTTTTGCTTTTAAAGTCTGGACTTCACTATTAAGATTAGTTGCTCCTGGGTTAAATGCTACATTAGCAATAATCTCAAATCCAGCAGCTTCTGCAGCCATCTTGCCCTCATCAGCAGCATGTTTTCCAAATTCGCTATTTTCATAAATAAGCCCGATAGTTTTTATACCAGCATTTTTAGCTTCATTCAACCAAGTAAGTGTTTCAACAAACCCAATCGACTCAGTCTTATCAGTTGGAGCAAAACGGAAGAAGTATTTGAAATCACGTTCGGTTAAAGCTGCAGAGCTTGAAGCACCACACATAAAGAGTTTCTTTTGTATTTCAGCAACAAAACTCGCCGGTTTAGTTACCGAACTATTATAACTTCCAATTATTGCATAAACTTTTTCTTGATTAAAGAGCCTCTCGGTCTCAGTTTTACCTACATCCGGTTTGCCTTGATGGTCAGTGTGGACCAGAACAATTTTATAACCATCAAGAATACCACTCTGGTTAGCCAAAGGAACATCGCACTCAGGATGAATATTGTTAATTATTTCAGCCGCGGTCTCCACAGCTGCTTTGCAACGGGCACCGGCAAGGGCACAAGGACCAGTTAAAGGAAATACGGTACCAATTTTGATTATCTTTTCCTCAGCAGAAACTATCCCACTAAAGAGCCCTACTAACAAAAATACTACTAACGCCAAGACAAAAACATTTCTTTTAAAACTCATAGTCTTTTTCTCCTTAAAATTTTTTTTTACATTTATGGAATTCTCAAAACAATTATCTTTCTTTTTCCTTAATCTTTCACCTCCCTTTTTTCCATTCTTGCCTTCCACTTTCATCTCGGTATTTGTTCAATATGTGAAATTTTTCACATACATTTATATACTACAATATCTTCTAATATAAAATCAACTTTTTAAGATAATAAATTACATCAATTCAAAACCTTCTTTAACAACTTTCATATTAGCTTTTATTCATTATCTTCTATACAAAAAGAATTTTATTTTTTAATCTTTTACTTTAAATCTTTGGGTATAATCTAATTTTAAATTTTATCAATCGCTTGCTAAAAGTTTCATATATTCTCCGATTTCGTCGATGTTCTCTAACTCTTGTGTGGCTTTTATAATATCCTCCATTCTAGAAGGAGATATTTTTTTCTCGGAGTTGGCTTTAAATTTAGAGATGAGTTCTTCTTCGCTTAAAGGCCGTTCCGGTTGACCTTTGGCAAAATCTTCCTGTTTTTTAAATTCCCCTTTAGAAGTTTTAATGGTCACAATAGCTCGTTTTGCTTTGGGGAAAAGAGCATCGATTTCAGGGTTGGCTACTACCTTAATCTTGTCGAGCAATGACCAGACAAATGGATCTCGTAAGGCATCTTCTTCAAAATCAGAAGGGAGGACATTACCTTTAGCTACTGCAACTGCTATACAATAAGGGAGAGAATGATCAGCAGTCTCTTTGGTAGTTGGCTTATATTTACTAGGGTCAGAGAGAATATCTGCTCCCCGAGTCGTAGTCTCTACTAAAATTTCTTTTACTTCTTTTGGGTCAATGCTATCTTCCTGCATAGCTTCTAAAGCAGCAGTAATGGGCTGATGAGTTAAAGCTTCGGTAGGAAAAGCTTTATAACCACATTGATTAATCAGAAATTTATCTCCCAATCCTTCGGTTAAAACATCTCTATCCCACTTTACTTTATCCAATACTTCAAATAATCCTTCTTTACCTTCAAATACTTCTACCGAACCGGTATAACCTTTACTTGCCAGTAGGGCAGCTCTTACACCTGCCTCCACAGCGAAAGAGTCTGCGGCATTTTTCATATTGGTGAGATGACCGGCCACTACTCCCCCTAAAGTGAAATGAGAAGAGCCGCTAATTCCTATGGCTGCAACTATCTCTTCCTCACTTAAACCCAACATTCTTCCAGCTGCGACCGGACTTACCAATTGAGTTAGAGTTGCATGATGCCAGCCTATCTCCCGAACTCCCGGAAAAGCAGCCAGACATAAACGCATTTCTAATTCATAGGCAATTATTATCCCTACCAGTACTTCTTTCCCGTCTTTTTTCATAAATTCTCCGGTACTAAGCACAGCAGGAATAATATCTGAAGGATGAGAGGGGTCCTGTTCCCAGTAGATATCATTATAATCGAGAGCCCTAACAAGGAGGGAATTTATTAAAGTAGCTTGGGGTAAATTTGCCTTTGTTCCCCATCCAATAATAGCAGCCTGCTCTTTTCCTCCCAAATCTTGAATATAATTATAAGCTGCTTGAGTATCTTTACTATTCAGGGCAGAAAAGGCGCAACCTACACTATCTAAAAGAAATCGTTTGGCTTCTTCTAAAGCTGTAGAAGGAATATTTTCATAATTTAATCCCAGGGCAAATTTAGCCCATTTTTGACTTATGGTCTCCATTTTTCACCTTCCTTTCAGTTTGGTTGGTTAGTTAGATGGTTACCTGGTTTGCCAGTTAACCGGTCTCCCAGTCATTTCAGTCGTTAGCGAATGGTGGATAGTCATTAGTTTATAGTTATTAGATAGAAACAATTTATTTTCAGTTTTTGATTTGATTTTTATCTTAGTTTTAAGTTTTAAATTATGGTTTTACGTTTTTCGTTTTTAGTTTTTCGCTATATAAACTAATTAACCAATTAACCATGTAACCAGCTAACTATGTATTACTTATTACTCATCACTAATCACTTTGTATTTTCCCGGCTACTTCTCTGGCTACATCTAAAGTAGATGCTGTTCCTCCTAAGTCATAAGTCCTGACTTTTCCTTCTTCAATAACCTGGGCAATGGCATTTTCTAATCTTTGAGCTAATTCTTTTTCCTCTAAATAATCCAACATTAATTTAACCGTTAAAAGCATCGCCATGGGATTTACTTTGTATTGCCCTGCATATTTGGGAGCAGAGCCATGAGTTGGTTCAAAGAGGGCATAATCATCTCCAATGTTGGCACTGGAGGCGAACCCTAAACCGCCTATTAATTGAGCACAGAGATCGGAAACTATATCTCCAAACATATTGGAAGCAACCAGGACACTATAATTTTGGGGATTCTTAACCAACCACATACACATGGCATCTATATTAGTTTCCCATAGTTCAATCCCCGGATATTCTTTTGCAATCTTACGGGCTTCTCTTACCATTAATCCACTGGTTTCTCTAATTACGTTAGGTTTTTCCACAACAGTAACTGAATTCCTTTTAAATTTCTTAGCATATTCGAAGGCCTGACAAATAATCGATTGGCAAGCCTTCCGAGTAAAGATTCTACAAGACAAGGCAATATCTTCTAAGGGAGTATCCGTAAATCTTTTCATCTTGGGGTGATTTTCTAAAAGAGAATCCATTACTTCTTTGGGTAGAGGGTGAAATTCTACTCCACTATATAATCCTTCAGTATTTTCCCTAAAAACTACTAAATCTATATCATCCCTATAGTTAAGAGGATTCCCTTTGTAGGCCTTGCACGGTCTTAGGTTAGTACGTAACTTAAATTCCTGACGTAATCTTACAATAGAGCTCGAATAAACATACCCTTTTCCTTTAAACTCGGGGGCAAGTTCCTTTTCTGCTTCTTCTTTGGGCTTGGAAGTTATCGCTCCAAAGAGACAACAATCGGTCTCTTTAAGAAGTTTTATGGTCCTATCGGGCAGCGGATTTGCTTCCTTCTTCCAAAATTCCCAGCCTATATCACCAGGTAAATAATCAGCATCAAGTTTTAGCTCATCCAATACAATTTTTGCTGCCTCCATTACATCATTTCCGACTCCATCACCCGGCAGCCAGGCTATTTTATATTTTGCCATCTTTTTATTCTCCTTCTTTAACTTTTAACATTTTTTTAGTATGAGGAATAAGTCCTCCATCTTTAAGAATCCCTAATACCGATTCTGGTAAAGGAGGAAATTTAAATAATCTCTTTTTACAAGATAATTCACCTTTTTCAAAATCAATGGTGATTGTCTCACCTGAAGATATATTCTCTACTGCTTCTTTACACTGAACCAGTAGAAGCCCTTGGTTAATTGCATTTCGGAAAAATATTCTAGAAAATGATTTGGCAACAATTGCCCCTACACCAGCATATTTAAGACAGGTTGCAGCTTGTTCCCGAGAACTACCACAGCCAAAGTTCCTTCCCGCGACAATAATATCTTCCTTTTTCACTTCTTTAGCAAACTTCGAGTCAAGGTCCTCTAAGGCATGAAGAGCCATCTCTTTGGGGTCAGTTATAGTATAAGTATATTTACCTGGAAAGATAACATCAGTATTTACATCATCACCATATTTCCATGCTTTCCCTTTAACACTCATTTTAAATCCCCCCTTACATCAGTAATTTCATTATAGAGGGAAGAAACCGCCACAGTTGCCGGACTGGCCAGGTAAACTTTTGCCTCTTTGCATCCCATTCTTCCCTTAAAATTTCTATTAGCAGTACTCAAACAAACCTCTCCCGGGGCTAAAGCCCCTTCATGGGCTCCCAAACAGGGACCGCATCCCGGATTCATTATTACCGCACCACTTTTAACTAATTCCTGAAGAATTCCCAATTCCATCGCCTGGGCAAAGATTTCCATTGAGGCAGGGAAAACTAAAAGTCTAACTCCGCTAGAGATCTTTTTACCACGAAGAATTTTACTGGCAATTATTAAATCTTCTATCCTTCCGTTGGTGCAGGTTCCAATCAATGCCTGATTAATCTTGGTCCTCGCTACCCTTGAGACAGGTTTCACATTATCTACAGTATGGGGACAGGCAACTTGAGGTTCTAAATTATTTATATCGTAATTGATAATCTTCTCAAAGTTGGCATCCGTATCTGATTTTATTATTTCATATTTTTTATTAGTTCTCGGAGCAAGCCATTGCATGGTTTTTTCATCCGGTTCTACATAGCCAATCTTAGCCCCCATTTCCACCGCCATATTACATAAGGTCATTCTCCCCCCAACACTCATTTCTCTAATTACTTTTCCACTAAACTCTACCGCTTTATACAGCGCTCCATCTGCCCCTAAATCTCCAATAATATTAAGAATAATATCTTTGGGGTATACTCCGGAAGGCATATCTCCCTCAATATTTATTTTGATGGTCTCCGGAACTCTAAGCCAGATTTCATCTGTAGCCCAAATGGATGCAACCTCGCTTCTCCCAATCCCGGTTGAAAAAGCACCAAATGCCCCATAGGTTGTAGTATGGGAATCTGCTCCTAAAATTAGACTTCCTGGAAGCACATGACCTTTTTCCGGTAAAATTTGATGACATACTCCAGTATTAATATCATAAAAATTCTCAATTTTCTGCTCCCGGACAAACTCTCTTATCTCTTTATGATTGGTAGCGTATTTTTCTGTTGCTGCCGGAATACAATGATCAAGGGGAATTACTATCTTCTCGGGATGTTTTACTTTATTAATTCCAATCTGTTTAAATTTTTTTGCTATAGCGGCGGTATTATCGTGTGACATTACTACATCCGGGGAAACGATCACAATTTCTCCGGTAATTACACTTTCTTTGCCCGATTCAAGGGCTAATATCTTCTCTGCAAAAGTCTTACCCATCTTTACCCTCCTTTTATATATGATTACGCAGATTAGGAAGAACAATTATAAATAATCAGAATAATTTGTTATGATCTGTGTAATCATCCTCTTTAATCTGTGTAATCTGTGTTTGTTTATTTAAACTGTTCGAAATTGGTAAAATCAGCATGATGAACAATAATAGCTTCCGGAGTTCTCTTGGAACGATCTCCCTCCCAGGAATGGGAAGCAATAATATGCATTACTTCTTCAGGAATGCCCTGACTATAACAAAGACCCACCCCTGATATGGGGTGACGAACTAATTTCCCCAAATTGCTTTGAACAAATTTTCCATTTTCCTCATTATATTCTACTAATTTTCCAATATCGTGAAGTAATGCTCCGGCAACAAGACAATCTTCATTTATTTTCACTTTATCTTCATAGACACCTCGAAGGGCATCCGCAGCATTCACAGAAACATTTACTACTCCCCTAATATGCTCAATCATATTACACGGGCAAGGTTCAATTAATAAAGTAAAAGGCATTCTCTGTAGGTCTTTTACTTCCCAATTTCCCGCTTTAAGAGCAATCTCCCAGACTTTCAAAACCTTTTCCTTTAAATCTGAGTCTTTGATTAAATTAAATTCCGGAATAAATTTTAATAGATCTTCTCTCATTTTTTCCTCCTTATCCCTCAAAAGGTATTTTGATATCTAAAAGAGGGGCGTGTTGCTGAGCTCCATAAACATCGGTCTCCCCGATACTCCCCGAATCAACCGGTCTTACAATAGTTGCTTTTATAGCATTAGCGGGGTCAAACTCTACAAAATAAAGAACTTTTTCAATAGGAACATGGTAGAGTTTGGCAATAAATTCTTTGGTAATTACTTTGGTTTTCTTAACTTTTTCGTAAGTTTCCTTATCTTTAAAAATTATATCAAAGGTCAACTCAAAGGGACCGGCATTTTTACTTCTGATTACTTTTACTAAATCTATAATCGAAACTTCTTTAGTCATTCATATATTCTCCTTTTAAAACTTTTTATTATTTTAAACTTCTACCATTTCTATGGAAAAAAGTTCGTCGGGGTCATCGACTTCTACCAAGTGATGAATATTAAATCTATATACCACTCCGGTAGGTATATCTGAAGGAGCATAAGGAAAAGCTAAATTACCGGCAGTGGCAATACGCCCTTTATAAGAATAATGCATTAAGGTAGAACGGGCAAAAGCACAAATAGTATTAGCCAGCTCCTGGTCTTTGGCTACGACTTCCAAAATAAGACAAAGTTCATGAGAGGCAACCTCTTTTCGAGGCTCTAACTCTCCCATTACTCCGTTCTTCCCGTAGATATGAAAGATTAGGCTGTAATCTTCCGGAGAAATATTACTAAAGTAAGTAAGTACAGTATCGCGGACATGTTTTTCACATTCATCAATCTGTTTAATCATAATTGGATCTCTTAAACCGGCGATACATATAGTCCGATAAGCTACTTTACTTGCCCCTTCTAATTTTATATTAATGGTTTTACTCTTCTTTAGTTTGGAGCCCGATACTTTTACTGCTCTTTCACTATACTGTTCGAATTTACATCCGGTAACATCAACTACTCCTTCCGGACCAATAATATGTAAGGGGCTTGATTTTTCGTACAGGGTATGGGCAGCTACCGTGCTGGGGATACATTTCCGCAGGGGATTAGTCGGTTCTACTATAAAATAATCCTCTCTTAAATATGCCATCATACAATCAGAGGTAGTCCCGGGAGTGGAGGCCATAGCTCCACATTCTAAAATCTTTCCCATATGCAAAGCCAGTCCGGGGTCATACCCTTCCTTAATGGGTAGAGCTGCAAACATAGCTGGGTCGTTGGAACGGCCGGCAATAATAACCTCTGCCCCCATCTCCAAGGCTTTTATATGAGAGTGTGTACCCATTACCGCCACAATTCGAGTAGCTTCCTCTATATCTTTAGAAGTTAATTTAGGGACAGGACCTAAAAGTTTTATCTTCCCTTGAGCCAACTTTTTTTGAAGATAATCTTTTTCAACTTCGGCATGAATCAAGGCCATCTTAAAGTGTAGGTTTTTCTCTTTGGCAATTTCTTTTACTATTTCTGAGGTCCAATTAAGATGGACTTCGGCCCCGGAACCTCCGGCAGAACCGATAATAACCGGAATTTTATGTTCACAACCCGCTGTCAACATTAAAGTAAGGTCTTTTTTGGTTGCTTCTTTACTTACAATACCCACTCCTGCTCCTAACTTATGGGGACCAGCATCAGTAGAACCGGCATCGGCAGCAATAACATGAGGTTTCTTTTCTAAACCTTTCTGAAAAGATTCTGCTGGGAAACCATATCCCAACATACCTACGGGTGATAGAACTCTTATCTCTTTCATAGTGTAATCTCCTCGCTTTTACTAATAATACTCTTTGAATATCCTAATTTTTGTTCTACTTTTTCCAATTCTTAATATATTTTTCGATCTGATTTTATATTTTCAGCAAAACTTCTTTTACATTTCTCAAATGTTTCAACATAGCTTCTCCGGCTTTTTTAGCATCATGTTCTTTAATAGCCTGCAATATTGCCTGGTGTTCGCGCCATCGTTCCTCCCGCCTTCCGGGAATTTTCTGAGTCCTTTCTCGGGTCCCTTTTAATAAATCCAAATGTAACCGTATTATATTGGTAAAAACAAAATTATGAGATGCTTTAGCTATGGCTAAATGAAACTCAGTATCTGATTCTGTTTCTTTACCATATTTTAGTTCTTCTTCCTCGTTTATTTTATTTAAGACTTGTTCAATTAATTTTGTATCTTCAATAGTGGCTCTCTGGGCAGCAATTTTAGCAATTTTCACCTCAAAAATCTCTCTCGCTTCTAAAAGTTCCAAAATGGAAGATTTTTCTAAACTTAAGATAATATTTTCTGTATTGCTATAGCCATTTTTTCTTATCTCTCGAATATATCTTCCTCCGCCAGGCTTACTTTTGATTAGGCCTCTTGATTCTAAAACTCGAAAAGCCTCTCGTAAGGAATTTCTACTGATAGATAATTTTTCAGCCAGTTCTCTCTCCGAAGGAAGTTTATCCCCGGGTTTTAGTTCGCTTCTCTTGACCAAACCTATAATTTGTTCTATTGCGCTCTCGTATAAACGGACAGGAGTAATTTCCTTAAATTCCATATTTACCTCTTTTAATTTGGAAAGTGGGTTACTGGGTGACCCAATTTACTATTTCTAATATACCACACTATGTTTAAAAAATCCTTCTTTTTTTAAAATATTTATTAATTTTTTTTAAATAGACAGGTAGACTCACTCTTTACAAAATTAATAATGACTCATGCAGATGATTTGAGTGATGTGGTTAGTTTGTGGATTCTCTTTAAAAAAACTAATACTGGGAATACTTATCAAGGGGGGGGGATAAGAAGATAATTCTTCTACATGCTTTTTCTATATGCTTTTAAAAGATATTCCTCTGGCAACTTTAACGAGTTCTCTCTTACATAAATCTATTTTCTCTAAAGTAAAACGTATTGTAGGGCCACTAATACTTATCGCTGTCGATACTTCACCAGTTGCATCTACTATAGGTGCAGCTATACATCTTATCCCGGGAGTAGCTTCTTCATCATCAAAAGCAATTCCTTCTTCTCTTGCTTTTTTCAAATATTGTTTAAACTCAGAAATGTTTAAGTTAAAACAAGGATCGCTAATAAAAAGTTTATCTTTATCAAATAGGCGATTAAATTGCTCTGGCGAAAGGTATGCTAATAACATTTTTCCTAATGCGGTTTTATAAGCAGGAAATTTTTTACCTATTTCAATATTCGTTCTTAAAACTTCATAACTATCTGCTTTAGCGATATAAACTATATCTCTGCCATTTAAAACTGCCAAGCTAATACTTTCTTTGGTAAAATCACGTAAATTCTCTAAATAGGGCATCGATTTTTTTTTACAATATTTGCTTCATCATTAGAAACTAAAAAAGCCTTATTTAGAAATTCATAACCTAGTTTATATTTTAAATTTAGAGGATTCTGTTCAATATAATTTTTATATTTTAATGTACCAAGCAATCGGTAAGTTGTGCTAATACCTAAATCCAATGCTTTGCTTATTTCAGATACGGATAATTCACATCTTGATTCAGAAAATAAATTTAAAATATTTAAGGATTTAATAACCGACTTTATATAATAATCTTTTTTACCTATTATAAATTTCTCCTTTCTGTACTACAATTGTTTTACTAATTTCAAATAATATTTACAGTTATCTTAAAAATAACTATAACTTTATTCTCTTTCGATAACTTTTCTTATTCTTTTTACAGCTTCTCTTAATCTATCTATAGGAAGCGTATAGGCAATTCTAATATAACCTTCTCCTTGTTTGCCAAAGGCGGAACCGGGGATAACTACCACTCTTCCTTCAGTTAATAATTCATCATATATTTCTTCTGAAGATTTTCCCGTCCTTTTTATGTTTGCAAAAACGTAAAAAGCACCTTCCGGTTTTATACAGGAAATTCCTTTTATTTTATTTAATTCTGCAACAATAAAGTCTCTCCTTCTTTCATATTCAAATTTCAATTTTTCAATTATTCCTGGTGAACTATCCAGTGCAGCTATTGCAGCTTGCTGAGAAACTGAACAGGGACAACTTAAATTATATCCACTTATCTTCATCATATTCGCAATGATTTCCTTTGCGGCAACTGCATATCCAACCCGCCAACCAGTCATAGCATATCTTTTAGAAAAACTATTAATAGTTATCGTTCTTTCTCTCATTCCCGGAAAATTAGCAATACAAAAATGTTTTTTATTATCATAAACCATTGTCTCGTAGGCCTCATCAGAAATTACTAGTAAATCATTTTTTATAGCTATTTTAGATATTTCTTGCAAGTCTTCTCTTCCTAAAACTGCTCCAGTAGGGTTATTGGGGCTATTTATAATAAGTAATTTAGTTTTTTCAGTAATCTTCTTTTCAATATTCCCACCCTTTACTTTAAAGCCATCTTTTTCAAATACCGGTATAAAAACCGGAGCAGCCCCAGCCAAAAATACTTGCGAGGGATAACTTGGATAATAAGGATCGGGTATTAAAATTTCATCCCCGGGATTAAGCAGAGTAAGCATCGTTACCATTAACGCATATTGTGCTCCATGAGTAACAATAACTTCTTCATAAGTAACTTCAAATTTATTTTCATTTCCATATTTTGAAGCAATGGCTTCTCGTAATTCTTTATACCCAGGAACTGGAGTATAGTGGGTAGATTTTTTTTCTTTTATCAATTCAAATGTTTTGTTAATAATTCTATTATCAGTGTCGAAATCAGGGTCCCCAATTCCTAAATTTATTACATCCCGAAACTTACTTGCCCTATCGAATATTTCTCTAATTTTGGGATAAGATATTTCTTTTGCTTTCTTAGAAAAAATATCTTTAATTTTCATCACTTTTTCTTTAATTCTCCTTATCTAGTTTACTATCTATTATATTAATATTGTATATAATTTATATCACATTCTTTTATTTTAATTTAACCGGGTATAAAATAATTAGGCACAAACAACACAAGTGAGGGAAATAAAACAATAAGAATTAAAGCAATTACCATAACCCCGACAAATGAAGCGACATATTTAAGCGTTCCTTCAAGATTAACTCCACCTATACGACAGGCAGCTAAAAGATCTACACCTACAGGAGGAGTATTAGCGCCAATAGCTAGATTAACCGCAAGCATAACCCCAAAGTGAACAGGGTCCATTCCTAAAGAAGTAATCACCGGCATTAGAACCGGAACTACAATGATTATTATTGCTATGGTTTCCATAAACATGCCCAAAATAAGAAGCATTATATTAATAAGAAAAATGACCAAAAAATAATTATTAGTTAAAGAAAAGAGTCCGTTTGCAAAATGCTGAGGAATTTGTTCGGCTGCTAGAACCCATCCAAAAATAGAGGCAGAGGCAATAATAAATAAAATTGTAGCACTTGTTTCTACAGTAGAAAGAATCATCCCCGGTAATTGTTTTATCTTAATAGTTCGGTAAATAAAAATACCCAGAAAAAGTGCATAAGCTACTGCTGCTATTGCAGCTTCGGTTGGAGTAAAAACGCCTGTAAGGATTCCTCCGATAATTATTAAAGGCATCATGAGTGATAAAAAAGCGTCTTTAAACGCATATAAAATTTTCCTTAAAGAAAAAGCTTTTTCTTGTTTATCTTCTCTTTTAATAGAAAAAAAATAAGCTAAGATCATTAAAGAAAAACCAGTAATAATCCCAGGAATTATTCCTCCTAAAAAGAGTTTACCAATAGATGTTCCTGTAGTTACTCCCAATATAACCATGACTACACTAGGAGGTATTATTGTGGCCAGAGCCCCGGAGCATCCTAAAAGGGAGACGCTAAACTCGGGTTTATAACCACTTTTTTTCATAGCCGGTAATAGAATAGAACCGATAGCGACTACATCGGCAACCCCTGAACCAGATATTGCCCCAAATAACATACAGGATGAAACCATTACCATTGCCAGGCCGCCTTTGATTTTTCCTACGAAAGAATTGGCTAGTTGCATAATGCGCGGCGTAATTTTTGCTTCTGCCATAAGACTTCCTGCAAAAAGAAAAAAGGGTATAGCCAAAAGAGGAAAAGAGTCAACTCCGGCTACCATACGTTGAGCAATAAGAGTAAGAGGTATTGTCTGGGTTAGCAATATATATATTAGCGAAGATAAGCCAATAGATATAGCAAGGGGAATATTAATCGAGATAAAAAATAGAAGCGCTATGGTTAAAATTAACATTTTTCTTCCTCCTTGCCTTTTGCTTTATTATTATTTTCTTTAAATAACTCTATGGTATTTTTCAAGAGATAGATAATCATTATTATCCCCCCTACCGGTACTGCAAGGTAAACTAATCCGGTAGGCATTTGAAGAGCTGCTGTTCGATTGGGCATAGTTAAAATAGTAATAATTATCCCTCCCCATACTAAAATTAAAATAAATAATAAAGATAATAAATTTGCGAAAAATTGAACCGATATTCTTTTTTTTACAGATAATCGATTAGTTAATAATGATATACTCAGGTGAGAACGATTTTTCATTGCTATAGCTGAACCAAGAAAAGTAAGCCAGATAAGAATAAATCGGGGGAATTCCTCAGACCAATAAATAGGTTGATGTAAAAGATAACGAAAAATTATTTGAATAAAAACCGCTATAGACATACAGCTAAACATAGCTACAATGATGAAATTTAGAAATTTTATTGGTAAAAATTCTTTCATATTTATTTTTCCTTAATAACTTAATTTATTTTTTCTATTCGTCTTTATTTGTAAAAGAGGACAATTTTTACAAGAAATATTTATCCCGACCCATGGTTCCTTGCTAATGACCCTCAATGAAATATCTTGTTCTGAGCTAATTAGAATAGCTCTTTCAGGAGATAACAGAAATTTTTTTGTTTTAGTTTCTACTTCAACTGCACCGCTTAGAGTTAGGAATATATTTTCGCCAAAATTACAATATTTCTGACTATCGCCATTATTAACGTAGTGACCATTTATTATAGAAAGATTAAGATATCCTACGTCCGTTATATAAGGTGAAAATATATTTTTTATCTTTAAATTATTTTTATTTTGAAATTTGACTCTGGAAGTATTTTTTATTATATTGGATTTACCATTTTTAATAATCTTTTTATTATTTTCCTTTAATAACGAACAATTATCACAATAAGCAGCAAGAGCAATCCATATTCCTTTACTGGTCACAACTAATGGGTGAATTTGCCCGGGAGGAACCCGAATTGCAGTCTGAGGTAATATGGTATATTTTTCATTATTAATAGTAATCTCAGCTTTTCCAGACAGAGTTAAGGTTACTTCATCCCCTGGATGGATATGATTCTGACTTTTCGCTAGATATTGCCCTTCTACTAAAGCAAACATTAAATTATTATTACCGGTAACTAAAGGAGAAAAAATCGTTTTCCTTTTAAAATCATATATTTTTTCGGGAATAATCTTTGACAAATCTCTTATTAATATTTCTTGATTGTTCAATTTTTTCTCACCTATTAGATTATAAATTAGTAAAGAGGTGTAATTAAAAAATATATTTTAACGCTACAAAATATTAAACAAGGATACCTACAATTCACCAAAAGGAGAATTATAGGTACCCTTAGGTTTTTTTACTTTTATTTCCTATATTTATCTATTAACTCAATGAAGTCTTTTCCAAAGGTTTCTTCATATTCTACCCATACTGGTTGGACTTTTGCAATAAATGGAGCTTTGTCTACTTCATTAATAATCATCCCTTTTTCTGCAAGCTTTGATTTTAAATCATCCTCCGCGTCTCTAATCATTTTTCTTTGTTCATCAGCCCATTTTTTTGCAGTTTCTTCAATAATTACCTTATCCTCCGGAGAAACTTTATTCCAGTCTTTCTCGGAAATAACCAAGATTGCAGTCCCCCAGATATGACCGGTCATGGATAGATATTCTTGTACTTCATAAAAATGGTTACTATAAATAATTGCCAGAGGATTTTCCTGACCATCTACTACGCCCTGTTGGAGTGCGGAATAGAGTTCAGAAAAAGGCATAGGTACAGGAAGAGCTTCTAGCGCATTAAAGGTATCTAAACGCATTTTAATAGGAGTTACTCTTAATTTTAATCCTTTTAAATCCTCTGGTGTATTAATAGATCTCGTATTGTTAGTAATGTTTCGGAAACCATTTTCCCACCAGGATAATCCAACTATACCTTTTTTAGCAAGAAGATCTAATAATTTATCACCAAGCTCTCCATCAAAAGCTCGATAAGCATGAAAATGATCCTCCCATGCATAAGGTAAATTAGCGATACCCATTTTGGGTTCTAAGTCCTGGAAAGAACCGCCCCCTATCAATCCCATTTGTAGAGTACCTAATTGCAAACCTTCAACCATGTCTTTTTCATTGCCCAATTGAGCATTATGGTAAACTTCAATAGTGACCCGGCCTTCAGTTCTTTTAGTAACTTCTTCAGCAAACCCCGAGCTACAAATACCCCAACTATGTTCTGCGGGTAATACCTGACCTAATTTAAAAACTAAATCTTTTGCCTGTACAGATCCAATTACACTCAACATTAAAATGATTACCATGATTAGCATTAAGACTTTTGAGAGAGATAAAATTTTTCTCTCCTTACTTTCTTTCAACATTTTTTCGTAAACCTCCTTTTTATTTTAGAAATGAAAAAATATTTTTACTACTTTATTTTTACCTAATATAATTACCTCCTTTCATATGAATCTATGCTAATTTCGGTCTAGCTCTTCAAAACTCCTCTTTTTTTATTTAATTTTTTTTAGACATTAGCTATTGCCTTCTCTAATACGTCTAAAGCTTCATCTAACTGTTCATCGGTAATCTCGAGTGAGACCAACATCCTAAGAAGGTTTTTGTCGATTCCGGCAGTGGCAATAAATACTCCGTTCTCTATACATTCCTGGACAATTTGAGCTGTTTCCTGGGGAGCCGGTTCCTTGGTTTTTTGGTCTTTTACTAGTTCTATAGCCCTCATCGCTCCTATGCCCCGAATCTCCCCTATTAAGGGATAGTTGTCTTTCATTTGAAGGAAACGTTCTTTTAATCTTTCTCCGATCTTTAGAGCTCTGTCCAAGAGGTGTTCTTCTTCAATGATATTTATCACTTCCAAGGCTGCCCGGCAGGCTAGTGGATTACCTACATAGGTCCCACCGATACATCCTCCGGGTAGAGAATCGGTAATCTCTTTTTTGGCAATTACTGCCGAAAGAGGTAGACCGGCAGCTAAAGATTTGGCCAGACAGACTATATCCGGTTCTATATCCCAATTTTCTATGGCAAAAAACTTTCCGGTTCGGCCTATACCACTTTGAATCTCATCGGTTATGAGTAACATACCGTATTTATCGGTCAGTTTTCTTAAGTGCTCTAAAAATCCCTCCTGAGGGACTCTAAATCCTCCTTCTCCCTGGATGGGTTCAATCACTATAGCGGCGACAGAGTCGGGAGTTACGGTATTAGCAAGTATCTTTTCAAAATCTTCATTAGTCATAGGATGAGAAGAATTGGGAAAAGGTAGCCGGTATATCTCAGGAGCAAAGGGTCCAAAGTGGTATTTATAGGGCATAGCCTTATGGGTCATGGTCATAGTTAGAAGGGTTCGGCCGTGGAAGGCATTTTCAAAGACAATAATGGCCGGTCTTTTGGTGTAAGCCCGGGCAATCTTTACCGCATTTTCTATTGCTTCTGCTCCTGAGTTAAAAAAAGCGGCTGCTTTGGGAGTGCTTCCGGGAGCCAAGTTTACCAGTCTCTCGGCTAGTTCTACCAGAGATTCATAAGGGACGGCGGTGAAATCGGTATGTAAATATTTATCAATTTGGTCCTTAACTGCAGCTACCACTTTTTTGTGGGTATGCCCTACAGCCAGACATCCCCACCCTCCGGTAAGGTCGATAAACTGATTACCATCCACATCAGTGACTAATGCTCCCTCACCGTGGGCAATATAACAGGGAGAGAGGGAACTACCCATAGGTTTGGCAATATATTTTTCTCTTCTTTTAGCTATTTCTTGGGATTTTGGGCCGGGTAAACTAGTTTTAAGGGAAATGAATTTGGTCATTTAATCAGCCTCCTTTAATTATTTGTATTTTAAAATTATTTTTTAATTTCCTATGGTAGCTAACATCGCTGCTTTTATAGTATGTATACGATTTTTAGCTTCATCAAAAACTACCGAATATTTACTTCTAAATACCTCATCTATTACCTTTATTTTTTAAGGTATAAAATATCATTATCGCTGAAATCCTTCCGAGTAACTAGATTTCTATTCTTTAAATTAACCGGTATCCCTATTCTCTTTTTTAGTTTTCCGTATTATGGTAATAACTATTCATAATACAGAATTATATCAATTATTTTTATATACGACATAACTTTTAAAAATCCTTCTTTTTTTGAAATATTTTTTTAATTTTTTTTGAAATGGTATAAATTATGCGAATAAAACTGAAGATAGACAGCTGATTCTCGCAGGAGAGGCCGGATAAATTCGACCTCATTTTTACAACAAATAAACAATGAGAAGTATCCTTTTAAAGATATTTTCGTATATTTTTTAACAAGTCCTATAGTATTTACGTCACTATTTAGACATTTAGTTTAAAATCTCAAGGACAGGCAACTAAGGCCCCCGTTAACCTTTCTATATTCAGATGTGTCCACTACAATCACTTTAAAACCAGCGGCTTTAATTTTTTCTTTGGTTTCAGGAGAACCTGCCGGAACTAGCACATAATCATTTACCCTAATACAATTAGCTGAATATATTTCTTCTTCTTCAATCATTATTTTATTAAACTTTTTAAATTCTAAATTATTTATAAATTCACCCGTAACAAGAAGAATATTATCCTCTAAATACGCTAAACCGCTTTTCAGGTGAAGCATCTCTGAGGTTTCAACAATCGAACCTGACATTCCATATTTTTTCAAAACTTCTATCAATTGATGAGCCCCTTCTCTATTTGTCCTCTTTGAAAGCCCGATATAAAAATGCTCTCCTACCATCATTACATCTCCACCCTCAAGAGTTCCGGGTTCTTTTATATATTCAAGGTTATTATAAAATTTTTTAATCACTTCTATTATTACTTTCTCTTCCCCTTTTCTTGACGATGCTCCCGGATTTGTTATCACTGCAAATTTTTTAGTACAAACTGCTACATCTTCAACAAAACAAGAATCGGGAAATCTTTCATCTGCTTGTAATACAGTTACTTCAACTCCACAAAATCTCAAAGCCCCGATATAGGCGTCATGTTGTTTTATAGTTAATCCATAATCCGGTTTTCCCAACTCAGGAGTTGATGTTATGCCATTTACCAATGAATGACCTGGTCTTCTTACGATAGCATTTTTAAACATTTAAATATTACCTTCTTGTTTAATAAATTTTAAATATTTTTAGAAATAATTATTAGAAGTAATATAATATGAAGATAAAAGTAAAGATGAGAAGTTAGTTCTTGAAGGGGGCGGATTTCTCCGACCTCTTTTATTTAAATTTATTTTTCTGTAGTTGTTTTTTAAATATCAAAATCTATTATTGATTTATTTTATATATCTAAAACTTAAAAGGAGAAATTACATCCTCTCCAAATTTTTCCCTGGTTTCTTTCAATCTTTCGGTTTGTGTTTTTAACTCTTCAGTAAAAGCAGTAGGCATTTTAATATTTTCAAATATCTTGCTCATCCTTTCCATTTTCTCCAGATATTTTACTACTCTTAAAGAAAATTGCTGTATATATTCAACCCGAGTATAATCTTTATTCAACTCACGAATAAACAATTTTTTTAAATCTTCATATTTTGGTATTAAACCAACCGGGGTTTCAATGGCTTCGTATTCACCATAAACTCTTCCTTCAGCCCAGAGAAGCCATACTCTTTTATCCATTTTCCCATTTAAATATTCACCGGCTTCTTCCTTTAAAAAATAATTAGTAGCATAGATTTTGGGAATTACTTTAAGATCTTTAGTAAATTTTAGATGATTTTCTATATAAGTTCCCAACGGCACCGAAATAAAATCAAGATTAGCCATTGGATTGTGTTTCCTCACCCCTCGGGCACCAAGTGTTGCGGCAGTGGTTTCAGATTCGACTGTAGCCCCCAGAAAAACACCATGTGCCCAGGTAAGTGATTCTACTATAGGTATAGTAGTATCAGAATCTCTCCCTCCATAGAAAATAGCTTTTACCGGTACTCCACTAGGATCATTTGCCCTGGAATCAATATTTTTCAGTTCGTTCAATTTGAGGGTGTATCTTGCATTCTTATGAGAACAAGAAATTTCCTTGCCTTGCTTATCTTTTTCCCCCTTGAACCACTCTCCTGAAAAATTAACCCCTTTATCCGGGATATCTTTTTTCATTCCTTCCCAGTAAGGGGCTCTATTATTAATCAATACATTAGAGAAAATAATTTCACCCGGTGTAGTTAACGCTTGATAAATTACTGGATCATTTTCCGAATTTACACTATGAATGATGCCAAATATACCTGATTCCATATTTACTGCCCTTATTACCCCGCCAATTTTTTTAAGATAGGCAATATCATCACCAACCACGGTTTGGCCAGGAATCATAGCAGTACTGGTCTTACCACAAGCACTGGGATAGGCCCCGGTGAAATAAGTAATTCGTCCATTCGGACCATGAACACCCATTATAAACATATGCTCTGCCAGCCATCCTTCATTCTGAGCTTTATTAATAGCCAGCCTGAAAGCCAATTTCTTTAATCCTAAAGAGTTACCAGCATATTGATTATTAACCGAATAAACTCTGTTTTCTTTGAGGTCAATATAAATCCTCCGTTTATCTATATCTACGCTAACCCCATTCTCTAATCTTCCGGCAGAGTGGAGGAAGAAAAAGAAATCGGAAGAACCGTTAAGCTTTTTAAATTCTTCATACCCTTGACGGTAAAGAAGATCCTCGCTATGGGCTACATAAGCAGAATCGGTAATCTGTAAGGCCTTAAGGGAAAATATAGAATTAGTTGGACCAAGAGAAAAGAATCTCACTAACATCTCTTTTCCAGCCATACTTCCATTAAGATAAGAGTATATTTCTTTCAGCCCTTTTTCTTTTTCTATTGAATTTATTTTTATTCCCCAATCTATATCTTTAGACAACAAATATTTAGTATTAGCTTTATCTCTGCCTTGATCATAATAACCATCAAAGTGAATAGTGTGGCCTTCCATCTTTAATTTTTTTTCTTCGCCAATAGCAAGTGCTAATTCTCTTACGTAATTGATATCTTCTTTTGAATCAGTTATCACAACTACTTTTGCCGGCTTACAAAGCTGGATAGCTTCTTCTACTACTTTTATAACATGTTGATTATTCAGTTCTTCTAACTTCTGTAAATTAATTTTATCCATTATCTTTCCTCGCTTTCTCTTAAAGATTACCTACAATTTTATTAAAAAATCATCAATCTCTGTATACTTTTATAATCTCTCCGTATCCCGGAGAAACAGTTATTTCTCCATCATCAAATACGACATTCCCTCTAACAATAGTCTTTTCTGGCTTGCCATAAACTTCCCATCCGTCATATACCTGGGCGCTGTCTCTGCATTTGGTAAACATTTTATCTTTGGAAATAATGTCTTTTTTAGTGGGATCAAAAATTACAAAATCTGCATCTGAATCAAGAGCGATTGTCCCTTTTTTAGGATACAGACCAAACACTATTGCCGGATTTTCACAAATAAGTTCAACCATTCTATCTAATTCCATTCTTCCTTCCTTTACTGCAGTGAAAAGTAGGGGCAATCTGGTAGATAAACCGGGGAATCCCGCAGGAGGAACAAATATATCTTTACTGCCTCTTTCTTTCTCCTCTTTGGTATAGGGGGCATGGTCGCTTCCGATAATATCAATACTTCCATCATTTACCATTTTCCACATCCCCTGCCGCTCTTCTTCACTCCTCAAAGGAGGATTGCATTTAGCAAACACTCCTACTTTATTAAGAGCATTTTCATTAAGGAATAAGTAATGAGGACATGTTTCTGCAATAGCATATACTCCTTTACATTTTGCTTCATTCACTAATTCTACTGCTTCCGGAGTAGTAATGTGACATATTTCAACTTTTGCCCCGGTATTTTCTGCAAAGAGCAATATTTTGGAAGTTGTCTCTATCTCTACAACTGGCGGCCGGGACCTCCCGTGATATATCGGAGAGATTTTACCTTCACTTCTTAAGCGTGCGATATTTTTATTTATCATATCATTATTTTCTGCGTGAAAACCTATCATTACCCCCGTCTGGGCTACTTTTTTCATAAGTTCATATTGGTCACCCGTATTTGGCGCAGTAAGCCCGATAAATTCCTCTTTTCTTCCCGGAGGAGCTTCGTGTAAAAAAGTTTTAAAGGCCACAATACCTGATTCTGCGCAAGGTATAACATCATCCAGACAATCTGTTCCTGCCGCTCCAAAAAAAGCAATATCAACTACTACTTCTTTTTCTGCGACATTCATTCTTCTTTCTACTATTTCGGGAGAATGAGGTGGGGGAACAGAAATAGGCATCTCAATTATAGTGGTAACCCCGCCCAAGGCTGCATCTTTTGAACCACTCTCAAAAGTCTCTCTTTCGTCATGTCCCGGAGCCCTGATATGAACATGGGGGTCAACGGTTCCGGGTAAAACTATTTTTCCTTCTGCATCGATAAATTTTTCAGCCTCTAATTTTTCTTTACTTATTGCAGTAATTATTCCGTCTTTCACTCCTATATAACAATCTATCAATCTGCCATCTATAAATACCATATCTGACTTAATTATTAGATCTAATTTATTCATATTTATCCTCCGAATAATATTACTTATTCATTTCTTAATATCCTTACTCTCTCTCCCTCTAATAAAATTTAAACATACTCATACAATCTATTTTATTTTTTAATTTATTTTACGTTTTTATAATCAAAAATATCAAATAAAATTCAAATTAATATAATTCTTCATTACTTTAATTTTTCTAAATTTATTTATAAATATTTACCTACTTTACTTGTTGATACTTCGTATCTGATAAGTGATTCTATTATCATCAAGGCACTAACTACTCCATCAATAGTAGGTACTCCTACTATTTTTTCAATCTCCTTATCTAAACCTGTCATTCCTGCACAACCCAGGATTAACACTTCCGCTCCATCCTCTTCTACTGCTTTTATTCCTTCCTGAACAAGTTTCTCTCTTTTCTCTTCATCGGTTGCAACAACTCCTAACCCGGTTACACGAATAGAAGCACATCTATTTTCAAATCCATATTTTTTTACTAAATCCTCTTTCTGAGGAATTTTTTTTCTTTTTAAAGAGAGTATACTAAACTTATGTCCCAAAGGCAAAGCAAAAAGCATAGAAGCTTCTCCTATACCTATTACCGGTTTATCAGTTAATTCTCTAAGTAAATCAACTCCTATATCACTATGGCAAGCAATTACAAATCCATCATACTCCTCTTTCCATTTTTCAAATTTACCTAATAAATATTGTACAGAAACAGCAGCATCGTGATAACTTTCTATGCCCGGCGGAGCCTCTTCAATACATTTTACTTCTATTTCTGTAGTTGGTAAAGCATAATTTTTACAGATATTTTCAATGCCTACCGTTACTTCTTGTGAACTGTTAGGATTTAGGCACAATATTTTCAAAATATACCTCCATTAAAAAATTATTACTTAATTGCTAGATAATCTATTTTGTTTTGCAAGCTTATTCGCGATATCTTTCAATCCAAGTTTTTCCAAATCTGACCTGGTTTGCATTCCAGTTTTTTTATCCCACCCTGAAAGTTCATAGAACTCATTAAGCATCTCATTGTATTTATCTTCATTAATTTTAAAGCCTTTGTAAGGTCCGGACTTTACTTCTTCTTCTCGAAACCTCTTTGGAGGAATATCATCTTCGCGAGACATATTAGTATGAAGTGTATTAAACGCTTTTTCAAGATTTCTTCCTATAGCTGCATAATAGTCCATTAATTCTTCTTCGGTCAAATTGAGTCCCATTCCAGTATTAATAAGCTCTGCAAAATCAGTTATGGTAAGAAAATTTGCTCCGGACCAGGTTCCCACATAGTTACAAATACCCAGGTTATCTTCTAACTCTTTAGTTTTTCCTTGCCATACTACCCCACTTGCTTGATTTTTATAATCAGTTACATTAAAATTTCCCGGCCGTGGTTTGGGACCATATTTATTGCTCCCCATGGTTGCTCCTCTTAAATGTCTTCCCGCAATAGGTGATGTAGATACGGCAAGCGCCCAGCCCTTGGGAATACGGAAAGGTTCAATTGAAGGTTGTCCTTTTACCTGAATAAGATAGTATTCTGAATTACGGCCAATTTTTTTCGCCGCCTCTACTATACCATCAGCTAATAAATCCCCAATTCCTTCTCTGTAAGCTAATTTTTTAATCATTTTTATTAAAGCATCACTATTTCCCCAATCTAATTCTAAACCACCAGTATCTTTTTTAGTTATAATACCTTTTTCATATAATTCAAAAATCCAGGATAGCCCGGCAGCGACATAATCACCATCTAATCCCAATCTATTGGTAAGCAACCATGATTCCACCACTGATTCAGGGTCTGAAATATCAAATCGACAGGCATGTCCCATAATTGTGTTAATCCAAAATCCTTCACCTTTATCGTCTTTATATTTTCCTTTATCTATTTCCATAAAAGGCATGCATCCGATAGGACACAAATAACAGGCTCTTGTTCCTTTCTGCATATTAGGAACACCTGTTATAGGATTCATTAACTTAATTCTTTTTTCTTTTTCCCATTGGTCATCCTGACCATTTTTAATAACTATATTAGTATTCCAACCTTTCCACTCCGGATCAGAATAAAGATTAAATGGAACTTTGCGCATCATTCCTGCATTAGGTTCTTCTTTGCATTTTTGATAACACTTCGTTAGTGCCTTCATAAATTTTTGCGGTTCGGCAACTGCAATTTTTCCATGCCCCCGGACCACAATAGCTTTTAACCTTTTATCTCCCATGACACAGCCTACTCCTGAACCGCCGGCAGCTTTTGCTGTATCTATAATGATTGCCGAACCTCTTACTCTGTTTTCTCCTGCCGGCCCAATACAAGCAATTTTGATATGCTCATCTCCAATTTTCTTTCGTAATATATTTTCTGTTTCATAAATATCTTTTCCCCATATTGAACTGGCATCTCTGATTTCAATATTATTATCATTTATATATAAATAAACCGGTTTTTTTGATTTACCGACAATAATTAGGTTATCAAATCCTGCGTATTTCAATTCCGGTCCCCAAAAACCACCTACATTGGCCGAACCTTTCCCTCCGCTAAATACATTTATTGTTGAGATATCTACCCTGCAAGCACCGGGAGTCATTGTTCCAACTAAAGACCCCGCACCAAAACAGAGAAGATTCTCAGGGTCATACCATTTTGTTCCTATATCTATCTCGTTGAGCATAATAAGGGAATTAATTCCCCTGCCGCCCAATGTTTTCTCCGCATAACTCTTAGTTTCTTCAGTCCATATCTTCTTATTGGATAAATCTATCCGTAAAATCTTACCCGCAAGACAACCTTTGATATCACCTGTTTTAATCATTATCTTTTACCTCTTGTTCATTGGCGTTCTTGTTTAAAATTTGAAGAGCTCCATAGATACAGTATTTTACACATAAAGGTTCTTCCTCATCTATGCATTTATCGCAGGTTGATTTGATACGCCATTTAATAGTTCCATCCTGAGGATTACGAGAGACAATTATACTACTTCGTTCAGGCCAGAAGGATTTAGTGTGATGAAAGGAACAGGCTAATTGGCAGGTTTTGCAGGCATAACATAAGTTATTATTTCTAATAATCTTCATAATTTTTCCTTATTAAAAAACAAACTAACGTACTGACATATAGTAAAAATCGGTATAATTAATAATTCTACACTTTAAACTACTTAAATAATAGTGAGCTTAAATAGTAAATTCTAATAATTAGTTTTTTTTATAGAACACAAAGGGGTTGTAAATTAGTTACAACCCCTTTGTAAAAATACTATCTATCCTTCCATTCTGGAGCTGGATAAATTGGAGCACCTTCCTGGGAAGATTCAGGGTAAACAAGAATGTATTTCCCGTCTTGTACTTGTATTACCGGATGCGGCCACTTAATATTCTGACCTTTTTCATTAAAAGCAAGTGACGGCCAGGTAGAAAGCTCCACATCAAGACTTGCTAAAGCATCTCTAACTTTATCAGTCTCAACAGAATCTGCTTTTTCTATTGCTAATTGAAGTAATATTCCTGCGGTAGTTGCACCTGATACATGATATTCTACTTCATAGTCTTCTCCAAATTTATCTTTACAGGCCTGTACATAACCTGCAGTACTTCCAAATATTTTATCTTCAACCTTCATAGTAGGAAGCCACCATTCTCCTTCAAACGCGTATTCAGCATCTGCGCCTAATTCTTCCACAAAGCTGGGAATCATAACTCCTACAGAGAAAGCATACATTTGGGGATTAATATTTAATTCCTTGCATTGCCTCATCACCATTAATGCATCTGCTGTATAACCTGCAACTCCGAGAATATCGGGATTCAGATCTTTTACCTTTGTAAGTAAAGCAGATACATCGGTAGCACCAGCGGGGTATTTTTCAAATAGAAGGACTTCAAATCCTAATTCTTCTAAAGAATCGACAAATCCTTCGGCACAGCTTAGAGGAAATAAATCATTAGCTGAAATTACTGCCGCTGTTTTTGGTTGAGGATCAAAAGTTTTCGCCATATGCGCAATTGGAACCATTAATGCTGGTGCAGGTGGAAGAACAGAAAAAACATACTTGTAGCCTCTCTCGTAAACCTTGGTAGCATTAGCCATAGGAGCTATAGTAATCTTTCCGTATTTTTCTCCAATAGCTGTAGTTGCAAAGGTAATGGAACTGGAAAATGGACCAAATAAAAAGTCTACTTTATTTTGAGTAATTAATTTTTCGGTAAGTTTTGCGCCACGTACAGGAGTGCTCTCGTCATCATAGTAAACCATTTTTACTTCATAGTTTTTCCCTCCGGCATTAATACCACCATGACTATTTACCCAGTCTGCCCATACTTCATATCCATCCTTAACCAATCTTCCTTCGTAAGCCATTTTACCAGTTAAAGAAACCGCAGCTCCAATCTTGATAACACCATCTGAAGCAAAAGCAGTTCCTACTAACCCAACCAGTAAAACACTAATCAATATTATTGAAACTAATATTTTTTTCATTTTTTTCTCCTTTTTAATTTTAAAATTGCATATATTTAACTATTACCTATCTCCTTATTTTTTCATTTATCACCCCCTTTTTTTAATATTATTCTGAGAATCACTTTTCAGATATTCTGCCTAAGTCTTATTATTAGGCTATTCCCAAATAAGCAGTTTTTATATGTTCATTTTTGGCTAATTTATCCGTTGTATCGTGAATAGAAACAGCTCCCGCTTCTAACACATATCCTCTATCTGCTATATCTAAAGCGACCTTTACATCTTGTTCAACTAACAATATGCTAATTCCTCTTTCTTTTCTTAATTTAGCTAATATATCAATTAAATCATCTACCACAACCGGAGCCAATCCTAAGGAAAGTTCATCAATAATAAGTAATTCGGGTCGAGACATCAAAGCTCGACCTATAGCACACATCTGCTGTTCGCCGCCTGATAAATTCCCGGAAAGTTTTTTTCTGTACCCTTTTAGCGGTTTAAAGAGTGTGTATACAAAATCCAAATCTTCTTTTACGCTTTCATCATATTTTCTTTGAAAAGCACCCATTAGAAGATTGTCTTCTACGGTTAATCCAAAAAATAAATGTCTCCCCTCGGGAGCAAAACCGAGTCCCATTTTTATTCTTTCCGGAGAAGCCATTTTGGTTATATTATTATCTGAATAAAATATTTCTCCTTTGAAAGAAGGAATAATTCCTACGATGTTCTTCAATAAAGTGCTCTTCCCTGCACCATTTGCACCAATTACACATACAACCTCTTTCTGCTTTACTTCCAAGTTTATATCCCATAGAACTTGAATTGCACCATAACCTGCATCAAGATTGGAAACTTTCAATAACAGATTATCCTTCATTATTTACCTCCTTAATCCCCTTGGCATATCTTTTCCCTAAATAAGCTTCAATAACTGCCGGATCATTCACTACTTCTTGAGGAGTACCTTCTACTATCTTTCTACCATGATGTAAAACTATAATTCTATCTGAAATTCCCATAACTGCTTTCATAATATGTTCAATATATACTATGGTTAAGTCTTTTTCCTGCCTGACTTTTTTTACCAAAACACTTGCTTCTTCAACTTCTGTTGGATTTAGACCGGCCATAACCTCGTCTAAAAATACAACTTCTGGTTCCATAGCTAAAACTCTGGCAAATTCCATTTTCTTTAAATCAGGCAAGGTAATATCGCTTACCAAAGAATCTTTTTTGTTCTCCAAACCCACTAATTTTATTATTTCTTTGGCTCTTTTAGATGCATTTTTCATATCGGTATTCCTATCATCTTTCCCGTAAAGAGAACCAACCAATACATTTTCTTCTACAGTCATTCCTATTAAAGGTTTCACTACTTGATAGGTGCGGGTTAACCCCATTCTTGCTATTTGATAAGGTTTTAAATTGCTTATATCTAAATCTTTAAAAAGTACTTTTCCTTCAGTTTTGGGGAAAGCACCGGTAGCAAGATTGGTAAGAGTGGTTTTTCCAGCGCCATTAGGACCAATTAGCCCAACTATCTCACCCTTTTTTACTTCAAAGCTAACCTCGTCTACTGCTTTTAAAGCTCCAAAATGTTTACTCAAATTTTTTATTTTTAAGATTGTATTGTTTTCTCCCACCTTAAATGCTCACCCTCTTTCCTGCTCTTAACTTTCTCTTTTTTACAAAATCACCGATTGTGCCAGTTACTCCTTTTGGAACAAAAAATACTATGATAATAATGATAATCCCTAATACGGCAAGATGATATTCGAGAAAAGCGCTCCAGGCTACTTCTGTAAACAGTTCAATTACAAAGGCACCAATTATGGGACCTAAAATACTCCCAGCTCCTCCAATTAACATAATAACAATAGTATTTACAGCGATCATGACATCAAAAACTTCATCGGGAGCGATAAATGACATCCAGTATGCATAAAGAGCGCCGGCTATACTGGTAAAAAAAGCACTTATAGCCCAGGCAACTACTTTATGATAAGTAGTATTAATTCCCATAGAATTTGCTGCTTCTTCATTCGCTTTTATACTTCGAATTCCAAAGCCAATTCTTGATTTTATTATAAAATGTAAACTCAGGGTAGTAATTATCATTAAAGCAAACATGGCTAAATAGAAATAATTATATACTACTCCCGGAGCTTTATTTATAATAGGTAAAGTAGTTCCCATGGCCCCTCCGGTTATCTCGGTAGTGTTTTGCACTACTGATAAAATTGCTGCGCTCATACCGATAGTGGCAATGGCAAAATAATGACCTCGTAGCCTAAGTACCGGGATCCCTAATAAAATACTAAATAAAATTGCAGTAACAGCAGCTAAAGGAACAACGACTAAAAAAGACAGCCCCTTACTCATACCGATTGCAGTAACATAAGCTCCTATCCCAAAAAACATGGCATTGCCAAAAGGCAGGTAACCCATATAGCCGGACATAATATTCATTCCCTGGGCAATTACCGCATACATAAAGATAGTAGTAATTACTCGAACCCAATAACCTGACAGAAAACGCGGTAAAAAGATAAAGAAAACTACTGCTATTATTAATAAAAAAATATTAACTTTTTTACTATTTAACACCTAATCTCAACTCCTCCTCTTTCAAATAATTCCTAAATTAACCGAAAAACTTTTTTCCCATAAGTCCATAAGGTCTCCAGAGCAAGACGCAAACCATAATAACCATACCGATAGCTTCTTGCCATTGTGAACCAAGAAAAGTTGCTCCTGCAGTCTCTGCAAACCCTAAAAGCAAACCTCCGGCAGCAGCACCCCAAATATTTCCTAAACCACCCAATATTGCGATAATAAACACTTTTCCTACGATGGGTCCTAAAAGGTGGGGAGAAAAAGCATAAATACTCGCCCAAAGTGACCCGGTTAGCCCTGCCAAAGCAGTCCCTAAGGCAAAATTAATCATATACATTTTTTCCACATCTATCCCTACTGCCTGTGCGCCCTCTTTGTCTAAGGCAACCGCCTGAATCCCTTTTCCGGTTTTTGTATTCATCATAAAAATATAAGTTAAATAGATTAGTATTCCTGCTACAATAAAAGTTAAAAATTTAGTTAAGGGAACATAAGCATCACCGAATTGAAAATTGCTACCGGCATAAGCAAGGCGTATAGTACGATAATTAGCAGACCACACTTTCAATAGAATATTTTCTACTATTAATCTAACAGCAAAAGTTAAAATAAGGGTAAAAACAATTCCCCCCTTCAGAAAGGGTTGTAAGAGTCCACGGTATACTATAACCCCTATTACGAAAAGAATGGCCCCGGACATTATCATACTAATAAATGGATCTATATGAAAAAAATTAAAAAATTCCAGGGAAATGTAAGAACCTAAAATAACCATTGCCCCATAAGATAAATTAATTATTCCACTAATACCCCACTGCAAGGAAAAACCTATACCCATCAGGGCATATAAGCCTCCCAGTAGGATAGCATTTATTAACATTTGTAAGCTCATACTATTATCACTTCCTTTTTCATTTTTAGATAAATATATAGTTTGTGATTTTTACATTGTTAAACTTGGTTAAAATATTAAAAATAGTAATAAAGGTTTTTTATACTCTTCCGGTAACCAGTGATAAGAGAGCCATTCTAACATAGAGTCCGTTGTGAGCTTGTCTAAAATAAGCAGCCCCTTCATAATCGTCAACATCAGTAGATATTTCATCTACTCTCGGTAGGGGATGAAGAATAGTAATACCTTTTTTCGCTTTACTAATCATCGCCCTATTTATAACATATAACCCTTTAACCTTTTCATAATCCTCCGGATTTTTAAATCTTTCCCTTTGTACTCTTGTTACATAAACAATATCACTGACTGATAAGGCTTTTTCCACATCTTCTGTTTCTTCAATCTCTGCTCCCAATGATCTTAATTCGGCGGTTATTTCCGCAGGCATCTTTAAAGATTCTGGAGAAACGAAAATCATTTTATTTTTGTATAGGTTCATAAAGTATCCTAAAGAATGTACTGTCCTTCCGTTCTTTAAATCACCTAAAAAAGTTACAGTATGTCCGTCCAAAACTCCCTTTTCTTTACGAATAGTATAAAGATCTAAAAGGGCTTGAGTGGGATGCTGTCCAGCCCCATCACCACCATTAATAACTGGGTGAACAGCATTTTCAGCAGCAATCTTGGCAGAACCTTTCATAGGATGACGCATAATAATAACATCTACATAACCATCAATCGTTCTGATAGTATCTGCCAAAGTTTCTCCTTTAGATACAGAAGAACTTGCTGCATTAGCCATGGTAATCACTCTGGCACCTAGTCTGTTTATCGCAGTTTCAAAAGAAAGACGGGTTCTAGTGCTCGGTTCAAAAAATAAACTGGCTACTACTTGACCTTCCATGTTTCTAATAATTTCTCCGCCTTTAACCTTTTTTTCAAAGTTCACAGCGGTGTTCATAATCAAATTTAATTCTTGAAGTGAAAACTGAGCAGTATTTAAAATATCTTTTCCTTTTAACATTTCAACTACTCCTTAAATTTATTTTCCAAAATATAGATTGTATATTATTGGATTATTTATTTTAATTGCTCTTAATTCCTGTCAGATTAAAATAAGTATATTGTACCACATTACTTCTAACATATTTAAAAAATATTTTTTTCTTTATATCCCAACATCCCGGATAATTCTTGAGCAGAATCATTCAAAATTTTAATTAATTTTTTAATATTACTACTGGATAATCTCTTAGATAAACCAGTAACAGTAATACTGGCTATTATTTCTTTATTAATATTTTTAACAGGGACCGAAATTGCTTTTATCCCTTCTTCAAGTTCTTCATTACAAATAGAAAAACCCTTATGCCTAATCTCTAATAGATGCTCTTCTAATTTTTTAGGATTAACAATTGTTTTTGAGGTATATTTTGGAAGAGTTTTTTCATTAATAATTCTTTTAATATCTTCAGAAGGTTGGTGGGCTAAAAGCATTTTTCCAGAAGCAGCGGAATGAAAAGGCATTTCCTTTCCGGTTTCAACAAAAAGATGGGTATTTGCATTTTGAGAGGGAGCAATTGAATCTATGCAAATACTCCGACCACTATACCAAGCAGCTAAAAAAGTAGTAAGTCTGGTTTCCAAGCATATCTTTTTTAAAAATGGCTTAGCAATTTGCCGGAAGTCAAATGAATTATAAAATGAATTTGAATATTCGAGTATACGCAATCCCAATCTATATTTAGAAGTATCTCTTTCTTGATCAACTAAAGAATGTTTTAATAAACTTTTTAATATTCTGTGAACTGTGCTCTTGGGAAATAATAACTTTGAGCTTAATTCGGTTATCCCTACACTTTTTTCCACATAGCTGAGATAATTTAAAATTTGTATAGATTTCTCGATTGAATTCATACAATAAATCTCCTTTCATAACTATGTTCCGTTATATAGAATATTGTTCCACAACATTATTATAATTAATATACTACATAATATTGAAAAAATCCTTCTTTTTTTTAAAAATATTTTAAAATATTTTTATTTTTCTCTATTTCTTAATTAAGATAGATTAAATTTTTAACAATTGCGGACATTCAAAATAAATTTATTTTTCTAATTAAAAGGTTATTCACCATCGGTGATGGTTTTTAATTTTCTCAGGGCAAGGATTAACCACACTTCATCACCGGCATTCAAACTCATACCAGTAAATATCTCCTGAGGCAGCTTTACTCTCAAAGAATTTTTTCCGGTTACTATGGTACAGCAGACCGTAGAAGATGATTCCTCAATTTCAATTAATCTTCCTTTGATCCTGTTTACATCAGTCCCGGGAGGTTTAATATCAGAAAGGTAGATATCTTCCGGTAAAATTGCTACCTTCTTTATTTTCTCTATTTCGCTAGAAACTACCAGAGAAATATCGCTACATTTTACCTCTACCAATCCAAAACTTAATCTATTGCAATAATCACAGGTTAAAATATTAGGTGCCCCGATAAAATCATTAACCGCCTCTGTGGGATGAAAAAATATTTCTTTGGGAAGACCTATCTGTTCTACTCTACCTCTATCCAGCACAGCAATACGTTGGGCCATTTCTTCTGCCTCATAAAAATTATGAGTAACGTAAAGAGTAGTGATACCCAATTTTTTCTGTAGTATTTTAAATTCAGTCCTGAGATGTTTAGAAGTACGATAATCCAGACTGTTCATCGGCTCATCAAGAAGTAAAATACGGGGAGAATTGGCCAATGCCCGGGCCAAGGCCACTCTCTGTTTCTCACCACCGCTCAATTCTTTGGGATAACGAGAAGATAAGTGTTTTATCTTCATTATTTGAAGAAGTTCATCAACCTTTGCGTTTATTTCGTTTTGAGGTCTTTTTTGCCCCTTCAACCCATAATAAGTAACCTATTTCCCTCTGGTTAGCGGGCAACCTGTCTACCGGTTTATTATCAAATAATATAGAACCTTGGTAATCGATTAACCCGGCAATAACATTCAATAAAGTGCTTTTTCCTGCCCCATTCGGTCCCAATAATACTAATAACTCTTTATCAAATATTTCCAGGTTAACATTTTTACAAACATATTTAGAAATATTTTTAAGTTTAATAGATGACATATTACCTCCATCGATTAGTCAACTTCTTTTCTAAAAAAGCAAAAAATTTCTCAAAAGAAAGACACATTACTCCTAAAACTATTAGACAGACTATAATAATGTCTATACGAATAAGACTTTCGGCTTTCATCATCAGTGCGCCAATCCCGGTAGGAATAGCTACCATCTCTGCTGCTATTATCACACGCCAGGCCATCCCTGATTCCAATTTTAATCCGGTAAAAATATTGGGCAAAGCAAGGGGAACAACCACTGTACTTAAAATTTTTAAGTCAGAAGCACCTAATATCCTGGCTACAAAGATATAATTTTTATCCACATTTTTAATTCCGGTAACTGTATTATAAAGGATGGGGAAAAAGGAACAGATAAATATTATGGCAATCGGTAGGATCTCACCGATACCAAACCACAACATCAATAAAGGAAGCCAGCCCAGGGCAGGAATAGGATAAATTAAGCTGATTATCGGATTTAATGTCTTGTTGGCCAGATTATTCCACCCCATCATAATTCCCATAAATAGCCCGGTAATAGAACCCGCAGAAAAACCTATAAGCACCCGGATTAAACTGCTCAAGAAATTACGCCCCAATACTCCGCTGGTCGTTAAATACCAAAATTCTGTTACCACAGCAGAAAAAGGAGGAAAAAAGAATTGACCGGGGATTAAATTCAATCGGGCAATTATCTCCCATATTCCCAGAAATATGATAATAGGGATTATCTCCCATTTTAATTTAAATATTTTATATCTTTTCATAGTTTTATAAAACTCAAATCTAAAATATCTTCGGCCTTAAAGCTACTTTTAATGTAACCTAATCGGGCGACATAATCTATTGCTTCCTGAACTACCACAGGGTCAATATCGGTAGTATATTCCAACCTATTCATGGACCTTAATAATACTTCAGGAGTAATCTCTGTTTTGGTTGCCATATCAGTTATTTCCACGGGAAAAAGGCTTCCCCCGGCTTCCTGTAATTGCCGAGCCACAATTTCTGCTGCTTCTTGTGGATATTGATTAATCCAATCGGTCGCCCTTTGTGATATCTTTACTAATTTTTCAACGACTTCAGGATGATCTCTTATCAATTCTTCTTTAACCACCAGAACACTCCCTTGCATTTCAGGCCAGACATCTTGACTCATCAACAACATCTTAAAATCCGATTCCTCAGCCATAGTAGCCCATTGTTCGGGTAAAAGAGCGGCATCCAATTGCCCGGTATTGATGGCTAAAATTTGCTTTGGCGGATTCATGCGCTGAATATTATTTAATATCTTCTTCTCATTTAAATTATATTTATCTATTGATTTACGGAGAAGAACATCTACTGCCCCCCCTTCTCTAACACATCCAATGCGAATTCCTGGTTTTTCTAAATCCTTAACACTTTTAATTTTCTCAGGATTAACCACCAAACCATAACCATGTTTATGGGTCCCGGCAACTATCTTTATCGGAACTTTGGCATTGGCATAGACATTTATGGCTGGCACCAGACAAAGGTAAGCTACCTGAATATCTCCGCGGGCTAAAGCAGAAGCCAGAGCCATTCCGGTTACATAGCTCTCATAGGAAGTTAAGTTAAGCCCTTTTTCTTCTTCGAACCAACCCTTATCCTGGCTTATATAGGCACAGGCAGCATGGTCCGTAAATTCTACCGCCATACCTATGGGTATTTCTTTCTCTGAAAAACACTCCCCAAAGAAAGTAAAAAATAAAATTCCTAAAAGTATAAATACGGTAAATATTTTTTTCATATCTC
>Ga0255378_1002_pt1:0-20000 | contig 32863 bp, 19 predicted proteins | sample ANMaggSSYBR01E11_FD_182109 | JGI IMG/M metagenome (GOLD analysis project Ga0255378, IMG submission 182109) | Sediment cell enrichment communities from methane seep in Santa Monica Basin, California, United Staets - ANME aggregate JGI... | ecosystem: Environmental > Aquatic > Marine > Cold...
TATGTAGTAAATCCCTTAAATGATGAAGAGATTCCCATTTGGTTAGCAAATTATGTGTTAATGGACTATGGAACAGGTGCGGTAATGGCAGTTCCGGCTCATGACCAAAGGGATTTTGAATTTGCCAAAAAATATAATTTACCTATCAGAATAGTTATTCAACCAGAGGATAAAAAAGTCACATCTGATACTATGGAGGCTGCTTTTGACCAAGAAGGTACTATGGTTAATTCCGGTCAATTTAACGGTTTGTCAAGTAGTAAGTCATTAGATGTCATAATTGATTATCTGATTAAAAAAGGCTCTGGGAAAAGAGAAGTCAATTACAGATTAAGAGATTGGCTTATTTCGCGTCAGCGTTATTGGGGCGCACCTATTCCCATGATTTACTGTTCCGATTGTGGGATGGTTTCTGTAGCTGAAAGCGATTTACCGGTTTTACTGCCGGAAGATGTAGATTTCAGGCCCAAAGGTATGTCACCACTGGCAAGCAGTAAAGAATTTGTCAATACAATTTGTCCAAAATGCGGCAAGAAAGCTAAAAGAGAAACAGACACTATGGATACTTTTGTCTGTTCTTCCTGGTACTACCTTAGGTTTTGTTCTCCTAAAACTGATACGGCGCCTTTTGATGCTGAAGAATTAAAATACTGGATGTCGGTAGACCAGTATATCGGAGGGGTAGAGCACGCTATATTACACCTTTTATATTCGCGTTTTTTCACAAAAGCTCTTTATGATATGGGTTTTGTTAGTTTTAAAGAACCCTTCAAAAGACTTTTCACCCAGGGGATGGTCTGTAAAGACGGAGCAGCGATGTCTAAATCGAAAGGCAATATAGTTAATCCGGGAAAAATATTTTCAAAATTCGGTATTGATGCTACTAGAGTAATGATGCTGTTTGCTGGTCCTCCGGAAGTAGATATGGAATGGACGGATAAAGGGATGGAGGGAGCATCTCGATTTTTGAATCGAGTTTGGCGGTTAATTTACAATAATGTCAATTGTTTTAAAAAGCCGAAAAATAAGGAAGAAATTTCACCGGAAGACATAAGTATGGAGGCTAAAAAAATAAGACAGAAGACTCACCAAACCATTAAAAAAGTTACCGAAGATATCGAAGAAAGATTTCATTTTAATACCGCTATTAGTGCCATTATGGAGTTAGTCAATGAAGTATATAAATTTCAATTAGAAGCAGAAGAAAAACAGGGAAAAGAAGCAGATGTTTTTGTTTTAAAAGAGGCTTTGGAAATGATAGTCAGGCTTTTAGGTCCTATCGCTCCTCATTTTTCAGAAGAACTATGGCAGGAGATGGGGAACAAAGAAATTATTTATACACTTCCCTGGCCTAAATATAATGAAAAGATGTTAGAAGAAGAGGAAAAGCTAATTATAGTCCAAGTAAATGGAAAACTAAGGGGGAAATTGACAGTTCCTACATCTTACGATGATGAGAAAATAAAAGAGGAAGCACTTTCTCTGCCGAAAATACAAGAAAAAATTAAGAGTAAAAAAATTATAAAGGTTATTGTTGTTTCTGGGAAACTGGTAAACATTGTGATAAAATAACAAACAGTGAAACAGGTTGCAAGTTGCAAGTTACGAGTTGCAAGTTTAAAAAAAGAAGTAGGGGCGTATTGCAATACGCCCTTCTAACGGAGTTCGATTCATCGAACCCGAAAAATCAGCTCGGATAAATTCGACCCCTTGTACGGTATACAAAAAATATTAGATTTAAAACAAAAAAGGAGGAAATTTTTTTATGGCTACTTTTGGTGACTTAAATAATTTTATCGGTATTGGCAGATTAACCAGAGACCCGGAACTAAGGTATACACCCGGCGGAACAGGGGTATGTAAGTTCGGCATTGCAATAAACAGAACATATCGAAATCAGGAAGGAAATAATATAGAGGAAGTTCTCTTTATAAATGTAACAACCTGGGGGAAACAAGCAGAAAATGTTTCACAATTTTTAAAAAAAGGCAGAAGAGTGGCTATAAGCGGTGAATTAAGGTCTAATAATTGGCAGGATAAAGAAGGAAACAAGAGAACTTCTTTTGAAATTAACGCCAGAACAGTACAATTTTTAGATTTAATGAAAGATACAGGTGCTGCAAAAGAAAGTCCCGCAGAGGGAGAAGAGAATATTTCTGATGAACCAATAAGCGAAGATACTTCAATATCAGAAGAGGATATTCCGTTTTAGACTAGCGTATAGCGTACAGCGGATAGTGAAGAAGTAGGGATGTATTGCATAAAGAATTTCAATTATACAAGGGAAATAAATGATAAGCGATGGATTTAAGATTAAAGATTCTAAGCGAAGATCATGCAAGGCAGATATGTTGTTGGGAGTATGAAGGAGTTTATTCTATTTATAATTTTCCGAATTGGAATACTCTAAACCAACAAAGATGGGGAATAACAATAGAGGAAAAAAGAAAAAATGAATTTGCTGCCGTTATCGATAAGAATAATAATTTATGTGGGTATATTAGATTTATAGAGAATAAGGATTTTGTTTTAGTTGGATTAGGATTAGAGCCATCATCATGCGGGCAAGGTTTAGGCAATATTCTTATGGAACTTTTAAAAAGTGAGTGCAAAAAGAGGTATGGCAGTAAAAAAATTGCTTTAGAAGTCCGTTCTTTTAATAAACGAGCAATTAAATGTTATGAAAAAGCTGGTTTTAAAATAACCGATGTTTACCAAAAGGATACTTTAATAGGTAGCGATGAATTTATAAAGATGGAATATAGACGATGAAATAAAATTATGAATACAAAAGAACAGTTTTGAGTTGTGAACTAGATATTAATGGCTTAGAATTAATTGGTCAATAGGTAAATTGGTAAATTGGAAAATTAAGCATAACTGACTTGTCAGTTATGCAAATGTTTTTGCAAAATTTCTAAATATTATGCTAATATTATTATAGACAAAGAAAAAGAGAGATGTTATAATATCACTTGCATAGCAAAAAAGGAATAAGTGGGCGGATAGCTCAGTTGGGAGAGCACTGGTTTTACAAGCCAGGGGTCACAGGTTCAAGCCCTGTTCCGCCTACCATTTTTTAATAAAACATAAAGGGGCCGTAGTGCAGCTTGGTTTAACACGCGTGCCTGTCACGCAGGAGATCGCGAGTTCAAATCTCGTCGGCCCCGCCATTTTTTTCAACAATATGATTATGTAAGGCGATTTTAAATGCCGAGATAGCTCAGTCGGTAGAGCAGTGGACTGAAAATCCACGTGTCCCCAGTTCAATTCTGGGTCTCGGCACCAGATTTTTTGCGGAAATAGCTCAGTGGTAGAGCATCGCCTTGCCAAGGCGAGGGTCGCGGGTTCGAATCCCGTTTTCCGCTCCATCTTTATAAAAATTAAATGTGGCGGCATAGCCAAGTGGTAAGGCAGAGGACTGCAAATCCTTCATCCTCGGTTCGAATCCGAGTGCCGCCTCCATTTTAGTTTTGAATTTTAAGAACGATTAGAGGCTTAAAAAAGACGGGCGGTTAATTCAGTGGTAGAATGCTTGCTCGACGCGCAAGAAGTCACTGGTTCGAATCCAGTACCGCCCACCATTTAAAATCTAAAAATAAAATAAGATTGCGTAGAAAATAGTAGGTTAAGCTTTTTTATAGAGAGTAGATATTAATAAAGGTGTGAGTATCTGCACAAAAGATTAATCGAATACCCTTTCTACATTAAATCCCTAATTTGAAATTCTGAAGAGATAAGTAGGATTAGGCGGGTAATATCCGATAAAATATTTTAAGCGGGTTTGAGTTAATCTTAGTATATTAACTTCAACTAAAAAAGGTGGAACCGCGAGATTATTAAATTAAACTTCTCGTCCTTTTCTGATACAGGACAAGAAGTTTTTTTGTTTAATTATAAGGAGGTAGATATTATGTCAGAGATTAAAGTCATTTTATTAGATGGTTCGGAGATAGAATTGAATAAAGGCGCTACTTTATATGATGCTGCAGCAAAAATAAGCCAAAAATTAGAGAAAGAGGCAATTGCCGGTGTAGTAAATGGGGTGGAAAAGGATTTGAATTATGTCCTTGAGACTAATGACCGGATTGAGATTATAACTTTTGCTTCACCTGAGGGCCGAGAAATTTATCATCATAGTAGCTCACATATTATGGCTCAGGCGGTAAAGGAATTGTTTCCTCAGGCAAAATTGGCTATTGGACCAGCCATTAAGGATGGTTTCTATTACGATTTTGATCTAGACCGTTCCTTTACTCCGGAGGATATAGCACTTATCGAGAATAAGATGAAAGAAATAGTGGATAGAAATCTCCCTCTAAAAAGGGTGGAGATAAGTAAAAAAGAGGCTAAAAAATTATTTAAAGAACAAAAAGAAGATTATAAGATAGAACTCCTTAAGGATATAGAAGATGATATGGTTACCTTGTATCAGCAGGGTGATTTTGTTGATCTGTGTAGAGGACCTCATATTCCTTCTACCGCTAAGGTAAAAGCTTTTAAACTTTTAAGTATTGCCGGTGCATACTGGAGGGGAAGCGAAAAAAATAAGATGCTGCAGCGTATTTATGGAACCTCATTCGATAAAAAATCCGAAATGGAGAATTATTTAAAATTAATTGAAGAAGCAAAGAGGAGAGACCATCGAAAATTAGGAAAAGATTTAGATTTATTCAGCTTTCATGATGAGGGAGTCGGTTTTCCTTTCTTTCATCCCAAAGGAATGGTGTTAAGAAATATCCTGGAGAATTACTGGAAAGAAGAACATTATAAGAGTGGTTATACGGAAGTCAAGACCCCGATTATCTTAAATAAATCATTATGGGTAAAATCCGGGCATTGGGATCATTATAAGGAAAATATGTATTTTACCAGAATAGATGAAGAAGATTATGCCATTAAACCGATGAATTGTCCCGGAGGAATTTTAATTTATAAAACTGCCCTTCACAGTTATAGAGATTTGCCGCTTAGAATAGGGGAATTAGGGTTAGTGCACAGGCATGAATTATCAGGAGTGCTTCACGGACTCTTCAGGGTAAGGTGTTTTACCCAGGATGATGCCCATATATACATGACCTCAGAACAGATTAAAGATGAGATAAAAGGAGTAATCGATTTAACTGATAAGATGTATAAGACTTTTGGTTTTTCCTATCGCGTGGAATTAAGCACTAAACCGGAAAATGCTATGGGTTCTGATGAAATATGGGAAAAGGCTACCAGTAGCCTGGAGGAAGCTTTAAAAGATAAAAAGATAGATTATATTATAAATGAAGGTGATGGGGCATTTTATGGTCCCAAAATAGATTTTCATTTACAGGATTGCATAGGCAGAAGCTGGCAGTGCGGCACCATCCAGTTAGATTTTATTATGCCGGAAAAATTCGATCTTTATTATATTAATAAAGAAGGGAACAAGGAAAGGCCGGTTATGCTGCATCGAACTATTCTGGGAAGCATAGAGAGATTTATCGGGATACTTATCGAAAATTATGCCGGAGCATTCCCTTTATGGTTAGCCCCTATTCAGGTAAGATTGCTGCCTATAGCTGACAGGCATGTTGAGTATGGCAAAAATATAGTGAATGAGTTAAGTAAATATAATATAAGGGCAGAATTAGACGAAATTAATGATAAAATTGGAGCTAAGATAAGAAAAGCTGAAATGGAAAAGATACCCTATATGCTGATATTCGGAGATAAAGAAGTAGAAGATGGTCTCGCTTCAGTAAGAAAGAGAGGGAAAGGTGATTTGGGAAAAATAAAATTAACCAAGTTTATCGATGATGTTCTAAAAGAAGTCGAAGAAAAAACCTTATCTTAAGATTAGCTAGTAAATATAATTCGAGTTTTATGATCGACCAGATAGAAAGTTTGATACTTTTCTTTTTCTTTCTTTATGCAATACACGATACAATTTCATTGTTCGTATCTCGTATCTAGTATCTCGAAAGAAAAATAAATTCAAACATACAATTTTAAATTAATTTACCAATTTACCAATTCTCCAATTTACCAATTAAATTAGCAGTTATTGAATAGTTACCATGATTAATATAAGTTTTTGGTTTACAGTTTATTGTGTTTTGGATTATTTTCACGAATCTACTTCCTAAACATCATCCGTTAATAATCTTCTGACTCCTGAATACTGGCTCCTAACTTCTTTTTTCTTTGCGAGATACGATTCACGAGATACGAGATACGAATATATATATGTCAATAGTCAGTGAAAATGTCCCTTTTAAGGTAGTAAATCAGTCAGTGAAAATGTCCCCTTTAAGATTAAAAACTAAAACAAAATATTTCCCTAAAGGCGGATTACTTTAAACCAAATTAACTCATACCATCCGGGACCTGCCAAGGGTGTCCCCTTACAAAAGTGCACCCCTGGCAGATATGCTATCTACTCCCAACCTTTGGGGTCATAGATAGCAGCAACAAATTCCCGATCGCTTTCTTCGTAAGTGAAGTGTTCTACCCCGTTTCTCCAGGGATGGTCATCTTTAACCTTTATAATCCTTCTAACCCTATCTTTCTTAGCTATAACCTTAACAGGTCTAACCGTCTTTCTTACTTCGTAAACACTACCCTTATATTCTGCCCGTATACCGAATCTAGGGCTGGTTAATACAGCAATGGAAGCTTTATTAGGTATAGCTACTACCAGGTTATTTTTAATTACCTGGTAGATTTGTCCTCCAAAAGAGAAAGTAGAGCCATGGCATGCTTTGCGAGTCTCTTTCCTGCACAGTATATAATCTATATTAATATGTTTCTCTAAAGGCCGGTAAGCAGACTGGGGCTCTCGGGGAACCACCGCAAAACGGGCATTAAACTGTTTGATAAATCCCGGAAGAAAGGAATTCGCTTCTTTAATAGATTTAATACCGGCGAGACGCAGCTCTAAAGTTAATCGATCCTGCAAGGTTCCCCAGAGCCTTTCAATGCGACCTTTGGCCTGGGGAGAGTAAGCATAAATAATTCCTACGGAAAGCTCCTGCATAGCCCTGCTAAACTGGGTATAAGCAAAAGTTTTACCTTCCAACTCATCATAAATGGTAAGCTTAGCATTACTGGGTGCCTTAAATATAGTGTGTCGGTCTACATAAATGCTAACTGGTATACCATATTCTAAAATGGTCTGTCTTTTAACCTCGAAATAACCGTTTAAACATTCATTCGGAGAGAAGCAAAGGCCGGTTATATTCCCCCTGGCATCATCTATTGCCCCATGCAAAGAACATCCTATACCGGGTATCCATTCATAAGGAGAGGCATCCATTTGCAATAAAAGCCCCTCTTGAGGCTTACGTTCTCTAGTACGGTGAGGTTTAGGTGGCCTGTGTCTTCTGGGGCTTTTAATACCTTTGGCTTTAAGGATTCTAGATACAAAAGATTGACTAATAGTAATCCCTTCCTCTTCTCTTAAAAGTTCTGCCAGATGGGTATAATTTACCTCTTTATATTTATTTCTAACAAGAGAAACAATTTTCTCTCTTATCTCACCAGGGATAGTATGCTTAGGTTTACGGCCTCTATTTTTATGGACAACAAACACCTCGCCATCTTTTTTAACACCTGCCTTTAGACGTTTTATCTGGCGTTCGCTAAGGTTTAAAACCTCCGCAGCATCCCTGCTGGTCATCTTATCCTCAATTAGAGATTTGATGACATGAACTCTTACTAATTCTTTTTTGGTCATTAGATATCTCACCTTTTCCATAGTGACATTATTACTGATTAATTTTAAGGTGACAATATCACAGATTAATTACAGATACGAATATATATATTGACTATAAATAAAGAATATGTTATAGTTTTTTAGAAATAATGAAGGTTTCTATATATTTTAAGGGAATTTAAGAGTTATGTTTTTTTATCTATCAAAATTAGCGAAATTATATTTTAAAGTTGAGCTAAAAAACTAATTTGAAATGTATGAAAATTGACGAATTGCTCATCTTTAAGCGGTGTAAAGGAGGAAAACAAGTATTAAGTCAACACCAAAGTTAAGAATAAATGAGAAAATCAGAGCAGAGAAAATCAGGCTTATAGATTTTGAAGGTAAACAGGTCGGGATAGTAAGTAAAAAGGAGGGCCTTGAGCTTGCTGAAAAGAGCAATCTTGACTTAGTTGAAGTTGCACCAGATTCTAATCCTCCGGTTTGCAGGATTATTGATTACGGAAAATATAAATATTTACTGGATAAAAAAAATAAAACCGGGAAGAAGAAACAGAAAAGCGGCGGGATGAAAGAAATAAAAATGCGCCCTAATATTGGAGAACATGATTACAATTTTAAAGTAAAAAATCTATATAAATTTTTAGAAGAAGGTAATCAGGTGAAAATTACTATAATGTTTAGAGGGCGAGAGATGAGATATTTGGATTTAGGAAGAGAATTGTTGGATCGTATAACTAAATATACCGAAAAAATTGCCAAAGTTGTAAAGGAACCAAAACTAGAAGGACGGAACATGATTTTAGTTTTAATGCCTAAATAATATAATACATTACTAGAAAAGAGGTTAAACATATATGCCAAAAATGAAGACACACAAGAGTTCAGCAAAAAGATTTAAGGTAAGTAGTTCAGGTATAATAATAAGGTCAAAGGCTTACAAAAGTCATATTTTGACTAAAAAGACTGCTAAACGCAAGAGAAACCTAAGGAAAGATACTACGGTTAGCAGTGCTGAAGCAAAAAATATTAAAGTATTATTACCTTATTCTTAATATTTTTTAAAAATATTAGAACTTCGTTTTGCTATTCCGCACATAATGTGAAATTCATAAATAGGAGCACGATACATTGTGCCCAAAGAAATCGGAAGATAAGAAAAGAATAGATTACCGCTGCAGTTTACACTCATGATAGTGGCTGTGAGAATGAAACATAAAATAATAATTCGAATATAGAAATGATAAGGAGTGAATGGTATGCCAAGAGCGACAAATAGTGTTGCTTCAAGAAGAAGAAGAAAAAAAGTATTAAAATTAACTAAAGGATATTGGGGGGCAAAAAGTAAACTTTATCGTACTGCTCATGAAGCTATGATGAAAGCACTTTCTTATGCCTATAGAGACAGAAGAGCAAGAAAAAGAGATTTTAGAAGTTTGTGGATAACCAGAATTGGTATCGCTGCTAGAAACGAAGGAATATCTTATAGTAAATTTGTAAGAGGTTTAAAGGTTGCAGGAGTAGAAATTAATCGAAAAATGTTAGCTGAGTTAGCAGTAAGAAATTACGAAGCATTTGTTAGTGTAGTGAAAGTAGCTAAAGAAGGCTTAAATTAAGTTTATTTTTTATACAGATTAATATCTATAAAATTTCTTTTGTTAAAAGTTATAATAAAAATAAGTAGGTTATAACTAACTTGATATTTAGTTTGGTTAGGCAATAATCGAAATTCACTTTAGAACTGCAGACTGAAATTTTAAGAAGTAAGTTCTGCCAGTACTCCACTGTTATAAGGAGCAAAGTACGGATTTGCTTGATAGAAAGCAGATCAAGAAGGGTGGTACCGCGGAAAAGGTTTACAATTTTCGTCCCTTTACAAGGCGAAGAAAATTGCAAACCTTTTTTTATTTCATCGGGACCATTTATGATAAGGAGGGGATACTATTGGAAAATAAAATAAAAGAGGTTAAAAAAGAAATTGTTTCCAAATTAAATTTGGCTAAGAATTTAAAGGGTATTGAGAAATTAAGAGTAGAATATTTAGGTAGAAAGGGGACAGTAACTCTCCTGCTGAGAAAGTTAGGAATGCTTTCTCCGGAAGAAAGGCCAAAAATTGGGCAGTTATTAAACCAGACCAAAAGAGAGATAGAAGAGCTACTCAAGACAAAAGAGGTAGAAATAGAAAAACTTGAGAAAGAAAAAAGATTACAGGGAGAAGGTATTGATGTTACTCTTCCGGGGAGAAAATTAGATAAAGGAACCACTCATCCCATTAATTTGATACTAAAAGAGATTGAGGAAATTTTTTTGAGTTTAGGATTTAAGATGGAAGAGGGTCCGGAAATAGAATTGGATTATTACAATTTTGAAGCACTTAATATTCCTAAAGACCACCCTGCCAGAGATGACCAGGATTCTTTTTATATCACCAAAGATATTCTTCTCCGTCCTCAGACTTCTCCTGTACAAATCCGTACGATGGAAAATCAGAAACCACCGGTTAGAATTATTGCCACAGGAAAATGTTATAGACGCGATGCTACTGATAGCACTCATTCCCCCATGTTTCATCAGATAGAAGGACTAGCAGTAGATAAAGACATTACCTTTGGTGATTTAAAAGGAATCTTAACGGTTTTTGTACATAGAATGTTTGGCAAAGATAGGAAAGTAAGATTTAGGCCGGGATATTTTCCGTTCGTTGAACCGGGGGCTGAAGTGGATGTATCTTGTTTATTATGTAGAGGGAAAGGATGTAAGTCTTGTGGTTATGTCGGTTGGTTAGAGATTATGGGAGCAGGAGTAGTACATCCGAGAGTTTTAGAGATGGTCGGTTATGATCCGGAAGAATATTCAGGCTTTGCCTTTGGAATGGGTGCGGAAAGAATTGCTATGCTAAAATATGGCATAAACGATATACGATTATTTTTTGAAAATGATTTAAGATTTTTAAAACAATTTTAAACTAGTATATCGTATATTGTGAAGAAAATAGAAGTCAGGAGTCAGAATCCAGTAGCCAGAAGAAAGAAAAAGAGCAATATGAAAAAAGTTTTGAATTTTGAACTATGGGTTTTAACTTTTTGTTTTGTATTTTTAGTTTTAGTTTTGTAGACGCTCAATACTTAGCGACCGACAAGATAAATGGCTCATTTGTAATCCTATAATCTTTACGAAATACGATATACGATATACTAAATACGAGACAGGGAGGAGAAAAAAATGCAGGTTTCTTATAATTTATTAAAAGAATATGTAGATATAGATATGTCAGCTGAAGAGCTTGCCCAAAGATTGACTATAAATGGCATAATTTTAGAGAGAATGGAAAATATATCTACCGAGATAGAAAAAGTAGTAGTGGGCAGGATAACTGCCATAGATCAACATCCTGAAAATAGAACATTATTTGTTTGTCAAGTAGACATAAAAGGCCAAATACTTCAAATAATCTGTGGGGCGACAAATATGAAGGTTTCAGATAAAGTAGCAGTTGCTTTAGAAGGTGCAAAATTACCCCAGATAGGTATTATTAAAAGTAAGAAATTTAAAAAGGTTTTATCTTCAGGAATGCTTTGCTCGGCTTCTGAATTGGGTATTGAACCGGGGGAATCTCCTGGAATATTAATTTTGGAAGAAGATGCTGTTTTGGGTGAAGATATAAGGAAAATAATTAAATTTGATGACACCATATATGATTTTGAGATACATTCTAATCGTCCCGATCTAATGAGCATAATGGGGATAGCCAGAGAAGTGGGAGCAATTACCGGTAATAAGCTTAAAACTCCAGAAATAAAGATAAAAGAAGAGGGCGAAAAAATTGAAAAAGAAATATCAGTTAAAATTGAAGCAGAGGATTTGTGCCCTCGTTATGCTGGAAGAGTAATAAAAAATATTAAAGTGGGAGAATCGCCTTTATGGTTGAAATGGAAGTTAAGATTATTAGGGGCAAGACCAATAAATAATATAGTAGATATTACTAATTTTGTAATGATGGAGACAGGGCAGCCGCTTCATGCTTTTGATTTTGATTTAGTTAAAGGAAAGGCCATTATAGTTCGAAGAAGCAGACCGGAGGAGACTATCTGTACTTTAGATGATGTTGAAAGGCAGCTACCTTCCAATAGTTTGGTTATCGCTGATACAGAAGAACCTATAGCCCTTGCCGGAATAATAGGAGGAAAACATTCTGAGATCGACCAAAACACTAAAAATGTATTTTTAGAATCCGCCTATTTTAATTCAGTAAATAATCGAAGAAGTACTGGGAAATTTGGCTTAAGAACTGAAGCTTCAAACAGGTTTGAAAAGGGGATAGATAAAGAAGTGCAAATATACGCCCTTGATCGGACTGCTGATTTGATAGTTAAGATTGCTATGGGTAAAATAAGTTCGGGGAAAATCGACACAAATGAAAAATTATATCAGCCTTGCAAAATAAATTTAAGGATGAAAAGAGTAAATAAAATATTGGGACAACTTCTAGATAAAGATGAATCTAAAACAAAGAATAAAATTATTAATATTTTAGATAAATTAGAATTTAAAGTATTAGAAGATAAGGGAGAATATATCGAAGTGATTCCTCCTTCTTTTAGAGGAGATGTGGAAAGAGAAATAGATATAATTGAAGAAATTGCTCGTATTTATGGTTATGATAAGATAAAACCTACTCTCTTTAACACTACCATTGCCCAAGAGGGAAAAAATTTCCGATTCAGGGTAATTGATCGGATAAGGGAAACATTAATCGGTTGTGGTTTGAATGAAGTTATAACTTATAGTTTTGTTTCTCCTGACATATTTGATAGAATAAGAATACCCGAAGGGCATAAATTAAGGAACGCTATAAAAATTAAAGACCCCATGACCAGAGAGCATTCTTTAATGCGGACTTCTTTAATTTCAAGTTTGTTAGAAGTTATTAAATGGAATAATAATCGACAAGCAGAGTTGGTTAAAATGTTTGAAGTAGGGAAAATCTACTTGCCTTACCCTGATAAACCAAATTCCTTACCTCGGGAGAGACTAATAATAGCCGGAGCAATTAATAAGACCGGCCGGGGAGATATTTGGGAAAAATCACTTTCTTTGGATATTTTTGATGTTAAAGGTATAATCGAGACAGTTTTCCAGGGCTTAAAAGTGGAAAGATGGGAAATAGTTCCTGGTAATCATCCTGCTTTTCATCCTTTACGGAATGGCAAGATTATCATAGGAGGAAAAGAAGTGGGTATTTTTGGTGAGATACATCCGGAAGTAATAAATAACTATCGTATCCCGGGGAAAATTAATCTTTTTGAGATTGATTTTGAAAATTTATTACCCAAAGTTCCTTCAGATATCAAATATTGTATTTTACCAAAATATCCTTCTGTTCAGAGAGATTTGGCTTTGGTAGTAAAAGGAGAAATACTTTCTGCTGATATTATTAAAACCATAAAATCGATCGATGAAAAATTAATTAAAAAAGTAACTTTGTTTGATATATTTACAGGAAAGCAAATTGGTGATGGGTATAGAAGCTTAGCTTACTCTGTGGTTTTTCAAGCCGAAGACCGTACTTTGACCGATCAAGAAGTGGAAAATATATATAAGAAAATTAGAGAACAATTAATTACCAAATTTTCTGCTAAAATAAGAGAGTGAAAGAAGCTGATACCGCTAAAGCGTAAAGCGAAAAGCGCAAAATACAAAACTATAACTCAAAACTAAAAATTAAGAAAAGAGTTTTGAATTTTGAATTATGGTTTTTAGTTTTTCGCTTTAAGTTTTTAGCTTGTAATACCACTACGCGATAAACGCTATCCGCTATATCTGTGGAGAGTAAGTAGGAGATATTTATGGCTGCTATAAATTGGATAGATGTATCCATAATGATAATAATCTTGTTGAATATGATTATTGGGATACGTCGCGGTATTGTCAGAGGAATAATAAATTTAATAGGAGTTATCGCTGCTATTTTCCTGGCAATTTTTTGGTTTAAAGAGGTTGGAGAATATATAAGCTCACATAGTCAAATAAGCGAGGAAGTAGCAAACATATTAGGTTTTGCTCTAATATTTTTAGGAGTATATCTAATCGCGAGAATTATTGAAATATTTTTAAAAAAAATATTTTCCTTATTGTTTGTCTCCTGGATCGATGGTTTAGGAGGAGCTTTATTCGGTTTAACCAAAGGCTCTTTAATAGTAGGAATTTTATTAGTTATTATTACCTTTATTCCTTTGCCGGTTTTTTTGAAAGAACAATTAGAAAGCTCGTTTTTGGCCAATAGATTTGCGGTCATGACTACAATTGTCTACGATTATTTAAAAGATTGGCTGCCTTTAAGCATTCAGTTTAACACGGAAGAATTTCTTAAAAAATTCCATCTTAATTTGATTGTATAGGAATTTGCTTTTTTCCATAAGACCTAATTCGTATCTCGTATCTCGTAGGTTAGCGTACAGCGTTTAGCGTAGAACGTATAGTTAAGAAAAGAAGGAAAAATGCAGAAACCGAAATAAACAATAATAACATATAGTGTAAGGTTAAGAAAAAAGAAGACAAAGGTGAGATATATCTTGGATGAGCATACATTTTTAGTTTTAGAATTTTCAAAAATTAAAAATCAATTAAAAGAAAAAATATCCACTGCTACTGGTGAATTAATCGTAGAAAATATTACCCCTAAGATTGATTGGCCGCAAATTTTTAACATTCAAAAAGAAACTACTGAAATGCGAGAAATTATTGCTTATGACGGAACCCCTCCATTTTCCAGATTAGAAGACATTAATAGTGAATTAAAAAGATCTGTAGTTAAGGGATCTATTCTTGATGCTGCAAAAATTATAAAAATATTAAAAGTTTTAAAAACTTCTCGCTTGATTAAAAAGTTTCTATTGAAAACCAAAGAAAAATATCCTTTAATTAAGGTGAGAGCAGAAAAAATACGAACTTTTTCCGAATTAGAAAAAGAAATAATTCAATGTATCGATGAAGATGGAGTAGTTTTAGACCGAGCAAGCCCAGAGTTAAGAAAGATTAGAAGAGATATAATAAAAAAAGAACAATCCCTGAAAAATAAATTAGAAACCATTATCAGGTCTTCCCGTTTTACCGCCATTATTCAAGAACCTTTAATAACTATAAGGCAAAATAGGTACGTTATACCTGTAAAACAAGAAAAAAAAGCAAAATTTCCCGGAATAGTTCACGATAAATCTGATAGCGGAGCTACTTTATTTATTGAGCCCTTTGTAGTGGTAGATTTAAATAATTCACTCCGCCAATTAATTAAAGATGAAGAACAAGAGATATTAAAAATTCTGCAAAAAATAACTTCCCATATTGGAGAAAGAGCACAAGAGATTAATGATAGTGTTTTAAGTCTGGGTGAAATTGATTTTATTTATGCCCGAGCAGCATTAGCCGATAAAATGAAAGCAGTAGAACCAAAATTAAACCAAGATGGTTTTATCAATCTTATTCAGGCAAGACATCCCTTGTTACAAGGTCCTGTCGTTCCCATTAATATAAATTTGGGAAGAGTTTTTAATATTTTAGTAATTACCGGTCCCAATACAGGAGGTAAGACAGTTACCTTAAAAACTATGGGCCTGCTTACCCTTATGGCTCAATGTGGATTACACATTCCCGCTGCGGAGGGGAGCGAGGTTCCTATTTTCAAAAAGATATTTTGTGATATAGGAGATGAACAGAGTATAGAGCAAAATTTAAGCACTTTCTCTTCTCACATGAAGTATATAGTTCAAATTTTAAGGGAGGCTGATTCTGAATCTCTTATATTGCTTGATGAATTAGGTGCGGGTACAGATCCTACAGAGGGAGCAGCTTTAGGAATGGCTGTTTTAGATTTCTTAAGCAAAGAGAAATCCAGGGTAATAGCAACCACTCATCATGATTCTTTAAAGACCTATGCATATTTAACCAAAGGAGTATGTAACGCTCGCGTTGAATTTGATGAAGAAACATTAAGGCCGACATTTGAGATTTCTATCGGATTACCCGGTAAAAGTTGTGCTTTTATAATTGCCCAAAAATTGGGTTTAACTCCCGAAGTTGTTTCTCAGGCTCAGAGCTTTTTATCTCAGGAAAAAATTAAAGCAGATAATTTGATTGAAAAGATTGAAGAAGACAAAAAACTAATTGAGAAGGAAAAATATCTGACAGAAATGGCTAAAGAAGAGAGTATCAAAATTAGAGATAAATTAGAAAAGGAATTAAACAAAATTGAGGAAAATAAAAAGGAAATAATTATAAAAACTTACCAGGAAGCAGAAAAGATATTAAAGGAAACTCAGAATAGAGCTGAAAATATAATAGAGAGAATGAATAAGAAAAAGTTTTTAAGCAAAGAATCTAAAGGTCCCTTGTTAGAGCAAGTGCAAGCAATTAGCAAGGAAATACAAGATGAGATAGTAAAGATAAAGCCGGAGAAAAAATTAATTAAAAATCAAAATATTGAAATAGGAGATTATGTATTGGTCAAGAGTTTGAACAAGAAAGGGATAATAGTTTCTATTTCTACCAAAAGCGAGAAATGCAAGGTTCAAATTGATAATATGAAAATGCTAGTCTCAATTTTCGATATAGAAAAAATAGATAAACTTGATAAGGCAGCGAAGAAATATAGCCATATCGGGAATGGTTTTAATGGAGGTTTAAGAGGAAGGGATAGTTTTTCTTTATCTAAAATAAAAACTTTTAGAAATGAGATTTCTATTCGCCAATTAACTATTGAAGAAGCACGACTTGTGTTGGAAAAATATTTAGATGACGCCTATCTGTTGGGAGTTTCACCGGTGTACATAGTTCATGGAAAAGGTAAAGGAATTTTGAGAGACGAGGTAAAAAAAATGTTAGATAAGATTCCTTATATTAAATCATTCAGGACTGGAGATACAAAAGAAGGAGGGATTGGGGTTACAGTTGCGTATCTTACAAAGTAAATACAAGGTGCGCAAAAAAAAGCCAAAACTTAAAACTTTTTCTAATGTTTAGCGTATACATTTAGTTAGCTGGTTAGCTAATTAAAAATACAAATACAAGATGCAAGACAATTCAATTGACCAAGAATTCGTTAGCACATGGTTAGCGTATAGGCGAAAAGCGAAAAACTATAATTATTATTTAAGAATTAAGAAATCAAGTAATCAGAAGAACATGCAACCAAAATATACTCTCATAATTTAAAACAATTCTGAATCCTGGATTTTGTCTCCCAGTTTCTTTATTCTATTTTCTTAACTATCTAACCGGGTAACCGGTAGACTGGGTAACTGGCTAACTATTCTTATACTATATGCTATATACTATTTTATTCTGAATTCTGGCTACTGTCTTCAGACTTCTTAAGGAATTATTCATCTTGTTTTTTATGTTTTTCTCTAAGCTTTTCTATTAAAGATTGAAGAGTTTCTTCCTTTTCTTCAGTTTCTGTGGGTTTTTCTTCGTATTTTTTCTTAATTTCTTCAATTTCTTCATAATAGGGTGTCTTAATTTCCGGATATTCTTCTACTTTTGGTATTTCAAAATATTTTTGATGAACCGTGCAATAAGATATAGGTTCTGTGCCTTCTATAAAAGTTACTGTTAATATTTTCGGGCAAGAATCAGTAGGTAAAAGCCCGGATTCTTCACAAACAGAAATCTTAGTTATTTTATCCGGCTGCGAAAAATCTTTTTTTTCATTATTTTTAAGAGCATTTTTCATAAATTTAGTCCAAATCGGGGCAGCGACCACTCCGCCAGTCATTTTATTACCCAAAGGTTCTCTATCATCATTTCCAATATAAACTGCAGTAACCAACTCCGGAGTAAAACCAATAAACCAGGCATCGACAAAATCATCAGTAGTACCAGTCTTCCCAGCTGCCGGTCTACCTATCTTGGCATTCCAACCGGTTCCTCTTTCTATTACTCCCTTCATCATGTTTGTAAGTACATAACAAGTCTCTTCTTTGAACACTTTCTTTTTTTGAGGAATATTATCTTTTATAATTTTACCTGAATAATCTTCTATTCGAATTATAGATAGGGAGTCTACCCTAACACCTAAGTTAGCAATAGTGGCATAAGCGGAAGCAATTTCTAAAGGGGTTATCTCTGAAGTACCCAAAGCCAAAGAGAGATCCGGACGAAGTTCACTGGTTATTCCTGCTTTACGAGAATAATTTATAACTTTTTTTATTCCCACTTGATCTAATAGTTTTACACCTACTACATTTATAGAATGTTCGAATGCTTCTCTGAGAGTTACCGGTCCGCTAAATTCTTTTTCGTAATTTTCAGGAGACCATCCATTTTCGAAAGTAATCGGAGAATCTTCTATAATATTACTGGGAGTAAATCCATTATCCAAAGCAGTAAGGTAAATAAAAGGCTTAAAAGCTGAACCGGGTTGGCGATAAGCTTGAATTGCCCTATTGAATTTACTTTCTCCAAAATCTTTTCCTCCTACCATTGCCTTAATATGACCGGTCTGAGGTTCAATGGCAATTATTGCTCCTTCATGTCCAGATTCTTGAAGTGCTTTTTCAGCAAAATACTGCATCTCCAAATCTAAGGTGGTATAAATTTTTAATCCACCTTTATAAACTATATTAGCTCCATATTCTTCTAAAAGTTGAGCAAGAATAAAAGTGGAAAAATAGGGAGCAGTAAACTTATCTCTTTTATTATTATAATCAAGTTCCAGGGGGCTTTGTTTGGCTTCTTCCATATCTTGTTCAGATATATGACCCAACTTATACATTCTGTTTAAAATTATATTTCTTCTTTTTAAGGATACTTCCTGATTAAAAATTGGAGAGTAATAAGAAGGTCCACGGGGAATTCCTGCGAGTAATGCACATTCTGCAAGGTTTAAATCCTGTACATTTTTTTTAAAATACATTTTAGCAGCAGATTGTACTCCGTAGGCACCATGCCCAAAGTATATTTCATTTAAATACATTTCTAAAATTTCATTTTTGGTGAAAGATCGTTCTATTTGTAAGGCTAATAACATATCTTTTAATTTTCTGTTCAAGCTAATTTCTCGAGTAAGAAAAATGTTTATAGCTAATTGTTGGGTTATTGTGCTGCCTCCGTGTGGTTTAGCCTCTTTATTTAATTGTAAAATTATATTTTTAAAATTTTCCCATTGAGCACGCACGATTCCCCGCAAACTTATTCCTTTGTGTTTATAAAAATCCGAATCCTCGATAGCAATAGTGGCATTAATTAAATGCAGAGGAATCTTAGAAAGTGGAACTGGATTTCTGTTTTCTTGATAAAATTCAGTGATAATTTCACCATTAATATCGTACACTTTGCTATTTATAGCATCCAAAAATTTATTTTCTTGTACCATTTCTGATATTTTTTGATTATTAAGAGTAGACAGTCCGACAAACGTAATAAAAAATGTCAGAGTAAAAATTATGATTACCAATAATATTTTTTTAGATAAAGGAATATGATAAGATTTTTTTGGTCTATTTTTTGGTGACAAAGTAAGACTCCTTCTTTGTTTAGCGCATATCGTATTGTGTTAAACTGAAAGCTTAAAGTGAAAAACTAAAAGCTATAATTCAAAATTCAAAACCTCTTTCTTCGTTTTTAGTTTTAAGTTATAGTTTTGCGTTTTTCGTTCTACGTTCTACGATTCTAAATCACATTATACCATAAAATTATACAAAAATTAGTAGAGTGATTTTACTTGAACCTTTTAATAGCATTAAATCTATGTTATAATTTCAAAGATTAAATATATTTATTATTGGGATATTTTAAGATGATTAAGCTTAATTATTTGGTTCGTGTAGCCATGATTGCAGCGATTTATGTGGTTCTTAATATCATATTTGCTCCAATAAGTTATGGCCCCATTCAAGTGAGAATTGCTGAAGCTTTAGTAATTCTTCCCTTTATTGATTCATCAGCTATCATTGGATTATTTTTAGGCTGCATTTTGGCAAATGTGTACGGGGGATTAGGGATGGTAGATATAATCGGAGGGAGTCTTTGTACTTTAATTGCAGCTTATTTAACTTACAAAGTAAATAATCCTAAATTAGCTCCACTTCCTCCTGTATTAATAAATGCATTTGGAGTGAGTATTTATTTGCATTTACTCTTTGACTTACCTTATTGGATAACTGTATTGTATATCGGGATAGGGGAAGTTATTGCTTGCTATATCTTGGGTTATCCCTTATTGATTTTGTTAATTAAGAACAAAAAGAGGTTAGGTTTGGAGTAACGAACAAGAAATAAAGAAATAAGGGAATGAATTGTAATAGAATTATTTGAT
>Ga0255378_1002_pt1:25000-32863 | contig 32863 bp, 19 predicted proteins | sample ANMaggSSYBR01E11_FD_182109 | JGI IMG/M metagenome (GOLD analysis project Ga0255378, IMG submission 182109) | Sediment cell enrichment communities from methane seep in Santa Monica Basin, California, United Staets - ANME aggregate JGI... | ecosystem: Environmental > Aquatic > Marine >...
TATAGTTTGGGAGTCAGACTGCGGGGGATAAGCTTCGTAGTCGAAAGGGAAACAGCCCAGACCAGCAGCTAAGGTCCCCAAGTGCAAGCTAAGTGTGAAAGGAAGTAGAATTACCGAGACAGCCAGGATGTTGGCTCAGAGGCAGCCATCATTTAAAAAGTGCGTAACAGCTTACTGGTCAAGTGATTCTGCACCGAAAAATGTACGGGGCTAAAGTTTGCCACCGAAGCTCTGGATCCAGAATTTATTCTGGGTGGTAGAGGAGCGTTCCTTTATGGGATGAAGGGTAACCGTAAGGATACCTGGACTAAAAGGAAGTGAGAATGCCGGCATTAGTAACGATAAGGAGAGTGAGAATCTCTCCCGCCGAAAACCTAAGGTTTCCTGGGGAAGGTAAATCCGCCCAGGGTTAGTCGGAACCTAAGCCGAGGCCGAAAGGCGTAGGCGATGGACAACCGGTCAACATTCCGGTACTACCAGATTATCGCTTTAAGTGATGGGGGGACGCAGGAAGGTAGGTCAGCACGATAAAAGTTACGTGTCCAAGCCTGATATGGGAGAAGATAGGAAAATCCGTCTTCTATTAAAACCCTAAGAGGTGATAGGGAGCTGCTCTTGCAGCGAACTGATCGATCCTACACTGCCAAGAAAAGCCTCTAAACAAGATAACCTGGTATCCGTACTAAAACCGACACAGGTAGGTAGGTAGAGAATACCAAGGCGCTCGAGATAACCCTCGTTAAGGAACTCGGCAAAATGACTCCGTAACTTCGGGAGAAGGAGTGCCCCGGTAGGGTGACCCAATTTACTTGGTTAGCCCGAGGGGGTTGCAAAGAAACGGCCCAAGCGACTGTTTACTAAAAACACAGGTCTCTGCTAAATCGAAAGATGATGTATAGGGACTGACGCCTGCCCGGTGCTGGAAGGTTAAGGAAGGGGGTTACTCCTCATTATGAGGGGGAAGCTCTTGACCGAAGCCCCAGTAAACGGCGGCCGTAACTATAACGGTCCTAAGGTAGCGAAATTCCTTGTCGGGTAAGTTCCGACCCGCACGAATGGCGTAACGATTTGGGCACTGTCTCAACGAGGGACTCGGTGAAGTTGTAGTGTAAGTGAAGATGCTTACTACCCGCGACAGGACGGAAAGACCCCGTGAACCTTTACTGTAGCCTGATATTGAATTTTAGCATATCCTGTGTAGGATAGGTGGTAGGCTGTGAAAGAGGGGCGTTAGCCTCTCTGGAGCCATCCTTGAAATACCACCCTTGATATGTTTGGATTCTAACCTTTCGCCGTTATCCGGCAAAGGGACAGTATTTGGTGGGCAGTTTGACTGGGGCGGTCACCTCCCAAAGAGTAACGGAGGTGTCCCAAGGTCTCCTCAGTGTGGTTGGAAATCACACCTAAGAGTGTAAGGGCATAAGGAGGCTTAACTGCGAGAGAGACATCTCGAGCAGATGCGAAAGCAGGGCCTAGTGATCCGGCGGTAACTAGTGGATGTGCCGTCGCTTAACGGATAAAAGGTACTCCGGGGATAACAGGCTTATCTCCCCCAAGAGTCCATATCGACGGGGAGGTTTGGCACCTCGATGTCGGCTCGTCGCATCCTGGGGCTGAAGCAGGTCCCAAGGGTTTGGCTGTTCGCCAATTAAAGCGGTACGCGAGCTGGGTTTAGAACGTCGTGAGACAGTTCGGTCCCTATCCGTCGTGGGCGTAGGATACTTGAAGAGGGTCTGCCTCTAGTACGAGAGGACCGAGGTGGACGAACCTCTAGTGTACCAGTTGTCCTGCTCAGGGCATTGCTGGGTAGCTACGTTCGGTCGGGATAAACGCTGAAAGCATCTAAGCGTGAAGCCCACCTCAAGATTAGGTATCCCATCTGGATTTATCCAGAGAGAGACCCCGGGCAGACTACCCGGTTGATAGGTCAGAAGTGTAAGGACAGTAATGTCTTTAGCTAACTGATACTAATAGGTCGAGGACTTGACCGTTATATATACCTTATACATCTCTATAATTTTCCCGGTGGTAATGGCGGAGGGGTCACACCTGTTCCCATCCCGAACACAGTAGTTAAGCCCTCCTGCGCCGATGGTACTGCAGTTTTTCTGTGGGAGAGTAGGACGCTGCCGGGATTTTTTATTTTTACTTACTTTTGTTGTATAATTTGAGCTACAGTGATAAGTAATGAGTAATTAGTAATCAGTTTCTAAAGTTACAGGTTGCAAGTTGCTTCTAATTAACCGATTGGCCAATTTACCAATTAACCTATTAAATTATTTGTTAGTGTATCGTATCTCGTATTGCGTTAGGATTTAAATGACAAAAAAAAGAAAAAACCTGCAAATTAGAATATACAACTATTTAATTATCACATATTACCCATAATTGTTTCTTTGTTTCTTTTGGCTACTGACTTCTCTTTCATAAGCCAGTTAACCAGGTTGATCTTAATTCTTAAACTGGGTAACTAAACTAATCGGCTAATTGGCTAATTGGTCAATTGGTGAATCGATTTATTGGTGAATTAATTTATGGAAACATTAGTAAAAAAATTATGTGTTTGGATGGAAGGAAAAATAATTGAAGCAAAGGCTAAAGGTATGGTATTTGGATTAAGCGGAGGATTAGATTCTGCTGTAGTAGCAGCCTTAAGCATAAGAATATTTCCCCAAAATACCTTAGCCATAATTATCCCTTGCCATAGTCTTCAAGCCGATATTAATGATGCCTTAGACTTTATTGATAAATTTAATATTCCTTACAAAATAATTGATGTATCAAAAGTATATGATTCGTTCATTGATCTGTTAAATGATAAAGAGAAAGAAAGAAGCTTCAAATTAGCGGAAGCAAACATAAAACCCCGATTAAGAATGACTACTTTGTACTATTTTGCCAATAAGTTAAATTATTTAGTAGTAGGAACCGGGAACAAAAGTGAGTTAATGATAGGATATTTTACTAAATATGGTGATGGTGGAGCAGATATTTTACCTTTAGGTAATCTATTAAAGAGTCAGGTTAGAGAATTAGCAGAATATTTAGGTATTCCCAAAAAAATTATAAACAAACCTCCTTCTGCAGGCCTCTGGGAAGGTCAAACCGATGAAAAAGAAATTGGTATAAGTTATGAGCAATTAGATAAGTATTTAAAAACGGAAAAATTAAACAATAAAATAATAGAAAAAAAGATTCAAGATAAAATAATTAAAAGTGCGCATAAACGAATTATCCCTGCAAAGCCTCACTTTTAAATAAACATATTTCATATTTTTTATCTTCTAATTACAATATTTCTCCCTACATCTTCATCGCTTAATAGTAACTATCAAAAACCAACGATTAATTGAGGCCCGAAATAGACAGGCTGGCCTGTTCCCCGTTTTCACAGGGACAGGTTTTGCGAAAACGGGGAACGCCTGCCCTATTGGGTGGGTGGTTTTAAGTTTTTTATCTCTTGTATTTTGAGTTTTCTTAACTAAATACTGAATACTAACGACTAACGACTAATTAGATTTATTGAATCTGCTCTTTTAATATGCTAAAATTATTAAAAATTATATACAATTAAAGTTTTAATAATTTTATATTCAAGGAGAAATAAAATATGTCTGGACATTCGAAGTGGAGTACCATCAAAAGAAAAAAAGGCAAAGCGGATGCACAAAGAGGGAAACTATTTACCAAAATAATTCGAGTGATAACTGTTGCTGCACGTTCAGGAGGAGGAGATCCCGAGACTAACGTAAAATTAAAAACTGCAATTCAATTGGCAAAAGAAAACAATATGCCTAACGAGAATATTGAAAGAGCTATCAAACGAGGTACTGGTGGAGCCGATGGAGTTTTTTATGAAGAGTTGTTATATGAAGGTTATGGACCGGGAGGGGTTGCAGTTTTAATAGAGGTTTTAACTGATAACAGAAATAGAACAGCTCCGGAGCTTAGAAAAATATTTTCTAAGAATGGTGGTAATTTAGGTGAAAGCGGTTGTGTTGCCTGGATGTTTGACAAAAGAGGATATTTTATCTTCGAAAAAGGGAAAGTTAATGAAGATACTATTATAGATTTAGCACTTGAAGCAGAAGCAGAAGATGTAAAAAGTGATAATGAAAATATTGAAGTTATCACTCCACCTGAGGATTACCAGAAGTTTAGCAATTTAATAAAAGAACAAAATATTGATTGTTTGCTTAGCGAAGTTACTTTAATTCCAAAAACTACTGTAGATTTGGAAGGTAAAAAAGCAACACAAATGCTAAATTTAATGGAACAGTTGGAAGACCATGATGACGTGCAGAAAGTTTATGCTAATTTCAATATTGCTGATGAAATTATGGAAGAAATATCAGCCAGTAAGGATAATTCGTGATTATTTTAGGTATCGATCCCGGGCTCGCTAATACCGGCTATGGTTTAATTCGGTATGAGAAAAAGAAAATTGAATTAATTGATTACGGATGTATATTAACTTACAAGAAAGATACTTTTAGTTTTAGAATAAAAAAAATACATTATAAGATAAAAGAACTTATAGAAAAACATAACCCTCATGAAGTTGCCATTGAGGAAATATTTTTTAATAAAAATGTTCGAAGTGCACTTACAGTTAGTAAGATTCATGGTATGGTTGCTATAACCGTTGCTCTAATAGGACTGGAACTTTATGAATATACCCCATTACAGATCAAGCAAGCTACTGTGGGAAATGGGAGAGCGGAAAAACATCAAGTTCAATCTATGGTTAAAATCCTGCTCAATTTATCTAAAATTCCTCAGCCAGACCATGCTGCGGATGCTTTAGCAGTGGCAATTTGTCATATACATACTAAATATTAAATAAGTATCGAGTATCGCGTTAAGAGGGTAGAAACCTGAAATCAGGAATCGAATTCGTTTATCGTATCTCGTGCGTTTAGCGTACAGCGTTTAGCGTAGAGCGTATAGTTAGGAAAAGAAGGACAAAATACAAAAACTGAAATAAATAATAACATATAGCGTAGGGTTAAGAAAAAAGAAGGCAAAGACGAAATACAAAAGCCAGAAAAAATTAGTATCGCATATAACGTAGAGGATTCAGTGATGAGTAATAAGTTATAGGTTGCAAGTTACAAGTTTAGAAAAAGAGGGAAGGGTTCGATAAATCGAACCCATTAGAAAAAAATTAATAAAATAACTTGGGGCGGACGAATCCGTTCCTTACACAGAAAATAATATATTATCCGAAAAGTTTTGAGTTTTGAACTATAGTTTTTAGTTTTTCGCTTTGCGTTTTTAGCTATATGTCAACCAATAAATTGATTGAACTATCTATAAATAAATGGAATAGATTTTTATCTTAGAATTATTTTAGGAGGCAAGGATTTGATATCTTTTTTAGAAGGAATAGTTGATACAGTTGGCGTGAATTATCTTGTATTAAATACAAACGGCATAGGGTATCAAATTAATATCCCTGCTTATAATAATCTTTCCTTGAAAATCGGCGATAAGACTAAAATTTATACTTATTTATATTTAAGAGAAGATAAAATAATGCTTTATGGATTTTTAACCAAAGAAGAAGATAATTTCTTTGAATTGCTGATTAGTACACCGGGAGTTGGCCCGAAGGTAGGTTTAAATATTTTATCCAAAATGACTCCTGATGATTTTGGTAAAGCAATTCTCCAAGAAGATTTTGATTCAATTACAGCGATAGTAGGTATCGGGAATAAGTTAGCAAAAAAGATTGTATTAGAATTAAAAGAAAAAATAAGCAAAATCACCTTCCTGGAAGCAGGCGTAGAAAAAACTTTTAAATCTGAGAATATAAGCGATGCCATAGATGCTCTTAAAGTGTTAGGCTATACTTATAAAAAAGCAAAATCTGCAGTAGAAAAAACTCAAGAAAAATTTAAAGGGGAATTAACCGCAGAAGAATTAGTTCGAGAATCTCTGAAGATTATAGGATAATTATTAATTTTTATTTATTGAAAGTTTCTAATAATTGTAATTATTTATTTTAAAAATGTTTTATTTTAATACATAGCAATGGAGTAATAGATGGAATTTAAAGAAAAAGCTATTGATTTAGGATTAAGGAAAGAAGAACCGGATTTAGATATAAACTTAAGGCCTAAATTTTTTAAAGAATTCATTGGACAAGAAAATATTAGAAAAAATTTTAATATATATATAAGTGCTGCCCGAAAAAGAGGAGAGCCCATTGATCACATTCTTTTATATGGTCCCCCCGGTTTAGGCAAAACTACCTTAGCTTATATAATATCTAATGAGATGGGAGTTAATATCAAGATGACTTCCGGCCCGGTTATTGAAAGGGCAGGTGACTTAGCAGCTATAATTACTAATTTACAGGAAAATGATGTTTTATTTATTGATGAAATTCACCGGTTAAATCGAGCAGTAGAAGAAATACTATATCCCGCTATGGAAGATTATGAATTAGATATTCTGATCGGTAAAGGTCCAAGTGCTCGTTCTATACGTATAAGTTTACCAAAATTTACTCTTATTGGGGCTACAACTCGTACAGGGTTAATTACCTCACCCCTAAGAAGCCGCTTTGGAGTTATAACTCGAGTTGGTTATTATCAGGAAAATGAGCTTGAAGAGATAGTAATAAGATCTTCTAAAATATTAAAAGTTAAAATAACCGAAGAAGCAGCAAAAAAGATTTCTCTAAGGTCAAGGGGCACCCCTCGTATTGCCAATAGACTTTTAAGAAGACTTCGTGATTATGCTCAAATAAAAGGCGAAGGAGTTATTAACCAAGAAATCGCTGATTATGGTTTAAAAATGATGGAGATTGATGATTTCGGTTTGTGTGGCATAGACAAAAAATTGTTACTTACTATAGTAGAAAAATTTTCTGGCGGTCCAGTGGGTCTGCAAACATTAGCTGCTTCCATCAGCGAAGATACGGACACTATTTGTGACGTTTATGAACCGTATCTTTTGCAAAAAGGCTTTCTTCATCGAACTCCCAAGGGAAGAGTAGCTACAGACTTAACTTATAAATATTTTGGTAAAAAAAGGGATGTTCAGAGGGAATTGTTATAGAAAAAATTAACCTATAGCAAAACTAGTGTAGAGCGTACAGCGGATAGCGTGTAGCATCACAGCGTTGCCGTGATAAAGAAAGAAAAAGAAAAGAAAATACATAGGAAATAATATAAAAAATATCTCGGTTATCATAGCACTGCGCGCTATAGTATGAATGAAACAAGAACAAAGAATTAAAAAGAGGAGATAAGTTGATTGATAAAGTTAAACATAGGAAAAGCTAATAAATTTTTTTTATTTTTAGGAGTATTATTTATTTTTTCACTGCTTATATTCACTAATAGTATGTTGGCAGTAGAAAAACAGTCAACACTTCTTAAATAAGGCAAAAAGCTTCCCCAAACATTCTCACTATCCTCAGTATATCCTCCGCTATCAGAATGGTAGACTGCGTTAATGGGTTTACCTTTATAGGTTATAATCACTCCCCGAGTTTCGTCAACAGCTTTATTAGTTAAAGGGTCTTCGTGGTTTATTCCTCCGTAAGCCTGGCTGTTGGTAGAAGCACAAATATTGTAACCTTTATCAATATATTTATTCATATTAAAGATAGCAAAAGTTCTGGCTGCAACCGCTTGAGCCTTTAAAGCTTCTGCGGGCCAGCGTGGAGAAATTTCTTTCTTTAGAACTCCATAAAGATATTCCTCAATACCGATAATATTGATGACATTCAATTTTCCATGTTCTTTATCAATGTTTATTTCAATATTTCCTCGATAGCGATACTTTTGTCCATTAAATATAACTATAACCCTGGTATTCCCTACCGGAATAATCTTTATAGGGCCAGAA
>Ga0255378_1004_pt1 | contig 21987 bp, 18 predicted proteins | sample ANMaggSSYBR01E11_FD_182109 | JGI IMG/M metagenome (GOLD analysis project Ga0255378, IMG submission 182109) | Sediment cell enrichment communities from methane seep in Santa Monica Basin, California, United Staets - ANME aggregate JGI... | ecosystem: Environmental > Aquatic > Marine > Cold seeps >...
TTTTTATATGAATTGGACCAAAACCTTAAGATTGGCCAGCGTTTTTATTGTAATTTTTATTGCAATTATTTTATCATTTCCTCTAAACGAGAAGATTAATTTAGGGTTAGATTTACAAGGAGGTTCTCACGTTATCTTGGAGTGTGTAGATACCCCTAATGCTCCAGTAGACAATGATGCGGTAAACAGAGTATTAGAAATAATAAGAAACCGTATTGACCAATTAGGAGTTTCGGAACCGGTAATTCAGAGACAAGGCGCAACCCGCATCTTAGTTCAGTTACCTGGTGTGGAAGATCCGGAAGCAGCTGTAGATTTAATAGGTAAGACTGCACTCCTGGAATTTAAAAACGAGGAGGGAGAAACCCAACTAACAGGTGCCCATTTAATAGATGCCAAATCATCTTTTGACCAATTTAGTCGATCTATTGTCTTAATTGAATTTGACAAAATTGGAGCTAAAGAATTCGGAGAAGCAACTAAAAATAATGTGGGGAAAGTTTTAGCTATTACTTTGGACGGGAAAGAAATATCTGCTCCTGTAGTTCAGGAACCAATTCTCGATGGGAAAGCTCAGATTACCGGAAAATTTACTGTAGATAGTGCAAAACATTTAGCTATACTTTTACGGGCAGGTGCTCTTCCGGTAAAGGTGGAGATTTTGGAAAATAGGTCAGTTGGGCCAACATTGGGACGAGACTCTATTTCCAAGGGGATAAAAGCCGGGATAGTAGGATTGATATTAATCTTACTCTTTATGTTAATTTTTTATAAGGGTTTTGGATTAATAGCAGATTTTGCTTTGGTCGTATGCATGATAATAATTGTGGGAGCTTTGGCTGGTTTAAAAGCAACTTTAACTTTACCAGGAATAGCTGGAATGATTCTTACTATTGGTATGGCAGTAGATGCTAATATCCTGATCTTTGAGAGAATAAAAGAAGAATTGAGATTGGAAAAAACTTTTCGGGCTTCTATTGATGCAGGCTTCAACAAGGCTTTCCGTACTATATTTGATGCCAATGTTACTACTTTAATTGCAGCTCTTGCCTTATTTTATTTTGGCTCGGGATCAATTAAAGGATTTGCGATTACTTTGAGTATAGGTATTTTGGCCAGCATGTTTACCGCAATTGTGGTAACTAAGATTGTTTTAGAAGTAGCAGCTACTAAGTTTAGTTCCAAAGCTTTATTATAGACATAATTAAGGAGGATGTATTTAATGGATCTAATTGGAAAAAAGAAGTTCGATTTTATTAAAAATAGAAGGATGGCATATATTATCTCTGCAGTTATTATCCTGATTGGTTTAATTTCAATTATTTTTCAAGGATTTAATCTTGGAATTGATTTTGCCGGAGGGACTTTAATTCAAATAAGATTTGATAAATCAGTTTCCGTTACCGAAGTTCGAAACGTTTTAAGCGAATTTAATTTAAGTCAAAGCACTATTCAAAATTTATCAGAGAATGAATTTGTGATACGGACAGAAAAGATTGATTCAGAACAAAGAAAGGAAATATTGTCCGTTTTTAGAGAGAATTTAACTGATTTGGAGATATTACGTGTAGAAACAGTAGGACCGATTATTGGAGAAAATTTAAAAAAACTAGCTCTTTACGCCTTTCTTCTTGCTTTTATAGGAATCATTCTATATATCACTATGAGGTTTGAGTTTAAATTTTCTATTATCTCAATATTAGCGCTTTCCCATGACTGCTTAATTGTTTTGGGAATTTTTTCCTTATTGCAGAAGGAAATAACTATTTCGATAGTAGCAGCAGTTCTTACTATCGTAGGGTATTCTCTAAATAATACGATTGTAATTTTGGATAGACTTAGAGAAAATATTAAGTTTAAAACCAGAGAACCATTTGAAAATTTAATAAATATGAGCATTAATCAGTCTCTGTCCAGAACGATAAACACAGCCTTAACTACCATTATTCCCATTTTAGCCTTATATTTTTTCGGGGGAAATATACTTTCTGATTTTGCTTTAGCCTTATTTATAGGGATGATTGCCGGGACTTATTCTTCAATTTTCATTGCCAGTCCTTTATTAATAGAATGGAATAAAATATTTAAAATACATCAAAAAAGTATTAGAATTATCGGAAAAAAGGGTAAAAAATAAATTCAAAATATATCAGTATAACGTGTAAAGTTAGTATATAATATATAGCGCAAAGCGCAAAGCTATAGCTCAAAATTTAAAATTTAACTATGTATTATCGTATATTGAGTTTTATGTATTTTATTCGGTATAATATAATATAACGAAAATGAAAAACTAAAGAAGTAAAAACATAACTTAAATTTATAATATAAAAAAGTTTTGAATTTTGAATTATAGTTTTTAGCTTTTCGCTTCAATTTTTAACTTGTTATACTATGCACTAAACGCTACACGTTATAATCTAAACGATATACGAGAAATGAGAAAGGAGCACAAATAAAATAGAGTGGTGTATATCAAAAGAAGATAAAAAATTACAATCAGAGTTATCCAAAGAATTAAATATCTCTCCAATTTTAGCTCAATTACTAATAAACAGGGAAACGAAGGAAGTTTTAAGTGCTAGAAAATTCTTAAAGGCAGATCTTAAAGATTTGAGAGATCCTTATATCTTTCAAGATATGGAGAAAGCTGTCGACAAAATATTAAGAGCGATAAATAACAATGAAAGAATATTGATCTACGGAGATTACGATGTCGATGGAATAACCAGCGTTGCCTTATTGTTTACGATTTTAAGAGAGCTTACTACTAATTTATACTACTATATACCTAATCGCTTTCAAGAGGGATATGGACTAAATGAAGAAGCCATAGATATCGCTTTTAAAAATAATATTAAATTAATCATTACCGTTGATTGTGGAATTAGTTCTATTTCTGAAATAGAGAAAGCAAATAATTACGGTATAGATGTTATAGTTACCGATCATCATCAACCCCAAAAAGACCTTCCTTCTGCAATAGCAATAATAAACCCCAAATGCGATACAAATTATCCTTTTAAAGAATTGGCAGGAGTTGGTGTAAGTTTTAAAGTGGCTCAAGCCCTATATTCAAAATTAAAAAAAAACCAGGATGATTTATGGAGTCTGCTTGATTATGTTGCCTTGGGGTCGATTGCTGATTCCGTTCCTTTTATTGATGAAAATCGTATCTTAATCAAATACGGATTAAAGACACTTAATCAAACCAAGAAAGAAGGTTTGAAGGCGTTAATAATAGAGAGTGGAGTAAATTATGGTAATTTAGGAACTAAAGAAGTTAATTTTGCTCTTGCTCCCCGAATAAATGCAGCAGGAAGGTTAGGTGATTCTAAATTAGCATTAGAATTGTTGCTAACTGATTCTGAATATAAGGCTAAACATTTATCCCGAAAATTAAGCGAAATAAACAAACATAGACAGGAAATTGGAGACAATATTTTAAAAGAAGCCAGGGAATTTGCTTCTATGCAAGTAAAAGAAGAAGGTAATAAAGTATTGGTTCTTGCATCAGAAAATTGGAATCAAGGGGTAATCGGCATAATAGCCTCCAGATTAGTAGATGAATTTAATCGTCCTGCAATTATTATTTCCAAAAAAGATGGAATAGCAAAAGGTTCAGGAAGGAGCATTAAAGGTTTTCATTTATATAAGGTTTTAGAATCATGCCAGGATATTTTAATAAATTTTGGTGGGCATAAGTTAGCCGCAGGTATTACCATAGAGTCTAATAAAATTCCTGAGTTTCAATCAAAGATAAATAAAATATCTCAAGATTTCATTAAAGAAGATGATCTAAGTCCAGAATTAAAAATAGACGCTCAGATTTCACTAAGTAATATTAATTTTGGCTTGGTAAAAGATATTAATATTCTGGAACCATTTGGGATTGGCAACCCTCAACCTGTCTTTTGTAGTTACAAAAACATAATATCTAATTGGAGGCTGGTTGGTGGAAAGAAAGAGCACTTAAAAATAAAAATTAAGGAAGAGAATAGAACATTAGAAGGGATAGGGTTTAAATTAAGCAGAATAGGAAACCAAATATTTTCTGAAAACAAAGTAGTAGATTTAGCTTTTAACATCGAATTAAATAAATGGAATGGAACGGAAAATATTCAATTAAATATAAAGGATATAAAAACTATTTTTTAGGAGGTAGATAAAAATGATAGATTTAAAAGATAAAATTAGAAATATTCCAGATTTTCCGGTAAAAGGGATCCAATTCAAAGACATTACTACTTTATTGAAAGACAAAAAGGCATTCAAATACAGTATTGATGAGATAACCAAGCATTGTAGTAAATACCAAATTGATTATATTGTAGGAATAGAAGCTCGCGGTTTTATTATAGGTGCTCCGGTGGCTTATCAATTAGGAGTCGGATTTTTACCTGTTAGAAAGCCGGAAAAACTACCCAGTGAGGTGGAGAAGGTATCTTACGAATTAGAATATGGGGAAAGTGTTTTGGAAATGCATAAAGACGCTGTTGATAGCGGAGATAAGATTATGGTTATTGATGACCTTCTTGCTACAGGCGGTACCACAGCTGCGGTATTTGAACTAATTGAAAAATTAGGAGGAAAGGTTATAGGCGCTTCCTATATAATTGAACTTGAATTTTTAAATCCTCGAGAGAAATTAGAAGGATATGATGTTTTTTCTCTGGTGCAGTATAATTAGTATATAGTATTTAGTAAAGAGAAGGCAGAAGATAGGAAAGAGAAAAGAAAAGATAGAAAATAGCGGATAGAATAAATTTAAAAATGCGGAATTTTTATTTCCTTTCCCCTTCGAGAAGAGAGAATTAGGATGAGAGGGAAACAAACGAAATACGCAATGCGATATACGATATACGAGGAAGAGTTCTGAATTTTGAATTATGGTTTTTAACTTTTCGCTATATTCTTATTTCTGTTTTTTTGTCTAAAAACTAAAAACCAATAACTAAAAACTGTGAATTTTCATCTTACATCTTGCTTCTTGTATTTTAACTAACGGCTATTCACTATTCACTATCGACTAATAAAGAAGGTGTAAATTATTTCTCAATTAATTTTAATAAGATATATCTTAAAAAGAATATCCCAATATGCTCCTCAAGCTGCTCTAAGTTTAGTAAAAAAAGCCTACAGATATTCTGCAAAAGCCCACCGGGAACAAAAGAGATATTCCGGAGCACCTTACACTTCACATCTTTTGGAAGTAGCTAAAATATTGGCTGATTTGGAGCTTGACGCAATTACTATTGCAGCGGGGATTTTGCATGATATAATAGAGGATACTGATACTTCATCATCTACTATTGAAGAAGAGTTTGGCGAAGAAATAGCAATGCTGGTTAACGGTGTCACAAAATTAAGTAAAATTTCTTTTAAAACAAGAGAAGAGCAGCAAGCTGAAAATTTCCGTAAAATGTTTTTAGCCATGGCAGAAGACGTAAGAGTCATTTTGATAAAATTAGCAGACCGCTTGAACAATATGAGAACTCTACAGTATATACCTCCCCACAAGAGAGTAAAAATAGCTCGAGAAACACTGGAAATTTATGTTCCTATCGCTAATAGGCTAGGTATTTCCAGGGTTAAATGGGAGTTGGAAGATCTTTCTTTGCGTTATTTAAAGCCAATGAAATATGGAGAGGTAGTTAATAGAATTGCAAAAAATCGCTTGGAAAGAGAAAGCTATGTAGAATCGATAAAAGAAATTATAAAAAAAGAGATACAAAAGGTAAAAATAAAGGCGGAAATTCAAGGTCGTCCTAAAAATATCTATAGTATTTATAAAAAAATGGAGAAGGGAAAAAAAGATTTTTTCCAGATATATGATTTAATTGCAATTAGAGTAATTTGTAATTCCGTTAGGGATTGTTATGCAGTTTTGGGATTATTACATTCAATTTGGAAGCCCCTACCCGGCAGATTTAAAGACTATATTGCTATGCCCAAATCAAATATGTATCAGTCTTTACATACCACAGTGGTAACTCCTAAAGGCGAACCTTTAGAAATACAAATTCGCACCTGGGAAATGCACAAAACTGCTGAATATGGAATAGCTGCTCATTGGAAATATAAAGAAAAGATTGATTTAAAAAAAGATAAGAAATTAGAAGAGAGACTTTCCTGGTTAAGACAGATATTGGAATGGCAAAAAGATTTGAAAGACCCTAAAGAATTTATGGAAAACTTAAAAATAGGTCTTTTCCAGGATGAAGTTTTTACTTTTACTCCCAAAGGTGATGTGAAAATATTGCCTTTAGGTTCTACGCCTATAGATTTTGCCTATCTTATTCATACAGACGTAGGTCATAGATGTGCTGGGGCAAAAGTTAATAAAAAAATTGTTCCTTTAGATTATAAAATGAAGAGCGGAGATATTGTAGAGATATTAACTTCCAAATCAGGCCGAGGCCCCAGTAGGGATTGGTTGAAGATAGTCAAAACATCAGGGGCAAAAAATAGGATTAAAATCTGGTTTAAAAAGGAGATGCGGGAAGAGAATATTCAAAAAGGAAAGGAACTTTTTGAAAAAGAAATGGAAAAATATAAAATAGAAACCTCCTCCGAGCTTGCTAAAAAGTTAAAAGAAGTGAGCATTGAATTAGGTTTTACCGAATTAGAATCAATGTTTGAAAATGTTGGGTACGGTAAATTAACCTCCTATCAGATTTTATCTAAAGTAATCCCTCAAGAAAAAATCTCTCCAATCATTCCCTTGGTTAAACCAAAAAAAAGAATTGATCAAGGAATAAGAGTTCAAGGGGTTAATGATGTGATGATAAGATTTTCTCGATGTTGCAATCCGGTGCCCGGTGATGAAATAATTGGTTATATTACCAGGGGAAGAGGTGTATCTATACACAAGGCAGATTGTTCTAATGTAGATTTTATTTCTGCTGAAAAAGATCGGTTGGTTAAAGTAGAGTGGATAAAAACAGAAGAGTTATTTTACCCGGTAAAGATAAAAATAGTAGCTGATGATCGTCCGAATTTAGTATCTGATATCATGTTAATTTTTTCCAGCCTTAAAATTACAGTCAGTGCCATAAATGCCACAACTGACAAAAACAATATTGCTAATATAGATGTAATACTCTCTATCAACAATCTTGATCAATTTCAAGAAATTATTAAGAAAATAAAAAAAATAAAAAGTATATTAACTGTAAAAAGAGTAACAACTTTTTAATTGATAAATTAAGAAAAAAAATCTTTTATCCGAGGAATAAATAATGAGAGCAGTGGTACAGAGAGTAAAAAAAGGATCAGTAGAGATCGAAGAAAAAGAAATAGGGAAAATTGAAAAGGGTTTGGTAGTCCTTTTGGGGGTGGGTCAGAATGATAGCGAAAAGGATACAGAGTACTTAGCTGAAAAAATTGTGAATTTACGTATATTTGAAGATGAAGAGGGAAAGATGAATCTTTCCGTAAAAGATATAAATGGCCAGATTTTGATCATATCTCAATTTACTTTATATGGGGATTGTAAAAAGGGAAGGCGCCCGAGTTTTATTTCAGCGGCCCTTCCTGATAAGGCAGTAAAATTATATGATTATTTTGTAAAAAATATAAAAAATTGTGGTCTTAAAATTGAAACCGGAGAATTTCAAGCGATGATGTTGGTAAAAATTTTTAATGATGGCCCGGTTACCATTCTTTTGGATAGTGAAAAGTTAATTTAGAAATAAATCAAACTTTTCAGGGAGAAATTATAATGAAGTTACCTCTTATTATTGGGCATAGAGGAGTAAAAGGAATTGCTCCTGAAAATAGCCTTTCTGGTTTTAAAAAAGCGGTAGAGTTGGGGATAGACGGAGTGGAACTGGATGTGCACCTTACTAAGGATGAAAAGTTAGTCGTAATTCATGATATGGATTTAAAAAGGTTAACCGGACTAAAAATTCCTGTTAGGCAGCTTACTTTTAAGGAATTAAAAAAATACGATATTTCTGAATTGTTTACTAAAAATCAAGAAAAAACTATAGAGAAATTACCGGAAGAGAAGAAATATTTTTTAGAATTAAAAATAATTCAAGCTAATTCGTTTTATCTGAATATTTATGAGCAATTAATTAAGAAGAAAATTAGTTTTTATTTACATTGGGATGGTAAGCGGTTTGATGTAGTTAAAAAACTTTTTTTCTCAAGAAATGATGGAAAGAAGGTTTACTTTAAACAGTTAAAAATTAAGAAGAGGGACATGCTTGACTTAGAAAAAGGTAAGGTGAGAAAGTACCGCAATGAACAGATACCTTTACTTAGTGATGTACTTAAAATATTAAAGGGAAAACTTTCTATAAATATAGAGATTAAAGGAGGGGAGAAGATTTATCCGGGCATTGTAGATAAATTAGTAAAAGAAACAGAGAGTTTTGGATATAGCAATATTCTTTTTTCATCTTTTTATAGAGATACAGTAATCTTGCTAAAAGAGAGATATCCTAAACTTAAAGCAAATGGACTATATGCTAAAGGGATAAATCCCAAGAGATATATTAATGGATTGGATGGGTTAAACCCACATGTCTTTTTGTGTAAAGAAAAACTTATTTCTTGTTTACATCAGCTGGACAAAACAGTTTATGTATGGACGGTCGATAGAGATATAGATATGGTACGCTTTATTTTATATGGAGTAGATGGAATTATTACTAATTACCCTCAGATTTTAAAAAAAATAAGTAAAGCGATACAATCTGTTTTAGAAGATTTTCAATAAAGGATTTTTCTATCTGAGAAGATGAAAACTATTTTAATAATTTAAATTGCTTATAGAGGATTTTACTAAGCGAAAGGATTATAAAAGAAATGTTTCTAAAAAAAATAGTAGTAGGAATGTTAGAAACTAATTGTTATTTAATTAGTTGTAAAAAGACTAAAAAAGCAGCGGTAATTGATCCCGGAGGAGAAGATGAGGTAGATTTGATTTTAGATCTTTTACAAAAAAATAATTTTGATTTGAAATATGTTATAAATACCCATGGACATATCGATCATATTGCTGGTAATAATTTGCTTAAAGCTAAGACCGAAGCTTCATTATTAATCCATAGGTTAGATGCTGATATGTTAGTTGATGCCAATAAAAATTTCTCTTCCTTTATGGGCAAAGAAATATACTCACCTCCTGCAGATAAGCTCTTAGAAGAGGGAGATGAGATATCTTTAGGCAGATTAAATTTAATAGTAATTCACACACCGGGTCATACCCCGGGAGGAATTTCTCTTGTTTTAAATAATATTGTCTTTACGGGTGATACTTTATTTGCCGGGGGTATTGGTCGAACCGACCTGCCCAGTGGTTCTTACCAAGATTTGATAGAATCAATTAAAGAAAAATTATTGATTTTAGGTGATGATAAGATAATTTATCCCGGTCATGGTCCAGATTCGACTATAGGTGAGGAGAGAAGAACAAATTCATATATAAAAAATTGACCAATTGACCAATTCTCCAATTAACATAGTCGATAGTGAATAGTCATTAGTCGTTAGTGTTAAATACAGGTTTTTAGTTCTTGGTTTTTAATCTTTATAAACTCGAAACTTGCAATCTGGAACTCGAAACTATTAACCCATTACTTATTACACATTACTCATCACACTATTTTATTTACTAAATACTAATTAAGAAGGAAAGGAGTATAAAGAATGAATTATGGAATAAAGGATATTAATTTAGCCAATAAAGGGAAAGATAAAATTGAATGGGCTGAAAAACAGATGCCCGTTCTTTCAAGTATAAGAAAAAGATTTAGTAAGGAAAAACTTCTAAAGGGAATTAGAATAACTGCTTGCCTCCATGTAACTACCGAGACAGCTAATCTGGCAAGAGCCTTGAAAGAAGGGGGTGCGGAAGTATATTTATGTGCTTCCAATCCTTTAAGTACTCAGGATGATGTAGCGGCCTCCCTGGTTAAGGATTTTGGAATTCCAGTATTTGCCATCAAGGGAGAGGATAAAGATACTTATTATCAGCATATTGAAAAAGTGCTAAATTGTAAGCCTAATATCACTATGGATGATGGAGCAGATTTAGTTTCAACTATTCATTCTCAGAAGAAAGAACTAATTGAAAATGTCATTGCTGGTACCGAGGAAACCACTACCGGAGTTATCCGGTTAAGAAGCATGGAAAAAGATGAAGCTTTAAAGTTTCCCATTATTGCGGTAAATGATGCACAGACTAAATATCTCTTTGATAATAGATATGGTACCGGGCAGAGCACTATCGATGGCCTGTTGAGAGCTACCAACATTCTAATTGCCGGCAAAATATTTGTAATTTGTGGTTACGGTTGGTGTGCCCGAGGTCTGGCGATGAGAGCCAGTGGTATGGGCGCTCAGGTGATAATAACTGAAGTCGATCCCATGAAGGCCTTGGAGGCAGTAATGGATGGTTACCAGATTATGCCCATAAAAGAGGCAGCCAAAATCGGAGACATTTTTATAACCTTAACCGGTGATATAAACGTGATATCAGTAGAAGAATTTCCTTTAATGAAGGACGGAGCAATTTTGGCTAATTCAGGGCATTTTAATGTAGAGATTAACATAGAAGCCTTAGAAAGATTATCAGTAAACAAAAAGAAAATTAGAGAGTATATTGAGGAATATACTTTAGAAAACGGAAAAAAGATAAACCTTCTGGCAGAGGGAAGACTGCTGAATTTATCTGCCGCCGAAGGACATCCGGCAGTGTAATGGATATGAGTTTTGCCAATCAGGCTTTATCCGCTGAATATTTGGTAAAAGAAGGAAAAGATTTAAAGAAAAAGGTTTATGGAGTTCCCGAGGTCATCGATAAAGAAATTGCCAGATTAAAATTAGAAACGATGGGAATAAAGATCGATAAACTTACCGAGGAACAAGAAAGATATCTTTCTTCCTGGCAAATGGGAACCTAACTCGTATCGCGTATTCCGTAAAGGAAAATGCAGTGATAAGTGATATGTGAATAGTAAATAGGCATAATAACGAGTAGCGTTTAGCGCATAGGAGCGGGCAGAAGAGATAAAGGGAAAGATAAGCTTTTAGTTTGCAGTTTAAGATTAAGAAAATGAGATAGTTAGTTAGTTAAATGGTTAATTGGTGAATTAGTTTTATTTCCCTTTTCTTCTCTTAACGATATACGATATACGATATACGCAATACTATATTTTAGGGTTAGTATGAATAATCAAAATATGATAGAATATATAAAAGAAGGGTTGCTTAATATTGTCTTTCCCTTAGATTGTAAGATATGTGAAAAAACCTATCCGAGAATCTAAAGGATATTCAATTTGTGAGGATTGTCTTAAAACCATTGAATTAATCGAACGACCATATTGTATAAAGTGTGGGAAACCTTTAATACCTACCGATTTTTTTAAGCAAAACAGAGAAATTCTATGCCTTGATTGTAAAATAAAAAAATATTCCTTTAAATTCTCTCGTTCTACGGGAATATACGATAAGGTATTAAAAAAATCTATTCATCTCTTTAAATACTACAGAGAAAAAAAATTAGCTAAACCCTTAGGAAAGTTAATGGTGGATTATTTATTAAAGAATAATGAATTTGAAAATAAATTGGACTTAATTATTCCTGTTCCTTTACATAAGAATGATTTAAAGAAAAGAGGATTTAATCAGAGTGTCTTGCTGGGCAAAGTCGTAGGAGATTATTTTTTTGTTCCGGTTAGAGAAAATATTTTAGTAAAGAAAAAGTTAACCCCTTTTCAGATTAATTTATCCAAGAAAGAAAGGGAGAAAAATATTCTTAGAGCTTTTTCAGTAGAGAAACCAGAAGAGATTAAAGGGAAAAATATTTTGATCTTGGATGATGTGTTTACTACCGGAGCTACTGTAGAAGAATGTGCTAAAGAATTAACGAAAGCCCAAGCTAAGAATATATTTGTTTTAACCTTAGCCCGAACCGTATAAAGTTTATATGCCGCCTCTCCTTAGAGCTGTGGTTGAAAGTCGAAGCCAGTCGCAGGCGAAACGACCCACGTAAGGTAACTTCGGTTACTGAGCATGGTGCGGCTTTGGAGTAAGTCCTGCCTTAACCCTAACGGGTTATAACAATAAGAGAAGAGTAGTAGTGAAGGACAAAGTTTCTGAGCAAACCTCTCAGCAGGCGAGTGTGGGGGCAAAGACCAGGTCAGTCTAAGGAAAGGCGGATAAAATATATTTATAAAGTTAATGAAGGGAAAATACTTAAAAGATAAGGGATAAATTAAATTAAAAATATTTTAAAAAAAATATAAAATAAAAAAGGGTTTTTTTGTTTAAACAGAGAATATATATATTAAGTAAAATAAACTATTACTAAGGAGGAAAGAGATATGAAAATTATTTTCAAAGGGAAACATATTGAAGTGACAGATGCAATGCGTAATTATATTGAAAAAAGGTTATATTAACAATGCAATAAGTTAATGCGCATATGGTAAGTAATAGTAACTTTAAGCGTAGAGAAAAATAGGCAGATTGTTGAAGCAACCTTGCAGGCAAGAAGAGCTTTGATTAGAGCAGAAGAGGAAACAGATGATATGTATACTTCCATAGATAAAGTAGCAGATAAATTAGAAAGACAGATACAGAAGTATAAAGAAAAATATTTTCAGAAACCTCACCCCGGCTCAGAAAAAAAGGGGTTAGCTAACCAAGAGGTTGATGCTGAAGATAGTGAGTCGGATAAAATTGCTAAAATTGTAAAGACTAAAAGATTTGCTATCAAGCCAATGTCAGTGGAAGAAGCGGCAATGCAAATGGATTTGTTAGGACACAATTTTTTTGTTTTTGCTAATGATAATACCAACAAAGTAAATGTTTTGTATAAAAGAAAAGATGGGAATTTCGGACTGATTGAGCCGGAATTTTAAGGAGGAATCTATGGAGAAAAATAAATTACATGCATTTCGTAATTTTATAATTCCCCGACGCTTTAATTACGAAGTAGAAGATATAGAAAAATCGTTAAAAGATTTAAGTGATATTCTATTTGCAAAAATAGTATTATCAGAGGATAGAGATATAAAAGAAATTCACATAATTACTAAAAATTCTTCTAACCCCAAAAGAATTACTCGGGATATTGAATCATTTTTATTAGCAAAATATAATATTCAAGTAGATTATAGAAAAATTAGTATAGCACAAGTAAAGGATAAAGAAATAAAAGATGAGCTAATGAAGGAAGAAGAATCAGAATCTTCTTTAAGACTCAAATTTTCTGATATTAAAGTGGGAGCTATCGGTAATCAATTTGAAGTTTGTGTAAAATTAGAAAGTAACGGAAAAATATATGAAGGTAAAGTATCTGGGAAAAATTGGGATGAAAATCAGGAATATTTAGTGGCTAAAGCTGCTTTAGAGGGGATAAGTTCTTATCTAGAGGGCTCAATTTTCTTTCAGGTAGATGAAATAAAAAAGATTGAGTTGGATAGCAAAGAAATACTAATAATCTCTATCAATCTAATCGATTCAAAAAGAAAGGAAAACCTGGTAGGCTCTACGGTAATTAAGGACGATCTTAATAAAGCAGTAGTAAAAGCAATCCTTAAAGCTACTAATCGTAGAGTTTTAGTAACAAAAATTAAATAAAACCTTAGGTCGGTGAGGCCTTTATTTTGAACTAATAATATAATAACTGACGTAGCAGTTTCTTGAGCGAAGCGAAGCGGTTTTAAATGTTGGAAAACAAATAGAAACCGTGGAGGTGCTAAAGATGAAGATTAATAAGGCAAAATTAATCAGCTTATTAATTAGTGTCATTGCTTTACTATTAGCTGGTGGCGCTAAATTTAGCTGGAGATAATATAGAATAATAAAGACCCACCGGCCTAATTTATTTATGATTAAAGGAGTGTAATACAGTTTGCCTTTAAAATTAAAAATTTATATTGGAGTAATAACAGTATCATCTATTACTCTTTTCATATATTTAACACCTTCCTTACCCTCATTTTCTAATATATGGTTAGCAATTTTATTTTTTGTTACCATATCTATTTTCGCTGAATTTATTCCTGTTGACTTACCTGTAGGAGGAGTAATAAGTATCGGTTTCCCCATAGATTTTGTGCTGATTTTAGTCTATGGGCCGGCCTTAGCAATGTTAATAACTGCTTTGGGTGCATTGATAGGTGAAATAATTGAGAGGAAAGTGTCGTGGTATAAAATAATATTTAATACCTCTCAATATGCTTTAACAGCTGGCATTGCCGGTATTGCCTATCAACAAGCAGGAGGAGTTGTAGGAGCGCAAAATATTTTTAGATTTATTTTGCCTGCTACCCTATGCGCATTGACTTATTGCATTGTTAACATAACCTTCTTTGTTATGGTTGTTTCATTTGCTCAAAACGTTAGAATAAAAAAAATTTGGAGAACGAGTATCAAAGAAATGATACCCAGTTATATAGCAGAAGCTCCTATGGGTTTTCTTATGGCTATCGTCTATACAGAGGTTGGCATTGTAGGTATTTTATTGTTTTTTCTCCCTTTGCTGCTGGCTCGTCGTTCTTTTGAACTATATACCAAAATGCGTAAAGTATATTTAGATACTATTCGAGCTTTAGCGGCGGCTATAGATGCTAAAGATCCCTATACCAAAGGTCATTCAGAAAGAGTTTCCGAAATGTCTGTAGTTTTGGCTCAAGAATTGAATTTATCTGATAATGACATTGAGAATATAGAATATACTGCATTACTTCATGATATAGGAAAGATAGGCATAGATGATAGTATTTTAGGTAAAAAAGGCAGCCTGACAGATCAGGAATTTGATAAAATAAAAGAACATACAATTATGGGAGCAAACATTATACAACCGGTAGATTTTTTAAAGAATTCCTATAGGGCAATTTATCATCATCATGAAAGATACAATGGCAAAGGTTATCCGGATGGAATAAAAAGTGAAGATATACCTATATTAGCTCGAATAATTGCCGTAGCAGATGCCTATGATGCGATGAGTTCTGACCGTCCTTACAGAAAAAAGCTAAGCAAGGATAAAATATTAAAGGAATTAAAAGACCAATCTGGAAAACAGTTTGACCCCGAAATAGTTAAAGCCCTTATTTCGGTTCTTGATAGAGAAAGAGAAAAATAAATGTTTTATGTATATATTATAATTATTTCTATCATAATAGGACTGCTTCGTAATGGTAAATTAGGCAGTTTAAGTCAGATTTCACTGAAGAAAACAGAATTAATAGTGCTAGCTTGTTTAATTCAAGGTGGAATAATCTTTCTGGGGTCAAGAAACATTAAATTTGTTCTTGATCATAGTTCTTATATGATAATTTTCTCTTATATTGTTCTTCTGTTGGCAGTCTGGTATAATAAAAACCTAAAAGGAATAAATTTTGTTTCTCTGGGAATAATTTTCAATTTTATAGTAATTGTGGCTAATGGCGGTCATATGCCGGTATTATTGAGTAGTTTATACAAAGCAGGATTAAATGATTTTGCTCTTGTATTAAAAGAAGGTACCTATGTTACCCATACTCTGATAACTGAAAAGACTTTATTTAGATTTTTAGCTGATGTTATTCCCTTGTCTCCCCCCTTCCCTGATCCTTCAGTGGTAAGTGTGGGAGATTTTTTAATGTTCTATGGTGTGTTTAGCCTAATTCAAAATGCAATGCTGAAAAGACAGAATTCAGAAATCAGGAGTCAAAATTCAGAGGATAAAAAATTATATCCAGAAATCTAATTAGTATCGAGCTGGGAATTGGTTAGTTGGTTAATTAGTTACCTGGTTATCTGGTTCAATTGCAATGATATTTCTATTTTTTAATTGTATCTTTTGTTTTCTTAACTGATTAACCAGTTAGCTAAGTAACCAACTAACTAATAACAATCCCAAGCGAATAATTTGTAGTATAAAAACAAAATTTCAAATAGTAGAATAAAAAGGAAAGGACAATTATGTTTGACTGGACAAAAAAGATATTTGGTGACCCTAACGAAAAGGAATTAAAAAGACTACAACCTATTGTAGAAAAGATAAACAGCTACGAACCAAATATTTCAAAATTAAATGATGAGGAATTAAAAAACAAGACTCCTGAATTTAGGGAGAGATTAAACAAAAAGGAAACTCTGGATGATATTCTTCCCGAGGTTTTCGCAGTCGTTCGGGAAGCAGCCAAACGAGTTACCAAGATGAGGCCTTTCGATGTTCAGCTTATTGGAGGGATTGTTTTACATCAGGGAAAGATAGCCGAGATGGCTACCGGAGAAGGTAAAACTTTAGTGGCAACCATGCCCGCTTATTTAAATGCTTTAAGTGGTAGAAGTGTGCATATCGTTACCGTAAATGACTACTTAGCGAAACGAGATAGATATTGGATGGGAGAAATTTATGAATTTTTAGGATTAAAAGTGGGCTTAATTCAACATGATATGGCAATCGATGAAAGGAAAAAAGCTTATGAAGCAGATATAACCTATGGGACCAATAATGAATTTGGTTTTGATTATTTAAGAGGTAATATGGCAGTTCGTCTGGAAGATGTGGTTCAAAAAGGTTATCATTTTGCTATTCTTGACGAAGTAGATAGTATTTTAATCGATGAAGCCAGGACTCCTCTAATTATTTCTGGCCCTTCTGAGGAGTCAACCAAAATATACCAGCAGGTAAACAGGATTGCTACTCGATTACAGAAAGAGGCAGATTACAAAGTACATGAAAAGGAAAAGACGATTACTATAACAGAAGAAGGGGTTAACCGCATCGAAGGATTGTTGCAGATAAATAACCTATATGATGAGAAAAATATGAATGTACAACATCATATTACCCAAGCCCTAAAAGCACAAAGATTATTTAAAAAAGATGTTGATTATATAGTAAAAGATGGAGAAGTGATTATTGTAGATGAATTTACTGGAAGATTAATGTTTGGGAGACGCTACAGTGATGGTCTTCATCAAGCCATTGAGGCAAAAGAAGGAGTAGTGATTGCTCGCGAAAATCAGACTCTGGCTACTATAACTTTCCAGAATTATTTTAGATTATACAAAAAACTTAGTGGTATGACCGGTACTGCCAAGACTGAAGAGGAGGAATTTATTCATATCTATAACCTCCCGGTAATTGTTATTCCTCCTAATAAAAGATTAATTAGAAATAATTATGCAGATGTTATCTATAGAACCGAAAAAGAAAAGTTTAAAGCAGTTATTAAAGAGATAGTTGAAGTTCATAAGATGGGAAGACCTATTTTAGTTGGGACAGTATCAATTGATAAGTCAGAAACACTAAGTAGATTGTTAAAAAAAGAGAATATTAGGCATAATGTTTTAAATGCAAAAAATCACGAAAGCGAAGCAGAGATAATAACTCAAGCAGGTCAGGGTAAAAATGTAACTATTTCTACTAATATGGCTGGACGAGGAACTGATATTGTCCTGGGTGAAGGGATAGCTAAATTAGGAGGTTTACATGTAGTTGGAACGGAAAGACATGAGAGTAGGCGTATAGATAACCAATTAAGGGGTAGATCGGGAAGGCAGGGAGACCCCGGTTCTTCTCGTTTTTTCCTTTCTTTGGAAGATGACCTCATGCGGCTCTTTGGTTCTGATAAAATTTCCGGAATTATGGAAAAGCTAGGTATGGAGGAGGATATTCCTATTGAACATCCTTTGGTTACCAGATCGATAGAGAGCGCCCAGAAAAAAGTAGAAGGAAGAAATTTTGAGATAAGAAAACAGCTTTTAGATTTTGATAATGAAATGGAATACCAGAGGAAGGTAATCTATGAACAACGGAGGATGGTATTAGAGAGTAAAGATGTTAAAAAACATATTTTGGAAATGGTAAAAGACACTATCGAAAATATCTTAAACAATTATACCAATAAAGAAATTTATCCTGAAGAATGGGATTGGTCAGGGCTTAAAGATCATGTTATGCAAATCTTCTCCATTTCATTAGTTATCCCCAAGGAAGAAATACTCAAATTGTCTATTCCTAAATTACAGGACATTTTAACAGAAAAAGCTTTTGAGGTATATGAATTACGGGAAAAAGAATTTACACCACCTTTGATGAGACAAATTGAAACGATGATTGTACTTCGGGTGGTAGATCGGGAATGGAAAGACAATCTGCGACGTTTAGATGAATTAAAACAGGGTATAGGTTTAAGGGCCTATGGACAGAAAGACCCTTTGATGGAATATCATTTTGAAGCCAACAATATGTTTCAAGATATGATCAACAGTATAAAAGAAGAAGTAGTAAAATTTATTTATAAAGTCAGGCTTAAAAAAGAAGAATCTCAAGGGTTTCGTCAGGCAAGAAGAGAAACACCCACTCCTATAATTAGCAGTAAAACAAAAAAATCCCCTATTGTTAAAGGGAAAGGATTAAAGGAAAAAGAAGAGCAAAAGAAGAAAAAGATAGGGAGAAACGACCCTTGCCCTTGTGGTAGTGGATTAAAGTATAAACATTGTTGCGGAAAAAATATATAACAGAATTAGAGAAAAATCTTTTTACGATTATTTCGCTTGATGAAAAAATTATAAATTAAATTATTTATCAGGATTATAATTTCGGAGTGATCTAATTTCATTTTAGGTAAAAGTGATAAAAATTTACCGGAATTGAAAAACTAAAATTAAGAGAAGTAGGAAAGAGAAAGGAAGGTGGATAAAATGATAGAGGAATTACAAAATAAGTTGGAGCAACTTCATAAAAAAATTGACGAAATGGGGACTTATCTTTGACTTATCTACAAAAGAGGAAGAAGTAAAAAAATTAGAAAAAGAAATGTCCCAAGGTTCTTTCTGGTCTAATCAGGAAAAAGCTCAGAAAGTTACAAGAAGAGTTAAGGAGTTAAAAGATACTATAGGCGAATTTAATAAGTTAAAGGATAACTTAGAAGAATTAACAATATTCTTAGAGCTTAATCTGGAAGAAGACAGGAAAGAAATTTGGGAGGAGATAGAACAAAAAATAAAAGTTTTAGAAAAAGATATTGAAAAAAAAGAATTAATTGTTTTGCTTGATGGTAAATATGATGCCAATAATGCCATAGCTACTATTCGGCCAGGTGCCGGTGGCACAGAATCTCAGGATTGGGCTGAAATGTTACTGAGGATGTATCTGAGATGGGCAGAGAAAAATAAGTATATTGCCAAGATAATTGAGATCTCACCCGGTGATGAAGCCGGGATAAAGAATGTTACTTTCACTATTAGTGGCAACTACACTTTTGGATATTTAAAAGCAGAAAAAGGAATACACCGCCTGGTTAGAATTTCTCCCTTTGATGCTAATAGAAGAAGACACACTTCTTTTGCTTCGGTAGAGGTTATCCCTGAAATTGATCAAGAAGTAGAGATTGAGATTAAGGAATCAGATTTAAGGATAGATACTTATCGAGCTACAGGAGCGGGAGGTCAGCATGTTAACACCACTGATTCTGCAGTGAGAATAACCCATTTACCTACCAATATTGTAGCACAATGTCAAAATGAAAGATCACAATACAGTAACAAAATGACTGCAATGAATATTTTACGGGCAAAATTGTTTGAACATTACCAGCAAGAAAAAGAAAAAGATTTAAAAGAAGTTAGAGGGAAAAAGAAAGATATTGCTTGGGGAAGTCAGATACGTTCTTATGTATTTCATCCCTATCAGATGGTGAAAGACCATCGAACAGAAGTGGAAAGCGGAAACCTGCAGGCAATTATGGATGGCGAAATAAATTGCTTTATCGAAGCCTACTTAAAGAACAGGAAAAAAGATTAAATCATATAGCTAAAGCAAGAAAGGTTTATCCACAGGTAACAAATGATGGTTCTTGAATTGTTGTTGATGTGAGTTGGTCACATCTTTTCATCTTTTTATTTATTAGTCAATTGGCTAATTGGTAAATTGGGCAATTAATTTAGCTTAATGGAGATAAAAATGATTAAAACTTATAATTTTAAAGAAACCAAGAAGTGGTTGGAATATTCTTCTTTATTGGTGGGAATTATTTTAATAATATGGGGAGCTATAAGTCATCAAACCATTTTATTGGTTTTAGGGTTTTTCTTTATATTAGTTGTGTCTAATAAAACTGAAATAATTATTGATAAGAAAGGAATATTAATCACTACTACGACTTTGTTTTTAATGAAAAGAAAAGATAGGCTTAATTTTAAAGAAATGAACTCTGTAGAGATTAGAGAAAGTGTAGAGAAATCTTTAGTATATTTTATGAGGGGATGGAAGGGCAGAAAAGTATTAATTGATACCGTCGATTTAAATAAATTAATAGAATATTTAAAAAACGAAAACCCTGATTTAATAAAAAAAGAATAAAAGATATAAAAACCAGTAGTCAGAATTCGGAAGCCATAATATTATTAACCATATAGCATATAGTGTATATTGAAGAAAGAAGAAGTTAAAAAAAAGTTTTGAATTTTGAATTATGGTTTTTAGCTTTTTACTGAATATTATACACTCCTTTTTGAACTTGTAACTAGTAACCTTTTACTTATTACTTATTACTTAATTGTCGTTCTAAATATTTTCCGCTCCTAATTAGTTTTAGGTTTTGAGTTATAGTTTTGCGTTTTTCGCTTTTAATTTTAAATTTTACTAAACAATATACATAAAATGTAATAAACGTTTTTTAGTAAAAATGATGTTAAAATAAATCAAGGAGAGGATATCAATGTTAATCGATAAAAAAGTCAGTAATTTTTTAGATGAATTAGCTTCTAATTCACCAACTCCCGGCGGAGGTAGTGTGGCTGCATTAGCCGGTGCACTGGGGGCAGGTTTAATTTCTATGGTTGGTAATTTAACTGTAGGTAAGAAGAAATATGAAGATTTAGAGGAAGATATTAAGAAAATATTAAATTTTTCGGAAAAATTGCGCTATGAATTAAGTCAATTAATAGAAGAAGATGTTAAAGTTTTTAATAATTTTATGGCTACCTACAAGATGCCCAAGGAAACCGAAGATGAAAAAAAGGTAAGGGTAGAGAAGATACAAGAATCACTAATTGAGGCAGCAAAAGTTCCTCTTAAAGTAGCTTGCAAATGTCTGGACATACTAAGTCTTTCTAAAGAAGTTGCTGAAAAAGGTAATATTAATGTGGTAAGTGATGCCGGAGTCGCGGTCTTAATGGCAGAAGCTGCTTTGGAGAGCGCTATATTAAATGTGAAGATAAATTTGAAAATGATTAAAGATGAAAAAATAAGAGAAGAGCTTTCCTCTTCCATAAAAGAAATATTATTAAAAGGAAAAGGACAGAAAGAAAAAGTGTTGGAAATAGTAGAACAGAAAATAAGATAAAAAAATTATTTAAAGACAAACGCGCATTAAAATAAAAAATATTAAATTATTTTTAAAAAAAAGAAGGATTTTTTAAATTTATGTGGTATATTAAATAACAGATGGGAATATTGCATTAAAAAATAATAATGGTGCAATTCTTGCATTATTATCACCCTTTAATAATTAAAATTTGGGGAGATATAAATTGAATTCTGAAAAAGAGAAAAACTATATCGATTTACCCTCACGTATAAAAAATAATTATAAAAAATTCAGTGAAAGTCAAAAATCAATTGCTACCTATTTATTGAAACATTCCGATAAAGCTGCTTTTTTTACTGCCGCGAACTTAGGTAGAGTGGTGGGAGTTAGCGAGTCTACTGTTGTAAGATTTGCTGATTTTTTAGGCTACGAAGGTTATCCCGCTTTACAAAAAGACTTACAGAATAGAATTAAAAACAAATTAAATACCGTTAGTCGGCTAAAAAGATCTATAAAAATAGCTAACGGCGGAGAAAGTATTCTATACGAAGTTTTCCGTAATGATATTGATAATATCCAAAAAACTATGGATAATATTTCCCGAGAATCTTTTAATAAATTAGTAGAAGAAATGTTGAAAGCAGATTGTATATATATTGTAGGTCTTCGTACTGCCACCTCCTTAGCTTACTTTATGGGTTACACCCTC
>Ga0255378_1006_pt1 | contig 21233 bp, 31 predicted proteins | sample ANMaggSSYBR01E11_FD_182109 | JGI IMG/M metagenome (GOLD analysis project Ga0255378, IMG submission 182109) | Sediment cell enrichment communities from methane seep in Santa Monica Basin, California, United Staets - ANME aggregate JGI... | ecosystem: Environmental > Aquatic > Marine > Cold seeps >...
CTGGAGGCCTTTCGAGGCAGGTACATAAAAAGGAAAACAACTATGGCAAACCAAACAGAAGGTTTTGGATTTAGACAAGCCCCTACATTAGGATCAACTCCTGCTACAGGCGGTCAAGCTGAATACAAAATCAAATCAGGTTTGGGTGTTGGAATATTCCAAAACGACCCCGTTTCACCACAGCATACTGCTGGTGATGACGGATATCTTCAAGATACTACAGCCGCTACAATGGATGATGGTATCGCGGGGGGGAACAGGTTGGGCGAATACTACATCTAACATCCAACAACTAATCGGTGTTTTCAACGGAGCTTTTTACATAAGCGCTTCTACGAAAAAACCAACGTTCGCAAACCACGTTTTAGCTAGTACTACGTTCGCAAAGGACTACAATACTGGATCTGACGATGGGATCGGGTTCGTAAACGATAACCCAATGCAGGAATATACTGTAAAAGCCGATGCTGCGGTAACGCAAGCAATGCTACTTTCAGTAGATACATTCAACTCAACTGCAGGGGCAACTGGTGCATCTGGTACAGATCAGTATGAGGGACAATCTTTAGTTAAACTAAATATTGCTTCTGAAGCTGCCGGTACTCGTGCGTTCAGAATCGTAAGAACTGCGAATGATCCAGCAAACAACGACAACACAGCGGCAAACTCTAACGTAATCGTTCAGATGTTCCCTGCTTCTGCTGTCGGTAACTAGTCATAATAGGAGTATAAAACAATGGCAATATCAAGAGCACAACTAGTTAAAGAACTAGAGCCAGGTTTGAATGCACTATTCGGCTTGGAATACAAACAATACGGCGAGCAGTGGACAGAGATTTTTGACACTGAATCATCAGACAGAGCTTTCGAAGAGGAAGTGATGTTAGCTGGTTTCGCAAACGCAGCAGTTAAAGCTGAAGGCCAAGGCGTTCAGTTCGACCAAGCGCAAGAAACTTTTACAGCTCGTTACACTAACGAAACGATTGCATTAGCATTCGCTATTACAGAAGAAGCTATCGAAGATAACTTGTATGACAGACTTGCGTCTAGATATACAAAAGCTTTAGCAAGATCTATGGCGTCTACTAAAAATATCAAAGGTGCAGCGGTACTTAACAATGCATTTGATAGTAATTTTGCTGGTGGAGATGGTAAGGAGCTTTGCGCTGCTGACCACCCAACATTAGCAGGTAACTTTTCAAATGAATTAGCAACAGCTGCCGAACTTAACGAAACTTCATTAGAACAGTCGTTGATTGACATCGCGGCTTTCACTGATGAAAGAGGCCTAAAAATTGCGGCGCAAGGAGTTAAATTAATAATTCCTTCAGCTCTTCAATTTACTGCTGACAGACTTATGAATTCTGCTGGTAGAACAGGTACTGCTGATAACGACATTAACGCAATCAGAAATATGGGAATGATCTCTGGTGGATATGTAGTAAATAACTACTTAACTGCTGCGAAGAAGTTCTTCATTAAAACTGATGTGCCTAATGGTCTTAAGCATTTCAATAGATCACCTATCAAAACTTCTATGGAAGGTGACTTTGATACAGGCAACGTTAGATACAAAGCGAGAGAAAGATATGTATTTGGATTTTCTGATCCAAGAGGTATCTTTGGTTCAAACGCAACGTAATCAATAATTTTAAAGGGGCCAATCACAATTCGGCCCCTTTTTTTATATAAGGTGAAAAGATGAAGAAATTCCTAGTAAATATATGGGCTTATGACTACCACGGAAAGTTTGAAGTGGAAGCAGAAGACAATCCAACCTCATTGGAAAATTCAATAGTTGACAAACTAGGAGAAAATGATATTATGTGGGAAAGAACGGGAATGTTCGCCCAAATAAACAGAATAACCTATGAGGAGGTTACTTATGATACAAGACCTATACAAAGCAAAAAGGTCCTTGGAGTTGAAGTGGGAACAGGAGCATCTGGATAATAACAGATACACTCTTGAAATGGTCAGGATTGATGACAAAGTAAAAGAAGTCATTACAAAGATCAAGCTGGAAGAAGCAGCTATTGCCCACAGGCAGAATAGCGTTGAAGGCGCTGCTCCACAAGTTTCTGTAGCTACTTAATACAAAAGCTACATCGTTGAAAAATCATTTCACATTACAGGCTCTCTTGCGCTCTACTCAAAATTAATATATAAACTAGTCACTATACATTAATACAAATAGTAAATATAAACGCGTATAGTCGATATACCCTAGGTAATTATATTTACGTATTCTAGGAGGAATATAAAATGGCAAACACAACATTTACAGGAAATGTAAGACAAAACGGAGACAACAACAGAACTTCAGTTGCTGGTTCAGTCGAAGTATGTGCACAATTTCACATCGCTGATTTTCAAACAGCGGGTGTTAGAAGTGCTACAAAATCTTCAACTAACTTAACTGATGTTATAATCCCAAAAAACTGTTTAATATCTAAAGTACAAGTAACTTGCACAAATGCAGGTGCAGCTAATACTTTTGATTTAGGTGTAGTAGGTGTAACTTCAGGAGTTTTAGATGCTGATGCTTTAGTAGATGGCGGAGCAACTACTAATGGTGCAATCGGAACATACTTCCCAGGGTTTTCATTCCCAGGAGCAAGTGGTGCAGCTAACAATAAACAAGGTGTATCAATTGGTACAATCTTTAGTGCTACTGAACAAGGTAAAATACAAATTACAGGAACAGGTGCCGGTGGTACAGGTTCTGCTGAAGGTTATATTTGGTATCACATTATTGATGATGGCCAAGAGTCAGCGTAATTAATTAATAATTAAGTGTGGGCTTCGGCCCACACAAAATTTAAGGAGAAACAAATGGCGTCATATTCAAGTGATCAACTCGTAGCCCACGCTACAGCAGATGGACAAATGGTTCCTACAACACAAAGAGCTAGAATAACAGGCATTCAAGCAGAGGGTGCAGGAAGTTCTAGTGTAGTTTTTAAATCTGGTGGAGCTGCTGGAACTGTAATAGCTACATTTAAATTTGGAACTGAAGGAATAAATTTTTATGTTCCTGGTTCAGGAATTTTATTTGATGAAGGAGTTTATTTAGATTTAACTGCAACACCTGGTGTTACTATAACATTTACGTAGGATTAAATTGTGGCTACAATAACTTACACAGTAACCGTAGCAACGGGGACTAATAAATACGGTACCGGTAATAAATATTATATTAACGGAGAGGCTAACGTTGTCCTTTATTTACAAGAAGGTAATACTTATATCTTTGATCAATCCGATAATTCAAACGACACACACCAAATAGCTTTTTCAACTACAGATAACGGTACACACGCAACACCAGCAGGTACAGCCTATACTACTGGTGTAACCTCAACTGGAACACCTGGAACTGCAGGAGCAAAAACAACTTTTAATGTAGCCCCTGTTAGAACTACAGGCGCTCCACTATTGTTTTATTATTGTACTCTTCATAGTGGTATGGGTAATACTGCTCAAACTATTGCACCAACTTCAGAAGTATCAGAATTTAATCCACAAATAGATGAGATTATAGAAGAAGCTTTTGAGAGAACTGGTGTAAGAGGAACTAGAACTGGTTATCAATTAAGGTCTGCAAGAAGATCATTAAATATAATGTTTCAAGAATGGGGCAATAGAGGTGTTCATTTATGGAAAGTAAAACTAGCTAAAATTCCTTTAATAGAAGGACAAGCAGAATATAGTTATGCAACTGATTCAGTAAACTTTCCTCTTGATTTTGATTCACTACTAGAAGCTTATTACAGAAATAATTCTACTACAACTGCACCTCAAGATATTGCATTAACACAAATTAGTAGATCACAATATTCACAAACACCAAATAAATTAACTAAAGGAACTCCTTCACAATTTTATGTAGAGAGAAAATTAAATCCAAGTATTTTTTTATATGCTACACCAAGTTCAAGTGTATCGAGCACAACAACACCAACTAGTTTTCAATTTTGTTTTTATTATTTAGCAAAAATTCAAGATGCAGGTTCTTATAATTTTACATCAGATGTTATTAATAGATTTTATCCGTGTATGATGTCAGGACTTGCTTATTATTTAAGTCAAAAATATTCACCAGAAATGTCTGGAGAACTAGAACGAAGATATGAAAGTGAAATGTTAAGAGCACTTGATGCAGACAATCAAGGAACATCTACATTCATTTCACCACAAACGTTTTATGGAGATGGAGTATAATGGCTGGCGGAGGATATGCATCAGGTAAACACGCATTAGCAATTTCTGATAGATCAGGATTAAGATTTCCTTATTCAGAAATGGTTAGAGAATGGAATGGAGCATTAGTTCATTATTCAGAGTTTGAAGCAAAGCAACCACAGTTAGATCCAAAACCAGTTGGTTCGGACCCACAAGCTTTATTTAATCCAAGACCTCAAAGAGCATCTACACCAGTTTTAATTTTATTAGATAACAATCCATTCACTTCTATAATTCATAGTGGAACAACTTATGTAAATGTTTATTCAGAAGATCATCAAAGAAAAGCTGGAGACATTGTAAGATTTAGAGGTCCACCTCAAGTAACTGCTAGTTCAGAATTTTTAAATGTTCCTACATTTGATAATGTATCTGATTTAAGTAATGCAAATGGTTTTACAATTGCTTTAGGTAAAATAGATTCATCAGGAAATGTTACTGGAGCTACAACTACTGATCCATTAACAGTTCCAGTAAATTATTTTTACATAACAAGTACTAGCAATGCTACATCAGGTAATGTAGAAGGTGGTGGACAAAACTGTTCAGCAGGACCCGTAACATTGGAGGCATTATAAGATGGCATATACTTTAGCAAATTTAGAAGACGATATTAGAAATTTCACAGAAGTTAGTTCTAGTGTTTTAAGTACTTCTATTCTTAATACTTTAATTAAGAATGCAGAAAACAGAATTTATAGAGAAATAGATACAGACCAAAATGTTTTTTACGCAACATCAAATGCTATTATTGGAAACAGATATGTAACTATTCCGGCTGATTTAAGAGCAATTAGATATGTACAGTTTAAAGATCAAGCTGGAAATCAATATTATTTAGAACAAAGAGATACTAGTTTTATGGCAGAATACTATTCTACACCTGGAACTGCAGCTGTAGATATACCAAAATACTATGCTAATTGGGATGAAGAGTTTTGGGTAGTAGCCCCAACGCCTGATAAAACTTATGAAATTACAATATCATATGATAAAGAACCAGAAACTATAACAGACACAACATCAAGCCCGGCTCCAGCAACAGTTGGAACATATTTATCAAATAAATATCAGGATTTACTTTTATACGCTTGTCTGGTAAATACATTTGGATACTTGAAAGGCCCGCAGGATATGTTACAATACTACCAACAGGCTTATACACAAGCAATTGAATCGTACGCTATCGAGCAAATCGGTATCAGACGCAGAGACGAATATCAAGATGGTGAAGTTCGCGCTCAACTTAACGTTAAACCACCATCAAGTTAATTAAGGAGATAAAAGAATATGGCAAACATAATCCCATTTAGTTTTAGAGGTGCTCTATTTGAAGCTAATCATAATTTCAAAGCTTCAGGTGGAAACACTTTTAAATTTTCTTTATACACAACTAATCCTTATTCAACATCATCAACAGTATATCTAGCAGGAACTGGAAATGGTGAAGTAGATACTACAGGTGGAACTAACTATTCTGTAAAAACGTTAACAAGACTTGGAGTGGTATCAACTACGGCAGTTGCTTCAGTTGACTTTGATAATGTTAGTTATACTTCAGCATCTTTTACTGCAGCTTTTGCAGCAATTTACAACACAGATACAGTTGATGGTACAGCGAATAGATTAGTAGTAGTTTTAGATTTTGGTGGTAACAAGACAGCAACGAACGGTACTTTTACTGTTACGTTCCCTGATCCTGCTACACCTGCTAATGCAATTATTAGTATGAGTTAAGGAGAAAATTTATGGCGTTGGTTATAAACGACAGAGTAAAAGTAACGAGCACAACTACTGGTACAGGTGCAATGGCACTTGGAGCAGCAGTAACTGGTTTTGAAACTTTTGCACAAGGAATAGGAAACAGCAATACGACTTACTATTGTATCTTTAATCAAGGTACAACAGAGTTTGAAGTTGGACTTGGAACATTAGATGGGTCAAGTGCAAATCTAACTAGAACTACAGTTATCTCCAGTTCTAATTCAGATTCAGCTGTTAACTTTAATTCTGGTACAAAAGATGTATTCTGTACTTTACCAGCAAGTAAATCGGTTTACCTGGACGCAACAGGTACACCAGTAGGAGCAGCGTCAGCTGGCTTTGCATTAGCAATGGCGGTTGCATTATAAATAGGAAAAAAATATGGCACAAAATTTTAGAAACAACTTACAAAGAAACGTTGGTACATCTCCAGTTACTTTAATAACTGGTGGAGACTTTGATGCAGTTATTGGTATCAGAATCTGTAACACTAGCGCTTCTACTGTCTTGGCTAGTTGTCAAATTGTAAATGGCGGAAACGATCACTTCCTTGCAAAGACTGTGAGTGTTCCACCTAATTCTGCAATTGAACTAATTCAAGGTGGTGCAAAAATTGTGTTGGCAAATGGTGACGTACTTAAAGCACAAAGCGATACCGCTTCATCTTTAGATATTGTTACATCATTTATCGACGATATTAGTTCGTAGGAGGAATTATGACGGCAATAGTAAATGGAATCCAATACATAGGAGGCGGAACGGCTCCAAATGAATTTATACCTAATCAATCGGCCACGATTGACGGAACACAAACAATTGAAAGTGCAGTTTTAGCTGGACCTATCACTATTCCTGCAACAATAACAGTAACAGGAACTTTAGTAATAGTATAATGTCAAAAATAGAAGTAGATGCAATAGATAAACAAAGTGGTTCAACCTTAACTTTAGGTGGATCAGGCACAGCTGTAACTTTAGGTGCTGGCGCTACACAAACAGGTTTTGGTAGAACAGGAACTGTTGATTGGCAGACAGCAATTAAGACAAGTGACTTCACAGCAGTATCAGGAGAAGGTTATTTTGTTAACACCACAAGTGGTGCTATCACGATGACACTTCCAGCCTCACCAAGTGCAGGCGCAATTGTTTCTGTTAAAGATTATGCTCAAACTTTTGATTCAAATATTTTAACAGTTGGTAGAAATGGTTCTAATTTTAATGGAGGATCTGACTTTAATCCTACATTTAATACTGAAGGTGCTTTTTTAACTTTTATTTATGCAGATGCTACAAAAGGTTGGTTAGTAACAGATGCTTCTTCTGACACAACAGGTGCATCAAATACTTTTATAACAGCCACAGGTGGAACAATAACAACAGTAGATACAGATTATAAAGTTCATACATTTACAGGTCCAGGAACATTTCAAGTTACTGCAGGATCAGGAACTGTAGCAGTGGCTGATTATGTAGTTGTGGCCGGAGGAGGTTCTGGTTCACCAACTAATCACGGTGCAGGTGGTGGAGCAGGTGGTTTTAGAGAATCACATAATCCTACAACTTCAGGTCCTTATACAGCTAGCCCTTTAGCGGCTCCCAATAGTCCTACTTCAGCTAGTCTTCCATTTTCAATTGGATCATTTCCAATTACAGTAGGAGCAGGTGGAACAGCTCCACCAGCATCTTCTCCAAAAAATGGAACTCAAGGAAGTAATTCAATTCTTTCAACAATAACATCTGCTGGTGGTGGTGGTGGAACAACTGGAGATCAAAATCCTGTTAGAGATGGAGGTTCAGGTGGAGGTATGAACTCAACTTGTGGTGCTTCATATCAAGGTTCAGGAAATACTCCCCCAGTTAGTCCTCCTCAAGGAAATAATGGTGGAGCAATTCCAGGTGGAGCAAGTGGTCCAGCTTATGGTGCAGGAGGAGGTGGTGGAGCTGGTGCAGTAGGTGGAACTGGAACTAGTTCAGTTGCAGGAGTTGGTGGAGCTGGAGTTACAACTAGTATAACAGGTTCAGCCGTTGCTAGAGGTGGTGGAGGTGGTGGAAGTATATATTGTGGTCCTTTACCTAGTCCTACAAGCGGAGCTGGTGGAGTAGGTGGTGGAGGAGCTGGAGCTAGAAGTAATACTCCATCTATTGCTGTTGCTGGAACAGCTGCTACTGGTGGTGGAGGTGGTGGAGCAGAACGATCTACTCCAAATGATCTTGGTGGAAATGGCGGATCAGGTATAGTAATAATAAGGTATAAATTTCAATAATTATGACAAGTAAAATTAAAGTAGATAATATAAATAAAGTTTCAGATGATTCAAACATCATCAAAAAATGTGGTACGACAATTACACTAGGTGCAAGTGGCGATAGTATTGCTTTAGCATCAGGTGCATCACAGACAGGTTTTGGTAGAACAGGAACTGTTGATTGGCAGACAGGTTCTATAAAAACAGCTACATTTACAGCAGTATCTGGTGAAGGTTATTTTGTTAATACAACAGGTGGAGTTGTAACAGTTAATTTACCAGCAGGTGTTGCTGGAGCGATAGTAGCTGTTTCAGATTACGCAGGAACAGCAGCTACTAATAATATTTCAATATCAGCAAATGGTGCAGAAAAAATTGAAAGTGGAACATCAGATGCATCAATTTATGAGAACAGAGATGCTATAACTTTAGTTTACGTAGATGCAGTTCAAGGTTGGGTACCAGTAAATAATAATGAAAAATCTTCAATTTTACCCCCAGAATTTATTGTAGCATCAAGTCCGTGTGTTTCAACAATTGGAGATTTTAAAATTCATAAATTTACAGGACCAGGAACTTTTACTGTTTCTGCAGGAGGTAATTCAGCAGGATCAAATACAGTAGATTATATGGTTGTAGCTGGTGGTGGAGGTGGTGGACACGATAGAGCAGGTGGTGGTGGAGGTGGTGGTTTTAGATTGGCAAGTAGTTTACCTGTTACTGCACAAGCATATGGAATTGTAATAGGTGCAGGTGGAACTTATAATCCTGGTAATAATGGTAATAGTGGATCAGTTTCAACTTTTTCAACAATAACTTCAGCAGGTGGTGGTGGTGGTGGAAGAAGTGGTTCTGTAGGAAGTAATGGTGGTTCTGGAGGTGGTGGCGGTAGTTCTCCTCCTAGTGCTCCTGGTTCTGCAGGTGGTGCAGGAAATACTCCTCCAGTTAGTCCACCTCAAGGAAATAATGGTGGAACAGGTGCGGGTCCAAATTCACCAATAACTACAGATACAAGAAGTGGTGGAGGAGGCGGTGGTGGTAGTGCTGTAGGTGGTAATGCTGTTACAGGTAGTTATCCAGGTTCAGGTGCAGGTGGTCCAGGAGGTGCAGGTGGAGATGCTTCTCCAATTTTTGGTTCTAATCCTCAACCTTTTTATGGTCCTACAAACGGAATTTATTCAGGAGGTGGAGGAGGTTCAGGTAGAATTCCAGGAGCATCACCAGCTCCAGGAGGAACTGGTGGTGGAGGTAGAGGTGCAACACCAGGTGTGTCTGCAGGAGCAGGATTTACTAACGCCGGCGGCGGCGGTGGTGGAGGTGATGGTTGTGGTGGTGCTGGTGGTGATGGTGGATCAGGTATAGTATTAATAAGGTACAAATTTCAATAATTATGAGTGAAGTAAAAGTAAATAAAATTAGTCCAAGATCAGGCACAACGGTAACGCTAGGAGATAGTGGCGATACATTCACAATTCCTAGTGGTGCAACAATTAACAACCAAGGAACGGCAACAAACTTTGGTGCAACAGGTTCAGCTTCTTGGGTAACAACAGTTAAAACATCAACTTTCACAGCAGTAGCTGGTGAAGGATATTTTGTAAATACAACAGGTGGAGTAGTATCAGTTAATTTACCAGCAGGAACAGCAGGAGCTGTTGTTGCAATAAAAGATTATGCAAATACTTTTGACACAAATAATGTAACATTAGTTCAAAACGGTTCAGATAAAATTGGTGGTCAAACTGTTAATGGAACTTTAGCAACAGAAGGTATTGCAGTAACATTAGTTTTTATAGATTCAACACAAGGGTGGTTGGTAACAGATTCTGGTTTACAATCGGAGGCACCAACAACAGAATTTGTAGCAGCTGCAGGTGGAACAATTACAACTTCAGGAGATTACAAAATTCATACATTTACAGGACCAGGAACTTTTCAAGTTACTAATGCGGGTGGACCAAGTGGATCTAGCGAAGTTTCTTATATGGTAGTAGCAGGCGGTGGATCTGGTGGTTTTTCAGCAAATGGTGATGCTGGTGGTGGAGGCGGTGCTGGTGGATTTAGAGAAGGTAAAACTCCTCAATGCACTTACACATCAAGTCCACTAGCTTGTACATCAGGTTCTAATAATGGACTACCTGTTGCAGTAGCATCTTATCCTGTTACAGTTGGAGGAGGTGGTACAGCCACTAGTAGCGGAAATCCTCCAGGAAGTGGAAGCCCTTCATCTTTTGCAGGAACTACAACAATTACTTCTGCTGGTGGTGGCGGTGGAGCTCACGGAAACTGTGGTAGTTATAAAGTAGGTGCTGCAGGAGGTTCAGGTGGTGGAGGCGGAAACGGAACAACAGCAGTAGGTGGTGCAGGAAATACACCTTCAGTAAGTCCAGCGCAAGGTAAAAATGGTGGTGATGGATTAGAAGTAAATAACCCACAAAACTGGTTTGGTGGTGGCGGTGGTGGAGCAACTGCAGTAGGTGCAGACGCAGCAAACCCTGGTAGTGGCCCCGGCGGTGCAGGAGCAACAACTTCTATAAATGGTTCGCCGACAGCGTTTGCAGGTGGTGGCGGTGGTGGGTGTGTTTCAGGACCTAGAGGTGGATCAAGATCAACTGGTGGAGCAGGCGGCGGTGGTGCTGCAGGATCTCCAGGAAATACAGGTGCTGACGGAACAGTAAATACAGGTGGCGGCGCTGGTGGTGGTTCTAGTGGTAATAATGGTGGAAATGGTGGTGATGGAATTGTTGTAATAAGGTACAAATTTCAATAGTTGAATGATAATTAAAATTAATATATAAGGAGAAACATTATGGCACATTTTGCAAAACTAGGATCAAACAGTAAAGTTATTCAAGTATTAACTTTGAATAATTCTGATATGCATAACGCTGATGGCGTTGAAGATGAAACAGTAGGACAACAATATTTAGAGACACATAATAATTGGCCTGCACAAATGTGGATTCAAACATCTTACAATACATCAGGTAACGCACATTCATCTGGTGATGATTCAAAAGCATTTAGAGGAAACTATGCAGGTATAGGTTATACTTGGGACGAAGATGATCAAATCTTTTGGCCTAAAAAACCTTATGCATCTTGGGTAAAACATAATGCATCAGCTTCTTGGAAATCACCAATCGGTGATGCTCCAGCATTAACAACTGAACAAGAATCACAAAATGCAGCTAATACTCATTCTTGGAGTTATGTTTGGAATGAAGCAAATACAACTTGGGACTTGACAGACGCTTTAGCATAAATTAAAAATGGTGGTGGTATGCAGAAGAAAGTCTTAACAGAACAATCATTATATTACGGTGATGTGGCAATGCCTAAAGATTGGGACATTGACCGAGATAAATTATCAGGCGACATCTTACAATCAGTAATTCAAAACAAAGATTTTCCGTTCTCAAGAACTTGGGATATTTTAAATACATATATGCGAGATCACGTTGGTCTTGAGTATGGTTTTAGTTTAGTTAACAAAGAAACGTGGGGAAATATTTATAAACCTAGCGAGACTACAATTCCATTATTAAATATAGATCCAGTAGATTTACGAAACTCTCCAGATTATACTTTGTTATATGGAGTAAAAGTCAAAGATTGCAATGTTCGAATACATTATGAAGATAACAGACGTAAAGGTAGATCTTGGGATATAGAACTTAAAAACAATATGTTTATTATGTTTCCATCAACGAATATGTATTACCTAACTAACAATCAAAAAGATTCATTAAACTTTGTACAAACAATAACTTATGAATATATCTAATTACTATTGGTATTTTAGTGGTGTGCTTACACCTAAATTTTGTGATGATGTAATAGCTTATGCAAATTCAAAAGAAGAAGTAATGGCTAGAACAGGTGGTTATGGAGATAAAAAATTAAACAAACAAGAAGTAAAAGATTTAAAAAGAAAAAGAAACTCTGATCTAGTTTGGCTTAATGATACTTGGATATATAAAGAATTACATCCATACGTTCACGAAGCAAACGCAAGAGCTGGTTGGAATTTTGATTGGGAAAGAAGTGAGTCTTGTCAGTTTACAAAATATAAACACAATCAATATTATGATTGGCATCGTGATAGTTGGGATAAGACATATGATAGAGGAGATCCTAATCATCCAGAGCACGGCAGAATTCGAAAACTATCTATGACTTGTCAATTAACAGATGGTTCAGAATACACAGGTGGTGAACTAGAATTTGATTTTAGAAACTACGATCCACATATGAGAGATGAAAGTCAACACTTAAGAAGAGCAAAAGAGATTTTACCTAAAGGATCTATTATTGTGTTTCCTTCTTTTGTTTGGCATAGAGTTAAACCCGTAACCGCCGGCACAAGATACAGTCTTGTTGTTTGGCATTTAGGCAGGCCTTTTAAATAATGTTTATTTACGAAGACACTATTAAAAAAGAAATATGTAATGATTTAATTAATTGTTATGAAAATACTAAAGAAAAAACAATTCAAGATGACGCTTATAGAAAAATGAGTGAAATATATTTAAACTGTGAAGACAAAAAATTAACTGATTATGCTTTGGCATTACATAGTATTTTACAAAAATATAAAAAAAAATATAAATATTTAAACACAGGACAAGAACCTTGGGGTATACATCCTATTTTAAAAATACAAAAATATAAACCAGGTGAATCTTATTTTGGTTGGCACGCAGAATCCACAGGTTTTAAAAAAAATAATAAAAGAGTTTTAGCATTTTCTACTTACTTAAATGATATTGAGAATGGTGGAGAAACTGAATTTTTTTATCAAAAACAAAAAATAAAACCAAAAATAGGAAAAACAATTTTATTTCCTCCTTTTTGGACACATACTCATAGAGGTAATGTAACACAAGAAACTAAATATATAGTAACAGGATGGTATACATATGTACATTAACAATTACTTTAACACGACCATTTGGTCAGAACAAAAACCAGAGTTTGTAAAATCTTTAACTAAAGCATCTAACAAATATATTAAAGCTGCTAAAAATTTTCCAGAAGCTAAAACACATATAAAAAAGTTTGGAGACTTTGGAAGATCATATCACTCAACACCACTTACAGCAGACAATAACTTTTTAGATTTTAGAAATTACATTGGTCAAAAGTCTTGGGAATATTTAGATCACCAAGGTTTTGATATGCAACAATACACAACTATGTTTAGTGAGATGTGGGTACAAGAGTTTGCTAAAAAAGGTGGTGGTCATCATTCAGCACACGTACATTGGAATCAACACGTATCAGGTTTTTACTTTTTAAAATGTAGTGATAAAACATCTATGCCAGTATTTCACGAACCGAGAACAGGTGCACGTGCTACAAAATTAAAAATGAAACAAGACTCAAAAGGTGTATGGGGTGGTAGTGAGCTTATACATTTTAAACCTACACCAGGTACATTAATAATTTTTCCAGGATTTTTAGAACACGAGTTTAGTGTAGATTTTGGTAAAGAGCCTTTTAGATTTATACATTGGAACATACAAGCAGTGCCAAAAGAAATGGCTAAAGATGTTTAAAAAGAAAAAGTATACAGTTATCCGTCAAGCAATATCAAAAGACCTAGCTAGTTTTGTTGCAAATTATTTTATGATGCAAAAACAAGTTTATGATACTTGTAGAAACGCTAGATACATATCCCCATTTGAAAATATTATAGGTCACTACGAAGGTAAAGATGAACAGATACCAGAAACTTATAGTCAGTATTCTAATATAGCTATGGAAACTTTAATGTTAAAATGCCAACCAGAAATGGAAAAAGTAACAGGACTTAAATTATATCCAGCTTATACTTATGCAAGAATTTATAAAAAAGGTGACGAACTTAAAAGACACAAAGATAGATTTAGTTGTGAAATATCTACAACTATGAATCTTGCTGGTGATGATTGGCCAATATATTTAGAGCCATCTGGAGAAGTAGGTAAAAAAGGAATTAAAGTAGATCTTAAACAAGGAGATATGCTAGTCTATTCTGGCTGTGAGCTAGAGCATTGGCGAAATAAATTTAAAGGTAAGGAATGCGTTCAAGTATTTCTTCATTATAACAACCGTAAAACACCTGGAGCGAAAGATAATATGTTTGACAAGCGTCCACATTTAGGTCTTCCTTCTTGGTTTAAACGATGATATAATCTTTAGATGGAGGCAGGGCACCACCACATACCCCCTGTCTCCTTTTAAGGATTATTTATGAGTTTAGGATTTGACGCAATCGCAGCATTACCATTCGCTACATCAGGACCCGATTCAGATGTTTCTATAGCAGTAACAGGTAATAGTTTATCTATTACAATCGGTAGTGTAGGTATTATTGCAGACGCAGTTACAGAAGAAGCTGATCCAAATAGACTTGCATTAGGCACAGGCACATTAAGTATTACTGCTGATGCTAATCATACACTTACAGGAAGTGCTGTATCTTTAGGTATAGGTGCATTTACTGTTAATATAGATACTAACGTAACACCTTCTGGAAACTCGTTGACCTTGGCAACTGGAAGTGTTACAATAACGGCCGGAGCAAATGTATTACCTACTGGTAACGCTTTATCATTAGATACAGTAGAACCAGGAGTTATTACGTGGAACGATATAATACCAGGAGCAACAATGGTTTGGACACCAATAAAACCGTACTAATATGGCATCAACTTATTCAACAGATTTATCATTAGAACTCGTAACGACAGGTGAAAAAGCGGGTCTATGGGGAACAATTACAAATACTAATTTACAATTATTACAAACAGCAGCATCAGGTTATGTAGAAGTAACTTTAAGTACAGGTAACACTACATTAGATTTATCCGATGGTTCAGCAACTGCAAACGGTAAAAACCTTTACATTAAAGTTATAGGTACTTTATCAGGTAATGCGAGCTTAACTATGCCTGCATCAACAACAGGTGGTAATGCAAACAGAGTATTTTTTGTAGAAGACGGAACTACTAGAGGTGGAGCTGGAGATAGTTGGACAGTAACTTTACTTACAGCGGGTCAAAGTGCTTCTACTCAAGTGCCTCTTCCAGAAGGTGCAACAGCTTTAGTTTATTCTAGGGGTAGTGTACCAGCAACAACATTAGGAATGCTTGAAAAAGGATTTACAACAGTAACAGCTGCTAGTAAAACTGCATATACAGCAGTTCCAGGTGATCAAATTGGTGTAGACACTGTAGCTAATATTGTAACAATTACCTTACCTGCAGGTTCCGTTGGAGATGAAATAGTTATTATGGATGTATCTGCATCAAATGGTTTTGGAACTAACAAATGTGTTGTAGCACCAAATGGATCAGATGATATTCAAGGTAATAATTCTTCAATAGATCTTACAACTAACAATCAATCAGTTACCTTATTTTATACTGGAGCAAATAAAGGCTGGCAGTTAAAAACTAATACAGCATAGGAGTAATAATGCTTACGAAGATTAAGTTTGCTCCCGGAATAGATAAACAAGACACTGCCGTTGGCGCAGAAGGTCGTTGGGTTGATTCAGATAATGTAAGATTTAGATATGGCTTACCAGAAAAAGTAGGTGGTTGGCAATCATTACTTACAGATACTTTAGTAGGTGTAGCTAGAAAACAACACGCATTCGTTGACCAAGATGGTAATAGATACGTAGCCATTGGTACAGATAAATTTTTAATTATATATTTTGAAGGACAATTTTTTGACGCAACACCTTTAGCAACTACTATCTCATCAGCTACATTTACTTTTAATGGCTCTACAACAATTACAATTACAACATCAGCAGCACACAATTTAGAAGATGGTGACATTGTTTTATTTGACAGTGTAACTTTACCAGGCGGCACAGGATTAAGTGCATCTGACTTTGAAGATAAACTATTTCAAGTTGTAACAACTCCAACAGCAAACACTTTTACTATAACTTTTACAAGTTCTGGTTCTGCGGCGTCTGGTGGTAGTGTAGATATAAAACCTTATGAAAGAGTTGGTCCAGCTGCACAAACTTATGGTTATGGTTTTGGTATTAGTCAATATGGTGGTACAGTTCAAGGTGCACAAACTACAGCTTTAAATGGTGCACTTCTTGCAGATACTGCTGGTACAGGTGGAGCGGGGACCGCGGTTACAGTTGTCAGCACAACAGGATTTCCTACTGCAGGAACTATTGCAATAGCTAACGAATTAATTACATACACATCAAAAAGTGCTACACAATTTTTAGGTATTACTAGAGGTGCTAAAGGTACAGCAACTACTGGTACATCAAACGGTCAAGCTCATTCAACAGCAGCAACAGTTACAAATGCTACAGAATTTTCAGGATGGGGAGATGCAGTTGATGCAGGTACTGTTACTCTTGAGCCAGGACTTTGGTCGTTAAGTAATTTTGGTGATGTATTAGTTGCAACCATTGCTAATGGTAAAACTTTTACTTGGGACTCTTCTATTGCAGCAAGATTATCAACAAGAGCATCGACTACAACATCAGGATTTCAAACTACAAATAATCCAACAGCTACGAGAACAACTTTAATTTCACCTACTACACGTCACTTAATCCATTTTGGAACTGAAACAACTATTGGATCACCTTCTACACAAGATGATATGTTTATAAGATTTTCTGAAGATGAAAATATAAATGGATATACACCAGAAGCAACTAATACAGCAGGTACGCAAAGAATACAAGATGGTACAAAAATTGTAGGAGCTTTGGTTGCAAAAGAAAATATTCTTGTATGGACAGATAACGCATTGTACACAATGAAATTTGTAGGTGCACCATTTACATTTGGGTTCGAGCAAGTTGGTACTAACTGTGGACTTATTGGTAAGAATGCAGCAATTGAAATTGATGGTGTTGCATATTGGATGGGTAACAATGGTTTCTTCTCTTTTGATGGTACAGTAAATACACTACCTTGTAGTGTAGAAGATTATATTTATGATGATGTTGATACAACAAAAGGTCAACAAGTTTGTGCTGGTATCAATAACCTATTTACAGAAGTAACTTGGTGGTATCCAACATCAGGATCTGATTTTAATAATAGATATGTAGTTTATAATTACGGTCAAAACAATGCACAATTACCTATGGGTAATTGGTATACAGGAACTAATACAAACTCTATTAGAACAACTTGGATTGATTCATTAGTATATCCTAAACCATATGCTACAGCATACAGCAGTTCAGCTACAGGTTCTTTTCCTGCAATCATAGGTGAAACAGGTTTAGGTAGAAGTGTATTGTTTGAACACGAGTCGGGGACCGATCAAGTAAATCCAGATGGTAGTGTAACCGCATTAACATCTTTTATACAATCATTTAGTTTTTCATTACAACCTGATCAAGCAGAAGTATTTTTAGCTATGAGAAGATTTTTACCAAACTTTAAAGTGTTGACAGGTAACAACCAAGTCACACTATCTATAAAAGATTTTCCTGCACAAGATGATGCACAAACTACATTAAGTCCTTTTACAATTACTTCATCAACTTTAAAAGTTGACACAAGGGCCAGAGGTAGATATGCAAATATAAAAATAGAAAATACAGGTGTAGGTGAATCGTGGAGATTTGGTACATTCCAAGTTGATATACAACCAGATGGGAGAAGAGGATAATGACAAAAGTTGTAGTAAGATTACCAGAACCTAAAAAAGTATATAGTGAAGACAACCAAAGACAAATTAACAGAGCGTTAACTACAATTATAGAACAGTTAAACTCTACATACTTAACACAACTTAAAGAAGACTCGGAAAGATATACCTTTTTTGGATTAGGATAAAATGGCAAATATATATAGAAACGATAAAGTAAGTTTAACTACTACCGACAATACAACTTTGTATACAGTACCAAGTAATTCACGTGCTATTGTAAAATCTATTTTAGTAGCAGAAGATAATGGTGGGGCAGCAGTTGTTAAAGCAACATTAACAAATGCAGCAGGCACAGCATTTGTAGTAGATAATGATATTAATTTAAGTGCTAATCAAAAGGAACAAGTATTGAGTGAACCTTTAATTATGTTAGAAAGTGAAATATTAAAGGTACAAGCAAGTAGTGGTAATGTAGATGTTATTGCATCTATATTAGAAATTAACAGAGAGGACAGATAATGCCGTTTATTGAGACAGAAGCTTCTGTTAGGTATGAAACTATTAATGGTCAAAGAGTACCAGTAATTACACCTAAAACAGAAGTAACATTAACTAACACAGAAACAGGTCAAGAGTATATGTCAGACGCAGAAGCATTGGCAGATGTACAGAATGCTAGTACAGAAACCAAAGCAGAACACATAAGAAGAGATGTAAATGTGACTGTGGAAGAGATAAAGATAGGCGCTGGTTTTAATATCAGCGATTGACGAATGTTTAAAAACCTTGTAAATTGTGATACACTCGCCTATTTACAAGCTTGGCGAACTTGCTATCACTACATTATATAAAGAGAAAATATGGGATTATTAAAAAAAATATTCAAACCAGTATCAAGGGTATTAGATAAGATTGTACCTAATGAAATAAAACCTTTCCTACCATACGCAGCAGCTTTTGCGCCTATGATGTTAGGTCCCGGTTCTTTTATGGGTAGTGGTATTATGCAAAGAGCATTGATGTCCGGCGGTATGAATATTGGTGCACAACTTGCACAAGAAGGTAATGAAGGTGATATTAATTTATTATCAGCGGGACTCGGAGCGTTGTCAGGTGCTATGACTGCACCAGGAAGTGCAGCAACTCCCGATAGATTTATAGGACCTGCAGAAAAAGGTTTTATGATTGAAGGTACTCCAGCTACTACAGGTTTTCAAGATTTAGCAACTAAAGGAATAAATAGATTTGGAGCTGACAGTGCAATGGGAGAAATTTTAACTGGTGCATCTAAAGCTTCTAAATTTATGACTGACCCAGGTTTAATGAAATATGGAATACCAGCAGCTCAAGGAACTGGTGATCTAATGTTTGCACAAGCTAAAAGAGATCAAGATGAAGCAGATAGACTTGCAGATGAAGAAGCAGAAAATGAATACGCATCAGACGCATCAAGAGCATTTGCAATTAGACAATCTATGGAGTCTTATGGATTTACAGAACAAGAAATTTTAGACGCGATTGAAGCAGCAGGATATGCAGATGGTGGTGCCGTAGGTATAATGAACGCGAAACGTGGATTGGTAGATGGTCCTGGTGGTTATTCAGGAGATTGGATTACTAAAAAATCTAAAAATTGGATTACTAAAAAAGATAAAAAAATTAATTTAGATGATATTGTATCAAGTGCTTTAGACGATGATGAAGATGAAGAAGATGATGGTATTGAATGGATTAAGAAAAAAGATTCTTCTGGTTCTAATAAATGGATTCAAAAGAAAGCTGATGGTGGTAGAGTAGGTTATGCATTTGGTGATTTTGTAAAAGGATCGGGAGTAGCTCAACCTATGTCAGCTTCAATGAGATCAGGGGACAGACCTATGATGGGTGGCAGTGGTATGGGAGGAATGCTTTCTAATATGATTAATAATAACCCTCAACTTTTTTCTAGTCTAACAAGTAAAAAAGATAATTCTTTTTTCTAATATGTCTAGAGATTTTATAGATTTAAATGAAAATGGTATAGATGATAGACAAGAAAAAGCTTCAGGTGGTAGAGTAGGTTTAAGATTTGGTGGCATTGGTGATGCTGTTGAGAACATAGAAGATGAAGAGATAAAAGAGTCTGCAAAATTTGCTATGAACGATATGGATATACCTATTATGGATTTAGTTGAAGAATTTGAAATACAGTTTAAAAGAAAACCTAATAGTCTAGAAGAATTAAAACAATTTTACAAGGACCGATACGAATATAAAGGTCCAGGTGATGTGAAGATGCAAGAAGAGATTAAAGAAAAAGTAGTTATGGAAGCTAAAGATGGTGGACTAATGAATTTAGGTGGTAAAGAAATGGATATGAGAGGTGGTGGATTTATACCTATTGGTAAAAAAGAAAGAGCAGACGACGTTCCTGCTAGACTTTCTAAAAACGAATTTGTAATGACAGCGGATGCTGTTAGAGCAGCAGGTGGTGGCAGTGTTAATGAAGGTGCAAAGAGAATGTATGAAACAATGAATAAACTAGAAGCGAGAGCATAATGGCTGAAACAACAACGATAACAAAACCGGCACCGATTATAGAAGGTTCGCTTACCGCCTTTTTAAAATCGATTGATAAATTAGGTGCAGGTGCAGTACCATCAACTTTTACTGGTATTGATACATCAGTCTATGATCCAAAAGTAGCAGGAAGATCTCAATTACAACAAACAGCGGCAACAGATGCAGCAGGACTTGCAAGTTTAGTAGGACCAGATGCATACAAAGATTTTATGTCTCCTTACCAACAACAGGTAATGGATGCAACTCTATCAGAATTTGACAGACAACAAACAATAGGTCAAGTAGGATTAAGAGATCAAGCTATTCAAGCTGGTGCTTATGGTGGTGGACGTGAAGGTGTAATGCAATCAGAATATATGAATCAAGGTGGAGTTAACAGAGCACAGTTACAAGCACAATTATTAAATCAAGGATTTCAACAAGCACAAGCAGCGGCAGCGCAAGACTTGGCAGCTAGACAAGGACTTGGTGGATACCAGTCTCAACTAGGTCAACAACAACAAGCTTATGATCAAGCAATATTAGATGCTAATCAAATCGCAGCAAGAGAAGCAGAGTTCCAACCATTCACACAATTAGGATTGATTGGTCAACAACTTGCACAAATTCAACCAGGAGCATTCCCGACTCAAACAGTCGGATATGCACCACCAGCAGCTCCGGCTAGTCCTATGTCACAATTCCTAGGAGGTGCCGCAGGTATCGCAGGTATTGGTGGTAAACTAGGATTATTCGGATAATGAGTAAAATTTTAAGAAGACCAATGTTTAGAGGT
>Ga0255378_1007_pt1 | contig 20739 bp, 18 predicted proteins | sample ANMaggSSYBR01E11_FD_182109 | JGI IMG/M metagenome (GOLD analysis project Ga0255378, IMG submission 182109) | Sediment cell enrichment communities from methane seep in Santa Monica Basin, California, United Staets - ANME aggregate JGI... | ecosystem: Environmental > Aquatic > Marine > Cold seeps >...
GGGCTATGAGATGGTCCGCCCAATCGATGAGCCCCTCCCGGAAGTATCTCTTCCCAAAGAATTAGAAGTTCGTCCTGTACCTGAAAATAGATATCGGGATCTCTTTAATGCTGACAATGAAGCGTTTCGTGATCATTGGGGTTTTGTCGAAGGTACAGAAGAAGGGTACCAGCGCTTCCTGTCACAACCCACATTCAACCCCAGTTTATGGAAAGTTGCCTGGGATAAGGATCAAGTTGCCGGGATGGTGCTTAACTATATCCACGAAGAAGAGAACCATGAATACCAGCGAAAGCGTGGGTATACAGAGGATATCTCTGTCAGGCATCCTTATCGACGACAGGGCTTAGCCCGCTACCTGTTAGTATCGAGCATCAAGATGTTCCAGGAGATGGGTATGGAGGAGACTGCCTTGAGTGTGGATACCCAAAATCAGCACCAGGCCTTGTCATTGTACGAGGGTGTTGGATATAAGGTAAACAAAAAAGAAACAGTTTACAGAAGACCACTGACCAGTCAGGAGGGATAATAAATATATTATCCCAGCTTACTTGAAAGGTACAGGCAAATAATCTGTTCAGTGATTATTTGCCTGTTATCGCAGATTGAATAAAGGCACTTAAATCCCCTTTCAGTTCGATTAAAGAAGGATGATGAACATACATCATATGTCCAGCCTGATAGTAGGTCATAGTGATATTCTTTTCAAGAGAGGGATCGATTTGCAGATGATTAAAAGTATATTCCGTGGCGAAGTATGGCGTAGCCAGATCGAAATATCCATTGGCTACGAATACCTTTAATGAAGGATTTAACGACATTGCTTTGCGTAAAGTTTCAGCGACGTTAACATATTGATTGGCGAACTCATCATAACCCCAGGTTTCATATAAATTAGCTATTACCTCATAAGGTAAATCATTACTAAAATTCAATTCCCTGCGGACATAGTCATTCAGGACAGCAGTGAAAGAGCCTTGTATCGCGCTGTAGCTGGGGTCAAACTCAAATTTTTCTCCCGCCGCATCCCTATCAATTCCTTTAAACCGTGAATCCAACCGGCCAACGGTGCGTCTTTCGTCCCGCAGCAATTCTTTCACAAAACGGTGAATGTTGGGGCGCAAATTGGTTTCTTCAATATATTTCTGGGAAAGGCCTGTATAATCCGCTAATTTTTCCACGATTTCTTTTCTTTTCTGATCAGGAAGAGTAGCTCCCTTCAGCAAAGCCCCTGCGTATTCTGTGAGTGCAAAATTCTCCACCTCATTTAACGTTTTCTCAAAATCAGACTGTAAACGATCAGACAACCGCTGATGGTACCAGGCAGTTGCTGTAAAGGATGGCAGGAATAACAAATAAGGCATGTCGTTCCCAGGGGAAAATACGATGCTTTGGAAATCAAGGACAGATGAAACCAGCATGATGCCATTGAAATACATTCCATGCCGTTCTTGAAGATAGCCGGAAAGCTCAGCAGCCCGTGTTGTCCCGTAACTCTCACCGATTAAAAACTTTGGCGAAGACCATCGCTCATAACGTGTGGTGAAGAGGCGAATGAACTCCCCCACAAACTTGACGTCTTTTTTGACACTGTAAAATTGTTTTGCTTCTTCACCGGGAACCGGTCGACTATACCCTGTACCAACTGGATCAATAAAAACAAGATCTGATTTGTCCAACAATGAATACTCATTATCGGCCATTTGGTAAGGTGGAGAGACAGGATTATCTACATCACCCATTAGCACCCGTCGAGGTCCGAGCACACCAAGGTGGAGCCAAACTGATGATGAGCCTGGTCCGCCATTGAAGGAGAAGGTAATTGGGCGTTGTCCAATGTCCTCCACCTCGTTTTTTGTATAAGCTATATAAAATATTGATGCTTTAGCCTTCTCTCCACTTTTTTCCTCTTCTTCTTTAAGGATCATCGTTCCTGCAGTGACAGTGTATTTAATTTCTTGACCCTCTATCGTGACGGAGTGCTTTGTCCTCGCGATCATTTCCTCGGGGACCTTAACGCTTTCCACTTTGTTATTTCCAATGGTTTTTTCTTGATTTTGTTTTGTCATCTGGTGTTCCTTTTTATGGCAACAATTGGATGTAATGAGTTCATAGTAACATGAAATACATTGGCTTGGTCAGGCTGCGCTTTAAGTGGTGAATGTAATCTGAACCAATCAGGAGCAGCAGGCACTTCGTTTACGCTATAACTGAAAAGTGCTATCATCAGGTAGGCGGAGAGATTGATCCGTCCCCTGAGCCTATGCAGAAAATAATCCACACGCTGTTGATATGTCTCTTACTTGTTCTGGTTTTCCCCCAGGTTGCTTCGGCGCATCCAGCGGATATGTATTTCCATACCCATACAGTGCTCCTGGCACCTGGCAGGATCCAGGTGACCTGGGAATTAATTCCTGGGCCAATGATTGCCCAGGCAATTTGGTATTCAGCTGACCAAAATGACGACCAGTCAATTTCCGACCTTGAGGCTCTGGAATGGGCCAACACCATCATCCATACTTACAGTGTCGAATTAGATGGCGAATCCCTGCCCCTCACCCTGGCAGAGATTGAATGGCCTGATGAGATCCAAAAATTATATAGGGGTGACGAATCCATTCGAGTTCATTTGCAGGCATCCTGGCCGGATGAAATTGGCCCAGATCACCGCCTTGCTCTCCACAATCGGTACAACTCAAAAAACAGCATCAGCTGGTACGAAGTCCTGGGAGAGGATGGAATAACCTTTGATACTCCCCACCAGAATAGCGGTACGCTGGAGCTGGACTTTGGTCTCTCAGCTGGAAATGAGCCTTCCAAGAGCCTGATCAATTGGGAAAGCGGCACGCCATCCATCCCCTGGGTAGTGGAAAGTGTCGGGTTGGGAGAGCTTGCGGAGGAGGCAGCAGCGGAATCCAACTCTCCCCCCGGAGCCAATTCCAGTCCAGTTTCAATACTGGAAGGTTTGATTCAGAAGGATGAAGGTTCGCTAACTTTCATTTTTAGCGCCATGGTCTTGGCTGCCTTGCTGGGAGCGCTGCACGCACTCAGTCCCGGGCATGGAAAGACCATAGTAGCAGCCTACCTGGTAGGTTCCCAGGGAAAACTTTATCATGCTGTTGTCCTGGGAACAATTGTCACATTTACTCACACCGGATCCGTATTTATTCTGGGCATCATTACATTAACAGCTTCCCAATATTTCCTGGCAGCAGACATTTTTCCGATTCTGGAATTGATCTCAGGTTTGTTGATCTTATTTCTGGGGGTTGGGCTGCTCTATCCCCGACTGCGGTTCTGGCTGCGAGAATATCTGAGTCAACGACAATTTGAGAAAGAACAACTGATCGTAAGGCAGGAACAGGAAACGGGAGAGAGGCGACTGGTTATCAATCAGCCAATTGAGGAAATTGGACCGCCCCACATCCATAATCCCTCCCTGCCGGGATCCATTCCCAGAGGACCTGTGAAGGGAAATCCCCTGGCGAGTATTCGCTGGCGTTCACTGATACCACTGGCGATCAGCGGAGGCTTGGTCCCCTGTCCGGATGCCATTGCTATTCTATTAATTGCGGCAACAATCAATCGGATAGGATTTGGTCTATCCTTGATTGTTGCTTTCAGTCTGGGATTGGCAGTCGTTTTGGTCGCGATTGGCATCTTGATTGTACAAGGCAAACATCTTTTCGAGCGCCTGCAGTGGTTCAGTAAAGCGGCTTATATCATGCCAATTATCAGCGCGGTGATAGTGCTGGGGGCGGGGATTATCTTATCTGTCAGTGCTGTCCGTAACATTGGCTTATTTAGGGGTCAAATAGGGGATCCAGGGTCTGCTGAAGCAGTACCTTTCTTCAATATAGAGAATGCCAGTGTTCTTTATACTGCTCTGGATAGGGATAACCAATCCCAACTTTGTATCATCCCCGCTGGTGGAGGGGATTCCCAGCCAGTCACCACAGATGCAAATATCTGGGCGTTTGCTATTGCGCCGGATCACAGCTCGGTGATCTATGCTACAGTTTTTGGGGAGAACGGCTCGCAGCTCTGGCAGTGGTTTCCCGAAACCAGAGAACAGGTTGTGGCTTTAGAATGCCCTAACGCGTATTGTTCGGATATGGCCTGGTCACCCGATGGCAGGGGGATCCTCTACAGCCGTCTGGATTTTGACCTGGAGATCAATCCTGCCAATGTTCAATCCATTTGGTGGCTGGATCTCACAACCAGGGAAACGACTCCCTTGTTCCAGGACCCGCTTACTCCCGGGTTCAGCCCCCGCTGGTCACCGGATGGGAAGCAGCTCAATTATGTTTCAATCAATCCTCTGGAAATCAAGATCTATCAAATGGAAACCGGGGAAAGCCAATCCATAACTACTCAACTCGGATATTCGGGAGTCTGGTCTCCGGATGGAGAAAACTTGCTGCTGATTGACATGGAGAGACGGGAAGGACTTTTCTTGTATAAACTCTATAGCTACAACCTGGCAAATCAATGGTTGACAAGATTGTCAGTTGATTTAAATATAGACGATTCCTTCCCGGCCTGGTCACCGGATGGGGAATGGATTGCACTTGTCAGGCTAGAAAAGGATCAAGAATCCCCGGGTAATGGGAGCCAGGTCTGGATTATGCGCTCAGATGGCACTGAGCCCAGGCAGCTTACCAGTGCAGAAGAGGTCCAATTTGGGCAGCCGGCCTGGTCTCCAGACGGCCAATACTTGCTTTTTGACTACAGATCCGTCAGCTCGGAAGGCGTGATTTCAGGAATAAAGATTCTCGAAGTGGATACGGGGAAGGAGATTGAGTTAGCTTCTCCGGGAAACCGACCAGCCTGGCTGCAGTGAGCAGGTGGCAAAAAGGCATTCTACAGCATGGCTGATGCTCATTGGACGCGGCAGATGGACAAGTTCAACATATCCAAAGAGAAGCGCGGCAAAATTGGTAAAGAGACATCTCTAGAAATTTGGCTGGCAATCAGTCATGGAGAGCTAGACTGTCAATCCGCAATTATGGAAGAAAAATACACAGTCGAAGGCGATTTCACGCTTTTGATAACGTTGAATAATTTATTCAAAGGATAATAAATGAAAAACCTTGCGCTCTGGAAAAAGCTGCTACTCTCCGCCCTCTCTGGGATTTTACTAACCGCCACAATGCCGGGGTTTGACATCCCATTTATTGGATGGATTGCCCTCGTGCCGCTGTTGGCTGTGATCGTAATTTCGCCCCCAAAAGAGCATTACATCATTGCCCTCCCATTTGGCTTGCTTTTTTCATTGGGAGTTCATAACTGGTACCCCGACATTTTTTCGCCAACTCTTGGCTATTTTCTCGTTTTCGCTGTGGGTACATTTTACGCGGGGATAATCCAACTCGGCGGATGGTTGTACACGCGGCTTCCTCATGTGTTGAAAATACTTGCCTTCCCCCTTGCGTGGTCGGCGATTGAATTCATCAGATTTATTGCCCCCGTTGCCGAAAATTGGTGGTTCGTTCTACTCGCAAAATCCATGTGGCGATTCCCACCCGCGCTGCAAATTTTGAGTGTGACGGGCTTTCCGGGATTGAGCTTTTTAGTGATGTTGGCGAATGTGGCGATAGCGTTACTTGTGTTGAAAGGTTTGAAGATTGAAAAACGTGCGAGCATTGGCGCACTAATGCTTGTCGCCGCGATACTGCTCTGGGGTACGCTCTCAAGTTCAAATTCAGGTTCGCCCCATTTCACAATTGCCACTTTGACCGATATGATGGTTCAAGACCCAGATATTCCGGGATTAATCAAAGCCAGCGAAGCCAACGAGCGGCTCAACAATCCCCAGCGGTCGCAAGATATTTTCGACCTAGACGAAAGCATGACGCGGGAGATTATCGCAACCGGCGCAAAACCAGATTTCATTATCTGGTCTGAAAGCAAAATCGCATCTATCGACAACAGAGAAATCATCTCTCAAATCAGCGCGTTGGCCCAAGAGGTGGATGCTTATCTGGTCGTTAATCCTGATAAAGTTCTTGAGAATGGGAAACTCCAAAACATCGCCCTTATGATGGGACCAGATGGAGAAGAAGTTGGTCAGCGAGCGAAAATTCGGCTCTTTGGCAATGCTGCTGAACACGGTTTTGAGGTTGGCTCTCGTAACTTCTCCGTTTTCGAGACTCCTTATGGAAAAGTGGGGCTTGGCATCTGCTACGATTATCATTTTCTCGACGTAGCACGCGGACTTGCACGCAACGGGGCACAAATTCTGCTGATGCCCACCGATGATGATTTTGACGGCAATCCCAACTTCCCACCCTTCCATGCTTCGGATGGCGTTTTTCGGGCGGCGGAGCATCGCGTTGCGATGGGGTTAGCAAATACCAACGGTTTAGCATTGGTCATCAACCCCTTCGGCAGGATCACCGCTGAGGGAGAAATTAATCAACGCGGATTCATCATCGGTGAGACTTTCACCGTTGAGGGGCAAACCCTCTACACTCGCTTTGGGGATTGGTTTGGGTGGTTGATGGTTTTGAGTTTGGTGGGGTTGGTGATTGTGGGGGTGAGGGGAAGGAGTAGAAAGAAGGATTCTGATTGATAAAAAAAACCCGTAACAAAATTTAGTATACTGAAAACGGGCATAATTCTTCATCATTTACGCAATAAAACTTGAAACTTTATGACCATGCTGAGTATATCACGGTAGTGAAGCGTGGAAAGTGATTAAAACCCTTGAAAAAAGTGGAGTTCACAGGCAAACTCTTTTGAATACCAATCCAAAGGAGAGAAACCAGTGAACCCTCAAAAGCAATTTTGCCCTAATTTAGATTGTCACGCAAGAAGTCTAGTAAGCAAAGGTAATATCAGCATCCACAGTCGCAAATAAAAGAGGTTCATCTGTAGGGAATGTGGTCAGACAGTTTCAGTCAGAAAAGGAACCATTTTCTATCGTTTACCCACCGACCCGGAAATTGTGATGATTGCCATTACATTGCTTGTATACGGCTGTCCACTGAAGGCGATTGAAAAAGCCTTCGGTTTTTATGAGCGCACAATCGGATGATGCATGAGCATATAGTAGGCAAGAGCCAGTTGGAATTGGAGCAAGTCCAAGCCGATGAAATCAAAAGCAAAGGCCAAGGCACCACATTCTGGATAGCAATGGCGATGATGGTTCGTACCCGTTTGTGGTTGGGAGGAGCTATCAGTCATAAACTTGACTTGAACCTGATACAAGACCTAACCAATCAACTTTTGAGGCCACCCCGCCGAGCAGGTGAATAAACCGTTAGGGTGCGACACGAAGACGTGCAAGTAGCTATATTGACAGCACTTTAAAAAAAATAAAATTAAGTACAAAACCCCACTACAAATCCAGGATCAATTCTTCCACTCCCCGCTTCGGCACGTGGTGAATACCATTCTCATCCCGCCAGTACTTGATATCTCCCTCCGGGGCTATATCCTCGATTACCACTTTCTCCCCGGGTTTTCCCAGCGCGATTACCAGTAAAATCTCATAACCCTCAGGGATGGACAAAGCCTCTCGCAGAGCATCCCTTTTAATCGAACCAATCAGGCAGCCGCCCAGTCCCCTTTCCGCGGCCCCGAGCAAGATACTCTGGCTGGCAATCCCCGCGTCATATTGAAAACTGTTGCCCAGCGCCTCATCTCCCAGCAGGATAATATAAGCGGAAGGTTTTTCCCCTTCGACGGGACCGGACCACTCTTTGAGATAGCCCGCCCAGGAAAGCGTGGGAAATATCTTATGATTTTTTTCTTCCGTGTTGGAGAGAATGTATTTAAGCGGCTGCAGGTTGGCTCCTGAAGCGGACAACCTGGCCAGATTCACAAATCTCAGCATATCCCTGTCAGAAATTTGATGACTTTGAATAAACCGTCTGTAGCTGCGATTGGTCTCGGCAATTCCGCTAATCCCCTTCCAGCTAACAAAAATTCCGCCAATTAGCGCTGTCAACGCCGCCGGTCCAGCAAAAAGAACGGCGATGATAAAAAATCCAACTTCGAGATAACTGAGAACGGCGGCAAGAATCTTATACTCGCTGGCCCCAATTCCCAGGGCGTAAAACAAGTTATGCAGGATCACTCCTACTGGAAAAGACAAAACCGCAGCGCCCAACAGTATCCAGAATTTTCTTGGATAATGCCAATTCCAAACCCAAACCCCAAAAGCAGAGGATATTGATACCACCAGTAGAATTATCCCGGGGATATTATCTGATATTCCGATCAGGAATGCTGCAATCCCGGTTAATAAACAAACAGCGAATAAGATCCACTGACCAATTTGCATTTTGTTAATGGTGTTCTTAATCCAGAACATATATCACCTCCAGGGTGAAAGCAATTCCTCTTTAGAAATTTAAAAACCGATAAAGAGACTTTAAAGAAAATTACAACTCAGATATTGACCAGGTTGGAGCGGCGTCCATTTCCAGATCATTGCGCTGCCCGGCACAAAAACGATAACAGCCTGCGCCCGCTATCATGGCAGCGTTATCCGTGCATAAGGACAGCGGGGGAATGTGAACTCGATACTTCTTTTGAGCTGAAATTTGTTCCCTCAGGGCACGATTGGCAGAGACTCCTCCGGCGATCAAGATATCTTTGGTTTTATACTCTTCTGCCGCCAGGATAGTTTTCCTGATCAACACCTCAACAACTGCAGCTTGAAAACTGGCTGCCAGATCAGCGATCGGCAGTTTACTCTTTTGCTTTTCCAACTGCTGGACTTCCCGCAAAACGGCTGTCTTTATCCCGCTGAAGGAAAAATTATAACTATCGTCCAGCCAGGCTCTGGGGAAATCAAATGCCTTAGAATTACCCCCTTCAGAGGCTTCCTGGATCGCAGGACCGCCCGGGTAACCCAATTCTAACAGCCGGGCGACCTTATCAAACGCCTCTCCGGCTGCGTCGTCCAGGGTGCCGCCTAATCGTTCATAAACCAGATGGTCTTTCATCAGAATGAGCTCAGTATGTCCGCCGGAGACGAGCAAAGCCAATAAAGGAAATTTTGGTTCCTTCTTCTTCCCTTTTCCTTCTTCCCTTAACCAGGCTGAATAAAGGTGACCTTCCAGATGGTTGATTCCCAACAAAGGCAACCCGCTGCCTATCACCAATCCCTTGGCCATATTAATACCCACGACCAATGACCCTGGCAATCCAGGACCGCGGGTAACCGCAATGCCGTCCAAATCAGCCAGTCTTAGATGGGCTTCTTTTAACGCTTGATCAACAATCGGATAGATTGCCAGTATATGCTGGCGAGAGGCAACTTCGGGAAAAATACCTCCAAATTGGGCATGAAGATCTGCCTGGGAAGCAACTGCGCTGGAAAGTATTTCCCGACCATTTTCAACCACGGATGCAGCGGTTTCGTCACAAGAAGTCTCGATCCCCAAAATACGGGCAACCGGATTCTTCAGGTCCTTGTTTACTTTTTTCTCGTCAGCGGCATTTGTCATTACTAATCACCTCTGGCATTCTCCAGGTACCAAGAATAAAATCTTCTTTACCTAGAGTATACCGGATAGGTTTATTCTTTCCAGTTCTCCATAGGCAAAACCAGATCATAGGGATAATCGGCCAGGATTTCCATTGATCCATCCGTCTTGACCCAAACCGTGTCTTCTAAACGGCATCCCATTCCTTTATCCGGGTAATACAACCCGGGTTCAATGGTGACTACCGAACCGGGAGCCAACTTATCCTCCTGGTTAGCCCCTTTCCCGAACCAGGGCCGCTCATGCACGTTTAATCCCAATCCATGACCCAGACTGTGTACATATCCGGACTGCAGCTGATTATCCTGCCGGATAGTTTTATGTCCCTGGGCTTCAAATAACTCACAAGTACGCTCTTGAAAATCTGGAGCCCAGCGATTAACTTCCAATTCCTTCATGATCCCCTGGTATACAGACCAGACATCCTGGTGCAGCTGTTTTTCAGCTTCCGGCGCATAACCCAGGCACCAGGTTCTGGTGAAATCAAAAAAGTATCCCCCGCCTGCTTCCTGGGGAAAAATGTCAAAGATAATTGTTTTTCCCAACCGGATTTCATCTGCGGGTTTACCCGCGCTGTGAGGAACTCCTGCATCTCCCCCGATAGCAAAGATCGTGCCCTCGGGATTTTCTACACCCTGTTCTGCCAACCAATAATTGATCTTTGTCTTTACCTGCCCGACAGTAACCGGCGTGTCGTTTTTATTCAACAGTACCTCATCCTCCCGGACTTCGCAACCTTGCAGGAAAGAGGCTGTTTTGCCTACTACCCCTGTAGTAATCTCTCCCATTTTTCGGATGCGCTGGATTTCACTCTCATCCTTGGTTGCCCGGGCTTCCAGCAGAATAGACTTGGCTCCTTCTCCGATAAAGTTAATCCCGGGAAGCAGTTCACCCAGAATTGATAATACTCCGATTTGGGAACTCAATTCGGTTTTTCCATAAATGGAGACCCTGCCTTGAGTGATTCCTAGTTCCTCAAACATTTTTTTCCGAACCAACGCTCCGGCTTTATTCTCGTCGCCGCCTGTCTCTTCCAGTAATTTAACATATTCGTATTTAGCTCCATTTATTACCTTTAAACCGGTGCTGGCTGCTTCGTCCCTCTCCATGGGGTTACAAAAAATTACCGGTTCTTCTCCACTTTTCAGGATAAGATCCGCAGAGCCCAGGTGCACCGCGCCGGTAAAGTACATCATTGCAGGATTATGAGTCGCGGAACCCAAAATCCAGATCGCGTCAATATTTTCCCTTTCCATCAATCCAGTCAGGTCATTTTTCATAATGGCTCCAAGTTCCTTTAAATGCTTGTATAAAATCTGGATCCGATCGGGGAAGAATCGTCCTGGGATCAAATATCACCCGGTCATTTTCAATCCTGCCTATGATGGCGGGAGATCCCTCCCGCAGATCAGCCAGCAGTTTCTGGGGGTGATCAACCTCCACTGCCCATACCATTGTAGGCAGTGTTTCTCCAGGCAAGCTTCCACCACCAACCATAGATTTTGATTCTGTCACTTCACCCAAATCCAGGGTTTTTTGCCAGTTTTCTGCTCGGGACTTGATCTCCTCTACAGAAGTCGAGATCATCTGCCAGACAGGCACTTTCTCAAAAGCCTCTTCCTTAATATAATGACCCAGGGTTGCGGACAATGCTGCCAAAGCCATCTTGTCGGCCCGAATCGCTCTTGCCAGGGGATGAACTTTCAGCTGATCAATCAATTCTTTGCTACCCAGGATAACCCCTGCCTGCGGTCCACCCAGCAGCTTGTCTCCGGAAAAACACACCAGATCCGCTCCAGCCGCCAGGGATTCCTGAACCATCGGTTCATGCTTTAAGCCAAATGGGCTGGTATCCAGTAAAGCCCCCGATCCAAGATCGTCAAAAAACCACAAGCCTGCCTGGTGAGCGCTTTTAATTATGTCCTTTATGCTCGGTTCACTGGTAAATCCCACAATTGAGTAATTGGACGAATGAGCCCGCATCACTGCAGCTGTTTCCTCATTGAAAGCGCCCTCATAATCAAAAAGGTGCACCTTGTTGGTGGTTCCGACTTCAACCAGATCCGTACCGGAATGGCGCAGCACTTCCGGAATCCGGAAACCTCCCCCAATCTCAACTAACTGGGATCGGGAGATAATCACCTTTTTTTCCCCTGGTCAACACAGTCAGCATCAGCAATACAGCTGAAGCATTATTATTTACAACCAAGGCAGATTCAACTCCCAGCAGCTGTTGGAAAAGGGATTCAGCGTGAATTAATCTTGATCCCCTTCCTCCGGATTCCAGGTCATATTCCAGGGTGGAATAATTACTTCCTACCTCCCCTACTGCCTCTAAAGCTCCTTCACTTAACGGCGCTCTTCCCAGGTTGGTATGAACAATAACACCCGTGGCATTTAAAACCTGAAACAAGGTTGGCTTTAACCAGCTGGATAGCAAATCTTCTGCAGTAATGAGGATGGATTCCAGATCCGGAACGGCTGCCCCTTGTTGAAGATGCTCCTGCCTGGCTTTATCCAGGCTGGCCCGGATAGCCTCAACTACAGGGTTATGACCGTACTTCTCCTCTATTTTCTTTCCTTTGGATGAAGTAAGGATCTGATCAACTGAAGGCAATTGACTTAATGAATTCATTTATAAACAACCTTAAAACCAAGTTCAAAGATGACACCCGGCAGCCAGGTAACCGGTCCAGTCATCACTCTGCTGGATGCCATTCGCTGCGGGTCCGGAGACGAATTAATGATTCTACAATAAGAAAACCGATTCCCAGGATGATTGCCAGGCCATAGGTGAGAATTTGTCCTTTATTGAGCCAGATCAAGATTCCTGCATAAACTCCGATAATGGTTGATTCCCGCACTATCATCTCATAGGTAGCCGGGCCAAATGGTTTGATAATACGGTTAAGGTAGGCAATCAACGGCATAGATGTTCCTGTCACGGCAAAAACTGCCGCAACGAAAAACATCCAGCGATTTCCCAGAGTGGGAATTGTCTGGGTCATAAGATATATCAGCCAAATCCATCCCGGGACAGCAAGAAAAAACACCAGGGGAAAGAAAGATCTAACTGAAAGGGAACGAGTTTCTTCCATGCTTCAAATTCTAACATAGAGTTATCGAGCTGAGTTACCTGTTGTCCAGATAAATAATTCAGTGATAAACTGGTAAGCTGAGCAGGTATTTCACGCCTATAAAAGCGACATAAATCGAATTCACCTGCAAATTGAAACCAGAAAACTATCATTTTAACCGTGAGATTCAAGTAAACGGGTTAAAGACTGCCCAGGTAAATTATTTAATATTTGGAATGTTTTAAGATAAGGGTATTTGGCCTTTTGCTTACCCCTATCTGTAGGGGGTCTTAAGTTCTGAATCCCCAAATCGACTGTAAAAAACCCAAATCCAGGGCAACCCTGAACCTGGTTCTATTTTCAAAGTTTTCCTTAAGATTGCCAACCTTAAAAAATCGTTTTTCTTTAGAGGGTTGGGATTGCTACACCAGCCATCATCCATTAGAATTATCCTTGAAGCGTTCCCCCATTTTGGGATATTTACAATAACAAAATAAGGTAATCCTCCAGAGTGTATGGTGTTTGAAATTTCGGAATAAGCAATTTTTCCGGACAGGAGTGTAGTCTTCTTTTCAGGAAGAAGTGAGGAGGTCTGGGTTCATGGAAGGAAAGCAAGCTTGGCAAGCAGCTCTCGGGCAATTACAGATGGAAATGCCCAAAGCAGCTTTTGATACTTGGGTACGGGATGCAGAATTGATCTCGGTTTCGGATAATGTTTTTCAAATCGGCGTACATAACGCCTATGCCCGGGACTGGCTTGACAGCCGTCTTAAAAGTACCATCACCAAATTGCTTACCGGAACACTTAACCGTCCTGTTGATATCTCTTTTGAAGTGAAATACGGAGCTGGTCAGAACGCGAAAAAAACACAAAACGAACTCAGAGAAGAATCTGATTCAGTAACTCCCCAGGTAGAAAACTCACCTCCCCATCGGATCTGCATCAACAACCGCTACAACTTTAATAACTTTGTGGTCGGGTCCAGCAACAGGCTGGCTCACGCAGCTTCCCTGGCTGTATCAGAGAAACCTGCCCAGACATATAACCCCCTCTTCCTATATGGTGGTGTGGGATTAGGAAAGACCCACCTACTGCATGCAATCGGCAATATGTGCCAGATTCAGGGACTTGAGATTTTATACGTTTCCTCAGAAGAATTTACCAATGACCTGATCACAGCAATCCGGAGTCATACGACCCCAGCTTTCAGGGATAAATACCGCCGGATTGACGTACTGCTGATTGATGATATCCAGTTTATTGCCGGAAAAGAATCCACTCAGGAAGAATTCTTCCACACTTTCAACACCTTGCACGGCCAGAACAAACAAATCGTGATGACTTCTGACCGACCGCCCAAGGCAATGGTCACACTTGAAGAGAGATTACGCTCCCGGTTCGAATGGGGATTGGCGGCAGACATTCAACCCCCTGATTTTGAAACCCGGGTGGCGATTCTGCAGTCAAAAGCTGATCGGATGGGGTATTCAATTCCGGATTCCATACTTGAAGATATAGCCCATCGATTCCAGACCAATATCAGGGAACTTGAAGGCGCAATGACCCGCATCATGGCTTATTCTGATTTGAGAGGGATGGCTCTGGATGAACAGCTGGTTGAATATGCCCTGGCTGATTTAATGCCCGAATCAAAGGAAATTGAACCACAGCAAATCTTGAATACTATCGCCCGTGAATACGGGGTTTCAATAGAAGAACTTCTCAGCCCGAGTCGAAGCCAGAGGTTTTCCTTCCCGCGCCAGATCGCAATGTATATGCTGCGTGAGGAAAGTGAATTGTCTCTGCCAAAAATTGGAGAAATGCTGGGCGGGAGAGATCACACAACGGTGATGTACGGTCATGAGAAAATTACAGATCTTCTGGAAACCGACAAAAACCTCCGCCGGAAAATCGTCAACATTCAAGAAACTCTATATTCCCCTGCCGGGATCGCTGTCTGACATCAAATCGTTAAATAGAAAACTGCTGATTACGAAGAACTAATCAGCAGTTTTTTTGTTAATCTTTTTTATCTTTTCGGACCCTCAACCAAACCGTTTTCAGCCATTTTACCAGCTGCCTAGACCACCGGTACCAGGGAAATTCGATTCGGTGAAGTTCAACTTCCGGTTCCGGCCAGGGATCAAGGTCAAACATTTTTTTGAAAACATAAATTCCAAGAAGTTTCAATGTAGCAACCACCGGTGCTGCCAGGAAAATCCCTACAATGCCCAATAGACTTGCCATAACAAGGGCGGCAACCAGCACTGCTGCTGGATGTATGTCCAGAGTCCTGCCAAGAAAACGCGGTGTGATGTAATTGTCAAAAGTAAAGTTGATCACCAGGGTTATCGCCAGAACCAGCGCCGCGTACTGCCAGGGGAGCAAACCGAAATAATTAGTGGGTTGTAAAAAAGTAACCAAAAACAAAACTGAAGCTGTCACCCAGATACCAACATAGGGAACAAACACAGCCAATCCCGTCATAGCTGCCAGCGCTATTGAGTACCTGACACCAAGAACAGATAAAACTATCAGATAGATTACAAATACCATCATAAAAATGATGATCTGCCCTCTAAAAAAGGAATCCCAGACAATTCTTAATTGGCGGGACATACGCCGGACATCGTAGTCATATTGCGGGATTTGTTCGATCGAAATATTTCCTACTTGCGAAGATTCAGCCAGGATAAAGTAGGCAACAAACACAACAAAAAACAACTTGCCGATACTAGAGGCTGCACCTGTTGCAATTGTTCCCACAATGCTTCCTAACTGACCCAGGAAAGGTTGAATTGCTTCCAGGGCTCGATTGGCGAGATCATTGAGATTGATTATTTCTCCAATAGTGCCAAATTGACCCAGGTAAACGGTTAGATCATTTGCCAGTTCAGGCAAATTTTCAGCAAAATCCTGAAGCACACTAACCAAACTGGTTACCTGCTGGGCGATTGCCAATCCGGCGCCGGTCAAAAGACCAATCAAAATAATTATTATCAGCACAAAAAGCAGCGTTGCGCTGAGACGCCAGGACATTTTTGTTTTATCAGCCAGGTAAATCACAACTGGACGGAATAGATAGGTAATGATGAAGGCAAGTATCAATAACGAGACAATTGACCGGTAGTAAAGAAAAATTCCAGCCATAATCGCCACTATAGTTAATCCAAAAACTAACTTCGTGGTGGTATTCCAGTATGGTGATTTGATCGATTCTTGTGAGTCCATGTCAAATTACTCTGTAAAGATTTCCTATCTAATTCTATCATCCAGCTGCTCTTCACGGATAATCGTTTACAATTTTCTCTGAAGGAGAAAAACCTGCAGCCAGGAATCTCCCTTTCCTCAATGGTCTTTTCTCTAGTATCTAATTTTTGAAGATGGTTAAATCTGTGAAAATTCCAGGTTTTCTCTTCCCAAAGATCAGACGACTCAAGTTCTTTTTACTACAGGATAAAAGATAACCCAATCAAGATCACCAACAAAGACCCTGCAATAATACCGATTCTCTTTAAATCTTTAATCACGTAGCTGTAATCCGGATTAAACTCTCTTTTCTTCTTTGCCATAAATCTTATAACTCCTCAGCTATCAATTAGATTCGCAATAACAACAATTCTTTTATTATCAATCATATATGGGTAACAGGATATGAGTGTTGCTGTTGGCGCACCCGTTGATGCCAGAAACTCAACCTGGGTGGGTTCAACGAACAATACATCTTCCACAACATAGGTATAACTCTGCCTTTCGGAAAAAATAATTATTAAATCACCAGTTTCCAATTGATCAAGGTGCCTAAAAATTTCGCCATGAATATCATTGTGCGCAGATAATACCACATTGCCAGGTTCACCCGGGTTGGCGGAATTGATATGATGTCCAACACCCTTTTTTAATTGTTCAAAACCATCACCTTCTACAATCGGCACATCCTGATTGATTTTCGGGATCTGCAGCCGGATCGCGTGTTGTGGACCCTGGGTCGGAATTGGAATTTCTCCAAAAGACTGCACCACGGGTTGCAGGTGCTCAGGAATTTCTGCCATGTTCGGTTTACTACCTCCCGGGGAATCCGGCGGAGTATGACCAGATGGTAAAACAACTGCCACAATTAACGGGGTTGGGGTTAACGTTGGTTGTTCAAGCGCCAGGGCGACTTCCCGATTAAGTTCCTGCAGTATGTCCAGCCCATTAAAGAGAACAAAAATCAAACCCAAAACGGCCAGAATTTCTATCGTGAGGAGAAAACCATCAACTACTCGTTTCCCGCGTTTTCTAGATTCATCAACCGGGTCTTGAGGTCCTTCCCCTTCTGGAAACGTTGTCCGGATATCGTCCCAGGAGGTTTCTTCTTCATCTGAGACCAAACGGACGATTCGCCCCGTCTCCCGATAGCGTTCAATGCGTTCATGGCGGCCTGAACGCCGTTTTTCTATCAGCAGTCTGCGCAATTCATTTACAGACAAATCTCTGGGGTCTTTGTTCTTTGCCACTCCAAAATTATAATCGGGCTTGGATAAACTGCCAAGTCAGCTTCCTCCCGGCAAATAGTCAATGCGCGTTTAAAATTATTGTATTCCCATCACAAATAACCACCCTAGAGAACTCCCAATTTTAGTTTTTCTCATGCTAGAATTAGGTAGAAAACAATATTGACCACAAGGAGATCAGGGATGGATCCAAGAATACAAACCTTAGCAAAAATCTTAGTGGAGCATTCAGCCAGAGTAGTGCCAGGAGACCGGGTTGCCATCGAGGCCACCACTGCCGCCGAACCATTGGTCAGGGCGTTATTCCAGGAAATATTAACTCATGGCGGCTTTCCTTATCCGCTGTTGAAGTTTCCGGAACAAAACAGAGAATTGTTTTCCTTTGGAAGTGATGATCAGCTCTCTCATGTCGATCAACTCAGAAGCCAGGTTTACAACCAGTTTGAATCTCGGATCAGAATCCATTCCTTGACCAATCCTAACCAACTGGTTGATTTTCCGCCTGAGAAACAAACCATATTCCAGCAAGCCCAATCTCCTATCCTCGCGACTCAAATGGACCGGGGAGCCCGGGATGAGTTTAAATGGGTAACTACGCTCTTCCCAACACCAGCCTATGCCAGGGAAGCTGGAATGAGCCTGACAGTTTTTGAGGACTTTGTTTACGAGGCTTGCTTTGCCGATAGGGATAACCCCATCGACCTCTGGCAGCAGGTAAAAGAAAATCAAAAAGCGGCCCTATCTCTCTTTCAAGGCCATGACCGGATCCAGCTAAAAGGTCCAAACATTGATCTGGAATTATCAGTCAAGGACAGGACCTTTATTAATTGCTTCGGCACTAACAACATGCCAGATGGTGAAATTTTTACCGGTCCTGTTGAAGAGTCACTCAACGGCTGGGTCCGATACTCTTACCCGGCGATTTATAGCGGAGTCACAGTTAAAGGGGTTGAATTGACCTTTAAGGACGGCAAAGTTATTCAAGCTTCTGCGGAGGAACAGGAAGATTATTTGCTGAAACTATTGGATACTGATCCAGGAGCACGCTATGTCGGAGAATTTGCTGTTGGTATGAATACGGGTATTCAGCAATTTTCAGGCAACATCCTCTTTGATGAAAAAATTGGCGGCACAATTCACATAGCTATCGGCGCCGGATACCCCGAAACCGGCAGCAAGAACAAAAGCGCCCTGCATTGGGATATGATCTGTGATATGCGATCTGATTCAACCATCACCGTGGATAACAGCCTGGTATACCAGGACGGAGAGTTTCTTTTCTGAGGTACTCAAAAACCAATTCATTATTCCCCTATCGGACGAACCTGTGAGGTAATCATGCCTGACCGAGAAATACTTCAATCCCTCTCCAAAGAAACCTTAATCGAGATGTTGGAAGATCAAGCAAAAAATTGGCTTGCTCATGACGGCCTCTGGTTTCAGGCAGCAGAAAAACAGTACGGGATGGAAATCGCCATCGCACTGGACAAGGAAGCCTGGATCACTTTTACTCAAATTGAAGCGAAAAGAATTATGCGCCGCCACGATATTTCCCCCGGCAGCGGAATTCCTGCCCTGAAAAAAGCTCTTCAGTTCCGGTTATATGCTCGGATTAACGACCAATCTTTAATTGATATTGACAAACAGACATTAAGGTTTGAAATGAACGATTGCCGGGTACAGTCTGCTCGAAAAAGGAGAGGGCTGGATGATTTTCCCTGTAAACCTGTGGGAATAGCAGAATATGCTTTTTTTGCTCATACCATCGATGACCGGATCCGGACTGCGGTGATTTGCTGCCCCCCGGATGATCATCCGGAAAGTTATTACTGCGCCTGGCTGTTCACCCTGGAGGACCAACCCATCCCGATTGACGAGTTGATCTGATACTTAAAGGATAACCCGGGAATTCTGAACTGAACCCCAAAAACAGGACACAATAATAAAGACACCTCTCGTACAATATATATACGGGAGGTGTTTTTGATATAAGGATGAGGTTTTCCATAAACTGAAATTATGAAAATCTCAGAGACAAAGCAATATTCAATTTATCACGATGTTCACCAGGGGACTGAAGTCCCATCTTTGGGTCTTCGGCTACGCTCAGACCATGCATCGACCTCCGTCGATGCTTAAGCTTTCCACTGATCCAGTAATCCATAGAAAATTTAAGCATCCCTGAAGAGGGATGCTCAGCGCTTGTCCTGCAACCAAAGGTCGAGTCGAAGGGTAGCTCCTGCTACGACTTTCGCGAAGCATCCTGGCGGGGCAGTCGGCACATAAAACAAAACTGGCGCCTAACGAAATCAGACGTCAGTTTGAATAATATATTTTAAGAGGTTTTTATTTATTTGCCCACCTTAAGGGGTGCACTTCAATTCTCTCGGGTTATCCTTCAGATTGGCAAAAATTTACTTCCCTCTTAATATCCCCCGCCGGACAGCTACAACATCCTCTGTGGTAATAAATGCTTTTTCGTCCACTTCCCGGACCAGCTCCTCGATTTGCTGAATCTGCTTCCGCTTAACGCTGCAAGTAATCACGGATACCATGCCATCCTTCCCCCTGGCAGGGATTTCAGTAACAGCATAGTCGTTTTCCCGTAACACATCGAGAATAGCAGCTCCCCATTGAGAACTAATCACCCGAACCTCAGCAAAACCTATAGCCAATTTGCTTTCCAACCACATCCCGGTGACATTTCCAGTCGCAAAACCAGCCGCGTATACAACCACGTTAAGCAGGTTTTTTGTATCTGATAAAACAATTGCGATGGTCAACAACCAGATCAAAGAGTTGATAAAACCGAGCAGCCAGACCCAGATTTTATTGCTCCTCAAGGTGAAAATCAATCTTAAAGTATCTAAACTTGTCGAGATCAGCCGAATCGAAAAAATGAATAGGGCAATTAACAAACTTTCCTGTGTAAGCTGGAATGTATACATATCCAGTAATCCTTTTTTTCTAAACCTGGTTTAACCAGTCTAACCTGCTCATTAACAATAACACCATTCTTAACTTAATTGTCCCTGTCCATCAATTGAAAGTACATATCCTCTGCATAAGACTTCACCATTCTTCGCATGCTGAATTCAGGTGCAAGCGTCCGGATGGATTCTTTCATCCTGGCAATCCATTCTACTGGCAGGTCGCCGGTAGTCCGGTCATAGAACAATGGAATGATTTCATTCTCGAGCGTATCATAAAGACTTTCGGCATCCATTTCATCTTGAAGATTGTAATCCTTGTTGCTTTCATCAATTCCAATTGCCCAGCCATTATTTCCATTAAATCCTTCCCGCCACCAGCCATCCAGGACTGAAAAGTTCAGAGCGCCATTTATTGCTGCTTTCTGTCCTGATGTACCAGAAGCTTCATTCGGCCGTCTGGGAGTATTCAGCCAGACATCCACACCTTGAACAAGATATCTTGCCAGATTCATATCATAATCTTCCAGAAAAACTAATCGTCCTCCGCTCTCTGCCATTTTTACTTTACGATACACATTCTGGATAAGTAATTTTCCAGGCTTGTCTGCAGGATGAGCTTTCCCTGCAAAGATAATCTGCACCGGCATGTCGGGTTGATTTATGATATTTAACAAGCGGGTAAAGTCTCTTAGGATCAGGTCTGCCCTTTTATAAGTAGCAAACCGTCTGGCA
>Ga0255378_1008_pt1 | contig 20582 bp, 18 predicted proteins | sample ANMaggSSYBR01E11_FD_182109 | JGI IMG/M metagenome (GOLD analysis project Ga0255378, IMG submission 182109) | Sediment cell enrichment communities from methane seep in Santa Monica Basin, California, United Staets - ANME aggregate JGI... | ecosystem: Environmental > Aquatic > Marine > Cold seeps >...
GTAAATCATGTACTTTATTGTTTTTCACAGTATTTATTGCTTCTTTAATTGTCTCAATTTTTTCAAGTGTATCTTTCTGAAATATTTTATTAATAATCTTTAACTCATATAGGTCATACACATTTTCAATATTCTTCTTGCTTGGTATTGTAAAAGAAAGAAAATCATTTGAATCTTTTTCAGAGTAATTCCTAGTTTTTATTTTGATCATAAAAGCACTAAAAGGATTTATTTCGAAGCCAATAGATTTAAAACCCATTTCTTTTGATTTTAATAATGTTGTACCTGAACCTGCAAACGGATCAAAAACAAATAGATTGTCTTTCCCATTAAAACCTAAATCATTGATTATATTCTCGACTAATTTTGGAGAGTACCCCTCCTGATAATAAAACCATCTATGAATTGGAAGATTTTTTGTTTGAGAAAAATTAACTAAATACTGATATGTATCATCAAAATAAGTATTGAACAGTTTATCTTTCTCCTTATACTTCTGAAATAAATCTTCTTGAACTTCGACCAACATTTTTTCTTAACTCCTCTTCGATAAATTTTTCTATACTCTTTTTATAATACAACAAACAGATTACAAAATCCTTCTTTTTTTAAAATATATTTCAAACTTTCCAGTATAAGAGGTGACGAGGGACAATGGTTCTCTGAATCATTTACTTAGTTGGTAGGGAGTGCCGCGTCGCTGTGTTCCTCGCAACGACATTTTAGCAAAAAATGTCCGGATAAATCAGGGAATATCAGGGATCAGATTAGTATCGAAATAATAAATAAGAAATGAACTTATTTACTTTGAATTTCAATTATAATGACTTATAATATTTAATGTGTGTAAATTTAATTCAGGTAGTAAATATTGAAAAAAGAAACTGGAGAATTAATTAAAGGGAAAGCTAATAATATTTACGAAAAATATTATTCTGATAATCCAGATTTTCCATTAAATGATAAAGTAAATTTGACCAATAAAATTAGCTTTATCTTAAAAAAAACATTAATCACTCCCAGGAGAAAAAGATATCTAAATAAAACTTATGATTTAGCCGCCAACGATACTTTTGGAGCCGATTCAAATATATTTTTCTCCCCAAATCTTGAAGAATCACTAAAATATCTCTCACCTTTAAGGGCATTAGGTCTTTTTGAAGAAAAATATTTAGACGATGTTAACAGATTTTATGCTAAGGAACATCTGATTTATCAAAAAGACAGCGGGATTATTCCATATTTTACAGTAAAAGAATTATCTTGCTTATATAGAAATTTTGCTTTATTTATTGAAGACAATAGCAAATCCTTAATAGAAAGGGGCTGGCCTGATTACACTTTTACTGACAGTGCCTGGCTTTCTTGTAAATTATCCCCGAACTATCCGATAGAAATACCGGTTTACATTAAAAATTTTAATAAATTAAAAAATCCAAGTAGTGACCCTTATTTTTTCTTAAAGAGATATTTTTTAAATAAAACCAATCAATTTAAAAAATACAAATGTAAAAGGGTTTCATTATCGAAAATATTATCTTATAAAGAACTTGGTTTTATTGAAGATATGAGATATAAATTTTTATTTTTAAAAAAAACAATTTTAAATGAAATTAATCAATATCTTTTTTTGAAAACAACCGATAAAGATGTTTGGTTTAAAAATTGTGCAAGAATACTTTTCAGTAGTTTCTCACAAAAAGATCTTCAAATTATAGCATCCATTGAAAAAAAATATAATGAAATTAAAATATTTAACAATACATTAAATGGTGGCTTAAATGAGTTATTAGGAAATATTATCTTTTTATATGAAGAATGTAAGTTTGAGAAAATAACTCTTGAAAAAAATACGATGAATTCAATTTTAAAAGAATCGAAATTCAATTATCAAAGAAAATTCAGCTCGTATTATCAATTAGCCCAATTCGTAGAAGACGATTATGAGAATAAACGCTTTAATAAAATGAAAAATAAATTAAATAATGAACTTGATGAAATCGAAAAAGAAATAATAAAAAACAAACAATTCATGTCTGATACTTTAGACTTTTTTAAAAAAGAGTGTTTGAATGTAGACTATTTATTAAAACAAAAATATCACCCCTTTGTAGATAATTTTATTAAAAGCCTTGAAAAAGGAGAAAGCTTTGAAATAGGTATACCATTTTTAAACCAAATGTCGGCCCCTTCCCAAAAAAGAATAACTCCATTAAAACTACCAACTAATACTAAATGGGAACATATCACTATACAATTCCTGGATTATGATAAAGTTAGAATTCAGGCACCTAATAAATTTAATAAGGTAGTAAATTTTCGGAAAATGGGATTTGAAAACCAAAAGAATGGGAAACCAAATAAGCAATGGGAATTATTTTATAATCTATCACGGTATAGGGGAGATTTATCCTGGACAATAACTACTTATAGAAGAAAAGTTGACTCCCACCCCCTTTCCACCCCAAAGATAAGAAAACAGATTCAAAGGCTTTCAAACACCTTAAAGAGATACTTTAACATTAATGACGCTCCATTCTATGACTATATAAAAATTGGAGCATATAAAACGAAATTCTCTTTACTCCCTGACCCCCTCAACACGAAAATCCTTCTGTGACGTCACACTACGATAAAAAAATATTTTTTCATTATGAACCCTTTGTTTAAAAGGGTTTTATTTTTTTTATCTCATTCTGCGTGAAATTTCGCTAATTATTTATAGAGGTATAAATATGGCGAAAAATCAATCTTCCAAATATTCCAAAGAATTTTTAGATAAGACTATTGAAGTATGGCAACCCTATTGCCCCACCCCTCTATCTTTAAATGATGCGAGGGAAATTACTGAAAACATGACTGCTTTATTTGATTTCTTAATAACTCATGAGAAAAAGTCCAATGAAACCGAGTAACTGTTTTTTTTGTATATTTTTAAATCAAGTGTCAGGAGGGTAAGTATAATAAATTAAAAGTAATATTTTTCATTTATGGGATAATCAAGCGAGGAGAATATTATCTGTTGAAGCGACTAAAAAAGAAGGTAAAAACTGGATAGCTCTTTGTCCTTTTCATCCGGATAAAAATCGGCCTAATTTATATATTGACGAAGAAAAGGAAAAATATCACTGCTTTGCCTGTAACAGGAAGGGTTTCCTCTATAATCCAAAATATCGGAAATTAAAATATAGTTATCATAGAAATATTGCCGCCACTTATAATTATAAAGATGAAGAAGGAAATTTGCTATACCAGGTGGTCCGCTACAAACCTAAAGGATTTAGCCAGAGAAGACCCGACGGAAACAATGATTGGATCTGGAACATGAAGGGCGTCAATCCGGTGCCGTATCACTTACCCGAAATCATCCGGTCAATTGAACCGGTTATTATTGTTGAAGGAGAAAAAGATGTTGAAAATCTGAGAAGAATGGATTTCACTGCCACAACCAGTCCTATGGGGGCAGGAAAATGGAAACCATCTTATAATAAATATCTAAAAGATAAAGAAGTTATCCTCATACCTGATAATGACCAGCCGGGATATCAGCATTGCCGGAATATTGGTCAATTTCTCTGGGGAATCGCTAAAAAAATTAAATGGCTAGAACTGCCGGGTTTAGAAGAAAAAGAAGATATCAGCGATTGGATCGAAAAAGAAAAAGGCAACACTAAAGAAAAGCTTTTACAATTGATAAAAGAGGCTCCTGATTTTATCCTTAAAAAACATGAGGGAAGAGAAAGAACTGGAAAGTCAGTTAATTCAATATTGAAAGCCAGAACAAAAACTATCGTTCCTAATCTTATCCATTTAGTTGGAGACCAGGGAAGAACCAAATACCTATTCTGCAAAAACAGACAATTGCTAATTGAAGATTATTTTATTACAGAGGATAAAAGATATTCTCCTAAACAGAATCTTCCCATCAAAATACTAAATCCAAATATTCTAAAAAGATCTTTTAATTTAGATATTGCCCGGCTTGCTACTGAAATTGACGCTTTTATTAAAAGCTATCTGGAGATGCCGCTTGATTCAGATTACTTGATTCTTGCCATGTGGGTTTTTCATACTTATTTAATCGAAAATTTCAACACAACCCCTATTCTCTATTTTTACGGAGTCAAAGAAACGGGGAAATCGAGAGCCGGCGAAGTCTTGAGCGAACTGGCTTTTCGAGCTCAAAGATTAACTTCACTGACTGAGGCAACTTTATTTCGTTCGGTTGAACTGTTCAAACCCACTCTCATCATCGATGAAATCAAACTCTTGGGGAAAGGAGGGAATCAAGGATTGGCAGATCTGATAAAGACCACCTATAAGCGAGGATTAAAAGTATCGAGAATCAATCTGAATAAAAGCGGTGAAGACCAGATCGAATACTATGACACTTTCACCCCCTTGGTAATTTGTACCACTGAAAGCATTCCCGATATTATCGAAAGCCGGTGTATTCTCTTTACCATGCAAAAAAACAGCAATCCTCAAATAGAAAAAATGATTGACAAGAAATGGGCTAATGACCTAAGGGAAAGGCTGACTATCTTTCGGGCAAACTATATCACCAAAGAACTTCCTGAAGCCCAATACATTGCCCGGGGAAGGCTTAATGAAATCACGTTTCCCTTATATCAATCCCTATTGATGGTCGGGCCGGAAAGAAAAAATGAGTTTATCGATATAGTAAAGAGAATACAAAAAAGTAAAGAGAATGAAGATGGAATGAGCCTGGAGGCTGAGATTGTTAAGGCCATTGATGATGAATGTCGGGAGACTCAAAATAAGCAATTCTTAACTCAAGTTATTTCTAAACGCTTAAATGAGACCCGGTCTGAAAATGAAGAGATTTCTGATCGGGCAGTCAGCAACCGGATTAAAAGATTAGGATTTGATAAAATAAGGATTAAAAATGGAAGGATGGGTTTTCGCATCAATGATGAAAGACTGGGGTCCTTAAAAACTAAATATAAAATTACACGTGGCACTGAAGGTTCTGAAGCTTCTGAAGGTTCTGAAGGATAATATAGAAGGCGTGTATCTCTCTTCTGAAGGATCTGAAGGATTTATATATACCCAACTTTGGTATATATATAAAGGTTTTAAAGGTTTATGCTCTTGCCTACCCTGCCCCCTTACCTTTCTCTAAGCTTCATAAGCTTCATAAGCTTCAGGAATTTTTGAAATTTCATCAGCTATTAAAAAAGAAGATGACTTTTTTAAACAAATAAAATAGTCAGTGTAAACTTTAACGGGATAGTTAGAAGAAAAATAAAATAAAATAAAAAATATTGATAATAATTATGCAATGCTATATAATGCAAATATGGATGATTTAATAAAAAAATTAGAAATTTATCGTTTAGAAAATCGAATTGGCCAAAAACAATTAGCTGACAAGCTAAATGTCCACTTCTCAACTGTGAACCGCTGGTTTAACGGCAAGACCATACCAAACAAAATTCAGCAATATCATATTAAGAAATTACTTGATACTTTAGATAAGACTTCATAAACAAATATTTATTTGTTAGGGAGAGTGTAATGAAAGCAATTATTCTAGCAAGAGTCTCAACTAAAGAGCAACAAGAAGAAGGCTATTCTATCCCCGCTCAAGTAAGACGGTTGTCTGAGTATGCTCAGAAGAAACAATTAACAGTATATAAAACTTTTCAAATTACTGAATCCTCCAGTTTAGATACCCGGAAAGAATTCGAAAAAGTTATTACTCTTATAAAACACTCAAAAGAGCCAATTACATTAATAACTGATACCGTAGACCGATTACAGAGAAGCTTTCGGGAATCGGTTATCTTGGAAGAATTTCGCAAAGCCGGAAAATTGGAACTACACTTTTTCCGGGAAAATTTAATCCTAAACCAAAACTCAAACAGTAATGATTTAATTCGCTGGGATATGGGCGTTATGTTTGCAAGAAGTTATGTCCTTCAGTTAAGCGATAATGTTAAACGTAGTATTGAACAAAAATTAAGAAATGGGGAATGGATTACAAAAGCTCCTATCGGATACATCAATACTGAGGATGAAGAAGGAAATAAAACAATTCTTCCTGACCCTGAAAGAGCCCGCTATATTAGGAAAATATTTGAAATGTATGCCACCGGAAATTATTCCATGAGTGTAATCGGAATAAAAATGAAAAAGCTTGGCTTAACCAATAACAGCAAATCACACAAACTTCTTTCCACGAGTCAAATTGAATGGATCTTAAGAAACCCCTTCTATTATGGACAGATGAGAGCAAAAGGGACACTTTACCAACATCACTATGAACCCCTGATATCTCTATACCTTTTTAATAAAGTGCAGGAAGTAAAGAAAAATTGGCATAAAAAACCTTTTAAATATGCTGGTAAACCTGCCATTTTTCGTGGCATTATAAAATGTGCTGAGTGTGGCTGTGTGATCACGCCTGAAATTAAAAAGGGCAAATATACTTATTATAGCTGTTCGAACTATCATAGAGTTCATAAGAAAAGAATTTATGTTAGAGAAGAAGAATTATTAAAACCTATATACGATGTACTGAAGAGTATTCAGATACCTAATAATATTTTAGAATGGCTTACCAAAGAGTTAAAAAGAATTCACGAAAATAAAAGTCTATTCCATCAGGAAAATTTGAAAAAATTACAAAAAGATTATGATATTTTAGAAGATAGAATCAGTAGAATGTATGATGATAAACTTGATGGATTGATATCAGAAGAACTCTATCTAAAAAAGGTAAAAGAATACAAAGAAAAACAAAGGGATATTTTAATTCAAATAGAAGATCATACCAAAGCAGATGAAGATTTTTATATAACCGCTCCCAAAATTCTTAATTTAGCTAATCGAGCCTTGGAAATATTTGAAAGTTCTGAAGTGAACGAAAAAAGGGCTCTGATTAATTTGTTACTTCAGAACCCTTTACTCTCCGAGCGAAAGCTTTTATTTTCCTTGCGTTCGCCCTTCTATATGATAGCCAAATGTGGCCAAACTAAAAACTGGCTCCCCGGGTAGGATTCGAACCTACAACCCTCCGGTTAACAGCCGGATGCTCCACCGTTGAGCTACCGAGGAATATTACCATGTAATTATACTTAAAAAATCATGTTCAGTCAATATTTTTATTTAATTAAAAGGATATTTTTTAATTTTTATAAATAATTTTAAAAATAGTCTTTTAATTTTTTACTCTAAATAGTCTTTTAATTTTTTACTTCTGCTTGGATGTCTTAATTTTCTTAATGCTTTGGCCTCGATTTGACGAATTCTTTCTCTAGTTACTCCGAATTCTTTACCAACTTCTTCTAAGGTATGAGGGTGACCAGTGGCAATTCCAAATCTTAATTCCAGCACTCTCTTCTCACGATAAGTTAAAGTCTCTAAGACATCGTCCAGTTGTTCTTTTAAAAGAGTATAAGTAGCAATTTTAGGAGGAGCGGGTGAATCTTTATCTTCTATAAAATCTCCCAAGTGACTATCTTCTTCTTTTCCGATTGGAGTTTCTAAGGAAACAGGCTCTTGGGCAGTTTTTAATATTTCCCTTACTTTATCTTCAGTAATTTCCATATTTTCAGCTATTTCCTTAACTGTCGGTTCTCGTCCTAATTCCTGCAAAAGATGGCGTGATACCCTTATTAATTTGTTAATAGTCTCCACCATATGAACAGGAACGCGAATAGTCCTGGCTTGATCTGCTATAGCTCTGGTAATTGCCTGCCTTATCCACCAAGTAGCATAGGTACTAAATTTATATCCCTTTTTGTAGTCAAACTTCTCTACTGCCCTGATTAAACCCATATTGCCTTCCTGAATCAGGTCTAAAAATAGCATTCCTCTACCCACATATCTTTTGGCAATACTTACTACTAATCTTAAATTTGACTCTACTAATCTTTTCTTGGCTTCATGATCTCCTTTTTGCATTCTTTTGGCCAATTCTACCTCTTGTTTGGCAGTTAATAGTCTTATCTGCCCTATTTCCTTTAAGTACATTTTTACGGGATCGTCTAATTCTAATTGTTTCGCCAATTCTATTTCTAAATCTAATTTAACTTTAGAGGGTCGGAGTTTTTTGTTTTTCTCTTCAACATCCTTATCCTTGGTTAGCAAATTACCCTCTTCCTCACTCTCAACTAAATCAATTCCAAATTCACTTAGAATATCATACAAATCTTCTACTTTACTCAAATCTGAAATATCATCTGCTAAATATTTCTCCAATTCTTTGTAAGTTAAATAACCTTGCTCTTTACCTTCTTTGATTAATTCTTCAATTATTTTCTTTTTCGCCATTATCAAGCCTTCCTTCTTAACAGTAAACTTTATATTTGAATAAATTATAAACATAAAATATTAATTAATGCTTTGGTTTTTTAGTTGCCGAACAATTTCCCGTAATTCTTTTAGATCATCTTCTTCTATTTTTTCAGATATTTTTATCTTTTCATCGAGAATTTTTGCCCTTTTTTCGAGATTTTTTCTCCCTTGAGTCAACTTAAAATTATTTATAGTATCTACATATCCAGAGATTATCCTCTCATCAAAAGTTATATTTTCTTTCATTAAAATCTTAGAAATTAATTTTGCAGCCTTATCATCATTTAAATAATCAATAACTTTTTGAGAATCTACTATTTTATCATCTTTTAAATTTTTTTCAATAGCCGTTACAATTTGATGATGTAACAGGACTGAAAAATCTTCTGCTTTTAATTTTGTCAAAATGTCCCGGGCAATTTGTTCGTTTTCCAGCATACATCCAATGAGAATTTTTTCCGCTTTAACATTTCCATCCTCAGAATCCGGATTAATAAAACTTGGGATAAATTCCCTTAACCCTTTTTTGTATTTCACTAAATCAATCCTAATTGCCTCGTCGGACAATTTTAATTCTTCAGATATCTTTTTCGTCTGAGCTCTTACCTCATCCTCATCACCCATTACGCTCAGGGTAGGTAAAATTTCTTTAACAACTTTTACTTTCCCTTCTATAGTTTTAATACTGTATTTAGAATATAAAAGTTTTAACTTATAATCTATTAGGGAGAGCGACTTATCAATTAAATTTTGAAAAGGCTTTCTTCCTTTTTTAATTGAAAAATCAGCTGGGTCATAACCTAAAGGTAAATCTATTACTTTAACTTCAAGACCAGATTTTACCAGTAAATCTAAACTTCTAAGAGTGGCCATATTACCAGCTGAATCTGCATCATAAGCGATTAAAATCGTATCAGTAAATCGTTTTATCAAATCTATTTGTTTAGTGGTTAAAGCTGTTCCCAGGGATGCTGCTATATTATTAAATCCATATTGTTGAGTTATTAAAACATCTGTATAGCCTTCTACAATAATTATGCAATTCTTTTTTCGGATACCTTCCTTGGCAAAGTTTAAACTATATAAATTACTTCCTTTGTTATAAACCAAAGTCTCCGGGGAATTTATATACTTGGGTAAAGAATCATCTAAAACCCTGCCTCCAAAACCTATTACCCTCCCCGATAAGTTGAAGATAGGAAAAATTATCCTATCTCTAAAATAGTCGATATATTTTCCTTCTGTTTTACTCTTTTTAATTAGCCCATCTTTAATTAGCTCTTCGTAGGTATATCCTTTTTTCTTTAAAAAGTTGGTTAACGCATCCCAGCTGGGAGGGGCATAACCTAATTTATACTTTTCGACACTAGTATCGTTAATTCCTCTTTTTTTTAAATAATTTATTACTTTTTTTCCCTGATTGGTCCTAAATAAACATTCTCGGCAATAATTTACGACCAGATTATTTAATTTATATAACCTTTCTTTTTTTTTGTGAAGAATATCTTCTTTTTCTTCATCTACAGGGAGAGGGACACCAGATTTTTGTGCCAACATCTTCACTGCTTCAAAAAAACTAAGTCTCTCATATTTCATAAGGAAATTAAAAACATTACCCCCTTCTCCACATCCAAAGCAATGAAATAACTGTTTTTCAGGACTAACCATAAAAGAAGGGGTTTTTTCTCCATGAAAGGGGCATAAACCTTTAAATCCCTTTCCCGCTGGCTTTAAGTGTACATACTCTGAAACAATATCTACAATATCGCAACGATTCCTTATTTCTTCCAGTAAATCAGATGAAAATCTCAAATATAAATCACCTACATATTATTATGGTTGTGTATGATTAACGAAACATTTTCTTTTTTAAAACTCTTAAATTTATCTTCGTATTAATATATTCTACAAAAGTTTTAATTTTCCTCTTTTTTTATAAAAATATTTTAAAAAAAAATACTAGTTGATTATTTTAAATATAAATCAACTAGTTTAAGATAACTTGCTTTATTCTTTTTAGGAGAAAATCAGAAAATAAAATTAAAAATTTAGCTGTAAATTTTCTTCTCCGGAGATTTTTTCTTTCTTTTTGACTTTTCCATACTTTCCGCCACCACCCGGGCTTAACTTTAAAAGTCCCTTTCTGGCTAAAATTATATTCTGAGCAATTTCAAATCCTACTACCTGGCTAATTTCCTGATAAGAAGCTTTATGTAGTATATTCATTTCAGTGCCAAAGTAGCCAAATAATTTATTCAGGGTTTTTTTACCTACACCGGGTACAAATTCTAAAGGAACCTGGTGATAATAAGGCGGACGATGAGAAGGAGAAATAGACTGTTGGTAATCTCCAATTTCCACAATCCGATCAAAAACACCTTTTACTATTTTATCACTCCCGCATTTTTCGCATTTATAAACTGGGGGATTGCTAGTCGCTGTATAATTACAAGTTTCACAAAAAGTTCGATGATATCTACCCAGTTTAGGGTCAAGACCGTAATTGGCAGTTATCCTTCTCCCTTCTTTTCTCTGTAAGGCTAAAAGTATCTCTCTAAAATTTACCTTCTCCAGTTCGATTATATTATATTCTCGGCCAATTTTGGGCAAAGAGTGTGCATCTGAATTAGTTAAAAAAGTATATTCAGATAACTCTTTCAAATGGTCAGCAATTTCTGTATCAGCACTTAATCCCAACTCTATGGCTGGAATCTTTTTTAAAGTAGCCCTGCTAAATATCTCCGGTAATCTTCTGACACAATTCCCATAAACACTTTTATGAGGAGTAAAGGCATGAGCGGGGATTAAAATCCCTCCAATTTGATTTATAATTTGAAAGGCTTCCTGGGCACTAATTTTACAATTTTGACTACTTAAACTTACATTGGTAACTAGTAGAGATAGTGCCTTACTAAATTCTTTTATATCATCAAAATAGGGAAAGTAGGCTATCTGGTGGGAATGCCCTCCACCTTCTTCTTTAGTTTCAATTTCTGATCCCAAAATAATAGTTACTTTATCCTGATAAATTAAGCCACCTTCTTTCAAAGGTTTCATTTCTCCATTGTTAATTAACTGGGAAATATCATCAATTACTTCAGGTGAAGCGCAATCAACGATACCTACAATATCAATCCCTTTTCTATATTTACATTCCCGGGCAATATTAGCAAAAGTTAAATCTCTGGAAGCAGTTATTTTTACCGGAGCACCACTATTGCTTCTACCAATATGCACATGAAAATCCATAAAATATTTCTTCATTAATTAATTCTCCAATTGACCAATTTTCCGATTAACCAATTAATCCCTGACTTCTGACTTCTTTGTTGTATTTTCTTAACTAGCTAACTAATTAACCAGCAAGTAAAGTATTCCTATTATAGTCTTCGCATCTTTAATAATATTTTCTTCTACTAATTTTAGGGCTTTATTTGGTTTAATTAGTTCAACTTCAATAAATTCATCAGCATCTTCATTTTTACTTCTCTTCTCTAAATCCTCTGCTAAAAAGAGGGTAAGTTTTTCATTGCAAAAACCGGGGGTAGAGAAAAAAGTTATTAGCTTTTTAATCTTTCGGGGATAATAACCGGTCTCTTCTTCTAATTCTCTTAGGGCACAGTTTTTCAGATCTTCCCCTGGTTCAACCTTCCCCGCTGGCAGTTCCCACAAAACCTCATCTGCCGATTTTCTAAACTGTCTGATCATTACTATTTTATTATCATCAGTTAAAGCTAAAATAACTACCGCCCCGGGGTGTTCAACTATTTCTCTAACGGTTTCTCTGCCATCAGGGAGTTTTACCTTATCTTGACGAAGGTTGATAATTTTTCCTTGATAAATATAAGTAAAAGATAAGGTTTTTTCTTTTAAAAAATCTTCTTCAATCATTTAATTTTCTCCTGAAGTAACGGTATTTATAATAGATAAAACACATTGTGCTGTATTTTTTAAATTTTTAACTAGAATATATTCATCAACTGTATGAACCTTCTCCATCCCTATAGCTAAAACAACTGAGGGGAAACCTTTTTTATTAAATATATTGGCATCGCTCCCCCCCTCCGCTGGGACATAATTCAGGTGACAATCCCATATTTTTTACTGCTTCTATTGATGTTTTAACTACTTGATCATCAGAAGATAAATTGTAGCAAGAGTACTCCCTGTTAATCTTTACCTCTGCTTTAGCCTTAAATTCCTGAGCAGTATCCTCAATTATTGTTTTCAATCGCTCAGTATATTTTTCTAATTTTTCTTCCTTTCTACTTCTAACTTCTCCTTTTAATGTTACCTCATCAGGAATAATATTGGTAGCTTTACCGCCCGAAATAATCCCAATATTAGCTGTTGTTTCTTCGTCTATTCTACCTAACTTCATCCGGGAAAGTGCAAAGCCGGCTACCTGAATAGCATTAATCCCTTCTTCGGGATTTGAACCAGCATGTGCAGATTTTCCGTAAATAGTAATTTCCAGAGAATTCTGAGAGGGGGCTGTAGTAATAATCTTTCCTACCTGGCCTCCAGCATCCAAAACAAACCCCATCTGGGAATTTAAACTGGAGATATCTAAATTCTTTGCACCTTTTAAGCCTATTTCTTCACAGATGGAAAATACAATCTCTATATCACCATAGGGGATACTATTCTCTTTAATGATGTGCAGTACCTCAAATAAAGCGGCGATTGCTGCTTTATCATCTGCTCCTAAAATTGTTTTTCCATCGCTTATTATCTTTTCTCCATCACAAACGGGTTTAATATTTTTCCCGGGGACAACTGTATCCATATGAGCAGAAAACATAATAGGAGTAGCTTTTTTGATATTTCCCCTTAAACGAGCAATTATATTACCGCTATTAGATTCCACCTTCTCACCAGCTTGATCAACTATAACTTCCAATCCTAAATCTTCTAATTTTTCTATTAAAAAATCAGCCAGATTTCTCTCCTCTCTGGATATGCTGTCTATCCTAACTAATTCCATAAAACTTTCTATCAATCTTTTTTCATTAACCATAAATTTATCCCCTTTCTTTTTAGTATGTCATATATCGTATATATTTAGTTAGTTGGTTATTTTGTTGCCTGGTTTGTTAGTTAAGAAATCAGCATCAGTATTGTTAAATATATAACGATATTTCTAGCTAACTAGACCAACTAGTACAACGGTTAAGCAAACAATTATTGTATATAGCATAGAGCAAATGGACAATTATTATATAGTACATAGTATATAATATATTGCAAAGAAAATACAGTAGTAATTTACAGGTTTCGGGTTTGTAGTTTAAAAAAAGTAGAGGGCGGATAAATCCGCCCCCTACATTAATAGCAATCCTTTATTAAAAAAGTTTAAAATTTTGAATTATGGTTTTTAGTTTTTCACTCTTTCACCAATTCTGTTCCTTGTTTTAAAGCTTCCTTGTTCAAACTTAGTAATTTTTTGTTACGTCCGGTCAAAGCTTTCTCTAAGGCCTTAAATATAGTTTCCAACTTTACAGCTCCTGATTTTTTAACATAAGCACCTAAAATCACCATATTGGCTGCTCTTGAATTACCTAACTTATCAGCAATATCATCTGCAGGAATCTTTATCACATTAACGTCATCCCTTTTTACTTCACGTTTTATTAATGAATCATTCAAGATGATTAATCCATTTTCATTTACATTTGATTCAAATTTATCTAATGAAGGTTGGTTCATAGCAATTAATACCTTTGGGTGGGATACAATGGGAGATCCTATCTCCTTAGTTGAAATAAGCACTGTACAATTTGCCGTTCCCCCTCTCATTTCTGGTCCATAAGAAGGCATCCAGGCAACTTTTTTACCTTCTATCATTCCAGCATAAGCCAACAATCTACCTATTAACATTACTCCTTGACCACCAAATCCTGAAATAATTATTCTCTCTAACATTCAAGACACCTCCTCGGGAGTTTTAAGTTCTCCTAATGGGTAATAAGGAATCATATTTTCTTCCACCCACTTATTTGCTTCAATCGGACTTAGACCCCAGTTAGTAGGACAGGTAGATAGAATTTCAACCAGAGAAAAACCTTTCCCCTCTAATTGTATTTGAAATGCTTTTTTGATTGATTTTTTAGCCTTTATTATATTTGCTGGTTTGTTTAAAGCTACCCGAGAAATATAAGTAACTCCTTTTAGAGCAGCTAACATTTCTGCTACTTTCATGGGGTATCCCATAGTCTTCGCGTCTCTACCATAAGGAGAGGTCTGAGTTACTTGTCCCACTAAAGTAGTGGGTGCCATTTGTCCGCCAGTCATTCCGTAGATAGCATTATTGATAAATATAACTGTAATATTTTCACCTCGATTAGCAGTATGCACTATCTCTGCCGTACCAATAGAAGCTAAATCACCATCTCCTTGATAAGTAAATACAATAGAATCTGGTTTTGCTCTTTTTATTCCGGTAGCTACAGCGGGAGCTCTCCCGTGTGCTGCACAAATCATATCACAATCAAAAAACACATAGGCAAATACTGAACAACCTACAGGGCATACTCCTATAGTTTTTTCTCTTATTCCAAATTCATCTACAGCCTCAGCTACTAAACGGTGAGCAATGCCATGATGACATCCCGGACAATAAGTAAAAGGATCTTTAGTTAAAGATTTAGGTTTACCAAAAACTTTCTTCATAATATTATTACACACCTCCGTAATATAATATAAAATGTAATCAATCTATTTTAAATATTTCTTTATTTCAGTTAAAATTTCACTTTGTGTAGGTATGACTCCGCCCACTCTACCATAAAAATTGACTTCTATTTTACCGTTCACTGCTAATTTAACATCTTCTACCATCTGACCTAAGCTCATTTCAGCTACTAAAAATTTATTAACCTTTTCAGAAGTCTCAGCAATTATCTTTTCCGGAAAAGGAAATAGGGTAATTGGCCTGATTAATCCGATATTAATTCCCTCTTTTTTAGCATTATCAATTACAGTTTTTACAATCCGAGCTACTGTTCCATAAGCAACTACTATTAAGTCAGCATTTTCTAAATTAATCGTCTCATATCTAACTTCTTTTTCTTTTAATTCATTATATTTATCTTGAATTTTAAAATTTAATTTTTCCATTTCATAAGGATCCAGATTAAAAGGAACAATATAATTTTTTTCTCTTCCTTTGCACCCGGTTAATATCCATCCTTCTTTATCTGGCAAATCAATCTTTTTTCTTTCCTTAAATTCTACAGATTCCATCATTTGTCCTATAAGTCCATCTCCTAATATCATTGCGGGGTTTTTATATTTATCTGCTAAATCAAAAGCATCCATGGTTAAATCTACCAACTCTTGCACAGAAGAAGGGGCCAGTACAATTAAATGATAATCACCGTGTCCTCCTCCTTTGGTAGCTTGAAAATAATCAGCTTGCCCAGGCTGTATACTCCCTAATCCTGGTCCCCCTCTTTGCATGTTTACTATTACGCACGGTAACTCAGCACAGGCGATATAAGAAATTCCTTCTTGTTTTAAACTTATCCCCGGACTCGAGGATGAAGTCATGGTTCTTACTCCTGTGGCAGCGGCTCCGTAAACCATATTTATTGCTGCTACTTCACTTTCAGCTTGTATAAAAGCTGCATTCTTAATCTTGGGCAACTTTTTAGACATATAGGCAGTTAATTCACTTTGAGGGGTAATCGGATAACCAAAGTAAAAATAGCATCCTGCGCGAATTGCTGCTTCTCCTATGGCTTCGTTCCCTTTCATTAACATCTTTTCTCCCATTTTTCAGCCTCCTTAATAATAATTTAATTGTATAGAAATTTCCTTTTTCTGTAAACCTTAATTTGTATCTCGTATCCCTTATGTATTAGTTATCCAGTCACCCAGTTAGCCAGTTTATAGGTTAAGGATTAGTTAACCAGTCATTAGCAAGATAAGTGTGTGCAATTTACCCCTGCTCACTGAGAACCGATAACTGAAAACTGTCAACTAAAAACTTGTATTTAATAGTATAGTAACGACTAATTTATTTAAATACTTCAATAGCAATATCCGGGCAAACTATTGCACAAAAAGCACAACCGGTGCATTCTTCAGGTCTAATCTGTTTAGCTGGGTGATAACCTTTTTTGTTAAATTTTTCAGACATAACCATAATGTGTTTAGGGCAAGCGGGGATGCATAGTTCACATCCTTTGCATCTTTCTTCATCAACTACAATTTTTGCCATATTCTTTTTTCTCCCTCCTTTTTTAAAGCTTAATTCCACGGTAAATGCATAAAACGTTTAATAAAAAATACTGGTTCTACGAAATCTTCTTGTTTGACTTTTTGAGAAAATTGTTCATCAGTACAGATAAACTTAATAGGTAAATTTAATTTTTGAGATGCTTGCTTTACCAAGATGTGACCTTGTTTGATTATCTTTTCATCTGTTTGCCTGCTTAAATTAGGATTACTTACAATTCCGCTAATTTTCAATCGAGATGTATTTTCTATTTCCTGGGCTATTTGCTTGATTTGAGGTACGCTTCGAGTAAAAGGCCGGTAAGGATTTACTACCAGCAGCATTTCATAATCTGACCCCTCTATGAAAGATTTAAAATTCCCTAAAACGACTGTTCCTACATCATCACCACCTACATCAAGAATTAAATGATAATCTGAATTCTGGATTAAACCTTTTATTTCGGGTGGAATTAGGGGTAAATCAGCATAGGCCATCTCACCTTCAGGGGAAATCACTTTTATATCTTCAAGATTTAAAGCATTTTTTGCTTCTCGAGTTCTAAAATAAGGATTAACAATATCTAAGTCCACAATAGCAACCTTAGTGTAACTTTTCCTGCAATATATTGAATAATTAATGGAAATTTCTGTCTTTCCGCTTCCAAAACCTCCAACAAATATTTTTATCCGTTTGCTCAATATATTTTTTCCACCTCTTCTCCCTTTAAAACTCTCAAAGCTCCTTCACATAAAGCCAGCATCTCCTCTTCACCAGGATATACCATAACTAAAGATATAAAGCTTACTCTGTCTCTTATCATATTAACAAATTCATTGGCATAAGCTATTCCACCGGTCAGGATTATGGCATCTATTTGACCTTTCAAGATTGTAGCAGCAGCACCGATTTCTTTAGCTACTTGATAAGCCATGGCCTCTAATATTAAGCTTGCTCTTTTATCTCCCTGTTTGATCCTCTTTATTACTTCCCTAACATCGTTAGTGTTTAAATAAGCTACCAATCCACCCTTACCTTTTATCTTTTTCTTAATCTCATCTTTGGTAAATTTTCCGGAAAAACAAAGTTCTACTAGTGCGCCCACAGGTACTCCACCACTCCTTTCTGGAGTAAAAGGACCCTCTCCGTCAAGAGCATTATTAACATCAACAACGTTTCCTTTACAATGAATTCCTACTGAAATCCCTCCACCTAAGTGAGCAATAATAAAATTTAACTTCTCATACTTTTTTCCTAAATCTAATGCTGCTTTTCGCGCAACTGCTTTTTGATTTAAAGCATGAAGTATGCTAACTCGTGAAATTTCTGGCATACCGGAAATTCGAGCGACAGGTTTCATTTCATCAATTACTACAGGGTCAACTATATAAGAAGGGATGGATAACTTCTCAGCAATTCCATGAGCAAGTAACCCTCCCAAATTAGAGGCATGTTCTCCTTTTATTCCTTCACGTAAATCATCTATCATCTTTTCATTAATTCGATAAGTCCCGCTGGCAATAGGCTTTAATAATCCTCCTCTCCCTACTACCGCATTAAGGGTAGAAAGATCAATTCCTTTATCTTTCAAAAAATTTAAAATGTCTATAAATACTGAGGAATTTTACTCTGTCTTGGCTTCAAAAATGGAAGCTTCAGCTATTCGGGAGATTTTAAAATTAGTTCAAAATCCGGAAGTGATATCTTTGGCGGGAGGAATGCCAGATCCCAAGACTTTTCCGGTAGAAGAGATAAAGGAAATATCCCAGAATATTTTTAATAAAAAAAGTGCTCAAGCTTTACAGTATAGCAGTACCGAAGGACTACCTGGATTAAGAGAATCTATTTTAGCCCATTTAGCAAAAGATGGTAATAATGGGGAGTTAGAAAATATAATTATTAGTTCCGGTTCACAACAAGGATTAGATTTAGTAGGCAAAACATTTTTAAGTCCCGGAGATGTAGCAATAGTAGAACTGCCCAGTTATTTAGCGGCTTTAAATGCTTTTCACAGTTATGGAGGAGAATTAGTAGGTATACCTATGGATGAAGATGGGATGCGGATGGATATTTTAGAGAGAAAACTTACCCAACTTAAAAACGAAGGTAAAAAAGTTAAGTTTATATATACTATTTCCAATTTTCAAAATCCTGCAGGAGTAACCATGTCCTTGGCTCGGCGAAAGAAAATAATTGAAATTGCTCATAAATTTAATGTATTTATTGTAGAAGATAACCCCTACGAAAAACTCAGATTCGAAGGAGAACCAATCCCCTCTATATATTCATTGGACAATAATGGATTTGTTATTAGTTTAGGGACTTTCTCTAAGATATTGTGCCCGGGATTGCGATTAGCTTGGATCTTAGGTAATAAAGATATAATAGGGAAAATGACTATACTGAAACAAGCAGTTGATTTATGTACAAGTATTTTAAGTCAATTAATTGCTTGTGAGTATTGTCAATCTGGTAAATTAGAAGAAAACATCAAATCTAATGTTCAAATTTATAAGAAGAAAAGAGATGTAATGCTAAATGCTTTAGAGAAGTATTTTCCAAAAGAAGCTACCTGGACTAAACCGCAAGGTGGATTTTTTGTAGTTGCTACCTTGCCTGAGTACATAGATACCGGAGAAATGTTTAAAGAGGCAATTGAAGAGAATGTAGCCTATGTACCTGGTGCTCCATTTTTTGCTGATGGAAAGGGTCAAAATACTATGCGGCTTTCTTTCTGTTTCCCAAGTGTGGAAGATATCGAAGAAGGAATTAAAAAATTAGGCAAAGTAATTAAGAAGAAAATTAAAAATTAAGAATCTAAATTCGTATCACGTTAAAAAAAAGAAGTCAGGAGCCAGTATTCAGGAGTCAGAAGAAAGACAAAATCAAATAACAAATAGCGAACAATATATAGTTAGATGCTTAACTAATGTGACTGGCAGACTAGCTAATTGGATAAATAATTTTAATTGGTAAATTGGTTAATCGGAGAATTGGAGAATCGGTCAATCGGTCAATTTCCAATAAAGAGGTGAACAGTAAAAATGTTAAAGACTTTTGATGAAGTTTTAAACAAGGCTAAAAATTATGGTCCTAAAAAAATGGCAGTAGCTTCTGCTGGAGCAGAGGATGTATTAAAAGCAGTCGAAGCTGCTCGAAAGGAAAGACTTACCGATTCAATTTTAGTCGGCGATAAAAAAGAAATTATTCAAATAGCTAATGAAGTAGGTGTTAACCCTGCTAATTATGAAATAATTGATAGGCCTGATAAAACAGAAGCTACCCGATGTGCTGTAGAATTAGTCCGAAATAAAAAGGCTTCTATATTAATGAAAGGTATGATAGGGACATCAAGACTTTTGAAGGCAATTTTAGATAAAGAGATTGGTCTACGAACTGATAGGATGCTCAGTCATGTTTATACTCTGGAGATTAAAAATTATAATCGTTTGCTTACAATGACTGACGGGGCTATGAGCATTAGTCCGGATTTAAAACAAAAAGCCCAGATAATCCAGAATGCTATCTATTATGCCCACTCATTGGGAATAGAGAAGCCCAAAGTGGCAGTTGTTGCAGCATTGGAGTTGGTGAATCCTGGTATGCCGGCCACTATTGATGCAGCCTGTTTAGCTAAAATGAGTGAGAGAGGACAGATTGTTGGTGGAATAGTAGACGGACCATTAGGTTTTGATAATGCCATCTCCAAGGAAGCAGCAAAACATAAGGGAGTTGAAAGCCCTGTTTCTGGAGAAGTAGATATCGTATTGGTGCCAAATATCGAATCAGGGAATATCTTTGCTAAGGGTTTGGTTTATTTAGCTGAAGCGATACCAGCAGGATTACTTTTAGGCGCAAAGGCTCCGGTGGTGTTAGTTTCTCGATCTGACTCTGCAGAATCTAAATTGTATTCTATTGCTTTGGGTGTATTAATGAGTGAAAAGGGTGAATTTTAGGATAACACGCTAGTTTTATGAGGTGATTTATAGATGAGTAAAGATTATAAAATATTAGTGATAAACCCTGGTTCTACTTC
>Ga0255378_1009_pt1 | contig 19966 bp, 18 predicted proteins | sample ANMaggSSYBR01E11_FD_182109 | JGI IMG/M metagenome (GOLD analysis project Ga0255378, IMG submission 182109) | Sediment cell enrichment communities from methane seep in Santa Monica Basin, California, United Staets - ANME aggregate JGI... | ecosystem: Environmental > Aquatic > Marine > Cold seeps >...
TGACTGGCTGAATATTGAAATAAAATTGGATGGTGAAAAATTTGATTTAAAGACCGGGAAGATTCTATCATATCAAAGGCAAATTAATATTAAAGATGGGCAACTTACCAGGAATATTGAATGGGAAGGTCCAACCGGTAAAAAAACTCGATTGACCTTTGAAAGATTTGTTTCTCTTAAAAAGTAAAGGTTGTTCCTCTTAATTACTCTAGAGATATTGAAATCTGTTCAGGAATTAATGGGCGGACTACCAATAGCGGTGTGCAGCATTTTAAAGAAGGAAAATTACGATTTTCTTCTGAAGGGATTATTTCAATGACTTCCAGGACTCAGAAATCGGATATCGGTCTTGTTATTGCTGCAAAACACCGTTTCTATTTAAATGGCAAGATATTAGAAGTAAAAGAAGGAGTAGGAAGTCAGCGAAGAAAGATTTTTTTATCTTCCCGATATAAAATTAAACAGAATGAAGAATTTGTTTTTAAAAAAATGGTTACCGTATATTCAACTCGTGATCCTGATTTTAAGGGGAAAGAAAAGGTTTCAGATAAAGAAATTGAAAAGGCAGCGGTAGATAATTCTAAAAAACTTATAAAACTTGGTTATGATAAACTTTTTGAAGCCCACAAAAAAAAATGGAATCAACTTTGGAAACAAATTGATATTGTTCTTGATGGACCAGATTTTGACCAATTAGCCATTCGTTTTTCCCAATTTCATATCTATCAGATGACTCCCGTTCATGATGAGAGGTTAAGTATTGCGGCAAAAGGACTTTCCGGCGAGGGCTACAAAGGTCATGTATTCTGGGATATGGAAATCTTTATCCTTCCTTTCTTTATTTATACTTTTCCGAAGATTGCCAGAAGATTACTCTTTTATCGTTATCGCTTTTTAGATGGAGCAAGGGAAAAAGCTAAGGAAAATGGTTTTAAGGGTGCTATGTATCCCTGGGAATGTGCCGACACAGGAGGCGAAGTTACTCCTAAATGGGGTGGGGTAGATTTTAAAACAGGTAAACCTCAAAGGATATGGACTGGTGAGTTAGAGCAACATATAACTTGTGATATAGTATACAGTATCTGGCATTATTTCCAGGCAACCCGTGATTACGATTTTATGTACAACTACGGGTTAGAAATTATGTTAGAAACTTCTCGTTTCTGGGCGAGCAGATTAGAGTATAATTCGAAAAAAAATCAGTATGAAATAAATAATGTAACCGGACCGGACGAATATAGTGAACATATAAATAATAATACCTTCACAAACTATATGGTAAGGTGGCAGCTTAATCAAACTATACAATTTTCTGAGTGGGTTGAGATGAAGCAATCAAAAGCATGGAAGAAAGTTACTTCTAAAATCAAATTTACTTTGAATGAATTGAGTGATTGGAAAGAAAAAGCAGATAAGATATATATTGGTATAGATAACGCTTCAGGTTTTATCCATCAGTATGAAGGTTTTACAGATAAGAGAGAAGTCAATCTTTTAAAATATAAAGGAAAAGTGGGAGCAATTACCAAGGATTATAACTGGGAAGAAATAACCCAGATGCAAGTATTAAAACAATCAGATATTATTATGCTTCTATATCTTTTAGGTGATGATTTTTCCCAAGAAACTAAACGTCTTAACTGGGATTATTATGAACCAAAAACTCTTCATGATTCCTCATTAAGTCCGAGTATACATGCTATTGTGGCCTTAGATATAGAAGATGTTGAAAAAGGATATGAGTATTTTGAAAGATCAATACGGATTGATTTAGGGGATAATTTAAAAAGTTCCTGGGATGGACTTCATGCAGCCTCACTTGGCGGAAACTGGCAGGCGGTAGTAAATGGTTTTGGAGGAGTTCGAATTTCAAGTGATGGAAAATTGAGAATTAATCCTCATCTACCGGAAAAATGGAAAAGGTTGAGATTCAAAATCAAATGGCAGAATGAAGAGTATTGTATTGATATTACTAGAAATACAATTACCTTAAAAGCGCTTTCTTCTATGAGGCAGCCATTATCATTTGTAATTTTTAGTAAAGAGTATCTTCTACATCATAAACAGGTATTGAAAGTTACATATTAAGGAAAGAATATATAAGAATGAGAAGAAAATTAAAAGCGGTTATCTTTGACCTTGACGGAGTAATTACCGATACTTCCGAATATCATTATCAGGCTTGGAAGCGATTGGCTAATGAAGAAGGGATTCCTTTTAACAGAGCTGATAATGATAAATTAAGAGGTGTTTCTCGGAATGAATGCCTAAAAATATTATTAAAGGGAAAACAAGTTTCAGCTGGGCAATTTCAGGAGATGATGGATAGAAAAAATAGATATTATGTAGAACTATTAAGACAGATGACTTCTGAAAATATTCTATCCGGGGCAAAGGAAATAGTCTTAGAACTCAAAAAACGAGGGATAAAAACAGCAATTGCTTCAGTTAGTAAAAATACGAGAACAGTCTTACAGGGAACAGAAATAGAGGATCTATTCGATGTCATTGCAGATGGACATAGTGTAAAAAATACTAAGCCCGCTCCAGATATATTCTTATTTGCGGCGAAAGAATTAGGAGTAAAACCGGAAGATTGTATAGTAGTAGAAGATGCTGAAGCAGGAATTGATGCTGCTTTGGCAGGTAATATGCTGCCTATTGGTATTGGTCCGGAGGAAAGAGTAGGAAAAGCTCAATATCGCTTTAAAAAAACTGGAGATATTACACTAACCAAATTACTAAAAATTATGAATTTTTAAATAAGTAATAAATAAGCCTAAATTAAACTTGCAAATATTTTATCCCCCCTTTTTCGTTTTTAGCTCGATTTCCCACCAAAAAGATCTAATGATCCAAACCAATTTTTCAAATGATAATCAATTTACCTTACTAATTTGTTTTAATGGTGAATTTACTAATTACGGTCAGAAAAAAGTAAAAGATTAAAATATTTAGCTATTAAAAAATATTTTTGTAAAATAATTTTTTAGGAGTATAATTGTTTTATGTGAAAAAAGGAGTAAGAGATGAAAATTAAAAAATATGATACTTTTATTATGGGACATATTTCTAAAGATGAAAATGTCTTCCAAGGAAAAACAGTCAATGAAACCGGCGGAGCAGTTGTTTATTCATCCTGCAGTTCTTATGCTATTGGTTATAAAACCGGCATATTAACTAAATTGTCTTTTAAGGATGAAAAACATCTGGAAATATTTTCTATCCTTAAAGAGAATATCATTACCTTTAATTCAAAAAATACAACTTCTATAAGAAATATTTACCATACTGAAGACAAAGAAAGAAGAACTTGTACTGCGCTCTCTATTGCTGACCCATTTGGAATAAGTGATATTCCTGATAATATTGATTCCCAAATATATCATTTTGCCGGCCTTATTTGTGGAGAGTTTGATAGTAAAATGATAAAGTTTCTGCATAGCAAAGGAAAAATTGCCCTGGATGTCCAAGGATTTTTAAGGACTGTGGGGGAAAATAAAGAGATGGTCTTTAAAGATTGGAAAGAAAAGAAAGAATACCTTCCTTATATTGATTATCTAAAGACTGATGTAGCTGAAGCTGAAATAATGACCGGGGTAAAAGATAGGAAAATGGCAGCAGAAATGCTCTTTAGGTGGGGAGCAAAGGAGATTATGATTACTCACAATGAAGAAGTTTTAATTTATAATGGGAAAAAATATTATACCTGTCCTTTGAAACCGAGAAATCTTTCAGGTAGAACCGGGCGGGGTGATACCTGTTTTAGCGCATATATCACCGAAAGGTTAAATAAAGATATTGAGGATGCCTTACTTTTTGCGAGTGCATTAGTTTCGTTAAAGATGGAAAGTCCTGGTCCTTTTAAAGGAACCAGGGATGAAGTTGAAGAATATATAAGAAAATATTATTAATTATATTAATCTAATTGTATAAGAATTTCCTTTTTTCGTAAAAGCTCTAATTAGTATATAATATATAGCGAAAAACGAAAAGCGCAAAACGTAAAGCTATAGCTCAAAATTTAAAATTAAAAATATTATTTTATATATTAGGTTTCATCTTTCTTGTCTTGCATATTATATAACAAAAACGAAAAGATAAAGAAGAAGAAACTAAAATTTAATATTAGAGAAAAAGTTTTACGTTTTGAATTATGGTTTTTCGCTTTTAGTTTTAAATTTTTAGCTGTATACTGACAACTGAAAAATTGTATTTATTAAAATTAACGACTTGTATGATAATAAGAAAAAAAGAAGGTAGATTATGAAACGCTCTGAATTTGAATTCAAAACTTTTGACGGATTACAACTTTTTGGTCAAAATTGGCAGCCGGAAGACCGGCCTCGAGCAGTGGTTTACTTGGTTCATGGTATAGGTGAACATAGTGGACGCTATGTCCATGTAGCTGATAGTTTAACTCAAGCAGGTTATACTTTAATTTCTTTTGATTTACGCGGGCATGGTAAATCTGAAGGTCTGCGTGGGCACATCCCTTCCTATGAGGGTATAATGCAGGATATTTCTTCTTTATTGGAAGTTACAAATAAAAAATTTCCTCAATTGCCCTTTTTTCTTTATGGTCATAGCTTGGGAGGTAATTTAGTTCTCAATTATGTTCTTCGTCGTCAGCCACACCTTAAGGGAGTAATTGCTACTGCCCCCTGGCTCCGTTTGGCTTTTGAGCCACCTGCTTCTAAAATTGCTTTAGGAAAAATGACCAATTGCATCTGGCCTTCATTTTCCCAGAAAAGCGGTTTAGATACCAAGGTCCTATCTCATGACTTAGAAGTGGTCCACACTTACGAAAATGACCCTATGGTTCATGACCGTATTTCAGCCCGAATGTTTATCAGTTTCTATCAAGCAGGACAATGGGCACTGGAGCATGCCTCAGAATTTTCTCTTCCTCTTCTGCTTATGCAGGGAGGAGCCGATAAAATAATATCTGTTGAAGCAGGCCGCGAATTTGCCGGCAAGATAAAGGAAAATTGTACTTTAAAAATTTGGAATGGTCTTTATCACGAAATTCATAATGAACCGGAAAAAGAAGAAGTCTTCAAATTTTTAATAGACTGGCTTGATAAAAGAGTTTAGACTTAAATTTGTTACACAGGATTACCTTCTGAATTTAAATTCAAGATTTTTGATGGATTGCAGCTTTTCAGTCAAAGCTTGAAGTTAGAAAACTAGCCAAAAGCAGTGATCTGTTTACTAAGCTGATGGGTAGTGTTACCATAGGCTTAACCGTGGTATTTCCACGAATAGGATTTTTAAATGAAATTGAAAATGGCAGCAGAATAATTCCTAATTTTAGGATTTAGGGAAGTTGATTTAACCTGTTAGTGTAAACTTTAGTGGGGTAGTTAGAAGAAAAAATTTAACCTTTCAAAATTGACTTTGTAAGTTAGTGGTAATATAATTAAAATTTAGTAAAAGATCAGTTTATTTTTTAAATAAGCTTATTCCTTACGGCTAGGTTTTAAATTCTTTTTTGGGAATTTAAAACCTTAAAGGAGGTGGTATTTTGGAAAAACAGCCTATAATAGAAAGATTCATAGAGCTAGATACTAAGGCGGTCGAGATAAATGCAAGAAGGAAAAAACAGCTGGCAGACCTAGAGAGCCAATATAAAGAAGAAGAACAAAAAATGCTCAGAGATTATATGTACCAAACAAAAGATGAAGCCAAGAAAATTACACAAAAAATACTGCAAGAAGGACAACAAGAAGTGAGTAAGCTAAAGATGGATACAAAAGAAGCTCTTGAGGATATGGAGCAAAAATTCGAAAAATCCCAAAAAAATATTACTGATGAAATATTAAAGCGAATTTTTAATATTAAGAAAGAAACCCATGGATAAAGTAATTATATATGCGGCTGTAAATACCAAGATAAGGGCATTAGAAAAAGATTTTTTGAAACGCGAAGACTACTTAAACATGATTCAGAAAAAGTCTGTAGTTGAGGTAGCTCGTTATTTAAAAGGTAACACTTCTTACGGCAAGCTGTTAAGAGAAATTAACTTAGATAATGTTAGCAGGCGAGACTTGGAAGATATTTTGAAGAACAACATGATAAAAAATATGGATAAACTCATTTACTATTTTCGAGATGATTACAAAGAATTTATCCGTTCGCTTTATATAAAGTATGAGATAGAGGATTTAAAGAATTTATCTAGAAGTATTTTTAATGGAAAAGAACTAGAAACTATTAAAAAGCCCCTTTCTTTTTTAGGTAAATACAGCCGAGTTAGTCCTGAGAAGCTTTTCAAATCAAGGATGATTAGGGATTTGATATATTCTTTGGAAGGTTCGGAATTTTTTGAGTTCCTGATTCCCCTAGTAGATGGCAGGAGAGAAAATCTCTTCAGGTTTGAGATGGCCTTAGACATGGGGTATTTTAGCATTATTCAAAGCCGAAAGTTAAAGATATCCCGAGAAGATAGGAAAATATTGAAGAAATGGGAAGGTTTATTGGCTGATCTTTATAATATTCAGTGGGTATACCGAGGCAAAAAATTTTACAGCCTGTCACCTGAAGAGCTCTTAAATTATACTATAAATTTTGGAGATAAATTAACTTTTAGGGAGCGCAAAGCCATGTGCTATGCAAAAAACCTTGAGGAGCTCTACAAGATGATAACAAATACAATTTATGGGTTTTTATTTAAAAAAGAAGAGATGTATAGGGATATATATATGGAAAGGCGCATAAAGCGGTTTATATATTACAAGCTTAAGGCTTTGGATCGGCAGTTTCCTTTGAGTATAATTCAAACTATAGATTTTGTATGGTCATTTGAATTTGAAATAAAGGATATCATTTCCATACTAGAAGCTATAAGGTATAACATGCCACCGGAAGAAGCGAGGAAATTTCTGGTGAAAGTTGCATAAGTTCAAGGAGATACTCTTATGAGTGTAGAAAAAATGAAAATTATGGGAGTTATAGGTAAAAAAAATCTTTTAAGCAGAGTTTTACGTTTGGTGGTTTTAAATGAAAGTGTGCATACGATAAACGCTCTGGTTAGGGTAAATTCCAGCGATTTTTTTCTGCCTCCCAGTGAGAAAAATATAGAAGTTTTGGAAGAACTACCTTTCTTAAAACCTTGTTCTTCAAAGAAAGATTTTACTAAAGATGAAGGGGTGGTAAAATCTTTATTAAGCCTTTTTGATATAAAGCCCCAGGTAAGAGAGGAATATCTGGGTCAGGATTATGACTATGATGACTTTATGAATCAGCTTTCCGAAATCTACGATAAGGTTCATTCTACCGCTGATAAGATAGAAGAAAAGATGTGTTCTATCAATAAAAAAAGAGAGTACATTAATAGCTTCAAATATTTGTCAAGTTTTGATTTTGATATAGGACAGCTTATTTGTATCAAACATCTTGCTTTTAGACTTATAAAAATTTCCAGAGAAAATTATGACAAGCTCAAAAAGAATTACGAGAATATACCTGCAGTAGTTTTAAAGTTGGCAGTGGAAAGTAAATATGTCATTGTGGTTTCTATAACTCCGGTAATCCTGGAAGAAATATTAGAAAAGATTTTTAGGTCTCTTAATTATACCCTTTTGCCTTTACCTGTAGAATTTACGGGTACTGCTGCCAAGATTATTGAGGAACTTAATAGTGCTATAGATAAGGAAGAAAAGGTCATAGAATCCCTTAAGAAATCCCTAAAAGATCATAAGGTAAAATATATTGGAGAATTAAAAAAAGGTTATTCCAGGCTGGGAATAGAGAAAAAAATCGAAGAACTCAAGTCAGATATGGCTAATGGAGATAAACTATTTTTTATGTTTGGCTTTGTTCCTGTTAGTAATGTGGCTAAACTGAAAAGCGAATTGGAAACCCGGTTCGGGAGTGATGTTATAATTCTGGTGGATGATGTAGATAAAGGTGGTTCTACCCTACACCCGCCCACGAAACTTAGCAACATAAAACTTTTCAAACCTTTTGAAACACTGGTAAAAATGTACGGCACTCCGGCTTACTACGAAAAAGATCCTACGATTTTTTTTGGTCTAACTTATATGCTTCTCTTCGGAGCGATGTTTGGTGATGTGGGTCAAGGGTTTATACTGCTTTTTACCGGTCTTATTTTAGAACTTGTCTTGAAAAAGGAAGGCTTGGGAGGAGTGCTAAGCAGAATAGGTTTAAGTTCAACTATTTTTGGTTTTATTTATGGGAGTGTTTTTGGTTCTGAGGAAATCATACCACCACTCATCATCAGGCCTATGGAAAATATCAATTATATCTTGATGACTGGAGTGGTTTTCGGTATGGCGCTTATCTTAAGTGCTTATATATATAACATAATAAATTCCGGAATCGAAAAAAACGTAGAACGAGGGCTTTTCAGTAGAGACGGAGCAGCCGGACTTATTTTTTATTTAATATTATTGTATACGATTTTCCGTGTCGTCGTTACTCATTCCAGTATATCCCCGGCATTTATTTATATTATGATTAGTCTTCTTCTTTTGATGGTATTTAAACAACCCTTAGCTAACAAGCTAATCCATGCCGATAAGCTTTACCAAAAATCTCCGGCTAATTACTATATAGAAGAGGGGTTTGGGGTAATAGAAACTCTGCTTTCTATAATTTCTAATACTTTATCTTTCATAAGAGTAGGAGCTTTTGCTTTGAACCATGTGGGACTCTATATAGCCTTTGCCACTATGGCAAGGATGATAACTAACTCATGGGGTTCTCTGGCGATATTAGTGTTGGGGAATATAATAATTATTGCTTTAGAAGGTCTTATAGTTTTTATTCAGGCTTTAAGGCTGGAATATTACGAGCTTTTTACGAAATACTTTCGGGGAGATGGTATAGAATATGTCCCGGCAAAAATAGAACTTATATCATCTGCAGATAGGAGAATAAGTTTATTTCGTAAGAAAAGTGTTTTTTGTAATATCGGGAGTATATATCTTTATAATATTATTAATTTGAAATGGGGGTCTTAAGAATGTATTATGCGGTAGTGTTTATTGCCATGGCTGTGTCAGGATTGACCATGGCAGCAGGGTTCTATATTTATTTAAGGAAAAATGAAGTTAATGCAAAAAGGATTAAAAGGTTAGCGAAAGCCAGCGTATCGATTTATGGAGTAATGGTGGCAGTGTTTCTGTTTTTCTTAATGCAACAGGGCATTACTTATGCTGCGTCTTCAACAGATTCATCATCGGCGGGCATGGGATTTATAGCGGCAGCAATTTCCACGGGACTTGCTACCATCGGCGCTGGTTATGCTGTGGGCGCTGTAGGCTCTTCAGCTTTAGGGGCTGTTTCTGAAGATCCAAATATTTTAGGTAAAACCCTTATATATGTAGGCCTGGCTGAAGGTATTGCTATATATGGTCTAATTATTTCAATAATAATATTGAGTAAAATATAAAAGGATTTGTATGAAGATATTTTTATTAAGTGACAATACTCATACTCTAACTGGCATGAGGTTATCTGGTATAGAAGGAATCGTAGTCCATAAAAGGGAAGAAATATTAGAAGAATTAGTAAAGGTAAAGAAAAAACGGGATATAGGAATTCTAATTATAACAGAATTATTAGCGGAAAGAGTACAGTTGGAATTAAACGAAATGAAGCTTTCCCATAGTCTTCCTATAATAGTTGAGATTCCCGATAGACACGGTACAAGACGACCTCCTGATTTTTTAACTAAATATATCAAAGAATCTGTCGGACTTAAGATTTGAGGTGAATAGAATATAATGCCCAATAGTATAGAAGATAAAATTTCCCTTTTCACCAAGGTAATTGTAGAGAGAATAGAACTCGACTTTCAGCAAAAGAAAAAAAAGTTAGTGAAATATTATGAAAGCCAGCGATCTATTATTATAGAGGATAATGAAAAAAGAAAAAAGGAAGCAATAGCGAGTGCCACAAAAGATGCTATAACTAAAAAGCAGCAGATGATTTTAAGGTCCCGGTCTACTATGCACCTAGAAGTATTAAAAAAGAAGCAAGAATTTATTGAAAGAATTATGGGGGAAATTAAGAAGAAAATCAGAATTTTTACTAGTACGGCAGAGTATATGGAATTTTTAAAAGAAGCTATAAAACAGGTATTATCCCGGCTTTCTGACGACCAATTTATGAACTTTAGTTTCAGCAGTGATGATATTAAAAACTACCAAAAAGTTATTTTAAGTACCATAAAGTCCTTCCGAAATGAGGCTACCTATAAAATTGAAGCTGACAACAACCTAATTGGGGGAGTTTTTGTTAAAAGTGGTGATGGTAGATTAGAGATAGATTTTACTGTAACTAATATTATGGAAGATAGCAAGAAGCTGATTGGAGAATATCTGTCTTCATGGTTGAATGAGGTAATAAAATGACGAGACAAGCAAATATAATATACGTTAATGGTCCTGTGGTAAAAGCTGACCATATGGAAGATTTCATGGTTCGAGAAATGGTGATGGTGGGCGAAAAAAAACTCATAGGAGAGATTATTTCTTTAGAAAAAAGCTTGGGTACCATTCAGGTATACGAAGAGACCTCAGGTCTTAGGATAGGAGAAAAAGTACAGGGTACCGAAAAACCTCTTTCTTTAAAACTTGGACCGGGAATCATTGGCAATATTTTTGATGGCATTGAGAGGCCTCTTTCTAAGATATATGAGAAGGGATTTAAATTTATTCCCGAGGGCATGGGCCTCATATCTATAGACGAGAAAAAATCCTGGGATATGGAGATTATGGTGAAACCCGGAGATATTTTAAAACCTGGTAAAATTTTCGCGAATGTTCAGGAAACATCTATAGTAGTACACAAAATTATGGTTCCTCCAGGGATAAAAGGCAAAGTAGTTAGTGCAGTGAAGAGTGGCTCCTACGCTATTTCCGATACATTAGTTGTCTTAAACGAAGATGGTAAAAAGTATGAGCTTAAAATGTACCAGGAATGGCCTATAAGACAACCAAGACCCGTAGCTCAGAGGATGCCTATAGAAAAATTATTGGTAACCGGGCAGAGAGTTATCGACACTTTCTTTCCTCTGGCTAAAGGTGGTACTGCCGGTATACCCGGAGGATTTGGTACTGGAAAAACCATTACTCAACATCAGTTAGCCAAGTGGAGCGATGCTGATATTATCGTGTATATTGGTTGTGGTGAACGCGGAAATGAGATGACCGAAGTACTGGAAGATTTTCCTAAACTTAAGGATCCGAATACAGACAATCCCTTGATGGATCGGACAGTATTAATAGCTAATACTTCTAATATGCCGGTAGCCGCTCGGGAAGCTTCCATATATACCGGAATTACTATAGCCGAATATTTCAGAGATATGGGATACAACGTGGCGGTTATGGCTGATTCTACTTCCAGGTGGGCTGAAGCCCTAAGAGAAATTGCCGGTAGACTTGAGGAGATGCCTGCCGAAGAAGGTTATCCTGCATATCTTGCGTCAAGGTTAGCAGAATTTTATGAGAGAGCGGGATATTTTAAAAATCTTAACGGAACAGAAGGATCCATTACTGTAATAGGAGCAGTTTCTCCGGCAGGGGGGGATTTTTCAGAACCAGTTACCCAGTCTACCAAGAGGATCGTGGGGGCTTTTCTTGCACTTGATCGGGAGCTGGCTCACGCCAGACATTTTCCTTCTATAAATTGGCTTTCCTCTTACAGTGGCTACATTTCTATGCTGAGAAATTGGTTTAAACAAAATGTAGCATCGGACATGATAAGGCTCAGGTCTAAAATGATGAAAATTCTTCAGGAAGAAGACAAACTCATGGACATTGTAAAACTAGTAGGAGAAGATGTATTACCCGATGACCAGAGAATTATATTGGAGATAGCCAGGATCATAAAGATTGGATATCTCCAGCAAAATGCCTATCATCCGCAGGATTTCTATACGGATCTTCCGTGTCAGTATAATATGCTCAAAGTTATTAGAAAGCTTTACGATAGGGCATATTCCTGCGTAAAAAAAGGCATACCCCTTTCCAAAATTAAAAATGAGAAACTCTTTTCCGATATAATAATGATGAAATACAATGCTGTTGAGGCAAAATCTAAACTCTTCCCGGAATTTATCAACAGGATAGACCATTACTACGACAGTGTGGAGAGTATGTATGAAGAAGGTAAAATAAATGAAAGTTAAATATCTAAAAATAGATAAAGCCGAAGGCCCTCTTTTAGTAATGGACGAAGTCAAGGATGCGGTATATGATGAAATAGTGGATATAGAAATTTTCGGGAAGGAGCATAGGATAGGTAAAGTAGTTCAAATTGATAGAGGAAAAGTTGTAATACAGGTTTTTCAGGGGACATCAGGTATTTCCTTAAACGATGTAAGCGTAATTTTTTCCGGTAAACCCATGGAAATATCTCTATCCAAAGAAATTCTTGGCAGGGTTTTTAATGGTACGGGAAGCCCTATGGATGGTGCTGGAGAGATATATTCTAACAAAAATTATAGTATAAATGGTAGGCCAATGAACCCTGTAGCAAGACTTTATCCTCGGAACCACATCCAGACCGGGATTTCTTCTATAGATGGCCTTTTAACCCTGATAAGAGGACAGAAATTACCTATTTTTTCGGGGGATGGGCTTCCCCATAACCAGTTAGCAGCACAGATTGTAAAGCAAGCCAGTATTACCGGCGAAGAGACCGGTAACTTTGCGGTAGTTTTTGTGGCTATGGGTATAAAGCACGACGAAGCTGATTTTTTTCGGAAAGTATTTGAAGAAACCGGAGTTATGGATAGAGTAGTAATGTTTTTAAACCTGGCTGATGATCCGGTAATGGAGAGAATTATTACTCCCAGGTGTGCTCTTGCTGCTGCTGAGTATCTGGCTTTTGAATGCGATATGCATGTCTTAGTGATAATGACTGATATAACCAGTTATTGTGAAGCTTTAAGGGAAATCTCCTCGGCCAGAGAAGAAGTACCCTCCAGAAAGGGATATCCGGGATATCTTTATTCGGATCTCGCCAATCTTTATGAAAGGGCTGGCATGTTGAAGGACTGCAAGGGAAGTATTACTCAGATAGCTATACTAACTATGCCTAATGATGACATCACTCATCCAGTGCCAGACTTAACCGGTTATATTACTGAGGGGCAAATAGTTTTAAATAGATCGCTATACCAGATGGGGATATATCCCCCTATTAATGTGCTTCCATCACTGTCTCGACTTATGAAGGATGGAATAGGCAAGGAATACACTCGGGAAGACCACCCCAATATAGCAAATCAAGTTTTTTCCGCCTATTCCAAAGTCCAAGAGGTAAGGGCTTTAGCCCAGATTATAGGGGAAGATGAGCTTTCAGAGACAGATCGAAAATATATGGAATTCGGACGGCAGTTTGAGGAACGCTTTACCAAACAGGACTTTGAAGAAAATCGGGGTATAAATCAGACTCTGGATTTAATGTGGGAGCTTCTTGGGATTTTACCCGAACAGGAACTTACCAGAATAGATCCTTCCCTAGCGAAAAAATACCTCAGGAAGTGATTTTTAATGCAGGAAAACATTGCTCCAACTAAAGCAAATCTGATAACTGCCCAGGTAGCCCTGGATTTTTCCAAAAAAGGTTACGAACTTTTAGATAAAAAGAGAAACGTGCTCATTAGAGAAATGATGAGCTTTATGGATAGAGCTAAAGAAATTCAACAAAAAACGCAGGAAATCTTTAAGGAAGCCTATGAAGCCTTAATTATGGCTAATATTACTATTGGAATAAACGAAGTTAATGAAGTTGCTGAGTCTATACCTCAAGCCACCGAATTTACTATTCTTACCCAAAGTGTCATGGGTGTTGAGATACCCCAAATAAAATATGAAAAGCGTGAACTCGAGCCTTATTACAGCTTTTATCATACCAATACTGCCCTGGATATAGCTTTAAAGGAATTCCACCGGGTGAAGTATCTGCTCTATGAGCTGGCAGAAATAGAGGATTCAGTGTATAAGCTTGCTACAGAGATAAAAAGGACACAGAAAAGGACTAATGCCCTAAAGAACATCCAGATACCTAAGTATGAAGCCCTTGTAAAGATGATTTCTGAAATGTTAGAGGAAAAGGAGAGGGAGGACTTTTTCCGACTTAAAGTATTAAAAAAGAAAAAACTCTGCTAATATAAAACTTCACTCTTAATTTTTAAATAGGCAAAAATTTTGTTGATACAAACTTTTTATTTCTCTTTCTCTTCCTTTTTTATTTATCAAAAAGAATTGAAGTTTGCACTTTAATAAGTAGTTGCCTTGTCTTTTCTATACTTAAATTTTTATCTGGGTTAGTTTATATTCAATTTAAGCAATTTTAATATATCTTACAATCTTTTGAATCTCGTTATCTCTTTTTATAGATTTAACCATCTCAATATATTTAGTAGAAAACTAATTTAATGTTTTGGAATTATCGGGTTCTACAGTAATTAATTCTAACTTGCGAACTTCGAAACCTTTCCAGGCGCTTGTTTTTAAAAAGGCCCTCCAGTCTTGGGCTTATTCATCAGGAATAACCCAAAGTAGTACTTCTTCCATTTCTTCTCATATATTCATATTTTTTACCTCCCCGGATATTTATTAAAAATTTATTAAAACCATATTTTTATACAAGTTTATGTGTCTCTATCCTTAAAATTTTAAAAAAATAAAATTTGTCAAGATTTTTACATAGATTTTTGAAGATGATAAAAAGATTAAAATATTTTAAACAAAATTTTCTAAAATAATTAAAAAAATTACTAAAAAAAGAAGGATTTTTTAAAATTATGTGGTATTATATAGATAGAAAAGTTTCAATATAAAGACCAAAGGTATGTATAGTGAAACATAATGAATAAATTAGATAACCACAAAAATGAATTTAAGTATCCCATTCATTCGATAGAAAACGTCTTTTCTCTTCTGGAAGTTTTAGCAGATAAGGGGATAGAGCTGGGAATTGCCGAACTTTGTAAAAAGATATCACTACCCAAAGGAACTCTTCATCGTCTGTTAGGCACCCTAAAAAATCTCGGTTATATAGAACAAAATCCCCAGAATCGTAAATACTACCTCACCGCTAAAATCTTTAAATTAGGAACAGCAGTTACAGATAAAATCGGTTTAGTCCAGATTATACCTTATATGAAAAAACTTTCTCAACAATTTAACGAAACAACAAACCTGGCTATTATGGACAGAGATGAAATTATTTATCTATATAGCGTAAGCAGTGATAATACCCTTAAATTAGATTTGAGAATTGGTTCTAATCAACCTGCTTATTGTGCCGCTGTAGGGAAAGTGTTATTAGCCTTTTCAAGTGAGCAGGAGTTAGATGGTTATCTGCAAAGAGTAAAATTAAAATCTTACACCCCCCATACTATCACCAGTAAAGAATATTTAAAGAAAGACCTGAAATTGATTAGAGAGAAAGGATGTAGTTTTGCAAATGAGGAGTATATGGTAGGAGTATCTTGCGTAGCTGTTCCTCTAAAAGATAACCGAGGTAAGGTTTGTGCCGGTTTAAGTTTTAGTGTTCCAACGGTCAGAATGGACAAAGAAAAACTGCCTCAATTAATAGATTCTTTAATTTCCACAGCTAAAAAAATTACCATACCGGAATTTTTCTAGTATATCGTAAGAATAGCGTGGAGCGTATAGCGGATAGCGGATACATTTAATTAGCTGATTGAGGATTTAGTATTAAACTAGCTAACCAATTAACCAACTAACCAGCTAACCAAACTGACTGGAAGACTGACAAATTTTAAAAGATAGGAGAGAAAAATTGAAAGTAAAAGAAATTTTAACTGAAAAAGAAGGAGGAAAACTTTTTTTATTGGGTAACGAAGCTGCTGTCCGAGGGGCTTTAGAAGGCGGTGTTTCAGTCGTTTCCACATATCCTGGTACTCCTTCTTCAGAGATAGGAAATGTATTTTACAAAATTGCCCGGGAAGCAGGAGTATATTTTGAATTTTCCTCAAACGAAAAAGTGGCATTAGAAGTTTCTGTTGCAGCCGCAGCCGCTGGATTACGTTCCTTTGTCTTTATGAAACATGTAGGTTTAAATGTAGCAGCTGATTCTTTTATGAGCGCAGTTTATACCGGAGTGCGGGGCGGGATGATTGTTTTAACAGCCGATGACCCTTCTATGCATTCTTCACAGAATGAACAAGACAATCGGATTATGGCTCGCTTAGCAGGGATTCCTCTACTCGAGCCCTCCAATCCGCAAGAAGTAAAAGACCAGATGAAATATGGCTTTGAATTATCTGAAAAATTTAAAATTCCTGTACTCATGCGCACTACTACAAGAATATCTCATATGAGAGGGGTAATAAATTTAGGAAAAGTCATTCAGGGAAAAGAGAAAGGATACTTCAAAAAAGATCCTTCTCAATTCATAGTAGCTCCGGCGTATGTGGTAAAAATGCGCAAAGAATTAATTAAAAAATTAGACCAGATTAAAGAAAAAACCGAAAATTCTCCTCTTAATAAAATAATTGATAAAGGCGGTAGAGAGGTAGGGATTGTCACTAGTGGTAGTGCCTTTAATTACGTGATAGATGTGGTTAGTGAGAATAATTTGAAAGTTAAAATTTTAAAACTCACATTCTCTTATCCTTTCCCCGAGAAATTGGTATTAGACTTCATAAATAGTGTTGATAATATTTTAGTAGCAGAAGAAGTGGAGCCGGTAATGGAGAAAGAAGTTTTAGCCATAATAGGAAAATATAATATAAAGAAAAAAGTATATGGCAAGTTAGATGGGACCCTTCCCAGAATTTATGAATATAATCCTGATATTATCTCATTTGGGATGGCAAAAATAGTAGATAAAGAATTAATCAAAAGAGAAAAGTTTAGTACTAAACTTTCTTTGCCTTTACGGTCAGCGGTACTATGTCCCGGATGTCCTCACCGTGCAACTTATTTTGCCTTAAAAAAAGCTATAAAAAAACTGAAATTAAAAGAAGAAGAGATAATTTATTCTACTGATATAGGGTGTTATGCATTGGGTTTGGAGTCTCCCTATAAAATGGGAGATTACTGTATTTCCATGGGTTCAAGTTTAGGTATTGGCTGCGGGTTTTCCAAGGCAACCAATCAGAAAGTAATATCTTTTATCGGAGACTCAACCTTCTTTCATGCCGGCATTCCCCCTTTAGTTAACGCTGTCCATAATAGGGATAAGATCTTGTTAGTAGTTATGGACAATAGGATAACCGGAATGACCGGAGGTCAAACTAATCCCGGTGTACCCGTAGATGGAATGGGTAATTCTGCTCCTGAAGTTTCCATAGAGAAGATTGCTCGAGGAGTAGGTGCAGGTTTAGTAAAGACCATTGACCCGGTTGATTTAAAAGAGACAGAAGAAGTATTTAAGGAAGCTCTGCAGTTTGAAGGTGTAGCAGTGATTATTACCAAACACCCCTGTGCAATGATTACTGATGCGGAAAACAGGAAAAAGGGTATAAGTATAAAATATACTATAAATCAAGAAGAATGTACCAAGTGCTTAATATGTGTGAAGAATTTTACTTGCCCGGCATTTTTTATAGAAAAAGATGGCTCGGTAAGTATTAATCCCTTATTATGCGATGGTTGTGGAGTTTGTGTTCAGGTATGTCCAAAGAAAGCAATAGAGGTGAAAAAATGAAAAACATTTATAAAATCCAGTTAATCGGGGTAGGAGGTCAAGGCACTATCAAGGCTTCTACGATTATAGGAGAAGCAGCAATGAAGAAAGGCCTGAACGTGGTAATGAGTGAAGTTCATGGGATGGCCCAAAGAGGGGGGACAGTAGTTACAGAATTTAAGATAGGTGAAGCACATAGTCCTCTAATCGAAGAAGGTGCTGCAGATTTAATGATAGCTTTTGAACCGGCAGAAGCTCTAAGAGCTTTAAATAAGATAAATCAAAAATCATTTGTTATAGTAAATAGTTCTCCTATCGTACCCTTTACTGTCTCGCTTGGTATTTCGGAATATCCCGAACTATCTTCTGTTTTTGAAGAATTGAGAGCTAAAATAAATAATTTGTTAGTAATTGATGCCCAAAAAATAGCTAAAGAAGCAGGCAGTATTATTTCAGAAAATATGGTTCTACTCGGAGCAGCGGTTGCTACACCTAATTTTCCCATAGAAAAGGATTTAGTTATTCGGTCTATGAAGGAAAACTTACCACCCAAAAGTATTAAGATGAATTTAAAAGCCTTTGAAAAAGGGTTTGAAGAAGTAAAAAAATAAAATAACCGCAGGGCAGGCATTCCCCGTTTTCACGAGGACAGGCCACCTGCCTGTTAAATGAATACTCGTTAGGATTTAGTTAGATGGTTAGTTAGTTAACTAGTTAATCAGTTGAAGATTAAATCCTAAACTAGCTAACTAAGTAACCAATTAACTAATTAGGGAGGAAAATATGAAAGAAAATATCTTAGTAATTAATCCGGGTTCGACTTCTACCAAAATAGCAATATTCAATCAGGAAGGTAAGGAGATTTTTAAAGAGGCTATCTCTCATTCTACAGAAGAACTTTCTCAATTTAAATCTCTATTAGAACAAGGTCCGGTCAGAAAAAAGATCATTTTGAATACGCTGAAAAAGAAAAATATAGATATTGATTCATTAAAAACAATTATAGGACGGGGCGGAGTATTAAAACCTTTGAAAGCCGGAACCTATGAGGTAAATGATAAGCTTATATTTGACTTAAAAAACTCTGCCATAGAACATGCTTCTAATTTAGGAGGAATCATTGCCTCTGAAATAGCTAAGAGCATTAATATGCCTTCCTATATTGCCGACCCTGTCTCCGTTGATGAGTTTACCGATATAGCCCGGATATCCGGGCTAAAAGGGATAGAAAGAAAATCCTTACTTCATACTTTAAATATCCGGGCTAATGCTTTCCGCTATGCAAAAGAACGGGGGAAAAAGTTTGTGGAATTAAATCTTATTGTAGCCCATCTTGGTGGGGGGGATATCTATCGCGCCCATTGAGAAAGGAAAAATTGTGGATGTGAATAATGCTAATGACGGCGGACCTTTTTCGCCTGAGCGAACCGGCTCCCTCCCTAATAAGGCCTTAATTCAACTATGTTATTCTGGTAAACATTCAGAAAAAGAATTATATAAGCTTATTACTCATAAAGGCGGACTTGTCTCTTATTTAGGCGTCAATGATGCGAGAGAAGCAATAAAGAAAATTGAGCAAGGAGACAATTATGCCAAACTTATTTTTGAGGCGATGTGTTATCAAATCGCCAAAGAAATTGGGGCAATGGCTACAGTATTAAAAGGAAAAGTTGAGGCAATTATTCTTACCGGCGGAATATCTTATAGTGAAATTTTAGTAAAAGAAATAAAAGATCGAGCAGGCTGGATAGCTCCAGTTGTAGTTTATCCTGGAGAAGAAGAGATGAAGGCATTAGCCCAAGCAGTGATAAGAGTAACAAATGGGGTAGAAAAAGTAAAAACATACTCCTAAAATCAAATTTAATCTGTGTAATCAATATAAAGAAATTATATCAAGGAGGTTCGAAGATGATAAAAAGTTTTAAAGAATTATTTGCAAATTTAAAAACTAAAGGAAGAGAAAAAATTATTGTTGCTGGCGGAGAAGATATCGAAACCTTGAAAGCCTTAAAAGATTGTTATAATTATGGATTCGGAGAAGGAATTCTGGTGGGAAATAAGGTGGAGATAGAGAAATCCATCTCTATATTAGGCGAAAGTGATTTTGTAAAAGAGATTATCGGGGCAAAAAATGATGAAGATAAAGCCCGAAAGGCAGTAGAAAAAGTAAAAGAAGGAGGAACACTCCTTAAAGGGAAGATAAAAACAGCTACCCTTTTAAAGGCAGTGTTAAACAAAGAATGGGGCTTGAGGACAGGCAAAATTATTAGTGATGTTTTTATTTTTGAGGATAAAAGAGGAAAAAATACTAAACTGGTTTTAA
>Ga0255378_1010_pt1 | contig 19405 bp, 10 predicted proteins | sample ANMaggSSYBR01E11_FD_182109 | JGI IMG/M metagenome (GOLD analysis project Ga0255378, IMG submission 182109) | Sediment cell enrichment communities from methane seep in Santa Monica Basin, California, United Staets - ANME aggregate JGI... | ecosystem: Environmental > Aquatic > Marine > Cold seeps >...
TCAGTAACTTCAATGTTCAGTACATCAGTTGCAGATACCGGTACTATGGATAATAGAACCAGCATCGACACAATCGTCATCAAATAGCTTTTTTTCATATACATCTCCTGCCCTTAAAACCAATTTACTTTTTTTATAATTATTGCTTTTGTATTCAAAATTAACTAATTTGTATCCAGTCAATTTTATATGGTTATTTTAATATATTTTAAATCAACCAGATTATGTTTAGTTGCTTTTATATATATATATTTCAATATATTCAAAATTAATTGAGTTATGTTTAGTTACTTTTATACATATATATTTTATGGTGATTACGGCCTTGGGACAAAATTATCAGACTTGATTTTCAAAGATGTAGTGAATAAGTTACCAATGGATTTGGGGAGGAATTGTTAAGTACCTTATCATAATCCATAAATAATGATTAATGTTATATGAGATAAAAAAAGTATAATTATAAAAAATGAATTAAACTAAGATGGATGAGAACGCTTAATATTTTCATTTTAAAAAAAGGGAAAATGATGGGCTTAAGTTTCAGGATAATTTGGATATTGCTAATTTTGAGTTGGATAATCGGAAGCAGTTCAGGTCAAACAGTAGTAGAGGTGTACGATCATTACAATGTTTCAATAACATTGGATAAGGACAAGGCTCACATTAAGGAGACAATTACAATAAAAAACGTAATTACTAAATCTATTGTTCCCGGATATGTAGACAAAACCCTTATACGTTCGTCACAAAACAAACTGTTGTTTATCCCTCTTCCCGGAAAGAAGGATTGTTCTGTAGATGTGGAAAATGTGGTAGTCAGCTTTGATACCAGCCGTATCACTGACGTGCAGGTGACCCAGACCGATAAAAGTACAACCATACGATACGGGCTCTGGTTCCCCATATCTCCCGGCGAAAGCCAGACCGTGGTCTTGGAATATGACTATCTTGATTTTGCAGACCCCGGCATCCTGTTCACCCAGGGTTACTATCCAATGGCTGCCAATATTCCCATCAACAATGCACACATCGATCTTGACCTGCCCACTGGCAGCCATGTCACCTATTCGAACGCAAGGAAAAGTACCTCACAGGATCTGATCTCATGGTCAAAGGAATCCCTGGGAACAGATCCATGGCTGTTGAAATTCGAATATAGCAGGATCCCGCTGCCCACATCACCCATACGGTGGTCTTTGTTATTATGGATATTTATCCTGGCCGCAGCTGTAGTATGGTCTTACCGTCATTGGAAACCGGAAAAATGATACAGGGGTGAAAACGATTGGGGCAGGATAATTGGAAACTCCCCAAAGCATACGCAGTCCTCCTAGTGGTATTGTTCTTATTATGGGGGAGTTCAGCACTCCCGGATGCAAGTAATTTGTCCACGAACAAATCCGATTATAATCCAGGAGAAACGGTGCATATCACCATCAATCATACTTCAAATATCACTGCGTCAGTGATAGATCCATATGGAAGCCAGAATCCGCTGGTCCTGACCCCATCGGACTTGGGTTATCTGGCAGAATACAGCCCTCAACAGGGTGTTATACTAGGAACCTACACTGTGCAGATATTCGGGGAGGATTTTTCAGATAGTAGCATGTTCAAAATACGTTCATTATCCATTCATCCGGATATTAATGAAAGATATCCATTGGGCAATGTATCTCTCCCAGGTGAAGTGGTGGATGCAGAAAGTGGGAATGAAGTAAATGCCTCTCTGGATGTTACTATTAATGATGAGATGATCAACGGTTACGCCGAAGCGGGTGATTTTTTCCTTAACTATTCTGCTATTACTACGGGGTATAAAACCCTGAGCATCACAGCCGTTGACGATGAGAACATTACAGGTACTATTACCACAGGATTTGAAGTATATTCCCACCCTGCTGAAAACCTGTCTATTACCACGTCACAAGTGCTATATGAAGCAGGCCAGAATGTGGATATTCGTGTGGTATCGGGACAGGTTACACCTATAGTATGGGTGATGGACCCGCTGGGAATCTCTACTTCAGTCAAAGTTTCTGGCAAGTATGGTATATATTCAGGAATGTACAGCCTTGATAAACACATCATCCTGGGTGAATACTGGGCAGAGGCTGAGACCGAGAACCCGGCTGACCATGTAAGGGTTGCATTCAATGTAACAGCCCCTGTCGAGTTGTTAACAGCACTCCAGGATGTCGGTGTAGAATTCTCAAGGCTGCTGTTAGGACCCAGGACCGTGCAGCATAAGGTGCCGCCGCTGGCAGATATTCAGGTAACAGTGACTGCCACGGTCTTATCACCAGTAATCAATACATCGCTCGTAGATTATTACCCCGCCGGATGGACAATAAAAAATTCAAATGGCGGGACAGTGGATACTGAAAATAACACCGTCACATGGGATGCGGGCGATGTGGAAAATAATGTGTCCCGCACATATACCATATTCATCCCCCAGCGGACAATGCCTAGCACCAAGTATTTCTTCAACACCGAACTGGTATATGACGCTGGATCTGACATGAGTAAGGATTGGATGGTTGTGGTGTCCGACCCTGATACAGAACAACCGGTCATAACCAATATTTTATCGAACCCTGATCCGCAGGTAATCAATACACCGGTAAATATTACAGCAAATATCATAGATAACATTGGAGTCAATACTGTCTACATCGACATCACCCTCCCCAACAGCACCTCCACAGGCAACCTCTCCATGACAAAGAACGGCGGCGATTTGTGGTACTATAACTACACGCCGCCCATTGCTGGCCTGTACAATGTAACCATCTATGCCAACGACACATCAGACAACTGGAACTCTTACACAGGTAATTTTACAGGTGACGGACCACCGGTAATTAATTCAATTTCTGATATCCCTGATCCCGTTGAGAATGGGAATAACATTACTATTCGGGCAAATGTCATAGATGATTTTACTGTCAGTTCTGTCTGGGTAGATATTGAAGGAACGAATTATAGTCTTGTTAAAATAACAGATATTTACCTGTTATCTGCCATCCATCGTAGTATAAATAGACCACAGGTTTTCACCAAGGATGAAACATATTACCCTGCTAATTTAAAGGACTCCAATAGAAGGTTCTACCTAAACTTTTCTAATAAATTAGTAAATGGCAGCGTCTTAAGAATATATGCCAAAAAAAACCAGGGTCGTACTATTGGAATCTATGATCTGTCCGATACCTCTGGGTCAAATCCTATCGGCACATTCACAGTTGTTTCGAAAGGCGGTGAATGGCATAATATCACTTTAGCTAATATTTCAACGCCAACAGATGCGATATGGCTTGGGGAAGGGATGGGAAGCGACACCGACCCCAAGGATCATTTTGACTACATTTATGCAACAGAAAATACATGGGAATATGACTATAACACAAGCGGTCTCAAACCTGGAATTTATTATTATACTGTTTATGCCAATGATTCTGCCGGAAGTAATGCAGCACCTAAAACAGCAAATTTTACTGTCCGGGACACTGCCAAATCCGTCATTGCAAATATTTCTGTAACCCCTGACCCACAAGCAGCTAATAATCCAGTCAATATCACTGCAAATGTAACTGACAACCTGGATGTTAATACGACTTATATCAACATCACCCTTCCTAACAGCACCTCCACCGGCAACCTCTCCATGACAAAGAACGGCGGCGATTTGTGGTACTATAACTACACGCCGCCCATTGCTGGCCTGTATAATGTAACCATATATGCCAACGACACATCAGACAACTGGAACTCCTCCACCTCCAATTTCATGGTAGAATTCCTGAGGGTTAATTTCAGCTTTTATTCGGACAGCAGCTATACCACCCAGACCAGGGATTTTAACATCAATGATATTATCTATATCCAGACTTATGTGACCTATAGCAATTATACCAATCTCAGCGGTGCCCTGGACAGTATTAACGTGACCGTCCCAAACGGCACGATCTATGTGGTCTCTATGGTGGAGAGCAGCCCTGGCATCTACCGGTGCAACTTCAGTACTACCCAGGCAGGGAGTGATTACCAGTTCTATGCCCTGGCCACTACACCTAACGGCATCACCGGTATAGATACCGATACCCTTACCCTGCCCATCTATACCAGTTTCCCACCAGGCACCCTGGTCATACCCATGGGTCCCCAGCAGGATGTCGGTGCCGCCGGTGGGAATTATCCCTCCCAGGTATCGGCCTACGGCCTGGTCCACTGGCTGCTGGCCAACAATACATGGGTGGACTGGGTGATACTGCACGACAAAACCTACGATGGATTTGATTTCAATGTTACCACCGATGATGACGCTTCCAACACCACAGGTACTATAGCAAACAGGAACTATTCATCGGGTCCCTTCCTCATCCGGGACCCCGATACCAGCACCTCCCGGAACGAGGCATACAACACCATCCAGCAGATCCGATCTGATACCGGCCGATACAATGATGTGGTGGTGCACGAGCTTAACCAGACCCTTTATATAGAGACCAGGGATGATTATATCCTGGACCGTCCGGCCCGGATCGCTGTTCAGCAGACCGATAATACATTCATTGACTACATCTGGGATACCACCTTATTCCCCGCATCCCCAACTGCGGGTATGAACATGACCGCCCTTACCCTGGCCCAGATACGCAGCGGCGACCTGCTGACCAACGCAGCGCTGAACTGTTCCAAGCGCAAGGTGTATGACTGGGTGTTCCTTGACGATGATGATTTCTGGGACACGGCCTTTTTCCCGGTGGGGGACGACCTGTTTTCCCAACTTGACCTGTTCGTGAACAAGACCGGCCACGTGCACCTGCAGGGCAAGGGTGTCACCATGAACACCCGCACGTTCTGGCTGACCACAACCACAGCCACCTATGAGGAGGACGATTACCCCAACAAACAGCAATATTCGGTATTGAACAGTTCAGCAGACCATCCTCTGGGCCAGACCTACGGGACTCCAGTGTTCGAATGCCCGCTGACCTTCGATGCCTTCGAGCATGACAACAACTGGCGTACCAACACCCTGGCCCTGGCCGGAGTGTCGGAATCGGGGATCAATGACGGATTCGGGGTCACGTGGGACCAGGGAGTGAACAACGGGGCATACATGGACTGTATATCGGGTGCCTCTGAGGAAAATTATGCCTTTGTGGTATCAAATTCCTACGGTGGTGTGACCTCAGCCCTGGTGGGCAAAAAGCAGATGACCACCCCTGAGATGCGGCTGGCCCTGGATTCGGTACTGTTCAGCGTGGTCACCCCACAATTCGATCACAGCCTCAATTACCCTGATATCAAAAATGGCGGCACCTCCAACCTGACAGTGACCGGCACCGTGGATTCGGGCATGCTGGTATATGACCTGAGGATATATGATGGACTGCCGACATATGTGAGCCTGAACAATTCATCCGTCACCCTCAATGTACCGGGCAGCTATACCTACCATACATCCAACAATACCCTAGAATTTAACCTGGGTAGCCCCAACAAGTCGGCAATACACAACGGCACATTGTTCTCATATGAGATCGCCATCACTCCGCCCCCGGACCTGCCAACAGACCTGATGATACTGGATTCCACGGTTGTGTATGATGACAACTGGAACAAAGTTATCACATCTTCCCACTGCATTACCGTGCAGACCATCAACTACATGAGCTTTTCAGCCAGCAAGTGCATAACACCCGGTTTTGCAGACAATTATTCTATCACCCTGAACCTGACAAGCCTGGTATACTTCAACCAGACCAATGTCAACATCTATGACCTGGTCCCGACCAATTTCAGCATTGTCGATCCCGTGCCCGATTATAATGGCTCCCAGACCAACAGGTACTACTGGACCATGAACATGACCGCCGGGGAGAGCAGGATAATAACCTACAACCTGGTCGGGACCGGTCTGTACAGGATCAGCGATGTTTTCACTGTTGGGGTGGATCCAGTATGAGAGGGAATGTAGCATTATCCCAGTTGCTTCTTATTACGTCAATAACTCTCCTCTGTACATCTCAAGTATCAGCAATACCCCTGGATCTCCAGCTCAATTCCACTGAATATATTAACGGGCTCATCTTCTATTCGGATGGTTCTAATACATTGATTAATGCCACAGGATCTCTCTTTATTACAAATCCGTCATTGAACCTGACGGTGTCAGATATTAATATTGATTTCACGGGAAGTATCACGCCTGCCAGTATCCACATCAATTCCATCGGTCCCAATACAACCCAGGTGGTATCTTACCAGATTGATAGTTCCATGATCACGATCCCCCTTTCAGTATTTGAGACCTTCACCCCTGAAATCCTTGACCCTGGAGTTAATCAGACTATTGTTTTTAATGTATCCATCAATAATTCAGGAAGCGAGAATGTAAGCATCGTCCTGTTCGAGAAGACGTTCCCCCCAGGACTGACCTTCTTTAATCTTTCAGCCACGGCCGGTGCTACAAGTGTGGTAAGCAATAACCTGACATGGGCAGGTTTTACCATCCTCCCTGGTACCAGTGAACAAGTACAGGTTACTTTCTATACTACCCCCACATCCGATATACTGATACCATATTCGAACCTGGTCTTCAGTGTTCCTTCATATTCGGCGTCCACAGCCCTGTCATTATCGGCTGTCACAACTACCAATTTTACCCTTGAGAAAGAACGGATAACAATCGACATATGGAGGGTCGGGGTCAGGGTGTGGGATGAAACTGAGTTCAATTATTCGCTGTATGGGGTAGAGGTCTACCTATCCGACCCTCAGTTGAATGGATCTGTGATGATCAAAAAATACAGCCTGAATGTAGATCTGCAGCCCGGAGAATCCTGGTATGATAGCTTTTTGTATAATTATTCAAGCGTTCCCGTGTTCTTTACCCGAATCTATTATTCAATTCCCTGTGATCTCTCAGGACTGTCAATGCCGATGACACCGGTTAAAAGTGGAGGATTCATCTTAAAATCTACTGTTACCAGTACACTTGACACATCACATCACGTGGTCAGGGTGATAAGACCGGGTAATGGAGAAGAAGAGGAAACAAAACCCTATGAGGGTGAGATCCCTCCTGTAGAATTGTCACAAGGAAAATCCAGTAGCCAAGTCACATCTGATCAAGAAAACAACCTGCCTGAAATAATCGGGGCAATCATTTTTGTTGTGATGATATTTTCATTATTCTGGATATTACTCGCTAAAAGATGAATGAATGATGAAGAAAAAGAGTAAGATACAGAAAAAATCAATGAAAATGTATTATCCAATATGAGCTGTTCAGGATTATTTGAGAATGGATACTGTGACAGAGTAAAAACTGGTCCCCAATTCTTTGGCTCCCTGAACTCTTCGTCGGTGTGAATGTGGAGCGGATGTAGATTTAGATGTGGATTCGGGCACGTCGCAGAAGATCGGGTATGCCCATGTGCAGGGTTTTCCTGTGTACTGGCTGCACATGGATTGATTCTGATAAATCTTCAATCAAAGATTCTGATAAATCTTCAATCAAAGATTCTGATAAATCTTCAATCAAAGATTCTGATAAATCTTCTGTCAAAATAACTGGTTTTTAAGGTAGTATATATTCTGGTAAACAGCAGGAAAGAAACCAAAACGCTTTATATTCTCTTGATGTTGAATGAACAAATCATTCCGGAGTTAAACGTAAATGGAAGATTTGTTGAAAACGTTTACCATTCCCGATAATACTATAATGGAAGAACATTCCATTGTTACTACCGGAGGAGCCATTATAGGCAACCATACCGTTATGGGTTTTGGCATTATTGCTGATTCGGTCATTGCCGGGGAAAGGGTCAGGATCAATGGGAATGTCATCGGGACCGAAGAAGTAAGGATTGATATGTGGTCTCAGGTGAATGGTGATGTCAGGACCAAGAATGATGCATATATCGGTGAATTTGTCAATATAGATGGAAAACTGATCGTAGGCAAAGACCTGGATATTGGCAAGAATGTGAAAATAGACGGAGGCTATGAGGCCCGAGGCTGGATAGTTGTCAGGAATCCCATCCCGGTGATCATTTACATTTTCCTGTACCTGACAGAATTAATTAGGATGGGGAAAGACGAAGAGGTTGATAATGCCCTGAAAAATCTGTTTTCCGATGAAAGTGATGACTTAGAGGAGGATAAACTACTTATCATTCCCAGCGGTTCGAAGATCGACCTTGAATCAATTAAGGTTCCTGATAAAGCTGTTATTGGCAGTGGCTGCCGGATGATGGGGAATATCAGGGCTTCCTCAATTGTGATGGGGAACAATAATACCCTGTTCGGCAGTATCAAGACTACCAATGAGATAGTCATCGGTGAAGGTAATACCATACACGGAAACCTTGTGACAAGGGGTGATGTGCGTATCAATAAAAACTCACATATCCTGGGTGAGATCAATGGCGGTAAGGTCATGATCCACGAGGAAGCCAGGGTGGACGGGGCTATGCGGGCTGCCAATGGTGTGATAATTACCAGGGATGAGATGGAAGAGGAATACAAAACAGGCGGTCTGCTGGATATGGTGCCAGAGCCTACCGTACCAAAGAAGACGAAAGCTACTTCTAATAAGATAAAGGTAGATGAAACAGGCCCGGGTGAAGCAGTAGAAGAAACCATTGCAACCGTATCAGGAACTGGGATGGAAACCGGGACATCAGAGGTTGTTAGTTATGACATCCCTGCGAAAAGAATGACAACCGCCATTAGACTGGGCGATATTATAAAATCGGTCCCTGCCAAAAAGAAAACAACAACCAGTACTACTGCCGATAAAGAGAAATCGACAACTAAGACTACTGCCGATAAAGAGAAATCGACAACCAGGACTATTTCCGATAAAGAGAAAACGACAACCAGGGCTACTTCCGATAAAGAGAAAACAACAACCAAGGAGAAAAACACTGCTAAAAAGACTGCTACCGACAAGAAAACAAAGCCAAAAAAGACAGCAGCTAAGAAAAAAACAACAACTAAAAAGGCTGCTGCGAAAGAAAAAGCATCGGCTGCCGAAAGTAGCACCGGTAAAAAAACTGTAAAAAAGAAGACTGGGACTAAAAAGAAACCTGCTGCAAAAAAGAAAACAAACAAAAAAACGACAAAATAAAGTTGAGCAGGGAAATGCCGGATCATATAAACGTGGCGATTGTTGGATATACACAGCTATCAATTTTGGCACAAAACTCCAATTCGCCCATTTAACTGGCAAGACGAAGAAGATATTATTCACTCATATCATGCCAATCGCCTTCATTGCGAACCGACATCCACTAAAACAAGGATTGAAACATAAACCATATATCGTTTAACCTCACTCGAATGTCACGAATGAGTGAGATCAGGGAGATTCCCGGTATTGGTGAAAAAACAGCCCGGCGCCTTATTGAGCATTTCGGGTCAGAGGATGCTGTACTGGATGCATTTCAGCGGCATGACGTGGCTGCTATTGCAGGTGCTCCCGGTGTTGGCCAGAAGAATGCTGTGACTCTTGTACAGGGATTTATTTTCAGGGACGAGAACTTCTCACCAGATGATTTCCTAAAAACGAAAGAGGCATGGCGTGTCTACAGGGGACTGCTTGACATCATACGGTCATACGCCAGCACCCCATATGCAAAGGATAAGCTGAATATTTATTTTCCCCTGCCTTCCTCGAAAAAAGAAAAGATCATGTCAGTAATGAGCGGTGTTTCTAAAGCATGCCTGATGGTCAACGGGATCGCTGCAGTCGAAAACGGTATCGTAGACCTGAAAAAAGCACTAAAAGGTGTAAGACCCATAAAAGGAACTACCCTGAAAAAAGTTCGGGACAGGGTGCTGGTGGCAGCAGACCACGATGAATATGAGAAGGCTTTGGCAGGTTTTGGACACGTAATAGACGTGATACTGGCAGGCTCTCCCAGGGAACTTGCAGATGCAACAGCAGCGTACCACCACGTTACGGCCTCAATGAAACTCGAAGGTGTGGACCTGCCTTATAATGCAAATATCACATATGCAAACCTGGAGGCACTGGAAGCGTGGGAGGTTGTCCCTGAACTGGAGATCGCTTTATTTTCAGGCAACCTCACATCTATTACATCGGCTGCATATGCCTATGACCTGGTCATCGATACTAAAAGCCGTTTCTTTTCCAGTATAAAACGATCCGATGTCAGCCGTCTTGAGACTATACTGGATGGATTGGCAGATGATGGTGGGGTCAGGACAGGTTTTGACCCTGATGTAGACAGAATACAATCGGCTCTGGAACAACTGGATGTCACAATAAAGTCTGCCGAAAAAAATGCTGATACACGTTTCAAGGAATACCTTAACAGCAGTACCGTTACCCTGACCGGTAAGGACTTGCTGGATGCAATAGGTGGTGGGGTCAGGGACCTGCTGGACAGGGAGATGGCCGAACATTATAGGCAGATCATAAAAGGATCGGTCTTAGTTATTATTAAGGACCTGGACTTGAATCCTAAAGAAGGACTATACCTGGATGGTCTTTTTTCCAATGACATCGTTACCACTATACAGGCTGACATGGAGATAGTTGAACAGCTCAGGCAGTACCTCCATGCGGAACTGGCAAACCGTAACATGAAGATACTAAAGGAAACTGCCCGCAGCCTGTCAGAGCTTAAGGATACTGCCCGCCAGCTTGTATCTGAAGCAATGGAACTGGATATGTGGTTCGCTATCGGGCTCTTTGCAATGGACAGGGGGCTTGTTACCCCGCAGATGGTCGATGAGGCGGGAATTGATATCAAGAGCGGCATAAACCTGTTCCTTTCAGGCAATGTGGAGCCTGTCAATTATTCACTTGGAGACAGGGAACGAAATTACGACAGACATGGTTATTCATCTGAACGGGTGGCCGTACTTAGCGGGGTTAACTCGGGCGGCAAGACATCTACACTGGACCTTATCACCCAGACCATGATACTGGCCCATATGGGATTTCCTGTGCCTGCCGAAGCTGCAGTTGTTGGGTTAGTGGATGAGATGTATTATTTCGGTAAATCCGGTGGTACAATGGATGCGGGTGCTTTCGAGTCCACTATAAGGGAATTCTCTGTTGTATCGGGAACGTGTAAGATGGCGGTACTTGTGGATGAACTGGAATCTATCACCGAGCCGGGGGCATCAGCCAGGATAATCGGCGGCATACTTGAATCCCTTGCCGGTAATCCGAGGGCAATTGGTGTGTTCGTGAGCCACCTTGCAGAGAATATAATGGAACATACATCTGCACCTGTGCGGGTTGACGGCATCGAAGCACGGGGACTGGATAAGAACCTTAACCTGATCGTGGACCGGAACCCGAGGTACAATTATGTGGCTAAGAGCACACCTGAACTTATCGTAGAGAGATTGGTGAGGCAGGCAGATGGCGTAAAGAGGGATTTTTACCAACATCTTCTTGATAAATTCCAGTGAGGAACCAGTTCTGCATTTACCCCCCTGTTTCCACTGTAATTATCATGTATTTGAATTATTTACAAAGATTAGTACATGAGTTACGGGTATTTTAAATTCTCTACCAACTTAAATTTTACCACATAATCCATTCACACCTTAAACTGCACAACCCGCCCATCCATATCATGAACATCCATCTCATTCAATACAGAAAGACCATTATTAAGTTTTCTCATCAACTCCGGTTCTTTTGGATTCATCTCCAGTTCAATAAACTTCTTTTCGTAGTCAACAAAAGCTGTCCCCTCAAGCTGAAAAATCGATTCGAACAATGTCAACAGTTCATATTTTTCATGGCTCATACATTTTGTCAAAAACAGACTGCAGAGATTGATAAATGACATCTTGAAACAAGTCATGATCTGATCCAGCTCAGTATCGATCCTGTACACTTTATCCTTATCCCGGATCCGTCTTTCCTCCCTAAAACACATCTTCAACCTCTTTAAATCGTCCTTATGTTCTCTTTCAACCACCTTTTGTTGACGAAGATACTTATTGACTTGTTTTTCACATTCCTGCAATTCGATCGAGTCCACCTCATTCATAGTTCTTTTTCCATCAACAATCTCGGATTTCTCACGAAGTCTTCTCTCTTTCGAATACAAAGGAGCAAGCTGTTCTTCTATCGCTTCAATCTCCATCAATGGTTTTTTCAGTTTCAAATTCAGGTTGGTTATTGTTTCACACAGCTCACCATGTTTTTCATCCATCCTATCATACTTCTCGATCTTCTTTCCATAACCTACAATTCGATGGATATTTACTCCGGATTTCGCATCCCTTAATTGTTTTTCCTGCTGTGGCCAGCGGTCAAAATATCTCTTTGTGACTTCGCTTGCATCCAGTAATTCACGAGGAATATCCGTAATCAAAACTGATCTTTTGCCATTAGCCCACTTCACGATCACCGCCCGGCACTCATATATGTAGTCTTTCTCTGATGAATCCCTTAACTCAATTCGACAGTCAACAAGGCTAGCAGTTCCATACTTATATTCTGTTTCCTGCCAGATGTGCTTGATCTTTCTCTCTTTTACTTGGTTGTCATCAAGGATGGTGAGATAATATTCATCACTGTTGTCAAAAGCCCTAAGCGTTTTCACACCATTGCCTCCGCCATCAAATACTAGTATCCTCTTCACAGAAGCATGAGCCTCCGGACTATCTAAAAGTTTTGTCAATTTCGTAAGCATACTTAATGCATGTTTGCCGAGATCGGCGTGTCCGTGAAAGGTCTGAAAATATAGTGGATGTCCCCTGCCATCATGAATAAACACATTTTCAAGACAGTTCATAACACGACCAAGCATTGTTACTTTACCTTTGTAGCACCTGTTTGATGACCACAATGGTCTGGTATTGCCGTCAATATAGTAACATACAAGATAAGTTTCGTCCCCGAATTCATTTAGCCAGAAATCCTGCCAGAATTTCGCTGTTGCGGCAATCAATTTGTCAGATATTTTGAGATATTTCAGTTCCTGAAGGTATCTCTTGAGTGAAGCATCTTTGTAATTTTGTCCACAGAGAAATGTTAAATCGTTTCCTTTTACACGGTTCACCCTGCTTAATTTTCCATTAGATGTAACGAGTGGTAGACAAAGCAAAGCCAGATTGTAGCGAAAGATTGTTTTTTCAGACATTTTGAAGATGTTCATGGTAGATAGATTCTTTGTTAGAATCTTGTCGTCGATCGATTTGAAACGGTTTTCTCTTACCGATTTTAATTGATTGTACTCGCTGGTGAATTTTCCCTGCTGGCGGTAGTCCGGATTGTCTTGCGGGATATTTTCGTTCTGTTTAAATAAGGAAGATTCTCGAACTTCGTTCATTCGTTCTATTATTGTCTGGGTGAATAGGTCGGTTATGTGAGTAAAAAAGGATAAAGCGGTTAATATCTCACCTCCTCCGGATTTCTGTTGTTTGCATTCTTTTTTGGGAGTAGGTGGTAATCTTGTTAATGAGGCGGATGCCCTGAAGTTATTCAAATTCGATGTGGAAATCTTTGTGCCAAACTGGTTCTGAATCTTGATCTGCAATTGTGATGAAGGTATGCTCCTGTTTTCGGTGACGATGGGGATGATATAATCTTTTATACGTTGTGTCAGTTTCGTGTTGTTTCCAGATGATCTTTTATCACGAAGTCCTTCTTCACCGTATTTGCGAAGTGTTTTGCGATAGATGTAGTATTGTGGTCGCGTGAATGGGACTATGTTTTGATCAAAATATTCTCTAACGGATAGGTTTGAATCTTCGATCTTTTTAATGCTGCTTAGAATTTCTGCAATTCGGCTATCATCCTGCATCAGACGTACTATATGTATCTTCCTCTATATAAGTGGGTGTGGTTAAGATGGTAATAAACTCAATTTGCCCGTAAGTCATGTAGTAGGATTTCATGGTTGTCATACAAATAATTGCACCGGGTAGTTCAAATGGTTTTTTGTGAAGTTATACCTAAAAGATATTTCCAAAGTGGCACAAACTGTATATTGAAACCTTTATAGACTTCCAATGCTTCATAATCTTCCGTTATTACAAAACCTGTATCAACGCCAAATTTATCCATGAATCTCAGAAGACCTTTCAGGTCACGCATCCTGATTTTTGAAGAATACTTGGACTCTATCGGCAATATCTGGGAACCATCCTGCAAAACAAAATCAACCTCTTTGTTTGCCTCACGCCAGAAAAGATTTGCTTTTGAAGCAAACTGAACAAGATTCTCTGCGACCTTTCCAATTGAAGCATCTGCAAGCGCAAGAGCGATACATGGATGTATAAGATAATATTTTTTGAGCTTTCTTGAAGATGCTTTGAATGAACCCCTGTAATTCCTGACATCCTTGAGTATAAAACAATCTTTAAGATAGCGCATATAATTGCTTACAGTCTGTCTGCTTTTCCCCACTTCCTTTGATATCTCATCAAGATTTAGAATAAGGCCTGGGTCTGATGCCACGATCATGATCAACCTCTCTATAAGCTCAATATCCTTCACATCAAAAAGCACCCTGAGATCCCTGAATATTGCTTTTTCCACAATATTTTCTTTTATGTAAACCTTTGCGACATCATCATCAAAATCAATCGTCTCAGGAAATGGTCTTAAAAGATAATTTTCCAGTTCAATCTTTATCTCATGCTTCCATATATCTGCATCGTTTTTCAATAAAACGACATCTTTGCCCTTAAATCTAAGAAATTCCTCAAAAGATAGCACATCAAGCTCAAAATAAAATATCCTGCCTGCAAGAGTCTCTTTTTCATCAAGAAGTATGTTTACAGATGCTGAACCTGTAACAAAGAACTTGATGTTCGGATACATATCATAATATATCTTTATCTTGTTCTGCCAGTCATCCAATTTCTGTATCTCATCTAAAAAAATATAGATTTTTTCAGACCGTATCTCTTTTTTAAGTATCTTCTCAGAATATAACGTGGCAAGAGACCGTATATCATCCACAGATTCATCAAATGAAAAATAAAGTATATTTTTAGGGTCAACACCACTTTTAATAAGATCATCTATTACCTGGAATATCATGGTTGTCTTACCGGTCCTGCGCAGACCAACAACAGCCACAATCTGCCTTAATTTCAAGTATTTCTCTATTTTTGAAAACATATCCCGCTTAATATCTGGTGCTAGTTCTTGCTCGACAGAATGTGTTTTCCACCATCTGTTAAATTGCGTTAAAATTTCTATAGATAACATATCAGTTACTTAGACCTAACAAATATATAGGTTTTTCGTTAATACAAATTAACGAAAAACTACATTATTCGTTAAATAAACTCAACGAATAACTGAAATATTGCACTTTAGACAATCTAACAAGCCCCAGGCATCAAACAGAACAAAGGGTTTTCCAGCTGCTCTGGTCTAACATATCCTTGACAGTCCTGCCGCCTTTGTTCACGTATAGGAAATTATACACTTTCCTATGGAGGCTGAAGACTTTTTATTATTTTCTGGTGGCAACCACATTTAAAATTCCATTCTCGGATGACTGTTATATTAATGTACTAAAATATTTAATAAAGTTTATTTCTTGTGTAATTGATTATAATTTATGTCCAAAGTAAATATACATATTAATAAATCATTGACAAAAGACATAGAATACGGCCGTGGGACAAAATTGTCTAACATTTATCAATATTTTTATCAATAAGATGGAAAATGTTATTATAATTTGGTTTAAATACTATTGTAATTCTATCCCATGTAACGTATTTGTAAGGCCAACTTTTTTTCCTTATCATAATAATATTGTTGTTCATTAATATTATATACTTTGTGAAAAATTGTATATGTTGGAGACGTTTATTGTATTTTGATATATTAAATTAACATCTTAAAATGAAAGGGATATTGAATGATATTAAAATCTTATAATGATGGTTAGTGTCAAGCCAAGCGTCAAATGCTGTATTGATTTTTTTTAAATACGTCAGCATCATATAAAATAGGGCAGATTACAGCTATACGTTTCATGGTTGACTTGACATTAGAGTCATTCATTGATTGAAGTGTTAAATGAATTTTGTCCCAAAACTAACAATTTCGAAAATCTTATATACCATAATAAAAATGTGGGCATATATATTGGATATTTTGCTAAGATTACGTTCCATCTAGCCAAGAAGGTGAGTGAATTATGATTCATAAAGAAATTAAAATTAACCATACCGCTGTAAGTAACAGCATGAATACACACAGGATATTGATTCTAATGCTCATGACCGCCTCCATATGTGTGCTAAGTGCAGGAGTGGGCGCGGCGGAAAATGTGGATGTTAGATTAGATCCCACATTAAATAAAATCTCTGGAGAAACAGAAAACAAAGAAGTACTTAATTTGGAAAATGGATATAAAATTAAAATAACAGACCTTGACAAAAATAATCCATATACAATCAGGTTAATTCTTGAAAATGATAGTATTGAACTTGATAATAAAATTATAGAGACTGAAAACGAATATTCCTGGAATAATAATGGGGATCATATTACTTTAAATGTGGAAATATTTGTTGGTACATGCATGGATGTAGTTTTTTTCAATAATGTTTATCAAATCTCTAATGGAAATACTATCATAGACAATGAAACTTTTACATTAATATACAGCAGCGGAATTAGTGGGAGTTTGAATCTGAATACCGATGATTATAACAATATAAAAGGATTTACGACAACAAATGAAAACGTGGTGCAGAGTTCAAGCTTTCCACCTGCATCAGGTTATTCTAAGGAATTCCTAAAAGAAAACTACAGCCTTACATTATTGGAACTGGATGTTGATGGAAATAAAGCATGGATATCATTATCTAAAAATGGTGAAGAAGTTGATAATGAGGTCGTATCAGTCGGTGGATCATATAACTACAATTCATCATTAAGCTTTAAATTAGATAAAGTATTTGTAGGCACATCGAGCAATTATATTGAAATCAGCAATATTTATCAATATTCTGAAATAGATTCAAGTGTTATAGTCCAAAATGAATCTGCATTACTTCTTATAGGGTTAACTGGTAAGTTCATACTTACAGGTGGAGGACTTGAATGGCAACTTGAAGAAAATTGTACATTACATGCTATTGATATTGATATAGCTGGCAATTCCCGGGAGGCAATGTTACTTATTACAAAAGATGGTAACCCAGTTGATTATACCATAATTAGTGTCAGTGATAGTTATACTTATTATAAAAATGAAAACCTTATATTAACGGCTGACGTTGAAACGATCTTCAGTGGTGAAGGTGGAGTATCTCTGGCCCGGCTGCATCATGTATATCAATATTCAGAGGGTACGGGAGAAACATTGTTAAGTGATGCAATGCACCTTTATTCAGTAGGAGATACAAGAGAGGTTGAATGGCAGCTTAATCAGAATTATTCCTTGTCTGCTATGGATATTGATTCCAAGGATACTCCTCGTAAAGTCTGGCTCAGGTTAAATAAAGATGGAAACACCCTGGAAGATAAAATTGTATACTCAGGGGACAGCGCAATATTTTATGATAGTGGTACGCAGATACTTGATTTGAATGTGGGAACCATTTTTGACGGTAGGGAAGGAGACCTTGTTTTCATATCAGATGTATACCAATATTCTGAAACTAAAAAGAAGGATGTATTAATTGAAAATGAAGAACATATTTTTATTTTTGGATATGCAACAGGCAATGACTGGCAATTATATGAAAACTATACTCTCAGCTTTATGGATATTGACATCAAAGAATATCCAAACCAGGTATGGCTGAGGATGAAAAATAATGGAGTGCCAGTTGATGACAATGTTGTGGCTCAAAGTGAGGAATATAGGTATTATAACAACAGCGTATTGCTTTTTGAAGGGTACATTAAGTCAACTTTTGGCGGCAGATACCTTGACTTGTTGACACTTACTAATGCCAGTCAATATTCAGAAGTCGACAATACACCGTTATTTACAGGTGCAACATATTCTTTTTATCCAGGAAATGTTGAACAATATATGGATTTCAATGAAAAATTACCACTTGATGAAAATTATACACTAGTTCCGGTGGACATCCAAATATTAAGTTATCCAAATTCAATGTATTATAATACAAATGATTCACTTTGGCTGCGTTTATACAAAGATGATGTAATGGTAGATGAGGAAATACTTTTAGAAGGACAAGATTATTCTTCCTACAGTGGCAGTATAAAAATCATTTCCACAAAGTTAGATGTGATTTTCATGGGTATGAATACTGAACTTATAAAGTTCGAAGATTTTTATCAGTATTCTGAAGTAGATGGCTCATTGATAAAATCTTATGGCGATATACTATTGCGATTAGGACGTTATTCTCCACCCGGTGCACCTGCAATAATCAGCTTTGAACCAACTACATTCGTCAGTGATGATATAGGCGCAACAAGGAAATTTACTATATTAGTGAATCAGAGCGTAGATGTTAACTGGTATCTAAATGGAACAGTAATACAGTTTAATGAAAGTGTATCGAATGCAGAATATACCAATACAAGTGCAGTTGCCGGTACATGGACCATTAGCGCAATAGCTAACAATGCGAACGGTGTTGCTACGCAAAACTGGACATGGACAGTGATGGCTGAAAATAATAATGTTAGTGAGTTCATATCAATCGGCTCAGCAAGCGCACCGACGAATTCAACAGTAACAATCCCGGTCAGTGTTGCAAATGTCACTGACATTTCAGGAATATATCTTGAACTGCTCTACAATTCAAGTGTCGCAATCGTAAGCAGCGTCAATACTAACGAGAGCTTTACTGGTTCTGGCATCACCCCGAACGTTGACAATGTCAATGGTATCATAAGTATCGTGCTGACCAATCCAAATCTTATATCCACATCAGCAGAAACTCCTGTGATCGATATTACTTTTATTCTCACTGGAGGATTTGGTAGTTCTACGTCCCTGGACCTCCAGAACGTAGAATTCAGCGATGCCGGGTTTAATCCGTACACACCAGCAGTTGTGGTGGATGGCCAGATCACAGTCGGGATAAAAGGCGACTTCAACGGTAACGGCGTGGTTGATATCGGCGATGTTGCAATGGTGGCATTCATGGTGGCCGGGAATGTGCCGGAAGACCTGAATGCTGATCTTAATGGAAACGGGCGCGTGGATATTGGAGATGCAGCTAAGATTGCGGCTTATCTGGCAGGGAATGTTAGTGAATTATGAACTGAAGTATTTCAAAAAAAGTCAAACATTCCAACGACACACCGAAACACAGCAGAGCTGCAGAGCATGACGGCGTGCCTTGAAGCATAAAAGAGAAAGATAAATAAACAGGACATTGGAGGTAAAAAAACCAAGTCCTACTGCGGATTAAAATTCTCCAT
>Ga0255378_1011_pt1 | contig 18784 bp, 15 predicted proteins | sample ANMaggSSYBR01E11_FD_182109 | JGI IMG/M metagenome (GOLD analysis project Ga0255378, IMG submission 182109) | Sediment cell enrichment communities from methane seep in Santa Monica Basin, California, United Staets - ANME aggregate JGI... | ecosystem: Environmental > Aquatic > Marine > Cold seeps >...
TATACAATTAACGCCAATTTTAAATTCTTCTTTATCAATTGCATACCCCTGTTTTTTAATTTTTTTCAAACATTTCTTTAGTTCTTCTACTGAAGAAATTGATTTAGGAGTAAAAGTAGTTAATTTTTCATTCTCATTAGGATAAAGCATTATAAATTCCTGTTCAGGACGAAAAGCTAACAATACTTTACCTAAGGAAGCGCAATGAGCTGCTACTTTTGTACCTACTTCAATACCAGCTTTTAACATTTCTTTGCTTTCGATTTTATATAGATATATAGCTTCTCTGCCTTCTAAAATTGCAAAATTAATAGTTTCATTAGTGTTTTGGGATAATCTTTGAAGAAATGGTGTGACCACCTTTATTAAATTTGTTGTGTTTTGAACTTTACAACCAAGAATAAATAATTTAGTCCCAAGCATATACTTGGATGTTTGTTGGTTTTGAACAATATAACCACGACATTTAAGAGTAGTTAACATTCGATGTATCGTACTAAGTCCCATATGCAATTCTCTGTTTATTTCAGTTATTCCTATTTCTTTTTTATTATCCGAAAGTAGCTCCAATAGATCTAAAGCCTTTTCTATAGACTTTATTTTTTCTTTTTTCAATAATTTCTTTTCCATAATACGGAATATCCTTTCCATCATTTATATATTTACAATACAACATTTAATAAAAAAAATCAACATTTTTTCAAAATTATTTTTTTATGCATATATAGTTCCTATACTGCTCCCATTTAGCAAAAGAGCATCATGAGTTAGAATAAACTCAAATAGAAAAAAGTTATCCTCAAAACTATAATAAATTCCAGAAGTAAGACCAGAGAAAATTCCAAATTCCTATTTAATAAATTCCTATCACTTAAGTTATAATTTAAATTTAAGGAGCCAAAAAATAAATAATAAGAGTAGTCATGTACGCCACCATAAAAAACACTATGGAAAAGACATAAAAATAAATCTATACTAATCAGATTACCTGACTATAATTTGTACACAATAATTAGAGTAATAAAAAAAGAAGAAGGAGGGAAAAAATATCCAACTAAGAAACCTTATCTCAGGACCTCAGATCCTTTAAAGGAACAGGATATAGAATAGATAGAAGAAGGATTAACTAGCGTAGGTATATTTGAAGAATTACATAAAAAAATAGATATCATGACTGTCATATCCATGTTGGCTATAATTCATTTATTGCTCAGTTTCTTTCGATTATAAAGGGAAAAAATATATGTAAAATTAGAAAAAAGTTCTTTAAGGGATTCCCATATGAAAAAAGAGATTTGATGTATACACGATTAAAAAATAATTTTAATTTCATCTTACAAAATCATTCGGGCATCTACTACTTGCAGACCCCTTTCAAATACAAACACAGGATTGAGGTCTATTTCGTTAATTTCGGGATTCTCTGTAGTAAGTTTAGAAATTTTCATTAAAGCTTCTTCTATGGCCTGAATATCTCGGGGAGGATTACCTCTTGCCCCTTTTAAAATTTCGTATCCCTTTATCTCGGTGATCATCTCCCGGGCATCTCTTTCTTCTATGGGAAGAACACGGAAGGAAATATCTTTCAATATCTCCACAAAGATTCCTCCTAATCCAAACATTGCCACCGGGCCAAAATGAGGGTCTTTCATCATCCCTATAATAATCTCTGTTCCCTGAGGAACCATAGAATAGACTATCACTCCTGAAATTTTCGCATTTTTATTATATTTTTTAGCCTTGGAAATAATTCCCTGATAAGCTGCCATGGCTTCTTCTTCATCTTTAATATCTACTTTTACTCCTCCAGCATCTGTTTTATGGATGATATCAGGAGAGACAATTTTCATCACTATAGGGAAATTTATTTCTTTGGCCAATCCGGTAATTTCATCTTCCCTCTTTATTAATTTAAAATCGGGAATAGGAATTCCGTATTCCTTCAATAATTCCTTTGCCTCTGTCTCCAATAAAGACCTTTTTTCTTTTTTAGCTCCTTCAATAATCTGATGCACTGCTGCCTCTTTTCATAAAATCAATAATTTAAATTCCCAAATAATGTTTCTTTACATGCTCACTATTTAATAGTTCTTTGCTCTTCCCTTCCATAACAATTTTACCGTTTTCCAGAACATAAGCTCTTTCTGCAAATCGTAAAGCATAATTTATATTTTGTTCTATGAGCAACATAGTAATCCCTTTTTTCTTTAAAATAGACAATTTTTGATAGATATCATCTACTAATTTGGGTGCTATTCCCTGAGAAGGTTCATCAAGCATTATAAATTTAGGCTGGCTCGCCAGGCTTCTGCCAATACTAAGCATTTGCTTTTCACCACCACTTAATGTCTTGGCTAATTGCTTTTCTCGTTTTTTAAGTATGGGAAAAATTTCGTAAATTTCTTCTAAAACATCTTCTTTTATATTCTTCCTGTTTCTATACGTACCCATAAGAAGATTTTCATAAACTGTCATATTTATAAAAAGCTTTCCGCCTTCCGGTACATGTGCAATTCCGGTCCGAGAAATTAAATGAGGTGGATATTTTGTAATATTTTGTCCTTCAAAAACAATCTCACCTGCAAAGGGAGAAATTAACTTAGAAATTGTTTTTAAAAGTGTAGTCTTTCCTGCTCCATTTGAGCCAATGACAGCTACAACTTCATTTTCTCCTATTTGGAAGTTAATATCCCTCAAAACAGTGACTTTACCATAACCGGAACTTAAATCTTTAACCTGTAGAACTTGATTCACTATAACTTCTCCTTCCCAGGTAGGCTTCAATAACCCGCTGATTATTACTTATTTCACTTGGAATACCTTCGGCAATAAGTTCACCGGCATCCAGGACAAAAATTCGCTCACAAAGACCCATAACCATTTGCATTACATGTTCAACCACACATAAGGTAATTTTAGTTTCTTGGTTAAGCTTTTTGAGTTCTGACATAAGCTTTAAGAGCTCGGCAGCAGTAAGTCCTGCTCCTACTTCATCAAGAAGTAAAAGCTCGGGTTCAGTAGCAGCTGCCCTTGCTACTTCTACTTTACGTAAAGAGGATAACCCTAAATCACTGCATTTATTGTCCCGAATATCCTCCAACTCAAAGAATTCAAGGGCCCAATCCACTTTGTTTTGCACTTCTTCTTCCCCCCGCCTATTATAAGCCCCCACTCTTATTGCTTCTTCGACAGACATTTCAGTAAAAGATTTGGCCACTTGAAAAGTACGGGACATCCCTAATTTACAAATTGTATGGGGAGACATGGTGGTAACATTAGTCCCTTTGAAAATAACCTGACCTTCATCCGGGGTTTCCAATCCTGTTATTAAATTAAAAAAAGTAGTTTTTCCAGCGCCATTCGGTCCGATAAGTCCAATAATCTCCTCTTTTTTAATCTCTAAGTCAACCTGGTTGACTGCGATAAGATTACCAAAGCGCTTGGTAAGTTTAGAAGTTTTAAGAATTTGTTCAGACAACATTTTTTTTCTTCACCTCCTGCTTTGCTGGTTTTTTATTTCTATATTGAAAGAAGGTAGCAATTCCTTTGGGTTTAAAAAGAACTACCAGGATTAAAATGACTGAATAAACTACTAAGTATAAACCTGATACTTCAGCACCTAAACTTGCCCTCAATAATTCCTGGGTACCAACTAATAGTAAGGCAGCTAAAAGAGGGCCGTAAGTAATGCCTCTACCTCCTACAATTCCCAATATCGCAATTTTAATACTTTCCTGGCCATTAAAAAAACTGGGATGAATGAAACCATAGATATTTGCATAAATTGCACCGGTAACTCCGATTAGAAAGGAATAGTAGACCAGCGCTCTCAATTTACAAGCTCGAGTATTAACTCCCAGTACTTCAGCAGCAGCTTCATCCTCTCCTAAGGCCTTGAGATAAAAGCCCAACTTCGAACGAGAGATTCGGGAATTAACCAGTAAAGCTATTACCAGCATACCTAATATTAAATAATAATAAGGTACGTAGGAACCAAAGCGCATATGGTAGAGTGAACCACTAAAATAAGGCAGGTATCTTTCTACTGGTCCGCCTATTTCTTCCCACATGTTAAAGATTACTTTAAGTATCTCAACCAGTGCGCAGGTAGTTAAAGCATACCACACTTCTTTTATCCGGAAACGAAACAAAGGAATCCCAATTAATAAAGCAAAAGCAACTGCTACCAAACCTCCCAAAATCATTCCAATCCAGGGGGTAAAATTAAAGCGGATAAGTAAAGTACCAGAGGTGAAAGCGCCTAAACCCAGATAAGCAAAAGAAGCTAAGTCAACTTGGCCGGCTAGACCACCAATGATATTCCAAGAGGTAGCCATTACTCCATATATTAGTACAGTGGTAACTAAAAGCATATTATATTGATTTGAACCAAATATTAAAGGCGCAACTAAAGCAATAATTAAAAAAAATAATAATAATAAATTCTCTAAATTTTGATTTTTTTTGTGATTCATTATTTCCTCCCAAAAAGGCCTCTGGGTCGCAACCAAAGAACTAAAATAAATATAAGATATATTACCAAAGATCTAGCTCTGGGATCCCAAAAAAGACATAGCCAGTGATTCACCTATTCCTATAATTAAACCGGAAATCAATAATCCAGGTATCGAACCTAACCCGGCAAGTGCAAGAATGCACCAGCTAAGCAACCCAAAGCGTAACCCCATGGTTGGATCTACTTGTTGAAAGGTCATTAATAAACCACCAGATATGGCAGTTAGACTTGAACCTAGTCCAAAGGCGAGAGCATAAGTCTTTCGAAAATCAACTCCCATAAGAGAAGCTGCATCAGAATCGTCAGAAGTTGCCCTTATTGCCCGTCCCGGCCAAGTCTTACTCAAGAAAAAAGATATGCCTATAATAATAATCAAGCTTATTACAGCCGAGATTAATCGTGAAAGAGCAATAGTATAGCCTCCAAATTGGATACTACCTTGAATAAAAGAATAAGAAAGTGCACGAGGTCGTGACTGCCATGCTAATTGAGTAATGGCACCTAAAAAAGTCATTAAACCAACTGTTACAGCTATTTGTATAGTATAGTGTTCTTTTAATGTTCGATCAATTATTCCGTAATAGACCAACATTCCAATTATAAATAACAAAGGAAAAGTGATTAGCGGGGTTAAGACTGCATCAATTCCCCATAATGAAGCAACCCAAAAAGAGAAGTACATGGAAAGCATTACGAAATTTCCATGTGCAAAGTTTACCACATTCATTACCCCAAATATGAGTGACAACCCTAAAGCAATTAGGGCATATATGCAACCCATCAATGCTCCGTCAAAAAGACTTTGAATAATTACTTCCATGTTTTACACTTAATTCCTTCCCTTACTTCATTTACTTTTAATCGAATATACATCTTTGCCTGGCTAAATAAAATTAGAAAATTATTAGCCAGGCAAAGTTTTATAAAGCTTATTTATTTTTCATAGCAAATACCACTTTGATACTTTTATATCCTAGCAAAAAAAGTTTGAAGCTTAGTAACTATTAAAAATTAATAGGTAGCATCTAACCTTGGGAAAACAAACTCAGCTTCTGCTTCATCAAAGGGCCAAACAACTTTGGGTTCACCTTTAATAACCTGCATAATTGTAGCTCTGGCATAAGGATTATCTCCCTTTCCGTCGAAAGCAATATGATTTACCGGGAAAGTTTCCACTGCAGGACCGGAAGTTAAGTCAAGTTCTAAAAATGCTTTTCGCAAATTGTCTGAATTAAGCGGATCATCTGGGAAAAGTTTCCCGGAAAGCTCAAGCGCCTCTTTTAAGATCCACATTGCGTAATAATTCATCCCAGCAGCTTCAGTAGGTATGTGTCCAACTTTAGCAGTATACTCTTCAACAAATTTGCGGTTTTGTGGTGTATCCTTAGCCGGATTGTAACTATAAGTATTGCTATAATGTTCGGATGTTTCACCTAAGGCTTCTATAGATTCGGGATCTGTAAATCCACATGCACCCATACCAGCAATAAATTTTGGAATTTTATTTAATTCTTTAAAGGCTTTAGCAAATATAATCCCATCCATAAAATATGGGCAGGTAATTACGAAATCTGCTTTAGCTGCAGCAATTCCATGAACAATAGATGAAGCATCGGTAATATCATAAGGATATTCCTTCTGATAGACAATAGTAAGCCCGTTATCTAAGGCCGCTTGTACAGCACCTATTGCATTGCTTCTTCCAAAAGAAGAATCTTCATTCAGAATAGCAATTCTTTCTACAGAGACCCCAGATTTTTCAGCTGCTTCTAATACAAATTCAACAGCAGATCTGCCCTGCATGCTTGCTTTGGGAGCAGGTCTAAACAGATATTGGCGCCCCATCTCGGTTACATTATCTACTAAAGCATCGGCTACCAGAATTACTTTTTCCCTTTCAGTAATCTCCGAGGCTGCTGTAGTTAATCGACTAATATAAAGACCTAAAACAGCTACCGGATGGTGTTTGCTTATCAGACTCTCAGCAGCCAGACGAGCGCTCATCGCATTTTCACCCACATCTTCAGCCACTAATTCCAGAGGAATTCCCCCTAATGATTGAATCCCACCAGCTTCATTGATATGCTGAAGAGCAAATTCCATACCAATTTTTGCTTCACTACCAAAAATTGCATGTGCACCGGTAAGAGGTTCAAGACAGCCAATTACGATCTTTTCAGGTAGCTTTTCCGCTAAAACTGTAAAACTAAATATTATACTTACCAAAATAATGATTAAAATACTCACAACAAAACATAAATTAAAACGTCTCCGCAACATTTTTTCTTACCTCCTCTTTTTAAAATTTTATTTGATACTAAAATACTAATTCAAATAACGTATCACCTCCCACTTTTTTTAGTAAAATTTGCTAGTTTCATTATATTTTGTTTCATTATATTTAAAATAAATTTTTGAGTCAATAATTTTTATAAGATTGTTTATTATTTTAAAAAGCTTGTTAATTTTTCAAAGATTGTAAATGTATCTTTTGAATTACTTTAGCACATCTTTCTCCGGTTTCGTAATTGGGAATTCCATATTTTTTTAATTCCCTAATCGCTTCTTTTACTAATCTACCGGCCATAAAACTGGCAAATATAGGTTTTTTTATTTCCTCTTTTGCTTTTCCTAAAGCCCGGGCAATTACCGTAGAATCCATAGAAGCAGTAGGAACAAAAATAGCAATTACCGCATCATATTCGGGGGCAATGACCTCGCATGTTGAAGCGAAGGTTTCTGCACTCCCATAAGCTAAAAGGTCGAAAGGATTTCCCAAAGAGACATGGGGAGGAAGAATTTCTTTTAATACATTCTTTAAACTTTCGGATGGTTCAGGGACTTCTAATCCTAATTCTTCTAATTTATCTGTAGTCAATACCGCAGGTCCCCCTGAATTGGTAATCACTCCGATCTTATTCCCTTTAACTTCAGGGTAATGAATTAAGCCCCGACATAAATCAAACATCTCCTCTACCCCTTCTACCCGTAAAATGCCGGTTTGTTTAAAAGCAGCATCATAAATTTTATCTTCCCCTGCCAGAGAACCGGTATGAGAGGAAGTTGCCCTCATCCCAGCCTTACTCCTCCCCGCCTTAATGGCAACAATCGGTTTTTTAAGAACGGTCTTTTTGACTTGAGCTAAAAAACTTCTTCCTTCTTCTAATCCTTCAATATAGAGAGCAATAACTTTAGTCTGAGGGTCTTCTTCAAGATATTCAATTAAATCTACTTCATCCACATCACATCTATTCCCATAGCTTACAAATTTGGAAAAACCAAAACCCAATTCTTCTGCCATCATTAAGACTGCTCCACCCAGAGCGCCACTTTGAGTAATAAAGGCAGTTTCACCGGGAAGGGCACGAACTTCGATGCTGGCAAATAGATTACAACCGGTATTCATAATTCCCGCACAGTTTGGGCCTATAATTCTCATTTGATGTTTTTTAGCTATTTTCTTTATTTCCTTTTCTGCCTCAGTATTCCCTACTTCAGAAAAACCGGCAGAGATTATAACTGCTGACTTAACTCCTATACTTCCTAAATTTTCCAAAAGCGAAGGGATGAACTGACCGGGTATAGCGATAATTGCTAAATCAATTCCTAAATTCTTAAAATCCTTATTGATATTTACTCCGAATATCTGGCCGCCACTCTGACTCACCGGATATATATTTCCTTTAAATCCGCCCTCAACCATATTTTTTACTATTTCATATCCGGTCTTTCCTTCTTTCATTGAAGCAAAGATAGCTACTGAATGAGGGTTAAAAATATTTTCCATACTTTTCATTTATCCATTCCTTCTGCTGTTTCGTAACCTGCGCGAAAAGCAGCAATATTTTTATCTAATTCGCGAGGGATATGTTTCCTTAACATATTAATCACAGACTCTTCATCAAATGAAGAGATAAAAGAGAGAGCACCCAGTAAAACAATATTTTCCGCAATGGGAAGTCCTGCCTCTAAAGCTATTCTACCGGCATCTATCCAGATTATTTTTGCTTTTGCTTCTTTAAATAATCTGATTATCTCCCCATCTTGAGGGTATTTTTCGGGATGGGCCATCATGTCAATAGGATATATCCTTTTTCTATTTAAAATAACTGTTCCTCCCGGTTTAATAAATTCTAAACTTTTCAATCCTTCGGATAATTCCATTACTACTATTATATCAGAAGAGAGGGGAGGAATTCTCGATCCAAATATATTACCTATCCTAACTTCACAATGAACCGGACCGCCTCTCTGTGCCATGCCCACTTCTTTAAAAAATTTAACTTTCTCACCTTTTTTTAATCCATAATCGGCAATAATTTGCCCTAATTTTATTACTCCCTGTCCACCTACTCCGATTAAATAAAAATTACTTTCCATCTTTTATCACCTCTATCGCCCCAAACGGACAGGTAAATTCACATAACCCGCAGCCGAAACAGGCAGAAGTAATTTCCATATAGGCTTTGTTATTGGCATCTTTAGGATGAAATACCATCGCCGGACAGGCCAAAGAACTCAAACATATCCTGCAACCGGTACATTTATCAATATTTACTTTACGTTGGGGTAATCTAATCTTTTTTCTTTTAGCTTGAAGAGCACACTCACGGCGGGAAACTATTACCGAAACACCCGGATATTCTATCGCCTTAATTATATTCTCTGTTGCTTTTTTGCTCTGATAAGGATCGATTATCTGAATATCCTCTATACCGCAACCTTGACAAATCTCGACAATATCTACTCTCTTGGTATTAGTAACTCCATTTAAATTAACAGTCCCGGGGTTCTCTTCAAAACCGGTCATGGCAGTCCATCCATTATCTAAAATAATTATCGTTAAGGGGACCTTCTGGTAGACCGCATTAATAAGAGGAGGAATACCGGCATGGAAAAAAGTAGAATCTCCTATGGTAGCTATCACCGGTTTTTCAATTCCCGCCCATTTAAATCCTTGAGCTAAACCAATACTTGCTCCCATAGCCACTTCAGTCCAACAACTCTCAAAAGGTTTACTCATACCTAAAATGGTACATCCTATATCCCCGGTAACAATAATTTCATCTTTTTTATATTTCAAATTCTTAATCGCTTTATTCAGGGCAAAATAAGTCCCCCGATGAGGGCAGCCTATACAGAAAGAAGTAGGACGTTTGACTTCTAATTCTTTAGCTCTCTCCAAAATTTTAGGATCCTGCCCGGATTCAAGTTTTGTTTTTAAAAGAACCTCCAGGGCATTTTTTATCTTTTTAAAGGAATAATTTCCGATTAGAGAAAGGGTTTTATCAAATTTTCCTAATATTTTGACTTTCTTGTTTAAGAGATAGGCAATCTTCATCACTTCTGCTTCTACAAGAGGATCTAATTCTTCCAAGACAAGCACCCTGTCTACTTTTTCTAAAAACTTTTTTATCCTCTCTTCGGGCAAGGGGTGAACCATGCCTATTTTTAACCAGGATAGTTTCAAATTATATTTTTTTAAGGCCTCTTTAAAGCTTCCTTCTACCGCTCCGGCATAAATCACTCCAAGTTTACTGCCATCCTCAAATTGGGTTTCATTTACTTTTATCCCGGATTCAGTAACATAAGAATCGCTAATTTTGGAAGCTTCGGCCAATCTATTAAGGGCATCCTGATGTTGAGCCATACACCAGGCAGCACCCGCTTTGGTATATTTTGCTATATCCCGTTCGAAATGCGCTTCTCTTTTTTCTAATTTCAATTTTTTACCTATTTCCACATCAGAAGCAACATGGGAGATATCAGTAGTTGACCTTAAAAAAACAGGTCCACCGATTTTCTCTGAGATTTCAAAGGCAAGTTTCACATAATCTAAACACTCCTGCTGGGAAGCAAGGTCAAGCATGGGGACTACCATTGATTTAGCATAATAGCGGGAATCCTCTTCAGGCATACCGGCACTTACTCCCGGATCATCAGCCACAAATACAACTAATCCCCCAGTGCATCCGCTGTAAGCGACGGAAGCCAAAGAATCAGCAGCTACATTCACTCCGGACATCTTCATGGTAACCAGGGCTCTTTTCCCAGCCCAGGCAACACCGGAAGCAATTTCAAAGGCAACCTTTTCGTTCGTACTCCATTCTATGTGAATTCCTAATTCTTCTTTTTGAGACAGTAAAGTCAGGATTACTTCTGTTGAAGGAGTGCCCGGATATCCACAGACCACTTCTACTCCTGATTCAATTACCCCCTCGGCAACAGCCTCATTACCGGTTAATAACTTTTTCAAATTTATTCCTCCTTAAGACTAAAAATTCATCATTTTTTTAATTTTCTAAACAACTTATTTTCATCAAGAATTCTTCTAACAACCGTAATATAGGAAAAATGCTTTATATTTTTATTTATATTGATTTCTACTTAAATAATATATTATTTTTCCTATTTACTATAATTTAATAATTGTGTTGAATTAAAATAAAAAAAGAGAGGGTGATATAAAATACACCCCCTCTTAACTAATGGCTTTGGGTTTTTATTTAATTTTAATTATTATAACACCATTCTTATATTTTGCAAAATTTAATTAATATGCATTTAATAGTATAAGTAAAGGCATTAAATGGTATTAATATCTAAACCTATCGCCTCATGTTCAAAGCCCCTAATGGGAGCTCCTACCATTCCGTAAATGCCTACAGATATCCATTCTCCTAAATCGTTGCGTGTAGTATCTATAGGACCTCTTAGGACAACAAATTTTACCCCTACAGTTCTTAAAAAATTACCAATGCCAATTTCTCCTCTACACAAACCTTTTAATGCACTTAAAGCCGTATGATATACTGCATGTTCTTCTCTATAACTGCCTGCTGGAAAAATTCCCTCTCTTTTTGCGGTGGTTTCTATTGCAGCGATAATTTCTTTGCTATCCATGGTACCGGCTTTTCCTATGCATATTTTATAACCTAAATTATTAATTTTCTTCAATAATTCTTTTTCTTCTTCTTCCGAAGATATTAATAATAATATTGTTAATTTTCCAATTTTAGCCAAAATTATAGTTCCTTTTTTTAATAAAAATAAATTCTACTTTTAATTCATACTATATCATAAGTATTTTAAAAATCCTTCTTTTTATTAAAAAAAATTAATATTTTTTCAAATTGATTCTACCCTTAAAAATCATTCAGATTTCTACTATCTATAAGCCCTCTTTAAATACAAATATGGGATTTAGGTCTATTTTACTTATTTTAGGGTTTTCTATGGAGGCTTTGAGAATTTCAATTAAAATATTAATTGCTATTCAACTTACAATATAATGGGTGATTACAATGTATAAGTAATCACCCATTTGTGGTATAGTGTTTTATACTAATATTTTTTATATTTTTGTAATAAAACAGTACTTCTATAACAATAAAATTCCTGTACTATTTCTTACATAATTTTAACTACGTTTAAATAATTCTTATTTTAATTGATTTTCCCATAATCGTGGGTCATCAGGGCTTATTTCAAGGGGGACCAAAGGAGATTGGAGTATCATAAATACACCTTCATCGGCCCATGGATTCTTAATAACCTTCGCAGGAGACCACAAAGCTCCTTCCTCTACAACTGTCTCTCCTGTTTTTGGAATATCTTTTCCTGTATTCATGTTGTATAAATACTGAACAGCTAATTCTGCAGAACTTAATGCCGGTTGCTCCACTATTGCTAAAACTTTACCTTCCTTTATTAGTTCTATCCCTTCAGGTCCTATACAAATTCCACAAATACCATAATCTTTTGGATCAAGCCCTGCTGCCTCAATTGCAGAAACAGCACCGGCACCCATTATATCCGGAGTCTGTACATATATAGCTAATACTTTTCCTCCAGAGCGTGTAAGTAAATCAGCTGTTATATTATGAGAATCAACATTATTCCATTTTCCCTCACCCTGCGATATAGTAAGTTGTGGATATTTATCCATTACTGACTTAAACCCACTAGAGGCCGCAATGGTAAACATATCCCTTAAATCACCTATAATTTCAATTACAACACCTTCGGGCACTTCTCCTCCATTTCTATCTTTTATGCCTTGCACAAAAGTTTCTGCTGCTTTTGCACTAACCTGTTCTATGTCAAATGATATGAACATATCTACTTTTCCGCCTTCAGGAGAAGTATCTAAAGCCATAACCGGGATGCCAGCTTCGTTTAATTTTTTGATACCCGGGACTATTGCTTTTAGGTCTACAGCGCCAGCCATTACTAATCCGCTAATTTTTTGAACTATAAAATTATCTATTAAATCTATTATTTTTAGACTATCTCCTTGACCATCTTGAATAATTAATTTTATACCCAATTCGTCTGCTTTCTGCTGAGCCCCCTGGATAAAAGCATTAATATAGGGAGTACCAACCCATTTTACAATCATGCCAAAGACCAACTTATCATTCGAAGCCATAGTTTGCAACGATATTCCTCCTAAGATCAATACCACCAAAATTAATACCACCAAAACATCTTTTAATCTTTTAATATTCATAAAAATACCTCCATAAATATTTTTTTCTAATTATATAATTACCTAACTAAATACTTTTTTAAATAGCAAGATATAAACTTAATAATATATTTTTTCACTAATTTCCATAACTTTTTCCTGCTATTGCCTTTACTGAAAAAACTATTTACATTCCTCACGCCTCCCTTCCTTAGCTATTTTCGCGCTATCTTTTCTCATTAACATCTAGTTCTTTAATCTTCTCATATTGCAATAGGTTACTTCTTCTTTTTATTCTTATCCTATCTATAACTATTGCCACCAAAATTAGCATTCCTTGGGCTGCATATACCAAGTTAACGCTTACTCCCAAAAGATTCAAAGAATTAGAAAACATGCCCAATAGAAGAGCTCCTCCAAACATTCCAAAAGCAGTGCCCTTCCCTCCTTCAAAACTTGCTCCACCTAAAATAGCGCCGGCGAAAGCTAATAAAATCATTCCTTGACCCATTGAATTAGAAATGGAATCTTGTTTACCTGCAGCTAAAATTCCTGCTACCGCAGCCAACATACCAGCAAGAATATATATTGATATAACAATTTTCTTTATATCTATACCAGAAACAAAGCTGGCTCTGGCATTCCCACCAGTAGACATGACACGCCTTCCATAGGGCGTAAAGTGTAATAAAAAATGAAAAATTGCAAAAATAACAATTACTATGGGAATGGCTACTGGAATATTCCAAAATATTCTACCTCCACCGGGAAAAGTGAAAGCTCTACCAACTATTTTTGTCAGAGGATATATAGAAAAGGGTAATAAAAATAATGCTAAGCCTCTTAGTATAATCATCATTGAAAGTGTTTGTAAAAACTCATCTACTTGAATTTTTGCTATAAAAATACCATTAATATAACCTGCTAATCCACCTACTATTAAAGTCAAAATTATTAAAAGTATAGGATTTATACTTCCAATCAACCATTTAGTCATAATGATTGTAGCTAATCCCGGAGCAAACACAAGGGTGGATTCAAGCGAAAGATCTAATTTACCTACCATTATAGTTAACCCTAACCCTAACACAAGCATACTCAGAATAGCAGAATGATAGAGGATATTAACAATATTAGCATAAGAGGCAAAATAAGGAGTAAATAAAGCATTTAACAAAAAAAATATCACTACAATTACCCAAATTATATTATCTAGTAAAAATAATTCTATTTGTACTTTCTTAGACATAATTACCTTTCCTTTCATTAATCTATTTTCAAGATAAATAATATTTATAAAAATTTATTATAATAACTGCTAATTAAAAAATTACTTTTCTACAAGTTTGCTAAGTTCATGTAAAATATTTTTATTCCTTTTTATCTCCCTCCCTGAATAGCTAAATATATTTCCTTTTCCTTAAATTCATCTTTAGAAAATTCATCAATTATTTCACCCTTATATAAAATTAATATACGGTTGCAAATTAATAATAAATCTTCTAATCCGGGGGATGTCATAATAACTGATGATAACTTGCTTAATTTGTCTTTAATTAATCTTAAAATATTATCTTTTGCTTCGATATCAATGCCCTTAGTCGGCTCATCTAATAAATATACTTTGGGTTCAACTGCAAATATTTTACCCACAACAACCTTTTGTTTATTCCCGCCACTTAATTGGTTAATCCTTTGTTCATGGGAAACAGTTTTGATTTCCAACAGATTAACAAGATCTGTAACTAACTTATCTTCCTTTTTCCTATTAATTGCAATTATATTGGTTATCTTTTGTAATACATTTATAGTTATATTTTCCTTAATTGTTAAGCTGCTAACCAAGCCTTCTCTGTCTCTATCTTCGGTCAAATAGACTATACGGTTTTCAAACGCTTGAGATGGTTGCGTAAATCTCTTTTTCTGATTTCCTATTTCTATACATCCTTCATCTGCCGGATCTATTCCAGCGATACCCTTCAATATCTCAGTGCGACCACTTCCTCTTAGCCCGGCAATACCTAAAATTTCTCCTTCTTTTAGATCAAAGCTTATATTTTTATACAACAGATACTTTGTTAATTTTTTTACTGAAAATACTATTTTCTGTACTTTTTTGTTATTCCCTCTCGCATTTTCTTCTTTTTTAAAATCCTCAAAATGAAAACTTTTCCCTACTATTAAACTTGAGAGCTCATGCTTATTTAATTTACTACAATCTTCAGTACAAATTAATTCGCCATCCCTAATAACTGAAACCTCGTCACAAACTTTTAATATCTCATCCATTCGATGAGATATAAAAATAATTGTTTTACCTTCTTTTTTCCTTTCCTCAATAATTTCATATAGCTGTCTTTCATCATCCTGAGAAAGAGAAGTAGAGACCTCGTCCATTATTATTATATCTGCACTCTCAATATAACAAGCCTTAAGTATTAATAAAATTTGTCGTTCGCTTATAGAAAAATCTCCTGCTTTTTTCTTAACATCTACATTGATAAAACCTGCCCTTTTCATAATTTTTTCTGCTTCAAAATATAGCTTCTTCCAATCAATTATTTTTCCGCGACAAATATATTCTGGAAGAAAAAGGTTTTCAGCTATTGTACAATCAGGTATAATTTCGGGTTCCTGTGTAACAATGGATATCTTTTTATTTTTTGCTTCTATCCTAGAAAGGGCATTATATTTTTTATCTCCTATAAATATTTCTCCTCTAGTGGGTACTATAATACCAGCAATTATTCCAATTAATGTAGACTTTCCTGCCCCATTTTTACCTATTATCCCATGGACTTTTCCTTTTTCAATATCCATATTTATATTTTTTAATGCAATTGTTCCGGGATATATCTTTGATATATTTTTTAGTCGTAAGGCAATATTATCATCTCTATTCGATTTTTTGTTTAAGTTCTTCTCCATCATAATACATGAATCTCCCTCGTTTAATTCTCAAACATTGTATGACTTTTTAAACAAAATATCACTTACTTATTTAACCTTATTTCAATAGATTGCTCATGAGCGAATAATCCTTCCATTTTTGCCATATTACAAGCCGCATCGCTAAGAGCAATCGCGCCTTCTTTATTCATTTTTTGATAAGAAGACACTCTTATAAACTCACCAACCCAAAGTCCATTACTGTAACGCGCAGTTCTCATAGTTGGCAAAATGTGATTTGGTCCAGATACATAATCACCAAAAGTATGAGGACTATAATGACCTATAAAAAGAGAACCAAAGTTAACTAATTTATTAACTACTTTATCATTACAAGATGTTTGGACTTCTAAATGTTCAGGAGCATAATTATTAGTAAACTCAATCGCCTCTTCAAGGTTATCTGCAAAAATAATTTGCCCGTTATTTTCCCATGATTTTAAACTGACTTTAGAATTCACTAATGCACTAGCTTCTTTCTTTATTTTCCCAAGTACTTCATCTGCTAATTTTCTACTTGTAGTTACAAGAGCAGTCCTGGCGGCGGGATCATGTTCACATAGAGCTAATAAATCTCTAACTACGTAATCTGGTGATGCAGATTCATCGGCAATTATCAATAGTTCGCTTGGCCCAGACAAACTATCAACTCCGACATCTCCCATAACCTGTCTTTTCGCTTCATTTACAAATTTATTACCCGGACCTACAATAAAATCTACAGGCTTTATAGTTTCCGTACCATAAACACAGGCGGCTATGGCCTGAGCCCCTCCAACACAATAAATTTCATCAGCACCGGCAATATCCAAAGCTACTAATATAGCTGGATCTATTGAAAGAAATTGTTTTGATGGGGGTGAACAAGCTATAACTCTTTTTACTCCTGCTGTCTTAGCAACAAGAACTGACATAATAGCTGTAGAAGGTAAGGGATAGCGTCCACCAGGAATGTAGCATGCACACGAATTCATAGGCATAAGTTTATGTCCTAAAATAACACCGGATGTATCCTCAAATTCTAATGGTTTTAAACAAGCAAGCTGCCTCTTAGCAAACGATTCTATCCGTTCAGCTGCAAAATGTAAGGTTTTTATTGTTGTCTCGTCTACTAAATCATATGCTTTTTTCGTTTCTTCTTCGGAAATTTTTAACTCATCTACTTTTACTCCATCAAACTGTTCTGTCATCTCAATTATTGCATCATCACCTTTAGATTCAACTCTCGCAATGATTTCGGCTACATTTTTCCTAATTTTATCTTTATCTTCTTTTGAACCCTTAACTACATCTTTTAAAATAATCATTCCTAACTTCCTCCTATTGTTTTAATATTTAAGAACTTCAACTAAATAGATATATTTTATAATATTAATATTACCACTCACTTAATTTACCTTTTTAATAAACATTTCTTCTCAAGAGAAACGTTCCAAGATAGCATTTCTATGTGCCGGAAAACCTTCATAGTCAGCAAGTTTTACCATCGCATCTTTTTGGAACTCCAAACCTTCTTTGGAAAAATATTCATAGCTTACAACTTTGTAAAAATCTGCTGTTTTCAAACCACCTGCGACAATTGCTTTGCGTCCTGTTGGAAGGACATGATTTGGACCAGAACCAAAACAACCTGTACTGATCGGAGTGTAATGGCCAAGATATAAACCTCCAGCATTTTTAATTTTTTGCATATCGTGCATTGGATTCTTAGTCATTATTTCAAGATGTTCAACAGCATAATCATTTGCAAATCTTATCGACTCTTCTAATGAATCCGTAATAACAATAGCGCCATATTTTTTTAAAGATTCTATCACGAATTTCTTCCTATAGTCACTTAACCTTTCTATATGCCTACCAATTTTATTTTCAACTGCATATGCTAATTCTTCAACATGTGTGACCAGAACACCTGTCGAATCAAAACCATGTTCGGCTTGAATGCAAACATCTGCCGCTGCCCATTCAGGGTTGGCACTTTCATCTGCAATGATAAGGCCTTCACCGGGCCCAGCTAAAGTTCCAATTTCTACTTGATCTTGAAGAATTTTTAAATGCAGCCAACACCCACTTACTTCCTGGCCCTGTAATTTTACGGACTTTTTGTATAGTTTGAGTACCATAAGTCATTGCAGCAATAGCCTGACTTCCTCCAACCCTGTATATAGTGTCTGCACCACATACATCGCATGCAACCAAAGTCCCGGCAGGTACCGTTCCATCTGAAGCAGATGGAGTGCAAACAATAACTTCTGGAACACCTGCAACTTTTGCAGGCAGCACTGACATCATTACCGCAGAAGGGAACCAACCTCTTCCTCCTGGCACATAACAACCTACTCGATCTAAGGGAATAATGGTTTGCCCAGCTACTAATCCGGGAGTAATTTCCATACCCCACATTTTATTGGGCATTTGGGCTGAATGAAATTTTTTAACATTATCTGCTAAAAATTTAATTGCCTCGATAGTTTCTTTATCAACTTTATTATAAGCTTCTTTTATCTCTTCTGGAGTAACTTGAATTTTATCTTTATAAATAGTGACGTTTTCAAACTTTTTTGTATATTCTACCAATGCATTATCGCCTTGTTCTTTTACGTTATCAATAATTTTTCCTACATCCTCTAAAATAGAATCAGTTTCAGTTTCACTTCTTTTTATAATTCTATTATAATCTTCCTTAGGCATTTCTTTTAATTTATATACCTTGATATACAATTTAATTCCTCCTAATATAATTTCTTTGATTTCCAAAAAAGTATAAAATTATTGTTTAATTAACAGTTTTTTGTAAAATTGTATTCCTTCTCTATCTTGTTTATATACTTTTTTTACCTCCTCTTCTA
>Ga0255378_1014_pt1 | contig 16668 bp, 10 predicted proteins | sample ANMaggSSYBR01E11_FD_182109 | JGI IMG/M metagenome (GOLD analysis project Ga0255378, IMG submission 182109) | Sediment cell enrichment communities from methane seep in Santa Monica Basin, California, United Staets - ANME aggregate JGI... | ecosystem: Environmental > Aquatic > Marine > Cold seeps >...
TTTAAATCAATTTATTTTATACTAGCAAACGAAATATAAAAAATACAATAGGAAATAACACTTTTCCGATTATACCACTTAATACCAGAATTAGTAAGAGAATAGGCCCGTAAGATTCTAACTTGGCATACCTGTAAGCCTGAGAATAAGGCAAAAGACCCAGCAGTATCTTGGATCCATCTAAAGGCGGAACAGGAATCAAGTTAAATATAGCTAACGCTAAATTTATTATGACACCGGTCTGTAGAAATATTAACCAACCTCTTAGTATGGTTACCGAAATATTAAAAAAAGAGCTGCCTTGTGCCATAGTAATTTGTCCGATGAAATAATAACTTAACCTTAATATTAGGGCAAATATTACTGCAATTACTATATTGGCAATTGGGCCAGCCAATGAAACATAGATCATATCTCGTTTAGGATGATTCAATCTATTAAAATTTACCGGGACTGGTTTTGCCCAGCCAAATCGGAATAAAAGCAACATCAAGGTTCCTATAGGGTCAAGATGAGCCAGAGGATTCAAGGTAAGTCTTCCTGCTTCTGCGGCTGTTGGATCACCTAATTTATAAGCCATCCTACCATGCCAGTACTCATGAAAAGTAATGGCTATTAAAACAGCCGGTATGCTCCAAACAATTTCGAATATATTATCCAACATTTTTCTATTTCTTATTCCTTTCCTTTATAATATTTTTTACAAATTTAATTTCATCTCTTATATTTTTTACCTCTCCATCCAATTGAGCACAAAGTAATTTATTCAAAATTAGTGAATAGATTGGCCCAGGTTTTACCTGTAGTTCTTTTAATTCTTTACCTGAAATATATAGACTTTCCTTTTTATATTTTTCAAAATAGTTGCATATCCTTTCCCTTACAATATCAGAGTTACTTTCCGCCATGGTAAAAAATAATACTTCGTTAGGCAACCCTTTAAATTTTAAATAAATAGTACTCGGTGGTATTTTTTTTTGCGATATATTTTTTATGATTTGATCTAAATTTAGGTAACAATAATTTATCTTATCCAAAGTTTTTTGCTTAAATATTAACCTTTTTGAAATTATCTGTACTTGACTTTTTTCTAAATTTTTAATTAAACAACAAAAATATATTATCCATAGTTCTATTTTTTCATTAGATATATTACGTTTCCAAAAATTATAATTATCCTTTACCTTAATAAATCTTTCTTCTGTATCTTCATTCAATTCAACTTCCGGAAGAACATATTTTAAAGCTCCCAATTTTTCCAACCTTTTTAAAGATTTTAATGGATTTTCTTCTTTCAATATTAGAATCAGTTCTTCAGCAACTCTTTTCCTTCTTAATCTGGAGAGTAATTTATCATCAATTGCTTTTTTTATAAAATCTTCTGTTGTACTATCCATTTTAAAATTATATCTCTGTTCAAATCTTATTGCCCGTATGATTCGTGCCGGATCTTCAACAAAGCTTAAATTATATAAAACCCTGATTATTCCTATTCGTAAATCTCTCTGTCCACCAAAAAAATCGATTAATTTTCCAAAATATTTTTTATTTAACTGTATGGCCATGGCATTTATAGTAAAATCTCTTCGGTATAAATCTTTTTTTATTGAGCTTAGCTCAACCTTAGGAAAGGCTGCGGGGTATTCATAAAATTCTCGACGAGCAGTTGCCACGTCTATTTTAAAACCGTCATCTAAAATCACCACTGCGGTTCTAAATTTTTCGTGGCTTTTTGTTCTTCCTTTCAAATCCTTACTTAACTCTCGGGCAAATTTTATTCCATCACCTTCAACTACAATATCAATATCATAATTTTCAATTCCCAGGAAAAGGTCTCTTACCACTCCTCCTATCATGAAAACTGGAAAATTAAATCTATCACCTATCTCTCCAATTTTATTTAGAATATTTTGAACTTTTTCGGGAAATATTTTCCTTATTGAATCTATGTGCTTCTTTCTCTCCATCTTGCTACTGGTCTCAATATAGGTTGAGAACGATCTTTTGGGAATATGACCTTCTCCGTATAAATTTCTTATCAAATCAGTTCTGGTAACAATTCCTACTAATTTATTTTCTTGGTTAACAACTAATACTCTTCCAATATCGTAATTAATCATTAATTCTTGAATTTCAGTTAAAGGAGTATTTAATTTTACGGAAACTACCTGATCAGACATATATTTACTTACCAGCTCTTTTCCAAGTCCATGCTGTTTGGCTCTATTTACTTCCTGCATTGTTATAATGCCTTTTAGCTCCCCCTCTTCTACTACCGGAATCCCGTTATGCCCGTATCTTAATAATATTTTTTTTGTTTCTTCGATAGAAGCAGAAGTATTAACGGTTTTAACCGGTGAAGACATTATATTTTTTGCTATAATTCCTACTTTTACTTTTCTTTCTATGATCCTAACAAGTTTTTTTTCTAATTCGTTAAGGGATAAATTTTTTACCACTGCTGAAGCTGCCTGAAAGTGACCTCCACCCCCTAATTCTTTCAGAATATCATCTACATCTACAGAATTTACTCTGCTCCTTCCAACTATATATATTCGTTCTGCCATCTTTACTATGGTAAAAAAAACATCGCTATTTTCAATTTCTATTAATCTATGAGTGAGAAGAGCCAATCCTTCTGTATAATTTTTTACTTCTGCCTTAGCCATATTAACGCGTACACCCTTACAAAATATTTCCCTAGAAGAAAGCAGTAATTTATTTAGTAATTTTTTTTGAGCTATGCTAAGACCTATATTTATAAAATTGGCTACAACTTTTAATTTTATACCTTTATCAAACAAATAAGAAATACTATTTATATCATCAATCGTAGTAGTTGAAAAAGTAAGTGAACCAGTATCTTCATAAATCCCCAGGGCAAACAGGGTTGCTTCGATAGGGCTGATTTCCAAATTCATTTTCCTTATTTTTTTCAGCATTATGGTGGTAGTTGCCCCTACTTCTTCTATCAGATTAATGTCCCCTTTAATATCGTCCTCAGTAGAGGGATGATGATCATATATATGAATTTCTAAATCTCTCTTATTTATTACGTTAGCAAACAGGCCAATACGTTTTTTTATTCTAGTATCAACTATTATCAATTTAGTAATCTCTTCTATTTTAATTAGCTTAAGAGGAGTTATCTCTATCAAATCACCATACATAGAGATAAATTTTCTTACATTTTTTTCTATGGCTCCGGTAAATACTAAAAGAGCGTTTTTATATATTTTTTTGGCTGCTACCATGGCAGCCAAAGAATCAAAATCAGTACTTTGATGACTTATAATTACTTCCAACTGATTACCCTCTTTTTTAAATTTATTCATTTAAAATTATAGCATAAATAGACGCAAGATAGTATATAGTATATTGTTGAGGATTAGTTTGCTGGTTAGCTAGTTAGCTGGTTACCCGGTTAGCCAGTTAAGAAAATAAGGAAGAGAAACCAAATTAATATCGCAGTATATAGTATAGGGTAATAATAGTAGATGGTAAAGAAAAATAACGGATAGCATAGGTTAATTGTTTAAGAAAACCGCAAACTGATTTCTTTATCTAAAAACTAAAAAACAGTAACTATCAACTAATTTAACTGGTAAACTGGTGAACAGGGTAACTGGGTAACTAATGCGCAATACGCTATACGCTCCACGCTATTCCCACTCTTTAACCCCTTCCTGGCTGATAGTAGCTAGGATTAGTGGTAATTTTTTGGGTTTTTTATCTCCTATAACAAACGAGGAAAACAATTTGTTCTTTGCTTCTTTTAATTTTTCTGAATCATTATAATATACTTCGGCTAAATCTTGGTTAATCTTAACCTTATTGCCTACTTTCCTTTTTAAAATAATTCCCACGGATAAATCAATTTCTGATTCTTTTTTCTCTCTTCCTGCTCCTAAAAGCATGGCACTCTCACCAATTAATCGTGAATCTATTTTTTGTATATAGCCATTAATATCAGCTTTAATTTTTGTACAATATTTGGCCGAAGGCAATAATTCCGGTTTATCTATTACTTCTGTATTGCCGCCCTGAGCGGCTATCATCTCCTTAAATTTATTAAAAGCTGTCCCGTCTTTTAGTATTTTTTCTAATCTGTTTCTTCCTTCCTCGTAGTTCTTTGCTACTCTGCCTAATTTTAGCATATGAGCACCAAGAACCAGACAAAGGTTACGTAAATCTTTCGGTCCTCTATCTTTTAAAACATCAATAGCCTCTTTAACTTCCAAGGAATTACCGATAGCAAAACCTAAAGGTTCATCCATATTTGAAACTACCGCTACGGTCTCTTTACCCAACTCCAATCCTATATCTACCATTATTTTCCCTAACTTCAAGGCATCTTTATATTCTTGCATAAAAGCACCGCTGCCGGTAGTAACATCTAATATAATGGCATCGGCACCAGAAGCCAATTTTTTGCTCATAATACTGCCTACGATTAATGGAATACTATCTATCGTTCCGGTGACATCTCTTAGCGCGTATAATTTTTTGTCTGCCGGAGCTAGATCTGAAGTAGGACTGATAATTGATGCTCCGACTTTCTTAACGATGTCTATAAATTTATTCAGGCTTAATTCTGTTTTAAGCCCTTTGATTGATTCTAACTTATCTATTGTACCGCCGGTATGACCTAAACCCCGCCCTGACATCTTGGCTACCGGAACACCTGCTGCTGCCACCATGGGGGCTAGAGCAAGGGTAGTAGTGTCTCCTACTCCACCTGTACTATGTTTATCGACCTTAATCCCGGGAATAGAACTAAGATCGATAATTTTTCCGGAATTAACCATAGCCATAGTTAGATATTTTATTTCGTTAATATCCATTCCTTGAAAATAGATAGACATCAGCATGGCAGACATTTGATAATCCGGTATTTCTCCTTCATCAAATGCTTTAATAGTATAATCTATCTCTTTCTCACTTAACTTTAGGCCATTTCTCTTCTTTATAATTAAGTCACAAAATCTCAAATCAAATTTCTCCTTAATTCAATTTATCAATTGACCTATTGACAGATTAAATCAGTCGTTAGCGAATTGGGAATTTAATTTTCTTTATTCTCTATCACCTGTAGACACGATGTATCGTGCACCTACCTCTCAATCCTAATTTTCTTCACGCGATACTCGATACTAATTTATAAATAGTGGAACAAAAACCAGTGCGACTATGGACATAACTTTAATCAATATATTCATAGAAGGACCAGCAGTATCTTTAAGTGGGTCGCCTACAGTATCACCTATAACTGCTGCCTCATGGACTTTTGTACCTTTTCCTCCATACTTTCCCATTTCAATATATTTTTTAGCATTATCCCAAGCTCCTCCGGAATTTGCCATCTGTATGGCTAATAATACTCCTACTAACACCGCTCCAATTAACATTCCCCCTAAGGCTTCTGGGCCAAGCACCATTCCTACTGCTATAGGAGCTACTATGGCTAACAACCCGGGTAACACCATCTCTTTCAAAGCTCCTTTAGTACTAATATCTACACATCTCGCAGAATCCGGTTTAGCATTTCCCTCTTTCAGGCCAGGTATTTCCCTAAATTGTCTACGAACTTCTTCTATCATCAGGAAAGCTGTTTTTCCTACTGCATTTATGGCTAAAGCAGAAAAAAGATAAGGCAAAAGACCACCTATAAACATCCCTGCTACCACTATCGGATTAGTTATGCTTATAGTTTCTAATCCTACTGATTTGCAATAAGCCGAAAATAGAGCCAAAGCAGTTAATGCTGCTGATCCAATGGCAAAACCTTTTCCAATAGCAGCTGTAGTATTCCCTACGGCATCTAATGAATCGGTAATTTCTCGAACCTTGGGATCCAGTTTGGCCATTTCGGCAATTCCACCCGAATTATCAGCAATCGGACCATAGGAATCAACGGAAACCGTCATACCGATTATAGAAAGCATCCCCACAGCTGAAACAGCAATACCGTATAATCCTGCGAATTTATAGGCAACTAAAACTGTAATTGCGATCACGATTAAAGGTATAGCAGTACTTTGCATACCGACAGCCAATCCCGAAATAATGGTAGTTGCTGCTCCGGTAAGTGATGATTTAGCGATTGCCTTTACCGGAGGATAATGATAGGAGGTATAATATTCAGTTACCAATCCGATAATTATACCGGCAGCTAATCCAGCGGCAGTAGCATAAAATACGTTTAAACTATTAAATAGAACATTAGAAAGAAAAGCAGAAGCAATAAGTACTAAAAATCCACTTACTAAAGTCCCCTTGGTTAAGGCATTGTGTAAGCTCTTTTCGCTTTTGGTCTGTACAAAAAAAGTACCTATAATAGAAGAAATTACCCCGCAAGCTGCTAACAATAAAGGAAACATAATTGCTTTAGTTCCTTCAAATATTAATCCACCCAAAATCATACTGGAAATAATTGAACCTACGTAAGATTCAAATAGATCTGCACCCATTCCTGCTATATCTCCTACGTTGTCTCCTACGTTGTCAGCTATAACCGCCGGGTTACGTGGATCATCTTCAGGTATTCCTGCTTCAACTTTTCCCACTAAATCAGCTCCCACATCTGCAGCTTTAGTGAATATTCCTCCACCTACTCTGGCAAATAAAGCTATAGAGCTTGCACCCAAAGCAAATCCATTTATAATTTCCGGTTCTCTGATGAAGTAATACAAAGTACCTAAACCTAATAATCCAAAACCTGCTACCGACATACCCATCACCGCGCCACCGGAAAAAGCAACTTTTAATGCTTTGGTTATTCCTCCCTCTATGGCCGCATTTGCAGTTCTCGTATTTGCTTTAGTTGCTATTTTCATTCCGGTTAAACCTGCTAACCCGGAACAAATTGCCCCTATTACAAAAGATAAGCTGGTAATAGGACTTCTCAACCAAGCTAATATGAAAGTGACTATAATAATAAAAAACACTAAAACACTATATTCTCTTTTTAAAAAAGTCATAGCTCCCCGTTCAATCATTTTTGATATTTCTTGCATTAACTCATTTCCCGGCTTTTCTCTTATTACCTTCAGGGAAAGAAATATAGCAAATATAAGAGCGATAATACCACTAAAAGGGATTAACAATTCAATTTGCATATTATTTTGTATCCTTTCTTTTATTTAGTTTTCATTTATGTGTATTTAGATTTAAGTATTTAGGGGCGTATTTCAATACGCCCCTACTGTTATTTTTGCTTTATATTTTGTTTTTTATTTTTCAACTACCGCTACAAGCTATCTCCTAAAATTAGTTAACTAGTTAATTTATTAATTAGTTAACTAATTTTGTTTTATCTTTTATTTTTTTTCTTTGATTACTGCATGGGCAGCTGCCAATCGTGCAATGGGAACTCTAAAAGGCGAACAGCTCACATAGTTTAAACCTACAGAATGGCAAAATTCCACCGAACGGGGATCTCCACCGTGTTCTCCGCAAATACCAACCTCTAAATTAGGACGGGTTTCTCTTCCTAGCTTTGTCCCCAGCTTAACTAATTTTCCTACACCTTCGCGATCTAAAACCTCAAAGGGATTTTCTTCTAAAATTTTATCATCGACATATTTTAATAAGAATTTTCCTTCAGCATCATCCCTGCTTATACCAAAAGTTGTCTGGGTTAAATCATTGGTACCGAAAGAAAAGAATTCTGCATCTTTTGCTATTTTATCGGCAGTCAAAGCAGCTCGTGGTAATTCAATCATAGTTCCCACTTTATATTCTAATTTTACCCCTGCAGACTTTATTTTTTCATTAGCAATTTTCTTTGCCTTTTTATATATTGGCGTAAATTCATTTACATGACTTACCAGAGGAATCATTATTTCAGGTTTCACTTTTATTCCTTTTTTAGTTAATTCTATCGCTGCCTCAATTATAGCTTCTACCTGCATCTCATATATTTCCGGGTATAATAAACCTAATCTGCATCCTCTAAGTCCTAACATAGGATTCATTTCATGTAAAGATTCAACTATTTCCAATATTTTTTCCTTTTTCTCAAGCTCTTTTAAATCTGCATTTTTTAATTTTAAAGTATTTACTTCTATTAAAGTATCTTCCAGATTAGGCAAAAATTCGTGAAGCGGAGGGTCGAGAAGTCTGATAATCACCGGCAATCCTTCCATAGCTTCTAAAATGCCTAAAAAATCAGCCTTCTGTACAGGCAGTAATTTTTCTAAAGCATCTGCTCTGCTTTTCTTGGTATCAGCCATTATCATTTTTTGTACGATAGGTAACCGATCTTGTTCCATAAACATATGCTCTGTTCTGGTAAGCCCTATACCTTCCGCCCCTAATTCCCTGGCCTTTTGTGCATCTTCCGGTGTATCGGCATTAGCATATACACCTAATCGTTTTATTTTGTTAGCCCAGGATAACAAGGTTTCAAATTCCTCGCTCATTTTCGGTTCAATGGTAGGAACTTTTCCCAAAAACACTTCACCGGTTCCGCCATCTATAGTGATAAATTCATCTTTTTTTATTACTAAATCATTAACGGAAATAATCTCTTTTTTTATATTAATATTCAAAGTACTACAACCGGCTACACAGGCCTTCCCCATGCCTCTTGCCACTACTGCCGCATGACTGGTCATGCCTCCTCTACTGGTAAGAACTCCTTGAGCTTCTACCATACCATGGATATCATCTGGAGTGGTTTCTGTTCTTACTAATATTACCCTTTCTCCTTCTTTTCCAAATTCCTCTGCTTCATCAGCGGTAAAGACCACTTTTCCATAAGCAGCACCCGGAGAAGCCGGCAATCCTTTGGCAATTACTTCCACTTTTGCTTTGGGATCTATTCTTCTATGTAGAAGTTGATTTAATTGATTGGGTTCTACTCTTAAGATTGCCTCCTCTTTGGTAATTATTCCTTCTTCTACCATATCAACAGCAATTTTAAGGGCAGCCTGGGCAGTTCTTTTTCCGGTTCTGGTCTGTAGTAAGTAAAGTTTCCCTTTTTCTATGGTAAATTCATAATCTTGAACATCTCTATAATGTTCTTCTAAAAGTGTAACTATCTTGATAAGTTCTTCATATACTTCCGGTAGATCGTTTTTGAGATTAGATAGAGGTAAAGGTGTCCTGATACCTGCAACCACATCTTCTCCCTGGGCATTTAGAAGATATTCTCCGTAATATTCTTTTTCTCCGGTAGAAGGATTTCTGGTAAATCCAACTCCTGTTCCTGAATCTTCTCCCATATTTCCAAAAACCATCTCTTGAACATTTACTGCTGTCCCCAAATCATCGGAAATTTTATTAATTTTACGATAAGTTACCGCTCTTTTAGTGTTCCATGAATTAAACACAGCATCTATAGCCATCTTTAATTGAGCTTTAGGTTCTTGAGGAAAATCTTCTCCTGTCTCTTCTTTTACTAGTTTTTTGTATCTCTCCACTAATATTTTCAGGCCTTCATAATCAATTTCCGTATCTAATTTTACTTTAAGTTCTTCTTTAAGCTCTTCCAAAAGATATTCAAACTTATCATGCTCAATACCTAAAACTACATTTCCAAACATCTGCATAAAGCGTCGATAACTATCGTAAGCGAAACGCTCATTTTTTGTTTTTTCGATAATTCCCTGAATAGTAACATCATTTAATCCTAAATTTAGAACTGTATCCATCATACCGGGCATAGAAATTGGTGCACCGGAACGAACCGAGACCAATAAAGGGTTTTTGCTGTCTCCTAAGACTTTTTTAGATACCTGTTCTAACTTTATTAAATTTTCCCCTGTTTGTTCCTCTAATCCTTGAGGGTATTTTTTATCATTTTTATAATACTCAACACACACTTCTGTAGTTATAGTAAATCCCTGAGGAACGGAAAGGCCTATTCGAGTCATTTCTGCCAGACCTGCACCCTTTCCTCCTAAAAGGGATTTCATATCTCCTTTTCCTTCATTAAAAAAATAGACATATTTCTTCATACTCATTTTTCCTCCTTGATAATTTTAAGTATATTTGTGGCAATGTCTTCTATGGCCATATTAGTTATGTTAATTATCGGACATCCGATTTTTTTATAAATACTATCTGCGTATTTTAACTCTTTAAATACTCTTTCTTTTTTATTATATACACCCTCATCTGGCAGTCCCAATGCCTTTAACCGTTCACTTCTTATCTCAATTAATTTATCTGGGTCCATAGTTAAACCAACCACTTTCTCCGGTGGTAAATTAAATATTCCGGCTGGCGGTTCGAATTCAAAATCCAACACTATATTGGCCACCTTTATCCCTTTATAGGCAAGATACATACTAAGTGGTGTTTTTGAAGTTCGGGAAACCCCTAATATTATCAGATCGGCTTTGGATAACTCTAATTCTCCCTGGCAGGCATCGTACTTCACCGCAAATTCCATTGCTTCCATTCTTTTAAAATATTCTTTATCTATTTTTCTAATAATTCCCGGCTCTAATTTAGGTGTAATTCCGCTTATCCTTTCAATGTTTTCCATAATTGGTCCAAACATATCAAAAGAAACGATAGATTGCTTTTTAGATTCCTCTTTTAGAAGTAATCTTAATTCTGGTTTTACAATAGTATAGACTATAAAACCTTTTTCTTCATTAATTTGACTTATTATCCCGGTAACATCTTTTTTAGATTCAATATGGGCAAACAATTTCAATTTAATATCATCAGAGTCAAACTGACTAAGCGCAGCATGTACTACATTTTGAGCAGTTTCACCGGTAGAATCAGAAATTATATAGACAGTAGGTTTTAATTTAACACTATCCATAATTACTTCCTCCCCTCTTTTATTGAAACGATTTTGGATAAATCAGCTACTTGATTAAATAATATTCCTATTTTCTTGATAAGTGCGATCCTATTCTTTCTTATGTCTTTATCTTTGTCCATTACCAATACTTGGTCAAAAAACTTATCAACCGGTTCGCATAAATCTCCTAATAACTTAAATACTTTTTTGTACTCTTTTTTAAAAATAAATTCCCTTGTTCGCGGATAAATATTCTCATAATTATGACATAAATTTAACTCTGCTTTTTCCTTTAATAGTGACCGGTCAATCTCGGTTTCTTCATTATTTTTTGATAAATTTAATACCCTGTTTGATGATTTGAGTATTTTTCTAAAAATTGGTTGATCATATAATTCCTCTATAGTTTTTATTCTATTTTTAATATCAACTGTATCTCCATCGATATCGACGGCTAAAACTGCATCAATTACATCATAGCGAATTCCATCTTCTAAAAAGATATTTTTTAATCTTTGTTTGAGAAAACCTAATATCTGTGATACAATCTTATTTACATCAATTTTTAATTCCACCGAAACACTTTTTTTATATAAGAATAAAGATTTCTTAATAATGTCTTTTAAGGAAATTTCCAGATTATTTTTCAAAATTATGGCAATTTTCCCGCGTGATTGTCTTCTCAATCCGTAAGGGTCCTGTGATCCTGTTGGAGTTAAGCCCATCACAAAACAGCCAATAATAGCATCTACTTTGTCAGCAATTCCTAAAATCATGCCACCTTTGGTTAAGGGTAAACTATCCCCTGAAAAACGGGGGAGATAATGTTCAAAGATAGCTTCCGCAACCTCTTTCCTTTCACCAGATAGAACCGCATATTCTTTCCCCATTATTCCCTGTAATTCCGGAAATTCTTTTACCGTTTCAGTAATCAGATCTGCTTTACACAAATGAGCAGATCTTAAAAGATCTTTTTTCACTTTCTGCTCAACCTGTAGACCATCTGAAATGTAATTACACAATAACTCTAATCTCTTTGTTTTATCAAAAAGACTTCCCAGATTTTCCTGGAAAATAACATTTTTTAATTTATCTACCCTTTTCTCTAAGGGGATTTTCTGGTCTTCCTGATAGAAAAATTTTGCGTCTTCCAACCTGGCCCTGAGAACATTTTCGTTACCCTCTCTAATTTTAGAGGCATACTTCTTGGAGTTATTGATAATTACAATAAATAGAGGAAGCAATTCATCTTTGTTTTTAAAAATAGGAAAATATTTTTGATGTTTTTCCATAACTACGGTTAAGACATCTTTGGGTAATTCTAAATATTTTTTATCATATTTTCCTAAAATTGCATTAGGATATTCAACTAAATACACTATTTCTTTTAACTGTTTTTCATTTATTATTTTCTTTCCATTAATTTCCTTGATTATCTGTTTTATATCTGTTTTAACAATATTTTCTCTAATTTGCGGATCAACTATTACATAACTTTTTTCTAGCTTCTTGAAATATTCTCGGGTAGAAGATATTTTGATTTTTTGAGGCGCCAAAAGTCTATGACCATAAGTAATATTTTCAGAATCTAAACTATTTAGATTGAACTTGATTATTTCTTTTCCGTAGAGGGCAAGTATCCATCTTATAGGACGGATGAACCGTAGTGATCTTTCTCCCCAGCGCATCGATTTCGGAAACTGCATGCCTTTTATTATTTTAGGAAATAGCTGGGACAATATATCAATAGTTGGCTGGCCTATTATAGATTTGTAGGCAAAAATATATTTCCCTTTTTCGGTATCTTCTACAATTAAATCCTCAATATTTACCCCCTGGCTTTGGGAAAACTTTAGGGCAGGTTTTTGTGGTTGCGAATCTTTGTTGTAAGCAATTAAATAGGCAGGTCCTTTAATCTTTTGAAATACGTCTTCCTGTTTTTCCTTAATGTGGAAAATGAATAATATTAATCTTCGGGGAGTGCCATAAACCTTTATTTCTTTATAATTTATTCTGGCTTCTTCTAAATGTTTTTTTGCTAACCGATTTAAATCTTTTAGGGCATTCTCCATATACTGCGCCGGTATTTCTTCGGTTCCAATTTCTAATATTACATTCTCCATCAAATTTTATCCTCTGCCTGGTCTTTTATTACTTAATTAAAGGAAAACCCAATTTTTCTCTCTGCTTTACGTATTCTTCTGCACATAATCGGGCAATATTTCTTACCCGGGAAATATATCCTGTCCTTTCTGAAACACTAATTGCTCCCCGGGCATCTAATAAATTAAAAGTATGGGAGCATTTTAATATATAGTCATATGCCGGTAAAGGCAGTTCTACTTCTATCAATCTTCTGGCTTCCTTTTCATATATGTTAAAGAGGTTAAATAACATTGGTATGTCTGCTTCTTCAAAGTTATACCTGGATTGTTCAACTTCTGCTTGATGACGTATGTCTCTATAACTAATACTTTTACCCCATTTTAAATCAAAAACATTATCCACATCCTGAATAACCATACCTAACCTCTCTAATCCATAGGTTATTTCAACCGGAATAATATCTAAATCAAGTCCGCCAGCTTGCTGAAAATAAGTAAATTGAGTTATCTCTAACCCATCCGACCAAACTTCCCAGCCTAATCCCCAGGCACCCAGGGTAGGGGCTTCCCAATCACCTTCAATAAATCTTATATCATGCTCTTTTCTTGATATCCCCAAACTTTCTAAACTTTCAAAATAAATTTCCTGCACATTTTCAGGAGAAGGTTTTAGTACAACCTGGAGTTGATAATGCTGCTGTACTCTATTGGGGTTTTCTCCATAGCGACCATCGGCAGGCCTGCGAGATGGTTCAACATAAGCTACTTTCCATGGTTCGGGGCCTAATACCCTTAAAAAAGTAGTTGGGTTCATTGTTCCTGCCCCTTTTTCCGTATCATAAGGCTGCTGAATGATACAACCCTGTTCCCCCCAAAATTTCTGTAAATTAAATATCATCTCTTGAAAATCCATATTAGCATCTCTTTCCCTTAATTATAAATAAAATTCCCTCTCACGTATGGTTTTTTTAAAACCTATTACCTGTTGGAGAGAGGGACTGCATTTTCCTTGTTAATATATCAAAATCGGCCTTAATTGTCAACGACTTAAAAAGAAAGTATCGAGTATTGAGTATCGCGTATCGAGTAAAAACAAAGAAAAGTATCATAGAAAAAATAAGATAGAAAAACAAAAACAATAAATATTCTTTTCTTTAACTAGCTATCCCGATAAAGTTACCACTAACTATCGTATTGCGTATTGCGTTAGGAAAACTAGCGTACAGCGTTTAGCGTATACATTTAGTTATATGGTTAGTTAGTTACCTGGTTAAGAAATTAAAAGAGAAAAAGAAGTAGGGGCGTATTGCATACGCCCTCAATAATCTCTATAAAACTGTAGGACGGGCGTCTTGCCTGTCTTTAAATTAAGGTAGGGGTTCGATTTATCGAACCCGTTCTTAAAATTAATAAAATAAAACGGGTCGGATAAATCCGACCCCTACATCAAAAATAATAATTAATTTTATTAGTAAAAGTTTTGAATTATGGTTTTCCGTTTTTCGCTTAAATTTTTAGTTAGGTTCTGAGAACTTATTACTATGAAGCAATTTTCTTTTATCCAAAAACTAATTAACCAGGTAACCAGCTAACTATATAACCAAATGTATACGCTCTACGCTAGTTTTGTGCACTAACGACTAATTTAACTGGTTAACTGGCAAACACGGGGTAACTGGATAACTATATAACTACAGATTTTTCAAAAATCTATCCGTTTTAAAGCTTTTTTCCGAATGGTAGGCAATGTATAAATCAGTTATTTTCTCTAACTCTTTCATTCTTCCATCAGGAATGGTAGCGCCGGATATGGTAGATAAAAGTGTAATTAGTATTTTCCTTACTAATTTATTAAAATAAATAGAAACTTTAACACACCCTTCTCTATCTTTAACCAGGCAATTATTGCATACCAGCCCGCCTTCTTTTATATTAAAATGCATATCTTTTTGGTCTTCTACTCTTTTATTACATCTACAACAATGATCAAGAGAGGGTCTATATCCTAAAATTGACATAGTTTGCCATTTAAAAGATAAAGCCAGCAATTTCGGATCATTAGATATCCTCAAATAATGTAAAACTTCTTTTAGTAAATTAAACAGACCAATATTTATTTCCCGCTCTTCGGTTAATTTGTTAACTACCTCTACGCAATTGGCAGCAAAAGCAAATTTAAAAACTTCTTTGCTCGTTGAGAAAAATGATTCTAATATTTCGGTCTGACTGACAATATCAATATTTCTGCCTTTATAAAACAAAAAGACAGAGTGAGTTAATATTTCCAAACTGCTTCCGAATTTACTTTTTGTCTTTCGGACTCCTTTAGCAATGGCGGTAATCTTGCCGTAATTTTTGGTAAATATAGTAACGATCTTATCAGCTTCTTCATATTCCATACTTTTTAAGACTATACCTTCTGTTTTATACAACATACTATAAAATAATCTCCGCTATAAAAGATCGTTTTTACCAAATGCTTCAGGGAGCAATTCTTTTATTTTTTTAATCTTAATATCTCCCTTTAAATTCGCCATAATCAAAGGGATGTCTTCACCAAATTCTGATATCACCTGTCGACAGGCGCCACAGGGGGAACAGGGTTTATCTGTATCACCAACAACAGCGATAGCTTCAAATTTAGTTGAGCCCTCTGAAATAGCTTTAAAAATAGCAACTCTTTCTGCGCATAGAGTCAACCCAAAAGACGCATTCTCAATATTGCAGCCGGTAAATATTTTACCATCAACGCTGAGAACAGCAGCTCCCACTTTAAATTTAGAATAGGGAGTATAGGCCCTTTTTCTGGCTTTTTCTGCTTCATTAATTAATTTTTTATATTCTTTTTTCACAGTATTTTCACCTTCCTTTTTATCTGACAAAGGACAGTACTCTGGTTTTTTTCTGGTGTTTTTTTATTTAAACCACACCTTTGTTTCCTCCGGTACTAAATGAATCCATATATTCCCCTGATTCAAATTTAAAACCTTTCCCTGACGGTCATAATATACGGTTGGCTGGTCTTTAGATTTTTTAACCCATTTGGATAAAAAATAATTCCCTCCGTAAAATATCTTGGCTATACCTTCTCCGATCACCTCTACTTCCAGTCTTCCATCTTTATCGCCGATAATCTTTTCAACCGGAACATACTGGATTATGATATTGGAAGCAGTTATAGATTCAAGAGTTTTACTATCCTGGTGGGGCTTAGAATTAATATACCTAAAATATGTATTACTATCTTCTATATACTCGTAAGATATATTATATTTTTGGTTATATTTAATGGATATTTTGGTGATATCCCCTCCAGATAAATATAGTGTTCTTAAACTGAGCAAATGGTTATCTAAATTTACCTTTTCCTGAAAACCCATTTTCCTGCTCTTCTCTCTTATATTTTGGGTTTTAGCAAAAAGATTTATCCATCCACCGATATTTTTATCCCGCCAATAAGGGGAAGGATAAAGCATCTGGTCTAAATTAACTATCCTTTCGTTCTTTAAGCTTTGCCCTCCACAGTGAGCAAAGATAGCAGACCACTCTACAGCCAATCTGGAAAAATAATACCGGCTGCTTCTGACCGGCCCTACTATGGCCTCATCACTATTATTAAATATAGCCATCAATCTGGTAAAAGGGTACTCTACATTCGCTTCATAGATTATGTCTGCCTTATTTAAGCCCGTTTGGTGGATTACTTCTTCAGGTGAATTACCTATCATTATGGCTATGGGTCTTATAGTACTGGCGTAAATATTATTATTTATATTAAGACACGCAAATAAAACAAAA
>Ga0255378_1012_pt2 | contig 16545 bp, 13 predicted proteins | sample ANMaggSSYBR01E11_FD_182109 | JGI IMG/M metagenome (GOLD analysis project Ga0255378, IMG submission 182109) | Sediment cell enrichment communities from methane seep in Santa Monica Basin, California, United Staets - ANME aggregate JGI... | ecosystem: Environmental > Aquatic > Marine > Cold seeps >...
GAATTTTTATTCAAAAACACACCTCCCTTTTTTTTAGTATCTCGTATATCGTATATCGCAAAAAAGATAGGAGTTAGAATATAAAATAGCGTATAGGGTGTATAATTAGTTTGCTGGTTTCTATTTTCTTTACGAGATACGATATACGATATACTAACAAAAAGGGAGGTGTGTTTTTGAATAAAAATTCATTAGCTATTGCAAAAATGGCTGCAGCTGTTGCCGAAGACAAAAAAGCAAAAGATACAGTAATATTAAAACTAAATAAATTAACTCTAATTGCGGATTATTTTGTAATCACCAGTGGTGATTCAGAACCTCAATTAAAGGCAATAAGTAATTTTATTATGAGGAAATTAAAAGAAGATAAAATTAGATTATTGCATTATGAAGGCAAACCTGAAACAGGATGGATATTATTGGATTACGGTGATGTGATAATTCATATATTTTCTAAAGAGAAAAGGGATTTTTATGACCTGGAATATATTTGGCAGGAGGCAAAGAAAGTTCGCTTATTAAAAAGAAAGAAAATATTAAAGGAGGAAAAATAATGAGTGCGAGTGAAGAAGGTAAGGGGAATTGGGTTTTCGGATTAATAATATTAGCTATTGGGATTATATTTATAGTTGAAAATTTCACTGATTTAGAAATATGGGGAAGAGTATGGAATCTATGGCCAGTAATTTTACTTATTTGGGGAATTAAAGAAATTTGGCAAAATAAATCTATTTTTTTTGGAGTAATATTAATAGCAATAGGAACCATTTTTTTAGCTAAATATTTTTTCGATTTTGAGGTATCAGAAAATATCTGGAAATTTTGGCCAATATTAATAATTGCCCTGGGAATCGATCAAATTTTTAAATCTTTTGGAGGAGTTAGAGCCAAAGTTAAGAGGAAAATGAAAGAAGAAGAAATATAATTACTTTATGTCTACTTCTTATCGTCATCGTTTCTTCTTTTTTAACCTTTTAATTTCTATCAAAAGGACTATTGCCCCGATACACAAATTAAAATAAAAGACTATAAATCTCCAGGCTCCTACAAAGAGACCTAAAAGGTGAAGAGGGACAAAGAAAGAAAATAATGAGGCAAAACCCATTTCTGCTGTCCCGCTGCCACCCGGAGTAGGCATAAAAGGTAAAATAAAATAGAATATAACTTGCAGTACCAATACATGGGAAAGGTTAAAATTTAGATTAAATCCCCTAAGAAGAAGGGGGGCTGTTATGAAAAAAATACCCCAAAATATAATTGTATAGAGTGTAGATAATAGCAGTTTAATCCAATTTTCTTTTAATAGAAAAAAACTCTTATGAAATTCTTTGATTTCTAGGATTACCCTATCAAAGAAGTGTGATATTGTTTCTTTTTTAGAAAATTTTTAAGATACAGGGCAAATTTTGAATCTTAAAAATTATTCCTATCATTTTTTCTGGATATCTTGCCGTCAGAATAAACAAAAAAAGTAAAAATAAAGAGATTAAGATAGCTCCGTTGATAAGGATTGCAGAAAGAATGGTGTAATTAGTAATTGTTCTTTTAAAGGTAAAAAAGATGATAGGGGTAAAAATAGTAAAAACTAAGGTCTTAATCAGAGGCATAATAGTGGCAACCATAGTGGCCTTACCTAAAGTCATCTTATTTCTTATATCCTTGTTAAATAGAAATATTTGAGTAGGTAAGGTGCCGGAAAAAAAAGGGGTTATGCCACCAGCAAAGTTACTAATATAGTAAACTTTTAGGGCTTCGATAAAAGTAATTTTTTCATTAATTACTTCTACAGTCATTTTTATTCTGAGAGCATCTATCACTGCAGCAAATACCATTAGAACAAAAGCCAAGAAGAGGTATTTTTTGTTAACATAGGATAAACTTATCCAGGTATCCTGGTTAATAGTAACAAAAGTAAAAGTTAAAATAACTATAATTCCTATAACTAAGGAGATTACTAATCCCTTAAGAAATCTTTTTTTATCTAAAATTAACTCGTTCAAATAATCATTCGCTCCTTGATTTGTAATTAACCAATTCACCTATTCACCAATTGGCCAATTAAAGATATGAGTTGCAAGTGAGAATTAGTTGATACAGCTAACCAACCTGATTTTTACTCTTCAACCGGCTAACCATCTTCACGAGATACGAGACACTAGATACTTGATACGAATTTAGCAACACATCCATACTTTTTCAAACTTGCAACTCGTAACCTGAAACCATAAACCTACAAATTAAAGTATAGCATGTTTCTATTTATATTTAAAACCATACTAATAAGAAAGTATTGAGTATATAGTATCGAGTTAAGAAAGAGAAAAAAATACAAAAAAGTAGTATTCTTCTTTTTATCTAACTACCCCACTAAAGTTTACATTAGCTAAAAGATGTATTTTTTAAAAAATACTGACGGTTACTAAATTTCGGGGTATAATAAACAAAGTATCAATTAGAATATTGAATTCTTCAAAAGGATAATTCATTAATGAGAGGAACTATAGTAAATGTAATTGCCATTTTTTTAGGGTGTTCAGTGGGATTTATTTTGAAGAGTAAGTTTCCTGAAAAAATTGGAAAGATTGTTATGCAAGCCCTGGGGTTAGCTTCCTTATTAATCGGTATGCAGATGGCCCTTAAAACTAATAATATATTATTGGTGATATTCTCTCTGGTAATTGGTGGAGTGATTGGGGAGATAATGGGTATTGAAGAAAGCTTGGAAAGATTTGGGGAAAGAGTTAAGCTAAAATTTAAAAGTAATAATACCTCAGAAAGATTTGTAGAAGGATTTGTAACTGCCAGTTTGTTATATTGTGTGGGGTCCATGGCTATAATGGGTGCCCTAAAAGAGGGTTTAAGCGGTAATCCGGATATACTTTATACTAAATCATTATTAGATGGACTTACTTCCATCGCTTTTACTGCGGCCATGGGAATCGGAGTGTTATTTTCTGCGATTCCGGTTTTTTTATATCAGGGAGGAATTACTCTGCTGTCCCGATTGATTAAAGACTTTCTTTCACCTGAAATAATTAACGAGATGACTGCAGTGGGAGGAATTTTAATATTAGGGATAGGCTTTGGATTATTGGAGATAAAGAAGATTAAAATAGGGAATCTACTACCTGCTATCCTGGTCGCCGCTCTTTTAGCAGGAATTTTTAAATAAAAAGATCTGCCAGGGGACGGTCCTTTGGTAGGTTTTACGAAGTTAAATACTGTAATTCATTGATTAATAAATAGCTTAATTGTATAATTGACTTAATTCGTTAAAATCAATAGAATTAAACTTAAGCATTATACATTAATAATTTAATTGTATAGAAATTTCTTTTTTTCGTAATCCCTGTTTTAGTAGATACTCGCTTAACAAGGCAAGCAAAGGCAGTAAAACAAGGAGGGCACAATTCATTGTGCCCCTACAAAAGAAAAATAGAGGCACGGTGTGCCGTGCCTTCTCATACTAACGACTATTCACTATTCACTAACGACTAATTTAAAATATTGGAGGTTGTATAGGATGCAAAAAAGGACTATCGAAGATTTAAAGGACAATCAATTAGAAGGTCAAAAAGTTTTGGTAAGAGTTGATTTTAATGTCCCCTTAAACGAAGAATTAGAGATTACTGATAATACGAGAATAAAAGCCGCTCTTCCCACTATAAAATATTTAATTTCTCATCAAGCTAAAGTAATTTTGATGAGTCATTTAGGTCGCCCTAAAGGTAAAGTGATAGAAAAATTAAGATTAGATCCGGTGGCCAAGAGAGTGAGTGAATTATTAAAACAAGATGTAAAGAAAACTAATGACTGTATCGGAGAAGAAGTAGAAAAAGTCGTCTCAAATATGCAAAAGGGTGAAGTTGTCTTATTAGAAAATTTAAGATTTCATCCTGAGGAAGAAAAAAATAATCCGGAATTTTCCAAAGCATTGGCTAATTTAGCTGATATTTTTATAAATGATGCCTTTGGTACTGCCCATCGAGCCCATGCTTCTACAGTAGGAGTGGCAGAGTTATTACCTTCTTATGCCGGATTTTTAATGGCCAAGGAGATAGAGGTGTTGAGTAATTTGATGGAAAATCCCGAAAGGCCTTTTGTGGTAGTATTGGGAGGAGCAAAGATATCCGGAAAAATTGAAATTGTTCAGAATTTATTATCTATCGCGGATAGAATATTGATTGCCGGAGGGATGAGTTATACCTGTTTGGCTGCCTTAGGTTATGAGGTAGGTAATTCACTTTTAGAAGAATATGACTTGGAAATAGTTAAAAAGATGTTAAAAAAGGCAGAAGAAAAGGACGACAAGATACTTTTGCCGGTTGATTTAATAATAACTAAAGAGATATCAGAAAAGGCTGGGAGTAAAATGTTTGAAGTAGATAATATCCCCAAAGATGGTATCGGGGTGGATTTAGGTAAAAGGTCTTTAGTTAAATTTGAGAAGGAAATTAAGAAGGCAAAAACTGTATTTTGGAATGGCCCAGTGGGAGTATTTGAAATAGAAAAATATGCCAAGGGAACAAATAGAATAGCAAAAATATTGGCAGATATGCAGGGGGAGGCTGTAACTATAATCGGCGGTGGAGATTCTATTGCCGCAATCGATAAGGCGGGATTAACAGAGAAGATGACTCATATCTCTACCGGTGGCGGAGCTTCTTTAGAATTTTTAGGCGGGAAAAAACTCCCCGGTATAGAGGTTTTACCGGAAAAATAAAAATTTATTTTAATCAAAATCAGGGAGCGGTTTTTAATTTACTCTTTAAGAATCGTTCTCTGATTCATTAAGGGACAGTTTTTGAATTTTTTGAGTCATTCTTTTCCAGTGAGTCCCTCTCCAATAGTATTTCTTACAAGAAGGGCAATAGACAAATCTGTTTTGAGTTGAAAATACGTAAGAAGGGACAAAATTTTTAACTTCTTTTTTGTCGACATCTTTAGTGAGGGTGTTGCACAGAGAACAACGAGAAAATATTTTTGAATTGAGATCAATTCTTAATTTTAATCCCTTTATTATCCCTGCCATCTGTTCTTCCCAGTGGTCACCCTTTACGAACAAGAAATCACAGATATTTCGTCTTTTAATTAGATTAGCGTCTCTGGTGAGCAGTATTCTGCCTTCCTGCCGAGCAGTTAAAATGAGAGATAAACCATTATCGAAGGAAGGATAAGAGGTATCGTAGCCTAAAATGCGCAACCATTTAACTAATTTACCCAACATTCTGTCAGCTAAAAATTTTATTTCTTCAATATTATTATTTTCTATCATTTTTCTATATCAAACTCATTTTTAAAATATTTTAAGTATTTCTTAATTAGATTTGTTTGCTGTATAAACATTAATTAACTAAAAAATATTTCTAAATTATTATATCACGCTATTATTTGGTTAGCCAGTCAAGACAGTATTTGGTATTTAGTATTTAGTATATAGTAAAGAAGGAAGAAAACAGAAGACAGAATAAGATAGTATCGCGTGAAGAAAACTAGGATTCAGGAATCAGAAGATAAGATAGTATCGAGTATCGAGTATATAGTATATAGTGAAGAAAAGGAAGACAGAACAGGAATTACAATTTAGAAGAAAGGGCGTATTACCATACGCCCCTAATAATCTATATAAAACCGTAGAACAGGCGTCTCGCCTATCAATTTATTAAATAGTTTTTAGATAAAGGAGGACTGGTTTGCAGTTATCAGTTTTTGGTTTTCAGTAAAGATAAGTCCCATCAATTGCCTTTCTGTTTCCTATCTTCAAACTTGTAATTTTTAACTCGAAACTTGCAATTTTCTATACTCTATCTAATTTTCTGGTTTATAATTTCTATCTTCTTATATCTTAACTATATACTAAATACTAAATACTATATACTAATTTGGCTTGACAATTCGGATATTTGGTTATATTATTTACATACCCCCATAGGGTATAAAATGGATAATAGATATAGGATAAATTATCACCATTATGAATAATTCATACTTTAGTCAATTGGAAAAAATAAAAATATTAAGTCGATTAAAAAGGGTAGAAGGTCAAATCAGGGGTATCCAGGGGATGATTATTGAAGAAAGACCCTGTTCAGATATTATGGTTCAAATGTCAGCTGCCAAATCAGCCCTTAATCAAGTAAGTAAATTAATTTTGGAGAATCATGTTAATTCCCGGTTTAATTCATCTACCTCTTCCGATGATATTTCTCAAGTCATGATTACTGAAGTAATGGAATTGATATTGAAGTTTATAAGATAAGAAATAAGTACCAAAGTGCTTAAATATAATTCCGAAACCAGCAATCAAGAGCTGGTATAAAATGAAGATGATTCAAAGAACAATTCTCCCTGGATCTGTAAGCTGCGAATTAATTGACAATTATTTATATTATAAATTATAATTTAAACGGAATTTAAGTAAGTGGGAAACAGTAAGAAATATTGGAGGAAAATTAGATACAATGTTATGCCAAATATGCAAGAAAAAAGAAGCTACCATAACTTTTACTAAAATCGTTGGAGGACAAAAAACAGAAATTCATCTATGCAAAGATTGCGCTTCCACCTTTAGTGATAAATTTTCCATACTTCCTCTTCCCCAGTTTGACATTAATGATCTATTGGCAGATCTGTTAAATGCTATAGACCTTTACCATAAAGAGGAAGGGGTTATTCCGAGTAAAAAAATAGAGTGCAGTAATTGCCATTTAACCTATAATGAGTTTAAACAATCTGGAAAATTAGGCTGTAGCGTGTGTTATCACGATTTCAGAGGACAATTAACCCCTCTTTTAAGAAGATTGCATGGAAATAGTGAACATGTGGGGAAAATTCCACTGCAATCTAAAGGTAAATTAAATAAAATTAATAAAATCAAACAACTCAGGAAGGAATTACAAGAACTGGTATCAAAGGAAGAGTACGAGAAAGCAGCAAAGAAAAGAGATGAAATATTGAAACTTGAAGGAGTATTAAAGAAAAAAAATGCAAAATAAAGATAAAAGTATAATATTAAATAATTTGAAAGAATCTTCAGCTAAGTGGGTTAACGGGCAAGGCCCTTTATCGGATATAGTAATAAGTTCGAGAATCAGATTAGCACGAAATATAGAAGGTATTCCTTTTTCCCCACGAGCCGAGCAAGCGGAATTAAAAAATATATTTGAGCTTAGCCAGCAGGTTATTGAAGAGGATTCCCTTTTTCAAGACTCTAATTTACTTTTATTGGATGAGTTGACTCCTCTGGAGAGTCAATTTTTAGTGGAAAAACATCTAGTTAGCATTTACCATGCCCGAGAGAAACGCCCTTACCGGGGGTGTATTTTTAATCAAAAAGAGACATTAAGTATAATGGTTAACGAAGAAGACCATTTTCGAATTCAATGTTTACTTTCAGGGTTGCAACTAAATAATATTTGGAAATTTATTAATAAAATTGACGATGAAATTGAAAAAAAGGTAACTTATGCCTTTAGTGAAAAAGAAGGATATCTAACTTCCTGCCCTACTAATGTAGGAACCGGGATGAGGGCTTCAATAATGTTACACCTACCGGCCCTAGTAATGGTAAATGGTATAAATGATATATTAAAAGCCATATCTAAAATAGGTTATGTAGTGAGAGGATTTTATGGAGAGGGGACCGAAGTAATGGGAAATTTATTTCAGGTTTCTAATCAAATTACTTTAGGTCTTTCCGAAGAAGAAATTATTGACAATTTGGAAAAGGTTAATCAACAGATAATAAACAAGGAACAGAAAGTAAGAAAAGATCTATTATCCAATTCTAAAAGTCAGCTGGAAGATCAAGCCTGGAGAGCTTACGGTATCTTGAGTAGTGCCCGTATCATATCTTCAGTGGAAGCAATGGAACTTTTATCTAAATTAAGGTTTGGAGTAGGGTTAGGGATAATTCCCCATCTTAATTTAGGGATTATAAATAAATTAATGTTACTAATACAACCCGCCTATTTGCAGATGTTGGCAGGCAAAGATTTAGATCCTTTTAATCGAGATATACAAAGAGCGGTATTGATTAGAAATGAGATTCGTCATTAGTGAATAGTCGTTACTCGTTAGTATATAGTATATAGTAAAGAGGAAGATAATAGAGTGGGTAATTATAGCGAAGAACGAAAAACGCAAAACGAAATTCGTATCTCGTATCTCGTGAATCGTATCTCGTTAAGAAAAAAGAAGTCAGGAGACAGAAGCTAAATTTCTATCTCGTATTCTAGTATATAGTGTTTAGCGTGGAGCGTATAGAAATACAGTAATAAGCGATGAGTAATTAGTGACAAGTTACAAGTTTGAAAAAAAGTAGAAGTGTATTGCGTGATATATTGACCGGATGACTGGTAGACCGAGGGACCGGAAGACTAAATTAATCGGTCAATCGGTCAATTATTATCTAACTAAACGAGTAGTTTGAAAAATTTTAAAGGAAACATGAACAGTAAAATTATTCAATCGAGAGAAAGGATGTGCATAAAGAATGTTTAAAAGATATACCGAAAAAGCAAAAAAGGCTATAATGATAGCTCAAGAAGAAGCAGTAAATCTAAATCATGATTATATAGGAACTGAACATATTCTTATTGGTTTATTAAAAGAAGAAGAAGGAGTTGCCTCTCAGGTTCTAAAACAATTAGGAGTGCATGTAGATAAAGTAGTAGAAGAGGTAGAGCGATTGGTAGGGAAGGGCGAGTATCAACAAGTAGGTGAGATAACTTTTACTCCTCGAGCTAAAAAAGTTTTGGAATTAGCCTCTCAAGAGGCAAGTCAATTAAAAAATAATTATATTGGCACTGAACATATATTACTAGGATTAGTAAAAGAAGGAAGTGGAGTAGCGGTTAGAATTTTAACTGATTTAGGTATTAGTTTGGATAATGTTTATTCTGAGATTATGAAAGTTCTAATGGATAGCGGAGCACAAGATTTTCCCTCTGCCCCAGGAAAAAGAATAACGAAGACCCCTGCTTTAGATGAATTTGGAAGAGATCTAATTAAATTAGCCCAAGAAGATAAATTAGACCCGGTTATTGGCAGGAGCATGGAAATTCAAAGAGTGATACAAATTTTAAGTAGAAGAAAGAAAAATAATCCCTGTATAATAGGAGAGGCCGGGGTGGGAAAGACAGCTATTGTAGAGGGTTTGGCTCAAAAAATAACCAATAATGATGTTCCGGAGATATTAAAAGAAAAAAGAATTATCTGCCTTGATTTGGCTTTAATAGTTGCTGGCACTAAATACCGGGGAGAATTTGAAAAGAGATTAAAGAAAATTGTTAAAGAGGTCCAGGAATCAAATGATGTCATATTATTTATTGATGAAATTCATACTCTGGTAGGTGCCGGAGCGGCTGAGGGGGCAATAGACGCTTCTAATATATTAAAACCAGCCTTAGCAAGAGGAGAGCTTCAAGTTATCGGGGCAACTACTGCCGATGAATATCGCAAGTATATTGAAAAAGATGCTGCTTTAGAGCGAAGATTTCAACCTATTTATATATCCGAACCTTCAATAGAAGAGACTGTTAAGATATTGCAAGGACTTAAAGATAAATATGAAGCTCATCATAAAATAAAAATTACCGATCAAGCATTAGAAGCCGCAGCACATTTGTCAGCTCGTTACGTTTCGGGCAGATTTTTGCCGGACAAAGCTATCGATCTGGTAGACGAAGCGGCTTCCAAGATTAAATTACAAAACACTATTTCCCCACCCGATATGAAGGAAGTGGAAATTGGATTAAACAAAATAAGAAAGGAAAAGGAATCAGCGGTAAAATTGCAAGAATTTGAAAAGGCAGCTAAATTAAGGAATAAAGAAAAAAATTTAGAAACTGAACTCCAAAAGATGAAAGAAAAATGGGAGACCGGAAGAAGGGTTAATAAAGTAGGAGTTACCGGCGAAAATATTGCAGAAATTGTTTCCAGCTGGACCGGAATTCCAATTTTTTCCCTTAAAGAGGAAGAGGCACAAAAATTACTTAGAATGGAGGAAGAATTACACAAAAGGATAATTGGGCAGGATGAAGCTATAGTATCTATTTCTAAAGCCATAAGAAGAGCCCGAGCTGGGATGAAAAGTCCTAAACGTCCCATCGGTTCTTTTATATTTTTAGGACCTACCGGAGTAGGTAAAACAGAATTAGCCCGTACTTTAGCAGAATTTCTTTTTGGTGATGAGAATGCATTGATTAGTTTAGATATGTCAGAATATATGGAAAAATTTGCTGTTTCCCGATTGGTTGGTGCTCCCCCTGGTTATGTAGGGTATGAGGAGGGAGGTCAATTAACTGAAAAAGTTAGAAGAAAGCCTTATTCGGTAATCCTGTTAGACGAGATAGAAAAAGCACACCCTGATGTCTTTAATATTTTACTGCAGATCTTTGAAGATGGTAGATTGACTGATTCCCAGGGGAGAGTAGTGGATTTTAAAAATACAGTTATTATTATGACTTCCAATGTTGGGGCTACCTTGATTAAAAAAGGAGCCACTTTAGGGTTTCGGGGGACTAATGAAACTGAAGAGATTTCCTATAAAGATATAAAAAATAGAGTAATGGGAGAATTGAATAAAACCTTCCGACCGGAATTTTTAAATCGAATTGATGAGGTAATAGTTTTTAAATCTCTCACTAAGGAGGAAATTAAAAAAATAGCCAGTCTAATAATAAACAATGAAGTAAAAAAATTATTAGAAGAGCAAAAGATTGACCTGAGAACCACAGAGGAAGTTAAAGAATTATTGGCTAAGGAGGGTTATGATTCTAATTTTGGAGCTCGTCCCTTAAGGCGGACCATTGAAAGATTGATAGAAAATCCTATTTCTGAAAAGTTATTGGCTGGTGAGTTTAAAGAAGGGGATTGTATATTAATTAAGATAAAAGGTGGAAAAATAATATTTTCTAAAAAGAAAAAATAATCAGATTAAATTAGTCGTTAGTGAATAGTGAATAGTATTTAGTACTAAAGCGAAAAATGAAAAGCGCAAAACTTAAAGCCATAGCTCAAAATTTAAAATTTAAATATATTGTTTTATCTATTGATTTTCATCTTTCATATCTCGTATGCTATATAGTAAAAATAAAAAGATAAAGAAGCAAAAACTAAAACTTAAAATTTAGTACTGAGAAAAAATGTTTTGAATTTTGAATTATGGTTTTTCGCTTTTCGCTTTTAGTTTTTAGCTGTATAATGATAACTAAAAATTAATTAGGGCTTACTGAAAAAGGAAATTCCTATACAATCAAGATAGTTAAGGAGTTAAAATGGGTAAAGAAGAAAAATCTGTTTTTCGGTGCCAGCAATGTGGCTATGAATCTTCCCGATGGTTAGGGCGTTGTCCCGATTGTGGAGGATGGAATACTTTAATTGAAGAAGTGTTTAAAGAAGAGAAAAAATATTCTCTTCACCCTGAAGGACATTCCATGCCTTTGCCCATTAGCAAAATAGAGATAGAGGAAAGTAAATCGAGATACAAAACAGAAATTTCGGAGTTTGATAGAGTATTGGGTGGAGGAATTGTCCCCGGCTCCCTAATTTTAGTTGGAGGAGAACCGGGTATTGGAAAATCTACTCTTCTTTTACAAATAGCCAATTCCTTAAGCAGCAACTGTGGGGTAATATTATATATTTCTGCAGAAGAATCACTTTATCAGATTAAATTAAGAGCCACCCGATTAGGTGCTCTTGCGGAAAAGCTTTTTTTAGTTTCTGAAACTGATATAGAAGTTATAAAAAAACATATCAGTGAAATTAACCCAAAAGTGGTTATTGTAGACTCCGTTCAAACTATTAATGATTACGAGATTGGTTCCTCACCGGGAAGCATCAGTCAGGTAAGAGAATGTACTGCCCAATTGATGCGTTTAGCCAAGAGCAAAGAAATCTCTATTTTTATTATCGGACATGTAACTAAAGGGGGGATACTGGCAGGGCCTAAGGTTCTTGAACATATTGTAGATACTGTTCTCTATCTGGAGGGTGAACAATACAATATTTACAGGATACTTCGTTCTACAAAAAATAGATTTGGTTCTACCAATGAATTGGGGATATTTAAAATGGAAGAAAAGGGTTTGATGGAGGTATTAAATCCTTCTGAATTGCTTCTTTCAGAAAAACCTTCTCATGTTTCTGGTTCAGTGGTGGCAGCTACCTTTGAAGGCAGTAGGCCATTATTGGTGGAGATGCAAGCCCTGGTGAGTTATAGCAACCTGGGTATACCTCGAAGAATGACTACCGGTGTAGACTATAATCGGGTTTTACTTATCCTGGCGGTTCTCGAAAAAAGAGTGGGGTATTCCTTACATTCTCAAGATGTTCATGTAAATATTGCCGGTGGAATAAAGGTATTAGAACCTGCCTTAGATTTGGCTATTATTATGGCTATAGCTTCAAGCTTTAAGGATGTGCCGATTGATCCTGCTACAGTTATATTTGGAGAAGTGGGGTTGGCAGGAGAAGTCAGGATGGTGAATCAGGTAGAAAAACGGATACAGGAAGTATTTAAATTGGGCTTTAAAAGATGTATTATTCCAAAAAGTAATTTAAAGAGTTTAAATAATTTCTCATCCAAAAAAGGTTTAGAGATTATAGGAGTAAAGACTGTTCAGGAAGCTATAAATATTGCCCTTAATTAAAATCGTATATCGTATATCGTATATCGCATATCGGAAATAGCGTGGAGCGTATAGCGTATAGTTAGGAAAAAACAAGAAACCAGAAGTCAGGACAAATTAGTATTTAGTATATAGTAAAGAGATAATAAGATAGGAATCAGGAATCAGGAAATTGAATAAGTAGGTAGCGTGAAAAAGAGAAAAGAACAGATCAAATATTAACGGCTAAGTTGACCGGAAGACCAAGCTAATCAGTCAATTAATTAATTGGTGAATCAGCAAATTGATCAATCGGATAATAACATAATTAGTTAACTAATTATGTTAAATTATAAATACCTAAAGTTGATATTCTTTCTTCTTCCTTTTTAATTATTTCATCAAAATCTAAATTTAATATGTTACATATTGAAGTAGCATAAAAAAGACTTGAACCTAATTCTGTTTCGATAATTTCTTTACAACTATCACATAATGAGCCTTCTATATGGGCATCCATAAATTTATAGATTTCAGTTAATTTTGTATTGGAAGGAATGGTTTGTTTCTTTGCTTTAATTTTTATACAACCGCACTGGGTAACTGCTTTAGCAATTGCTCGGTTTACTCGGGCATTAGATTCTTGGTATTTAGTCATAAGGTCAAGGATACTCCGATGCTGGATTAAAAATTGGTCGACACTTTTTTGAAAAGTAACATTTCCATTTTCTTTATTCATAATTAGTACCCCCGTGAAAACATTTTACCATTTAGAAAAATATTGAGATAGTTTTAATGAAATTACTAAAATTCTCAATTTTAACTTTATTTAATTATACTTACAGGTTAATCTCTTTGTCAAGAAATATTTATTTAGTCGATAGTGAATAAACCTAGCGTGGAGCGTACAGCGTTTAGCGTATAGGTGCGAGTAATAAGTATAAGAAAAATAAAAATAAAAGACATATTAGTCGTTAATTTCAAATAGAATTTACAGTTTTCGTTATACAATACACTAAAAACTTAAAGTGAAAAACGAAAAACTTATAATCATTATTTAAGAATTCAGTAGTCAGAAGTCAGAAGAATATAAAATAACTTGAAAAATAACATAACTTTGTAATCTAAAATGATTCTGAATCTTGGATTTTGGCTTCTGTTTTCTTCTTTCTTTACTATACGCTAAACGCTGTACGCTGATGTACGCGATACTCGATACTGATGTTAGTGTAAACTTTAATGGAGTAGTTAGAAGAAAAAATTCTTATTTTGACAGAAATAAAGGAGCATGCTATAATTTATTTGATTTTCAGAGAATCCATAGGGATAATTTGAAAATTTGAAGATTTAGTATTTAGGTAAATAATTTTGTTGGAGCTATAAGTATTAAATTATAAATTTAAGATATTATTTATAAAATAAAATTTGTGAAATGTAAAAAGGGGAGGTGATAGTTCTATACTTTCTTATTAATAAAATAGCGCATAGAAGGAGGAAATAACTATGCCAGCAAAAAGGATTTTAAAAACAATATTTATTATTGTTGGCGCAGTGATAGGCTATTGGGTATACAATAAATTCTATTTTATTCCTGACTTATATATTTATTATGATATTTTATTCAAGATCTTAGCAATAGCTGGAGGAGGAACAGTTGGTTTTTTGTTCTCCCTTTCGTTTAATACCAAAATCCAATGTTTATTTTCAGAAATTATTTGCTATTTACAAAAAATACCCACTCAAAACTTTGCTGCTGCTACAATTGGGTTAATTATTGCTCTTATTATTGCAAATTTGTTAGCCTATTCACTCTCATTTATTCCCGTAATTGGTTCCTATCTTCCTATTATTTTAAGTGTAATAATGGGAGCTTTAGGAATAAATATTGGAATTAATAAAAAAGATGAAATATTCAATTTTTTTGGATATTTTAGAAATATTAATAAAGTAAGAAGAAAAGAAAATAGTAAGCATTTTGTCCATCCTAAGATCTTAGATACGAGTGTAATTATTGATGGACGCATTTTAGACATTTGTCAAACAGAATTTTTAGAGGGTGAACTTATAATCCCTCGTTTTGTTTTGTCTGAGCTCCAGCATATTGCTGACTCTTCAGATTCTTTAAAAAGGAACCGAGGGCGTCGAGGTTTAGACATACTTAATAAGATGACTAAAATCGAAAGGAATAAGGTAAAAATTGTTGGAAAAGATTACAATGAACCAAAGGAAGTTGACGCCAAGATAGTTAGACTTGCCAAAGATATTAAAGCCAAAGTAATAACCAACGATTACAATTTAAATAAAGTTGCCCAACTTGAGGGCATTTCCGTTTTAAATATCAATGATTTATCTAATGCTCTCAAAGCAGTTATTTTGCCTGGAGAGGAAATGAATACCCAAATAATAAAGGAGGGTAAAGAACCAGAGCAGGGAATTGCCTATCTTGATGATGGTACCATGATAGTAGTGGAAGATGGACACAAATATATTGGGAAAAAAGTGAATATTTTGGTTACCAGTATTTTGCAAACTCCTGCCGGTAGGATGATCTTTGGCAGAGTAAAAAGTGTAATGCATAAAAAATCTAATGAATTTAAAAATGTAGTTAGATTGTCTTCGAGAAAATGAAGAATAGCATATAGTGCTTAGCGTAGAGCGAGTAGCGTTTAGCGTATACTAAAAACAAAAAACTGTAAACTAATAACTTGTATTTATACTGACGACTAATTTGACCGGAAGACTGGATAACTAATAAATAAGGCGACAATTAACTAAAATAAATTAAGATTTGAAAAGGAATAGAAAATGGCGTTAAAAATATACAATACTTTGACCCGAAAAAAGGAAGAGTTTATCCCCTTAAAAAGCGGAGAGGTCGGCATGTATGTTTGTGGACCTACAGTTTATAATTACATTCATATAGGGAATGCCCGACCTTTTGTAATCTTTGAAGTAGTTAGAAGGTTTTTAAAATTTAAGGGTTATAAAGTAAAATACATAAAAAATTTAACTGATATAGATGATAAAATGATAAATAAAGCAAAGGAATTAAAGATTACAGTCTCGGAATTAGCGGAAAAATTTATTCAAGAGTATTTTATTGATGCTGATTCACTTAATATAGAAAGAGCTGATGTTCATCCTCGAGCAACTGAACATATCAGAGAGATAATAGATCTGGTAAAAGGATTGCTAGAAAAAGGATATGCTTACGAAATTGATGGTGATATATTTTTCGATGTATCTAGATTTAAAGATTATGGGAAACTTTCCGGTCAAAATATTGAAGAGGTAAAATCTGGTGCCCGAGTAGAAGTAAATGAAAGAAAGAAAAATGCCATCGATTTTGTCTTATGGAAAAGAGCCAAGGAAGGAGAACCCTCCTGGGAGAGCCCCTGGGGGAAGGGAAGGCCCGGTTGGCATATTGAATGTTCCGCTATGTCGATGAAATATTTGGGAAAAAGTTTTGATATACATACCGGGGGTTCAGATTTAATCTTTCCTCATCATGAAAATGAAATTGCCCAAAGCGAAGCTTACACCAATAAACAGTTTGTAAAATACTGGATGCATAATGGCTACCTTTGTTTAAATAATCAGAAAATGTCTAAATCTTTAGGAAATATAATGAAAGTAAGAGATATCAGCCAGAAATACAAAGGAGAAATAATTCGGTATTTCATCCTTTCGGCTCACTACAGGAGCCCCTTTAATTTTAGCGAAGAGCAGCTTCAACAAGCAGAGAGCAGTTTACAGAGATTAAATAATACAATTTATAATGTGAAACATTTATTAAAACAAGATAAATTTAGAAGATTAATAGATAAAGATGATGAATTTATTTTAGAAAAAAGAAGAGAGAATAAACAAAAATTTATAGAAGCCATGGATGATGATTTTAATACCCCTGTTGCCCTAAGCCGGTTATTTAGTT
>Ga0255378_1021_pt1 | contig 15266 bp, 18 predicted proteins | sample ANMaggSSYBR01E11_FD_182109 | JGI IMG/M metagenome (GOLD analysis project Ga0255378, IMG submission 182109) | Sediment cell enrichment communities from methane seep in Santa Monica Basin, California, United Staets - ANME aggregate JGI... | ecosystem: Environmental > Aquatic > Marine > Cold seeps >...
AAAGTCATTATAAGCAGATAAAAAAAGATTGAATTTTAATTTAATTTATAATAGAAGGTGGAAAAAATATGAATGTTCCTGAAATTACACTGGATAAGATAAAAGATGCTCGAGAAAGAATAAGAGATAAAGTGAATAAAACACCATGTATTTATTCATTAACACTGAGTAGAATTTTACAAAAAGAAGTTTTTCTTAAATTAGAAAATCTTCAACTCACCCAGGCTTTCAAGGCACGCGGTAATGCGAATAAAATGTCCCTATTAACAGAAGAAGAAAAAAATAGAGGGGTAATAACTGCTTCTTCCGGAAACCATGGCCAAGGACTTTCCTTGGCTGCTTTGCTGGCAGGAGTAAAGGCAACTATTGTTCTTCCTGAAGTAGCTCCCCAAAATAAAATTGATAAAATCAAAGAGAACAAAGCAGAAGTTATTATAAAAGGGAAAACCTATGATGATGCCAGCAATTATGCCCACAAGCTCGCGAAAGAAAAAAACTATGTTTACATTCCCAGTTTTGATGATTTAGATATTATTGCCGGTAATGGAAGTATAGGGTTGGAAATTTTAGAAGAGGTTCCGCAGGCACAAATGATTATTTGTCCCATTGGGGGAGGAGGCGGCATATCCGGAATTTCTTTAGCAGTAAAACAATTGAAAGCAGATATTAAAATTATAGGAGTGGAAGCAGAAAAAGCACCTTCCATGCTAAAATCAATAGAAGCAGATAAAATTATTGAATTAAACTCCGCAGCTACTTTTGCTGACGGTATAGCAGTAAGAAAACCCGGTGAAATTAACTTTAGGATTGTAAAAAAATATATCGATTCTATTGTAACTGTTTCAGAAGAAGAGATTAAATCTGCAATATTTACTTTAGCAAAAGAAGCCAAGATTATTGCAGAAGGAGCAGGAGCTGCATCAGTTGCTGCTTTGTTATCTGAAAAAATCGATACTAATAATATTTCCAGAATTGTTTGTATGATTAGCGGTGGAAATATTGATATGGATATGTTAAAAGACATATTAAATAATTTTAACGAATAGATTTTATTAAGTTATTAAGTTAAGGAACAGGGCATTACATAAGTGCATGCAGGTGGTGTCTGCATTGATGATTCCTACCGATGAAGCTATCTTGGAAATAATGAGAGAAAAGTAGAACATATCCTAATGAAAATAGGAACATAGGAGCAGATGTATTATAATAAATATCTGAAGTAGAGATAAACAGAAGATAGAATAATTGATATTAGCATTATCGGAAGGCCTATTCTAAAAAAATCTTTGAAGGTTATTATTCTGCCCTGTCTTTTTAATATATTTACTCCTACTAAATTAGCGGCTGCCGCTATAAAAGTTCCATTCCCTCCCAGACAGGCACCCAAAGATAAAGCCCACCAAACCGGGTTGAGGTTAAAGGCAGTTGCTGCCCCGATATTATGAATTACCGGGACCATAGAGATAGTATAGGAAATATTATTAATAAACGAACAGGAGATTCCCGAAACCCACAAAACCGCCAGAGTGGTAAAGGTAAAATTTCCTTTGGTTAGAGTAATGATTTTGTCGCTCAACCATTGAATGATTCCCACTTTTTCTACTCCTGCTATTACTACGAAGAGTCCGATAAAAAAGAAGAGAGTAGACCACTCTACTTCCAAGAAAGTTTCTGCCGGGTCTATATTACTGACTAGAAGTAAGAGAGTTGCTCCTGCTAAAGCCACTGTAGCCGCTTCTAAACCTAAATTATGATGGAAGATAAAGACAAATATAGTTAATAAAAAGACCATTAAAGATTTTTTTAATAATACGGGGTCTTCGATTGCTTTCTTTTCATCGAATTTTTCCACTCTCTCCCAGGCTTCCTTAATATTTTGAGCCATTTCCTTTTTATAAAATAGCCTGACAAAGAACGGCAAGAGAATTAATAGAATCAGGGCGAAGGGTGCGATATTTATAATAAAATCCATAAAAGACAGATGGGCTGCACTTCCGATTATTATGTTAGGAGGGTCACCGATAAGGGTTGCCGCTCCTCCTATGTTAGAAGCGAATATTTCAGATAGCACCAGAGGCACAGGAGATATTTCTAGGTTTTCACAGATAGCTAAAGTTATGGGGACAATTAGTATTATAGTGGTGACATTATCCAGAATGGAGGACAGGATACCGGTAATGATACTCAGAAAAAACAAGAGGTAAAAAATATTTCCATGAGCAAGCTTAGATATTTTAATCGCCAGATATTGGAATAAGCCGGTCCTTTTGATTATAGAGACCATAACCATCATTCCGGTTAATAGGCCGATAGTATTAAAATCTACGGCTAAAAAAGCCTCATGTTGATTCAATATTTTTAATAATATAAAAAGAAGGGCTCCGCATAAAGCAATCACCGTGCGGTTAATTTTTTCCAGGCTAACAAATACAAGAGTAGTTATAAATATTATTAAGGCTATAAGTATTTGATTCATTAATTATTCCTTACTCAACTTAATCTTCTTCCATTACATTTTTACACAAACATGAAGGGGTTAATATTCCTACTAATTTACCTGCTCTTACTACCGGGACTATCCTTAGATGTTTTCTGAATAATAAATTTGCTGCCTCGGTTCGGCTGGTATCCTCTTCTACCGAATAGACCGTAGTGGTCATAAAATCTCTTGCCGATAGATGGGCAATCTTTTTAGCTTGCTGGGAAAATTGGTCGAAATCAGGGATAAAAGATGGATTTTGTAATTCTTTATAATAGCCCGGTAAGCTAGCTTTGGTAATATCACTTTCCGTGATTATTCCAATGACATTTTGATCACTGTTTACTACCGGTAATCCCACCATTCGCTGTTGACTCATAATCTTAACCACTTCTTTTATTGGAGTATTGGCAGACACGGAAGTTAAGTCTGGGATCATAACTTCTTTTATTTTCAAGGTTATCCCCCCTTATCTGGTAATTTTTCTTAATTATATTCCTTTTTGTATTTTTAGCAAGCCCAAAAAGTCGTTAGTCGTTAGTCGTTAGTATTTAGTGAAGAAAATACAGAGAATAAATTCAAGGTACAAAACAAGATCGCTTTGGTCGTTTTGCCCACTCGCAATAACATTATAGATGGGATAGACTCCTGTCCAACGAAAGGGTAAATAGGAGAATTGGCGAATTGATCAATTAACTCGTATTTTGCTTCTTGCATTTGAAACTAATGATTAAAAACAAAGTGTTTTGATAAAAAACAAAAATTTTTATCTAATTTTAATAAAAAAAAGAGGGTTTTTAAAAAATTTGTAGAATTAATTATATATAAAGAAAATACATACTAAATTTAAACTTGAAGAAAGGAGGGGCAAAAAAGTGAAAGCTTTGTTGTTTGGCGAAATTCTCTGGGATATTATAGATAGCAAACCTTATATTGGCGGCGCCCCCTTTAATCTTGCTGCTCATCTGGCAAAAATGGGACTTAAATCAACACTTATTTCTTCTGTGGGCAAAGATGCTCTGGGCAGAGAAGCTCTAAAGGAAGTAGAAAAAAGGAGCATTGATTCTACTTTTATTCGGGTCCATCCCCATTTGCCTACCGGGATTGTGGAGGTAAGTCTGGATGAAAGAGGTCATCCTACTTATCTAATAAAAGAAAATGTTGCCTGGGATAATATTGCTTTAGATCAAGATTTAGCCGATAGTTCAGCCAAAAATAAATGGGAGGTATTTTGTTTTGGGACCCTCGCTCAACGGACCAAAGAAAACCGAGAGCTACTCAGTCAAATTATATCTTGGGTACACCCTCATCAAGTATTTTATGATTTAAATTTGAGACAAAATTACTACCAAAAGGAATGGATTGAAAAATCCTTATGCCAGAGCTCAATAGTAAAATTGAATGATAGAGAGGCTCTTATTATTTCTGAGCTTCTCTTCGGGCAAACATTAAAACAAGAAAAACTTGCTGAGCATATTTGCCGGGAATATGACCTTTCTATTGTCTGTATTACTCATGGAAAGAATGGCTCATCTGTTTATCGTAATGGCAAGTTGGAAAAAGTGCCAGGTATAAATGGACCGGTAGCTGATACCGTAGGAGGCGGAGACAGTTATAGTGCAGGTTTTCTATTTTCTTACTTATGCGGGACCAGTATATATGAGGCGGCGGAGCTTGGGGAAATAGTAGGTAATTTTGTAGTTTCCCAATCCGGTGCAGTACCCAAATATCCCAAATGGCTGGAAAAAGAAATAGAAAATTTAAAGTATAAGGTAAAAAAATAACAGGGGAGAGAACCTGACAGAAAACCGTCCCCTGTCATGAAAAAAAGGAGGATAAAGTTATGAAATTGGAAAGTCTTGAATTCGAAAATAATGGGTTTATTCCCCAAAAATTTACCTGTGAGGGTAAAGACATTAACCCCGGTCTGATTATTGAGGATATACCGGAAGAAACTAAAAGGTTAGCTCTGATCATGGATGATCCCGATGCACCGATGGGGACCTGGGTACATTGGGTGGTATTTAATATCCACGTTACCGATGTTATAGAGGAAAATACAGTTCCGGGCACTCAAGGGATTAATGATTTTAGAAAACTGGAATATGGAGGTCCATGTCCTCCCTCAGGTACTCACCGCTATTTCTTTAAATTATATGCCCTCGATGAAAAACTCCATATAGAGGAGAGTTGCAAGGAGAAGGAATTGGAAGAAGCCATGGAGGGGCATATTTTAGCTACAGCGGAGCTGGTTGGCCTATACGAGAGAGAGAAAAATAAAGAATAAAGGGAGTTGGATATGAATAAAATAATAAAAATTATTATATTTTTGGGGTTGATTTTGTTTGTTGGTGTTAATATTTATGCCACTGAAATTGAAGTGAAATCGGCGATTAGCGAGATTTGCGTCTATACTGATTCTGCTTTGATAAATAGGGTTACCCATCTTGAACTTAATAAGGGAACTTATACAGCAATTTTCTTAAATATCATTCCCGAAGTTGACGAGAATTCTTTAAGGGTTTCGGCAGAAGGAACAGCGATAATTAAACTTTTTGGAGCACAGGTTAAAAGAGAGTATTTAGAAGAAGTGCCTTCTGAAAAAATTAAGCAATTAAAAGAGGAAATTCAGAAATTAGAAGACGAGATAACCCGAATGCAAAATCTGAAAACCATACTTATAGAGAAGAAGAAATTTTTAAACTCAATAACCCTATTTTCCAATACACAAATTCCCCAGGATTTAATTACCAGTATGCCGCAAATAAGCGATTTAGAGAATATTCTTATTTTTTTAGATACAGAGTTAAAAGATATCTACGCTCAGGCTTTAGATTGTGAACTTGAGATCAGAGATTTGAAGAATAAGGTGGAAACTTTAAAAAGAGAATTGTCCCAGATATCCGGGGTGCAGAGGAAAATAAAAAGGTCAATTATGGTAGAGCTGGAAGTTTTAAAAGAGGGGACCACAGATTTAAAGGTTTCTTATCTGGTAAGAGGTGCTTCCTGGAATCCGATATATGATGCCCGGGCAAATTTTGAAAAATCCGAGGTTGAATTAGTCTCTTACGGAGTAATCAAACAGGTTACCGGTGAAGATTGGTTAGAGGTAGATTGCTCTTTATCAACAGCCAAGCCAAGAATCGGGGGAAGTATGCCCTATGTAGCTTCCTGGTTTTTAAGACCATATCAACGCGAAGTTTTATCGGATAAAGTATCAGCACCGTTAGCAGCTGCTTATCAAACCGAAGCATTTAAAAAAGAGGCGGGAGCGTTAGAAGAGCGAGCAGAATCAGAGATGATATATGCCACTGCCGAAGAAAAAGGTATCGCTATCATCTATAATCTCCCTTCCAAGGTAAGTGTAAAATCTGATAAATCGGAACATAAATTTCCCGTTTCTTCGCAAATTTTATCAGCCGAATTTGAGTATTCGAGCTACCCCCGGGTTAGTCCATTTGCTTATCTTGGTTCACGTGTTACCAACAGTAAAGGTCTTCAATTACTCGCTGGCCGGGTGAATATATTCCTGGAAGGAGATTTTGTGGGATTTTCCGGCATTGGTAATATTGCGCCCAGCGAGGAGTTTGATCTGTATTTAGGTATCGACGAGAATGTTAAGGTAAAAAGAGGACTTTTAGAAAAGAAAGTTGATGAAACTCTGATAGCCGGAATCCCTTCACGAACTAAGAAAACGACTTTTAAATATAAACTTACTGTAGAGAACTACAAGTCTAAAAAGATTAAGGTAAAACTATTTGAAGCTATACCTGTTTCCGAAGACGACCGCATTAAAATTAAGATAAATGAGATAAGTCTTGAGCCGGATAAAGAGGATTGGGAAGACCGGAAGGGAATTTGGTTATGGGAGTTGGAATTAGATACCCAGCAAAAGCAGGAAATATTTTATACCTTTACAGTTGAGCATCCACGGGATATGCTGGTAGAGGGATTGTAAAAAGATGATGTTAATGAGTTAGTTTTGAGCAGAACTTGTAATTTGATTAAAAATAATAAAAAGAGGAGACAAAATAATGAGAGTAAATAAAAAAATATTAATAGGGGTTATTATTGTAGGTTTAATATTATTCTTTAGTAATCCCTGTTTGGCCGGGATGACTGTACAGAAAGTGATTAGCAATATGCAAAAAGTTTATGAAAAACAGATGAAGGGAATTAATGATTATACTGTAATTCAAAAAAGTAGCGGTGGGATGGCTGAAATGGCCGGAGGGACTACCACTTATTATAAAAAAGCAAAGATTAATGGGAAAGTAATATACAAAACTCGTACTGAATCAGAAGTAATGGGCGAGAATATAGTTGCAATCTATGATGGAAATTATATTTGGTCAGAAAATCCGATGACCGGGGAGATAAATAAAAAAACATCTGAACATTACTCAGTACAAATGTGGAAAAACTTAGACCCTGCCAAGACTCATTATTTAGGAGAAGAGGAAATCGAGGGAGAAAAAACTCATGTCTTAAAAACTGATGATCCTTTTCAAATAATGGGAATGGGGCAAATGATGTCTCAACAGGGGGGAGGATCTGCTGGAGCATGGGGAAAGATATGGATTAGCAGCAAGACCTGGATGCCTGTTCGGATGCTTATAGTAATTAAAACAAAAGCGGAGGAAAGAACAGGAGGGATGGCTATGATTACGAAAATGACTATAGATATAAAAGACTATCGGCAAGTTAGCAGCATGCTTCATCCTTATCAGACGGTTATGAATATGGAAATGGAAATGGAAATGGATACTTCCGGTTTAAGCGAGGAGGAAAAAAAGGAAGAAGAAGAAAATATGAAAATGATGTCGGCAATGATGTCCGGAATGGGGGATATTAAGACAGAAACTGTTGATATAAAAGTCAATACCGGTCTTTCTGATGATCTTTTTGATGGAAACAAAATAGAATAAAATATAACAGGGTGTGACAGGGGACTCACACTTTTAAAATTATCAATTAAGTAATATATAGAAGAGTTATTAAGATTTTGTTTATATAAGATTGCAGAATAACCGGAAGAATAAGGAAAATAGATATAAATTTGAAAGGTATTTTATGGAGATTGATAAATTTTGGGAAGAGAAAGAAAAAGAGATTCAGGGGAAAATAATCCACAAATATTTAGCGCAATATCTGAACGGGTATAAAAATTTTTTCGGACCGTTGTTAGGTATATTCTTTTTCACTAAGCAGGCAATCTATTTTCAAACTTTCCCTAAGAAAAATTGGCTTTCATCTATTTGGCAGACAGAGACTAAAAATTTGGGGGAATCATCTCTTAATTTTTGTATTCCTTGGGATGAAATTATAAAAATAACTTTTCCTGAAGAGAAGTCAAAAATAAAAAAGTTCTTCTCTGGTCCAGGTAATCTGGTAACGTTGGATTATGTCAGTGAAAATGAAAGTTTCAGTCTAAAATTATTATTTAATGATGATATAGCTATATTGAAAGAAAGTTCCTCCTCTTTGCGTATAAATAAGTGAATGACAAAAAAATTGTCAACAAACAAAAATTTTAAGGAGGAACGAATAGAATGAAAAGTTCAAGAAATTTAAAAGTTGGAGTAACTCTGCTGGTCATAGCACTGGCAATAGGAGTTTTTACCCTCGTTGTTTGGGCAGATAGTAACGGAACGTATGGGATGGGAAGGGGGCAAAGTGTGAATAATGAAAGCCCCAGATATGGTATGTTAGATAAAGATAAAGAGTTTTCTAACCAGGCAGAAGGCATAGGAAATGAAATGAATCGCAAAGCAGCTGCACCTGATCAAGATGGTGATGGCATTCCTAACGGACAAGATGAGGACTATGTATCTGAGTGTGATGATGAATGTGATGGAACCTGTGACAGTGAAGCTCAAGGTACTGGTATGAGAAGAAATTCTTCTGATAATGCTTCCGGATTAACAGCCCATGTAAGCGGAATGGAAATGAAGACTATGACTATTGCAGATATTGCCGTTCTTTGGGGAGTAGATGCTGGCGAATTGTTAGAGGGAATTAAGAATGCATTTGGACTTACTCAAGGATATGATATTAGCAGCACCACTATAGATGATTTAAGGGGAGAATATAGATTTTCACCTCATCAGATAATGGAGATTGCAGAAAGAATTAAAACAGCATTAGTCGAATAAATTCTTAAACTATCAAATTAAAATAACTAACTTCAATTAACAGAAAATAACTCCCTTGCTGATAAGAGTGAGGGAGTTATTTTTTTGAGTGAAAAAATTTTTAAAAATAAAGTGTTAGTTACAAATCAAAAGTGCACTCTTGAAAGACTGAAAATTTACTATTTTTTATAATTTGACAAAATGATACAATTGTAGTATCATAATAAAAAATAAAGAATAAGTTTTCAAAACAGAGGAATTATTATCAAGATAAAAAGATTAAAGGAAAATTAATAAGTGAAATTAATTACCAGAAACACCGATTATGCGGTAAGGGCACTTTGCTGTATTGCCGAACAAAAACAAGAGGTAATCTCGGCAGATCGATTAGTCAAATCTCTAGATATGCCTCGCCCTTTTTTAAGAAAAATACTACAAACTTTAAATAAAGAAGGATTACTTAATTCATCTAAGGGTAAAGGTGGCGGTTTTGCTTTGGCCCTATCTCCGGGAAAAATTGCCCTAACTGATGTAATGAAAATATTTCAGGGACCGGTAAGATTAAACGAATGTAAATTTAAAAAAAACGATTGTCCTTATATAAACGATTGTCTTTTAAAGAAAAAGATAGATGAAATAGAAAAAGAGGTTATTGCAAAATTAAAAGCCATAACCATAGCGTCTATAATAAAAAAGGAGGTGAATGTAGATGACTAAGAAGTTAGAAGTTTATAAATGTGAGATTTGCGGAAATATTATTGAGGTATTACACCAAGGAAAGGGAGCCTTAGTCTGCTGTGGGCAGGAAATGAAACTAATGGAAGAACAGACTGCCGATCAGACTACCGAAAAACATGTACCGATGATGGAGAAAATTCCTTCCGGAATTAAGGCGGTAGTCGGTTCAACTCTGCATCCCATGGAAGAGAAACACTATATCGAGTGGATTGAAGTTGTTACCGAAAAAGGTGCTTCCCGAAAATTTTTAAATCCTGGTGATAAACCGGAATCTCTATTTAAAGATATAGAAGGATTGGAAAAGATTAGAGAATACTGTAGCGTTCATGGATTATGGGAACATAAAGAAGGTAAATAGTACAGTAATTGAAGTAATTGTAGGGGCGTATTGCTATACGCCCCTACTGCCAAACCTTTTTTCTCTTAAAATTTCAATGTTATAAAAGGGGATAAGCAAATGGATTTAAAAGCACTTTACAATATCAGTTACGGTATTTACGTAGTCAGCTCGAAAAAAGAAAACCGCATAAACGGACAGATTACCAATACAGTTTTTCAGACAACTTCCGAGCCGGCTACCATCGCGGTCTGTATTAATAAAGAAAATTTAACCCATGAGTTTATTACCGAAAGTAAAGTCTTTTCCGTTTCGGTTTTAGAACAGGAAACCGATATGAAATTTATCGGAAAATTTGGTTTTAAATCAGGAAGAGATGAAGACAAATTTAAGGGAGTAAATTATAAGATCGGGGTAACCGGTTCGCCCATAATTATGGAAAATACTTTAGCTTTTATGGAGGCCGAAGTGATTATGGAAATGGATGCGGGCACCCATACTCTATTTGTAGGGAAAGTTGTTGAGGCAGGGAATATTAAAAAAGCAAAACCGTTGACTTATGATTATTACCATCAGATTAAAAAAGGTGTTTCTCCCAAGACCGCGCCAACTTACATTCCGAAAGAGGAAAAATCGGAAAAAGAAATAAATAAAAAAAGAAAGGAGTTAGAAAAAATGGCTGAATTTAAATGTACAGTTTGTGGATACATCTATGAACCCAAGAAAGGCGATCCCGAATCAGGGGTAAATCCGGGAACTCCCTTTGAAGACCTGCCCGATGATTGGGAATGCCCGATATGTGGTGTAGGTAAAGATGATTTTGAAGAGGTGAGTTAGAGATGGCTGTAAAAAAAATAAAAAAAGATATTCATTGGGTAGGAGCGATTGACTGGGATAGAAGGCTATTTGATGAGCTTATCCCCCTCCCCGAGGGTACCAGCTATAATGCTTATCTGATAAAAGGTCAGAAGAAGACGGCTTTAATTGATACGGTTGACCCGACCAAAGAAGATGATTTATTAGATAATTTGGACGATTTAGAGATAGAACATCTGGATTATATAGTGGTAAATCATGCCGAACAGGACCATTCCGGGGCTATTCCTCTAATGTTAGAATTATATTCGGAAGCAAAAGTGATCACCAATGAGAAATGCAAGAAAATGCTGATGGAACATCTTCTTGTAGCGGAAGATAGGATTATAACCGTAAAGGATAATAGTACTCTCTCTTTAGGAGGAAAAACCCTAAGGTTTATATTCGCTCCCTGGGTGCACTGGCCGGAAACCATGTTAACTTATTTAGAAGAAGACAAGATTTTGTTCAGTTGCGATCTGTTCGGGGCACATCTTGCCGAGAGTAATTTATGGGTAGATGATGAGTCTAAAGTTTACTTTGCCGCCAAGCGTTATTATGCAGAGATTATGATGCCTTTCCGTAGTAATATTAAAAAATATTTGGAGAGATTGAAGGAATTGGAGATTAAAACTATTGCCCCCAGTCACGGTCAGATTTATTCTCATCCGGAATTTATTTTATCGGCTTATAGAGAATGGATTTCTGATGAAGTGGAGAATGTAGTAATCATTCCCTATGTTTCTATGCACGGCAGTGTCGAGGAGATGGTATATATCTTGGCTGAAGAATTAATGAGAAAGGGGATAACTGTAAAACCCTTTAATCTTTCTAGGACTGATATAGGTGCATTAGCTATAGCTTTAGTGGATGCTGCCACCATTGTAATTGCCTCACCTACGGTTTTGACCGGTGCACATCCCCAGGTAGTTTCAGCAGTTTATCTGGCTAATGCCTTAAGACCAAAGTTGAGATATGCCTCGGTTATCGGTTCTTATGGATGGGGAGGAAAGATGCTGGAAGATATTAGCGCGATGGTTGGCAATTTAAAAGTAGAGATTCTTTCTCCGGTAATAATAAAGGGCTACCCTAAAGAAAAAGATTACAATTCTTTAATAAAATTAGCCGGTGAAATAGCAGAAAAACATAAAAATTTATAAATATTAAGTGAGTAAATTTTAAATAAAATATTAAAGAATATTTAGGAGGATGAAAAATGAAAGATTTAAAAGGAACAAAAACTGAAAAAAATTTAATGGAGGCCTTTGCCGGGGAATCCCAGGCAAGAAACAAATATAGTTATTTTGCTTCCGTTGCCAAAAAAGAAGGGTATGAACAGATTGCTTCTATTTTTTTAGAAACAGCTGAAAACGAAAAGGAACATGCCAAGCTTTCTTTTAAAAAATTAGCAGGAATCGGAAGTACTATTGATAATTTAAAAGCAGCAGCAGCCGGTGAAAATTTCGAGTGGACAGAAATGTATCCTCGCATGGCCAAAGAAGCAAAAGAAGAAGGATTTGAAGAGATTGCCAAGATGTTTGAGGGGATTGGTGAAATTGAAAAAGGGCATGAAGCTCGTTATCAGAAACTTCTAAAAAATATAGAAAAAGATAATGTATTTAAAAAAGAAGGTAAAATATTCTGGAAATGCCGAAATTGCGGTAATATCTATAAAGGGGCTGAGGCGCCTGAAGTCTGCCCGGTATGTAAACACCCTCGAGCTTATTATGAAGTAAAAGTTGAAAATTATTAAACATATTTAAAGAATATTTATTAATTTTCTATAAAAGATATCAGGATATAAATATTTTAAAAATTAGGAGAGGATATATATGACCAAAGAGAAAGACACACTAAAAGAGAGAGTAGAAACCGCTTTAGAAAAGATAAGACCGGCACTTCAGGCAGACGGAGGAAATGTAGAGTTGGTAGAAGTTACTCCGGAGGGAATAGTAAAAGTAAAATTAACCGGTGCCTGCTATGGTTGCCCGATGAGTCAGATGACTTTAAAGATGGGTATAGGCAGGACTTTAAAAAGGGAAGTTCCTGAAGTGAAGGATGTTGTAGAAGTGTAGATATTCAGGAATTTTTGAATTTTAGAACATATGAAGAACGGTTAATTATGTTTTACATATGTAGAAGAAAAATATTTTAAAAAGAGAAAGACAAAAAATAGAAAGGAAACGTGTTTATGTTAAGTGAAAAAATGATTAAGAGTATAAACCACCAGATAAACAGGGAGCATTATTCTGCATATCTATATCTTTCCATGGCCTCTTATGCTGCCGCGGAAGGTTTAAGCGGATTTGCCAACTGGTTTACAATTCAAATGCAGGAAGAAATATTCCATGCCGAGAAGATGTATAATTATGTGAATCAACAAGGAGGTAGAGTATTACTGGAAGCTATCGAGCAGCCACCAGCAGATTTTTCTTCTATGCTTGACTTATTTGAAAAGACCTTGGAACATGAAAAAGGGGTAACTGCTATGATTAATAACTTGGTTAAACTGGCGCGGGAAGAGGATGATTATGCTACCGAATCTTTCTTGCAATGGTATGTGACTGAACAGGTTGAAGAAGAAGCAAACCCTACTGAGATTATTCAAAAGTTGAAATTTATCGGGAAAGACGGAAGAGGTCTTTTAATGATTGATAAAGATTTAGCTGCTCGAGTATTTACTGTTACTGCGGTAACAGAACTGTAGATGGTTATAATCGGTGGCTGTGCCACAAAAAATTGTGAAATAAAGAAAATTAAAAATATAATCTAAAATTATAGAAACATTATAAGAAAGTAGACAGGAGGTGATAAAATGTCCGAGGAAGTAAATGTAGGAGCTCAATTAGGAAAATTAGGGAAGGAAATGCCAGGAGTAATGGGTGGTTTTGGAAAATTTAATGCAGAAGTTTTAAAAGATGGTGCCCTCAGCACCAAGACCAAAGAGTTAATAGCAGTAGCTTTGGCAGTTGGTCTAACCTGTGAATACTGTATTCGTTTTCATGTACCAAAAGCAGTAGAAGCTGGAGCGAGCAGAGCAGAAATTTTAGAAGCCGCCGGTGTCTCTATGCTAATGGCTGGCGGACCTGCCGCAACTTATTCTGCCGTGGTTCTTCTTGAGATACTGAATGAATTAGGCATAAAATAAACTTAGTAATTTTGTAATAAATGCACCAGGGGACCGTCCTCTGGTGCATTTTCTTTTGGTAAATTTAAACAAAATTGCTAATTTAGATAAAAATAAAGCAGGATATTTATTAATTTTTTTGCTTTTTTACCAAAATGTATTATAATAACTAAAAATCGTTGATTGTTCCTGAAAAACAGAGAATCGTTTTCTGTTTTTTATTCTTTATATTATGTTTAGGAGGAGTTATTATGAAGAAAATTTTTTTGTATGTTCTTGTTTGTATGTTCTTGTTTTCTTTCCACTTTGTTTCAATGGCTGAGGATTCCCTTGTAGAAGGTGATACACTTTTTGAAAAAGGAGATATAGCCAGTATACTGGAATCAATACCTCTCTATATCGAGGCGGTGGAAGCCGATCCAGACAGTTATGAAGCCAACTGGAAATGTGCCCGTGCCCATCGAGAATATGCTGACCATGCTCTTGAAGGAGAGCATGAAGGATGGAAAGACATTTGTGCAGAGTATGGGAAAAAAGGGATGGAGTATGCAGAAAAAGCCAAGGAACTTGAACCTGAGAAAATTGAGGGACACTATTATTTTGGACTTAGTGCAGGAACTTACTCTGATGGAGTCAGTATACTCAAGGCCTTAAAAGAAGGATTAAAAGGGAGTACTCAAGATGCTTTTTATAAGGCTTACGATATAGACAAAATGTATGATATAGGAGGTCCGATGTTGGCTATAGGACGATTCTGGCATCAACTTCCTTTTCCCTTGAGAAATAAGAAAAGAGCAGAGAAATATTTTGAGGAACATCATAAATACTTTCCTGATGATTCTGAAGGTTTGGTTTATTATGCAGAATTGCTGATAGATAGAAGAAAAAAGGATGAAGCAAAACCTTTATTAGAGAAGGCAATCATGGGTGATGAACCCTTCTTTAGTAAATTAGCAAAAGAGATGTTAGAAGATTTGTAAAAGAATACAAAAAAAGGGGGGAAATTACTCCCCTCTTTTTTGTATCCCTATCCCTTCTTATCCCACCATCTTTTTTAATTGACAAGGACATTAGCCGAAGTATATTATAATAAAACCATGTTAATTAAATTAATTATTTCTTACTATAAAAAAGCCCCCCTTAAGATGCTTTTTGGATTTCTTATGCTGGTGGCAGTGGATATCGCCCAGCTTATTGCCCCACGTATTGTTCAACGAGCGATAGATTATATTATCACCATTTACTCCGCCTCCGGGAATAATTATTCTTATCTTACGAAACTTACTCTCTTAATCTTTGCCCTGGCGATAGCCATCGGAATTTTTAGGTTTTTTTGGCGAATGATCATTATCGGAATGTCCCATTTTATCGAAATGGATTTCAAGAACAGGCTGTTTAAACATCTGCTTTTGCTCTCCAATTTTTTTTTCACCAGAACAAAGATTGGAGATATTATGGCCCATATGACCAATGATATGACTGCAGTAAGAAGGGCCTGTGCCTTCGGAGTTATTGCCGGCTTTGACGCCATCTTTCTTTTTTCAGCCACTCACCTTTACCGCGCTTGCCAACTCTTTGTAAAGGAAATAATAATCT
>Ga0255378_1022_pt1 | contig 15236 bp, 11 predicted proteins | sample ANMaggSSYBR01E11_FD_182109 | JGI IMG/M metagenome (GOLD analysis project Ga0255378, IMG submission 182109) | Sediment cell enrichment communities from methane seep in Santa Monica Basin, California, United Staets - ANME aggregate JGI... | ecosystem: Environmental > Aquatic > Marine > Cold seeps >...
ACTCTGAATTCTAATTTTGCCTATAAATATCCTCTGCAACTTTCCGGGGGGGAAAGACAAAGGGTTGGTCTAGCCAGGTCTTTAGGTGCCGATCCGGAAGTTCTGCTAATGGACGAACCATTTGGAGCCATCGATCCAATAAATCGCTTGAAATTACAAGATTCATTTTTGGAAATTCAGGAAGAAATTAAAAAGACTATTGTTTTTGTAACTCATGATATCAATGAAGCTATTAAATTAGGAGATAAAATCGTTATTATGAAAGACGGTAGTTTAGTCCAATGTAACGATGCAGCCAACATATTGGCTAACCCCGCAAATAAATTTGTAGAAAATTTACTAGGGAAGGACCGAAGCATAAAAGCCCTTTCATTGAAAAAAACTAAAAATTTTATCGCTGCAGGCGATTTAGTTACTGTCTCCGAGGAAGAAACAAAAGAAAGAATTCTTAAAAAAATGCAGGAAAAGAAGGAAGAAATTGCTTTTGTTTTAGATAAATACAATAAGCTTATAGGCCGCTATTGGCTGGAAAAATCTAAAAATAATGAACAAGTAGAAATTAATTTTGATGGTGACCCAATTTTTACGGAAAGAAATAATTCTTTAAAGGAAACCCTTTCTATAATGTTAGAAAGCGGAGAAAAAATATTACCTGTAGTTAACCGAAGAAAAATATTAGCAGGGGTTGTTAAATTAAACGAGATCTTTGAAGAAGTTAGAAAATAAAAACATAACAACTTGGAGACAAATATGATATTCCTTAATTATTTTTTAGAAAATTATAATAAAATTCTTAGAGCATCATACCAACATTTCTGTCTTTTTATAATATCACTTATTATCGCAATAATTATAGGAGTAATACTAAGCATAATAGCTACAGAAGAAGGAAAAGAAAAGTTAGGAAAGGTAATTGTCTCTATTACCGGGGCAGCCCAGGCAGTCCCCTCTATTGCCGTTATTGCTTTAGTGTTTATTTATGTGGGTATCGGTGTTACCCCAGCGATTATTTCTCTAATTATATATAGTCTGGTACCTATTATTTTTAATGCTACTTCGGGGATTCTAAGTGTCCCCCAAAGCATTATAGAAGCTGGTAAAGGCATGGGGTTTACCCGTAATCAAATTTTATGGAAAATAAAAATCCCCATTGCTATACCAGTTATTATAGGAGGTATCCGCAGTGCAGCTACTATTATTATAGGAACGGCTGTTGTTGCCTCGGTCATAGGAGGAGGTGGGCTTGGAGACCTAATTTTTATCGGGTTAAGACTTAATAAACCCGAGGCTCTCTTTGCGGGTGCATTTTCTTCGGCTTTAATGGCTATTATTATAGATACAATTTTAGCCTGGGCCGAAAAAAGAATAACCCCAAAAGGGCTAAAAATAAAAAAATAAAAGGAGTATAAACATGAAGAAATTTTTAATTTTACTTGTCGTGACTTTTTTATTATTTGGAAGTTTTTCTACTTTCGTTCTGGCAGAGAAAAAGATTACAGTTGGTGCTAAAAATTTTACCGAACAGTATGTCTTGGGAAACATGATAGCTCTATTATTGGAAGCTAACGGTTTTACAGTTGAAGAAAAATTTGGAACCGGTAGTGCAATCACCCGAGAAGGATTAGTATCCGGACAGACAGACATATACCCAGAATATACTGGGACAGCATCCCTTGTTTATTTAAAACATGAAGAAGTTATTACTGATCCTGTTGTTTTATACGATAAAGTTAAGAAAGAAGACCTTGAAAACGGTATTGTCTGGCTGGATAGGTCAAATATCAATAATACCTATGCAATGGCTATTAAACAGGAGCAGATAGAAGAAGTTGGAACAACTTTATCGGATATGGCTGATTATGTAAATAATTATCCGGGAAACCTTATATTTGGTATTAACCATGAATTTAATGAAAGAGCAGACGGATTCTGGGCAATGGCTAAACATTACAATATGGACGCAAAAGAAGAAGATATAAAAATAATGGATACCGGACTAGCTTATGAAGCCCTAAGCAGAGATCAGATTGATATTACTATGGTCTTTGCAACTGACGGAAAAATTAAAAAATACGACCTTTACGTCTTCAAAGACGATAAACAATTCTTCCCCGTATACAATATTTGTGTCAATATAAGAAAAGCTACACTGGATAAATACCCGGAAATCAGAGAAATCTTAAAGCCTATTTCCGAATTGGATGATGTAACTATGCAGAAACTCAATTATCAAGTCGACGCCACAGGGTTGCCGGCAAGATTGGTAGCTAAGAATTTCTTAAGAGAAAAAGGATATATAGAGTAATCAGATTTCTGATTTTCTAAACTAAAATTTAAAGTTAAAACGCTTCCTGGATTTCCGGGAAGCGTTTTAACTAAAAATGATTTTTTAAACAAAAATAAATACTAAAAAAATTATGATATAAGCAATATGATATATTAAATAATCCCAAAGGGGTATAAGAAATGAAAATTGGGATAATTTCTGATACACATGATAATCTGCCTCAGATAAAAAAAGCAGTAGATATTTTTAATCGGGGAAAAGTGGAATTAATCTTACATGCGGGCGACTTTGTCTCTCCTTTTACTTTCTTGGAATTTAAAAATTTAAACTGCCCTCTAAAAGGGGTATTCGGGAACAATGATGGAGATAAACTTTACCTCCTGGAAAAATTTAAAGGAATTGGAGAGATTTTCCCTGAACCTTATCAGATGAATCTAAATAATAAAAATATAGTTATGCTGCATAAAGAGGGATTAATAGATGCACTGGCAGAAAGCCAGAAATATGATGTGATTATATATGGCCATACCCACCGAACTGATTTGCGTAAAATTGGAAAAACCCTCATTATAAATCCAGGGGAATGTGGAGGCTGGTTAACCGGGAAGAGTACCATCGCTCTGTTGGATCTGGAAACCTTAGAGGCAAAAATTGTAGAGCTAGCGGATAGCGTTTAGCGTACAGCATGTAGTAGGGGCGTATAGCGATACGCCCCTACTATCTCTTTATAACTTAATTATTCCCTCGCCAAAATAATACAGCTCTCCTCCTATTTTCTCCCATATACTGGCCCGAAGTTATTACAGGCTCTATAGTCTGCTCCTTCTAAATCAGAAGTACCGAAAGAAGCCCAGGCTTTAGGTCTGAATATCTTCTCATCAGGGACATTATGCATGGCTACCGGTATCCTGAGCATAGAAGATAGGGTGATGAGGTCTTTTCCGATATGTCCATAACTGATCGCTCCATGGTTAGCTCCCCAGTTGTTCATCACCGAATAGACATCCCTGAAGGTCCCCTTACCGGTAAGGCGGGGGGCAAACCAGGTGGTGGGCCAGGTGGGATCAGTGCGTTCATCCAAGATGCGATGGATTTGGGGAGGTAGATCTACGGTATAGCCTTCAGCAATTTGTAATACCGGTCCTAAGCCTTTTACCAGGTTTATCCTTACCATGGTAACCGGCATTATACCTTGAGTATAGAAGGTAGAGGAATACCCTCCTCCCCGGAAATATTCTAAATTGGCCGGAGACCATTTAGTATTTTCTAAGCATTTTTTTTCTTCTTCTTCAGTTATCTCCCAGAAGGGTTTCATGGTCGATTTTCCCTCTTCCTTCTGCTTCCCGGTAGCATCCAAGGTGGTAGCACCGGAATTGATTAAATGAAGGATTCCGTCTTTGGCCAATCCGGTCAGCTCTTTTCCGGTCACTCTTTTAACTGCTTCAGGACTCCAGTAAGTCCTGATATCGGAAAATATCTGGGCTCTATCGGTCAAGAGGTGATTAAATAGCATGGAGACCCCGTTTAGGCTATCATTCTCGGTAGCAAAGACAAAGGCTTCCCTAATTCCATTCCAATCAAAAGAGGTGTTTAAGATGGTCTCCATAAAGTCTCCGTTGGGGAGGTGATCAGTCCATTGTCTCTGGCCCTGAAAACCGGCGACAAGGGCGTTATGTCCTTCGGCCTCCTCGCTAAATCCCAGTTCAGCTAATCTTTTGTTGCCGACCATTAAATCACGGGCTATTAAGGTCATCTTGACTACCATCTCCCACTCGGCATCTTTTTGAGAGCGGGAGTGTTTTAGGTCTTCTCTATTACGGTCTTCTCCTTCTTTACAGTTCTCTTTAACCCAGGATAGGGCTTTTTGGTATTCTTCTTGATCATATATCTCTTCTTCTATCCTTCTTATTATCTCGGTCATATCTACATATTCTGTTCTCATCCCCAGATAATCGCAAAAGAAGGAAGGGGAAATCTGGGAACCGGCAATCCCCATAGAGACACTGCCGATAGAAAGATAGGATTTTCCTTTTATGGTAGCTGCGGCTAGTCCGGCTTTGGTAAATTGCAATAGTTTTTGTTCTACATCTTCAGGGATACTATTATCATCTTGGTCCTGGACATCTTTACCGTAGATACCAAAAGCCGGCAGTCCTGCCTGGTCATGACCGGCCAGGGCAGCGGATAAATATACCGCTCCCGGTCTTTCAGTTCCGTTAAATCCCCAGATAGCCTTGGGGATGAGAGGGTCCATATCTATGGTCTCTGTTCCATAACACCAGCAGGGAGTTACACTTATAGATACTCCTACCCCTTCTTGTACAAATTTATCGGCACATCTGGCAGCCTCTGCTACTCCTCCGATGGCAGTATCGGAGATTACACATTCTACCGATAGACCATTAGAGTGTCTTAGCTTTTTGGTAATCAGATCTGCGGTAGATTTAGCCATGCGTATAGTCTGTTCTTCAAGTGATTCTCTAATCCCTTTCCGGCGTCCATCGATGATGGGACGGATACCGACTTTGGGAAGTCTTCCGGGTAGTCTTCTTTGGATGTTTGGCATATTTCACCTCTTCAATAATTATTGTGAATGAATTTAATTTTTTAAAATAAATTAGAATTATCTCTGATTGGGTTTTAAAGATAATTTTTAATAATTTCTTTTACTTCGTCATTCAATCTATTTTTTTCAATCTGATCAAGACCTAATAAAGGTTTCCTGGTAAAAGATGGCTTAAAACCCCGATAAACAAGAGCTTGTTTAAAATAAGCTAAGTTTGTACCATACTTTAATACCCCGGCTATATTTCTGATGATAATCTGCTTTTGGTGAGCTTTGTCATAATTTTTCTCTTTTATAGCCTGGTAAAATTCTATGAATACTTCAGGAAAAACATTGGCGTTTCCCGAAACACTCCCTTTTGCTCCATACAATATAGCCGACATTAAGATATTGTCTGACCCGATAATTACCTCAAAATCATCCGGAGTTTCATCGATTAATCGGCTCAATCTCAACATATCTTCCATGCTATTTTTAATTCCTACTATATTTTTTACGCGGGCTAATTTAGACACGGTTTCCGGTAGTAAATCATTTCTGGAACAGCCAGGAAGATTGTAAAGATAAACCGGAAAATTATCACTAATGCTTTTCGCTATCTCCAGGTAATATCCTTCCATCTCTTGCTGGCTTACATTATAGTAAAAGGGAGTAATCGCCCCTATACCAATTGCCCCTATACCTTCAGCATGTCGGGCTAAATCACAGGCTTCCTTAGTAGATATAGAACCAACTTGAATAAAGATATTTCCCCGATCACCGACATATTTTACTATTAATTCCGCAACTATCTTTCTTTCTTCTATATCCATTAAAAATACTTCACCGGTAGTTCCTAAAATATAAAAATCCTTAACCCCGGCCTTAATTAAAAAGTCAAGATGTGCTTTGATACCTTCCTCATCAATTTCACCTTTTTCATTAAATGGGGTAATTGTAGGAACTATAAGATCTTTCATTCTTTTCATTGAATTACACCTTCTTTTTTACTATAGATTTATTCTCACAGAATAACACATTATACATCATATAAAACATTTAGCACTTGGATGTATTATTTATTATAATAAAAACTTCCAATTAAATATAAAAATTATTTTTTTATATTATATATCTTGCTTATTTTTAATTATTCTCCTGGCCTCTTCTAAATCTTCCTGAGTATCAATACTTAAGGCGTTATAATCATATTTAGTTTCAGCAACATATAACTTATACCCGTATTCTAAAACCTTTAGTTGTTCTAAAGATTCTATTATGGACAAGGGAGTATCGTCTAATTTTACAAATTCCTGCAAAAAAGATTTTCTATAACCGTAAATACCTATATGTTCATAAACTTTATAATTTTCCTCTTTTCTGGGAAATGGTATCAGGGAGCGGCTAAAATATAAGGCATTTCTATGAATATCGCAAACTACTTTAACTACATTCTCATCTTTAAATTTATTTTTATCATGGAGTTCGTAGCAGAGAGTTGCCATCAGAATATTATCATCTTTAATTAGTATTTCAGTAAGTTCGTCTATCATTTCAAAACGTATAAACGGTTCATCACCCTGGATATTAATTACTAAATCAAAATCCAAGCCTTTTGTCGCCTCAGTAATTCGAGAAGTTCCATTGGGATGATCAATTGAAGTCATCACTGCTTTCCCTTTAAATCTCTTCACTTCTTCTGCAATTCTCTTATCGTCAGTCGCCACAATGACTTCATCTAATAGCTTAGATTGTTTAGCTCTCTCATATACCCGTTGAACCATTGATTTACCGCAAATGTCTTTCAAGGGTTTACCGGGTAATCTGCTCGAACTATATCGAGATGGGATAATCCCCACAACTTTCATCTTTAATAATTTTTCCTCTCTTTTTAAAAAGCTTTTATAATTTATATTGCTGAGCCCTTTTTAACATCTTTTCTCTATCTATCGCTTTAATATTTTCTACTATCCATTTTCTCATCCTCTTCCCCTCTTCCGACTCCTGAGGATAGCTTAGAAAGTCTAAAGAAATTCCTAACTCATCAGCAACTTTGTGAGCGATAATAGGCCATATCTCTCCAATATCTCCGACTATCGGGATGCTATTCTCGTGACGTGCAAAGGCAGACATTTCCATTCGGAAGGGAATCCCGGTAATTTTAGTCTTGGGCAATCCTTTATCAATAGCTTCCTGTATCTTTTTATTCTCGTGTTGCATTAATTTAGCCTGCATTAATTGTTTATCCAAATCAATTCTAATTATAGTCTTTTCTTTAAGACTATAAGTTTTAAATCCAATCCAATAAGACCAGAGTCCATGCCCGGTATAACATTCAAAAGGACCGTCATGTATTTCTTGAGTTAAAGCTACCGCTGATTCAATAATGATATCTGATTCTTCCAACATCCTGGCAATGCGCATAGATCTTTCCGAAATTGAGATACTATCACCAACAGAAAGCCCTACTGCTCCACCTCCCACAAGTTGGGGAACACTAACTATTACAGGAAATCCTTTCTCTACTCCTTTTCCGATCATTGTTCCTTTGTCTGCTCCCCAGCCTGCCACCTCTTCAAAGGGAAGACTATAGGTCTGAGCAATATTAAGAATTTCTCGAGAAAGTATTTCTGTTCTTAAACCCATAGGATATGCCATATTCCCGGCAGCTTTTATAATAACATCACCATCTGTACTTTTTGATTTTCTCAGTAGCTCTTCATCTAAAACCAATTCTTTTTTAAAATTTTCTAAATCGTTTTCTTCCATCTCTGTAAATTCAAAAATATCTCCCCGAGGGAGAAAATTACTGCCTGGCTTAAATCCTAATTTATCCGCTTTTATCCTCTTTACCTTATCTAAACTTCCGGCCATTTCATGGGCAATTACCGCTGAACTCGTGCTAATACTATTTATAATATCTTTATCCATCAATTCAGAGATTAAGACCGTAACTCCCTCATGTATATTTGGCCCGCTTCCGGTAACTACCATTATTTTGCCATTTCTCTTCTTTACTTCTATTATCTTATCTATTGCTTTATCTAAATTACCTCGACTGGCCTGCTCTAATTCTCGATAGTACTTATTTAGTAAATCAAGATTATATTTCATTTCACACGCTCCTTCCCCTTATTTTTGATAAATATATAGATAAAAAAAGAAAATAATTCCCTCTAGCTAAAACTGAATCCGAATGCTTCTTTTAAGGAACATACCCTGCTAATTTAGGTAACCACAAAACGATCCCCGGAATATAAGTACAAACCAGTAATACGCCTATTAAAACAGCAAGAAAAGGCCACATTTCCCTGATTATTCCTCCCAGAGGAACCCCGGATATAGCGCTAACAATAAATAAATTTTCTCCATAAGGCGGGGTAGAAAGACCGATCATCGCATTTAAAACCGAGATAACCCCAAGATGAATTAAGTCAATTTCGAAAAAGATGGCTATTGGTATTAATATAGGCATCACGATCAGTGCTCCTACAATGGGATCCATAATACAACCTAATAATAATAAAAATATATTTACAAATAGTAAGTACATATATTTATTGGTAATAATTCCCGAATTCATAACCCAATCAGTTAAAGCAACGGGTAATTGTTCCCGAGAAACAATATAGCTAAAAATAAGTGCAGCGGCAACCATAGCCGATACATAACCAGTGCTTAAAGCAGATTCTTTAAAAATAGTTATTAATTTTTTAAACCCTAAAATACGATAACCGACTACCGATAAAATTAAAGCATAAAAAACTGTAGCAGCAGCAGCCTCTGTGGGGGTAAAAACCCCGCCATAGATGCCCCATAATAAAATTACCGGAGTTAAAAGCGGAAAAAAACCTTTAAAAAAGGCTTTAATTAAATTTTTTAAGTTAAAGGCTTCGCCGGTAGGGTAATTCCGTTTGCGGGAAATGTAGGCAATATAGGCCATCATGGCAACTCCTAAAAAAAGACCGGGTATAATTCCACTGATAAATAGATGACCTAAAGAAGCTCCCGAAATCATCGAATAGATCACCATGGGAATACTGGGAGGAATAATAGGACCAATAGTTGCACTTGCTGAAGTTACTGCACAGCTAAACTCGGGGTCAAATCCGGCATCATTCATAGACTTTATTTCTATTAATCCCAGACCAGAAGCATCGGCAATTGCTGAACCGGTCATCCCCGAAAAAATAACCGAAGCCAATACATTGACGTGTCCTAACCCACCTTTAAGCGAACCTACCAACTTATTAGCAAAATTAAAAAGGCGCTCGGTAATCATGCCTTCGTTCATTATTCTGGCAGCTAAAATAAATAATGGTACAGCAAGCAAAACAAATTTCTTTTCAAAACCTATAACCATACTATCTACAATTACTGCAGGGCTTATATCAGCCAAAATAACATAAATCATTGAAGGTACAGAAATCGAAAAGATAATAGGATACCCGAAAATAAACATAATTGCAAATAAAATTACCCAGATAGTTATAAGCATTTTACTTTATCTCCTGTTCTGTTTGTATCTTTATTAGTAGATAAAAATTTAATATCACAAATTATATGCTCAATATTATGAATTATAGTAAGGACTAAAAATATGGAAAATACCATAAAAACATAAGTCCAGGGGATTTTAAGGGCAACCGTCTTTATCCTATAATTAAACAAAAGATATTCCCAAACAGGTTTAAAAATAATGATAAAAACAGCAGTAGTAATGGTATTAAAGATTATATTAACCATCTTTTGAACTTTTATAGGTAATTTATCATATAAAATATTAAATTTTACATGACGCCCCTTTCTTACACCCCAAGCAGCACCCAGATACAAGGTCCAGATATAAGCATAAATAGATAATTCGAAGGGCCACTCTAAAGAAATATTAAGAAAATATCGATAAAAAACTTGAATAACGATTGCTGAGGCACAAGTTATTAAGGCTACTGTGGAAAGAATTTCTTCAAAAAAAACAATTATAAAGTGATAAATTTTTTTTAATAATTCCATTAAATCAACCACACTTTCGGTTTTAAAATAATTAATCTTTTAATAATTTAGTAAGGGACAAGAGATCTGGCCTCTTGTCCCTTACTAAACATATGGAATATCTTTGGTTAGCTAAAAATTATTCTGCTTCGTATACCTCTGCACTTACATTTTGTATCTTTTCGTATACCCCTTTACCCCAAATTTCATCATTTTTAACATACATTTTCTTGGTGTTTTCCATAAAGGCAGCTTTATCCGGAATGATTATTTCCATACCAAATTCGTTTTGGAATTGAGCTTGCAAACTTGCTTCCTGCTCTAAAACCAATTGGTTACAGCAATTTCTTCCGATTAATAATGCTTTTTTCATATATACTTTATAATCTTCCGGCATACTCTCCCATACTTCTTCATTAATTGTGGGGTTAATAATAGTCATCTGATGATCAGTTAAAACTATATAGTGAGTGACTTCATAAAATTTACTAGAAAAATCGGTGGGTAAGGGGTTATCCTGTCCGTCTATGGTTCCTGTCTTTAAAGCCATATAGACTTCATTGAATCCCAAAGGAGTAGGTTGGGCACCTAATCCACGACCGACATCCATCCAGGCTTCTGAACCGGGCATTCTTAATTTAACTCCTTTAAGATCCTCAGGAGTCCTAACTACTCCAGCCTTTTCGGTTAAATTTAACTGCCTAGTCCCCAAGAACCAGGTGTCTAAAACTACTAGGCCAGATTTCTTTCTCAATTCATCCCAATAGGCTTTCCCAATAGGACCATTTACCACATAATAAAGATGGTCTAAGCTTTTAAATACATAGGCAGCTTCTAATACTCCGATTTCCGGATAGGGGACTAAATCAGCATACCAAGAAGGCGAACCATCACACATATCGATATCCCCGCGCATAGTCCCCAGGACTTGAGTTTTTTGATCTGCTAATTGCCCGGAATGATATATAGTCACTTTAATGTTTCCACCGGTTAATTCTTCTACCATTTCAGCAAATTTCATAAAACCTTGAGTTTGTGGTTCTAGAGGGGTGGCAGCGGTAGAAAATTTCAAATTATACTTTGGTTGTTCAGCGAGAACCACCATAGAAGTCAAAAGTACAAGTAAGCAAACTGTCAAAGCAATTTTTAAAAATTTATCTTTCTTCACGACAAAATCCTCCTTTTATTTTTAAATACTAAACTCTCGATACAATATTTCCTTTTTTCTATCACCTCCTCTTATTCTTCAAAATACTTCTTACTGGACATGGTTTTAAAGTTTGTATCTTTAAAAATTATTTTTATCCGGACTTTCAAAATTAGATTAGTTCCATAAAATATTCGCCAGCAAAAAGCGTAGTGGTTAATTATAGATTTATTTACGATGAATATTTAATTTTTTGGTGGAATTTCTAATTATTAACTCTGTGTTTAGAGTTACTACAGTCGGTTTATGCTCTAAGTTTTTTTCTTCATCTTCTATCTCTTTTATTAATAGTTCGGCTGCTGTGGAACCAAGTTGATATACCGGTTGTCTTATTACGGTTATGGAGGGTTCTAATATCAAGGCCCAATCCGAATCATCAAAACAAACAATACCTATATCATCGGGTATGGTAAGCCCCAGCTCTTTGATAGCAATTAATGCACCCATAGACATATCTATATTAGTAGTAAAAATTGCCTCCGGTTTATTAGGTTGTTCCAATAATTCCTTGGTTAATTTCCTGCCACTTTCTTTTTTGAAGTTACCAATTTTAATCAGGTTATCATCTTTGTCTATACCAGCTTCTTCTATCGCTTGCAAATATCCTTTCAGTCTTTCTGCTCCAGTAGTGCGGTCTAAGTAGCCATCCACTATTCCAATTTTTCTATAACCTTGATCTATTAGATGTTTAACCGCCTTATAAGCACCATTGGTATTATCAACCAAGACCGTATCGCAATCTACTCCCTCTATCAACCGATCTAAAAATACAACTTTCATTTTTGTATTTATTAAATGCTGAACATATTCTGAATTTTTACCGGTAGGAGTGAGTATTATTCCATCTACTCTATTAGACTTTAAAACTTTTAGATAATTGAGTTCTTTCTCAGGATTTTCATCTCCATTGCATAAAATGGTATTATAACCAAACTTATTGTTGGTATCCTCCACAGATTTAGCAATAACAGAATAAAACTGAGAAAGAACATTACCCACGATTATGCCAATAGAATTGGTCTTTTTCTGTCTCAGGTTCCTAGCAACTGCATTTACTTCATAATTTAATTCCGATACGGCTTTAAGCACTTTTTTTCTGGTCTTATCTCTGACTCCGGGGAAATTTCCTAAAACTCTGGAAACGGTTGCCGTAGAAACTCCTGCTTTTCTAGCCACATCTTTTATATTTATTTTCATATTTTTTCCTTAATGAAAATTACCTAAATTTGTGAAATTTATAATGTAAACGTTTACAATTGTTAACGATTACATTTTATACCAATTTTATTCTCCTGTCAAGAAATTTATGGAAATTTTTTGAATATTGTAAATCAGGGCGAATGTAGGGGAAGTAATCTCGACGAGATTAGGAGATTGCCACGCTCCGATAAATCGGAGTTCACAATGATCGAAAAAAAAACGGGGCGGATAAATCCGCCCCCTACATCTAATACTACTAAATTTTAATCGAACTAAGTAGGGGCGTATGGCAATACACCCCTACAAGTTATTCTCCATCAATTAAATTAACTGGTGAACCAGAAAACTGGTTAACCGAATTCTACTCTCTCTCGCTAGTCTCTTCTAACAACTTCAGAGTCTGTTCCAATTTCTGCAGTTCTTCTCCATATTTGGTCCAGTTGCCTTCGCGGGAAAACTCTTGAGCACTTTCATAATATCCTGCTGCTTCTTTAATTAAATCTTTAAGGGTTTTTTCTTCTCCGGTTATTACGATTTCCCTTTCCCCAAAAGTTCGCGCAAAAAGCTTCCCTAAAGCATCTTCCAGATTATTTCCTATCACCACATCAGAACCATTGGAGATGATTACTCTCTTTAACTCGGGTATCTCGCCCGTCTCTGCCCGCAAATACAAGGGCTCAACATAAAGAATTGATTCTTCTACAGGAATTACTAATAGATTCCCTCGGATAACCGTAGAACCCTTCTGTCCCCAAAGAGTTAATTGCTGAGAGATTTCCGAATCCTGGTCAATCCGCGCTTCTATCTGCATCGGGCCAAAGATTAATTTTTCTTTAGGGAACTTATAAACGATTAAATTTCCATATTCAGGCTGGTCATTTTTAGCAGCCAGCCAGGCAATCATATTATTCTTAGTAGAAGGAGTAAAGGGGGTCATCAAAATAAATTCTTCCCTTTCATGACCCGGGAGTTTAGTTACAATATAATATGGCTCCATCTTAATTTCATTTTCAGCATAAATCTCATTGGGAACGTTCCAGTAATCTTCCTTATTATAGAATACATCTGGATCCGTCATATGATAAGTAGAATAAAGCTCGGCCTGTACCTGGAAGAGGTCTTTAGGATAACGAATATGCTCCTTTAAATCCTCAGGCATCTGGTCAAAGTTCTTGAACAATTGTGGAAATATATTTTTATAGACTTCAGCCACAGGGTCCTTCTGATCTATTACATAAAAATCCATTGTCCCATTGTAGGCATCAATTACCACCTTGACCGAATTTCTAATATAATTAAAGTAACCTCCGGTAATAGGAGTAGAGTAAGGATAACTACTAGACATGGTATAAGCATCCTGTATCCAGAACAATTTCCCTTCTTTAGAAATTACCATATAAGGATCTCTGTCATAACCCAAGAAAGGAGCTACCTTATTGACTCTCTCCTGAATATTACGATAGATCATAATTCGACTCTCAGGAGTAAAATTAGTGGTAAGTAAAATCTGCATATTAGAATATTTTATAGAAAAAAGAATCCTTCTCCACAGAGAAGAGACCGTAATACCGCCATTACCTGCATAGATACTGTAAACATTCTCATCTCCTTTGGGATAATCAAACTCTTTGGCTTTGGTCTTCACAATTACATAACCTTTAGTTATCTCTCCATAATAAATTTCCGGTCTGGTAACAGTAAGATTCACGCTGGAAACCGGAGGAATATCTTTAATCAACAGTTCGGGAAGGCCTTCTCCGCTAATCTTATTAACCGGATTTACCACTACCCCATATCCATGAGTATAAGTTAATACCTCATTTACCCAGGTCTTGGCCTGTTCCGGTATCTTATCTTTATCTAATTCCCGGGGAGAGACCATCACCTGCTGATAGTCTCCGTTAAAATAATAACGGTCTACATCTACACTATTAAAATCATAATATAACCTGATGGCCTGAATCTGTTTTAGAGTCTGTTTTATAGGTCTCCAATCCCAGAGTCGAATATTTCTAATCGTATCCTCATTTTTCTCAATATCCTCAAAACTTATCTCTTCCTTTACCGGAAATTCCTCCTCTTCAATCTTATCTAAACCATAGGCAACCCTGGTAGCTTCAATGTTATTTAATATATAAGGTCTTTCCTTTGTGCCTTCATTAGGTAAGACTACCGCCCTCTGTATAATCTCGGGATAGATTCCCCCCAACAAGATAGAGACAGCAACTAATACCGCCAATCCTAAGGCTGGCAATTTCCAATTTTCTTTCCTGGCAGTTAAAAAAAACAGTGCTGCGCAAACCAAAGCTAAAACCGTTAAAACTCTCAAAGCAAATAGAGTGGCATGGGCATCAGCATATCCTGCTCCAAAGATAACCGCACGGGTAGAGTAGAGAATCTTAAAGGTATTCAGCCAATACTGCCAGGACTTTAAAATTAATATGAAACCAATAAGCAAGGAAAGATGAACCTTGACCGGTGTTTCAATAATAAGTTTTTTATATTCATATTTTACCGCTCTTTTAATAATATAAATAGCAGCAACTACAACAGCAATAATGCTAAGAGCAAAGGATAGCCAGTTTCTAACGAATTCCCAGAAAGGCAGACTAAACATATAAAAACCGATATCCTTATTAAAAATAGGGTCAGCAATTCCAAATGAAGTCCGGTTAAAATAAATTAAGATTTTCTCCCAGCTGGAGCTTTCGGAGAATCCCATAAATAGCGCAATAATCAGGGAAAACCATAAAACAAATTTTTTATTTATCTGAATATTTTGCAGACTTTTATACAGTTGAATCTCCGGTTTTTCAAACTCATCCTGGCTTATTTCCACCTGAAACTCCGGAGCAAAACGTCGGGCAAAAGAAAGATTTATAAAAGACAATATAAAAAATGCTGCTGCAAAAAACAGCATAACTACCCCTTTAGTCAGTATTATTTTCCAAAAAACGGTAACATATTGTACTGACTTAAACCATATTAAATCAATATAAACTGAA
>Ga0255378_1027_pt1 | contig 14624 bp, 12 predicted proteins | sample ANMaggSSYBR01E11_FD_182109 | JGI IMG/M metagenome (GOLD analysis project Ga0255378, IMG submission 182109) | Sediment cell enrichment communities from methane seep in Santa Monica Basin, California, United Staets - ANME aggregate JGI... | ecosystem: Environmental > Aquatic > Marine > Cold seeps >...
AATTCCATTTACCTTCAATAATTTTTTTCTTAATTCTTTACTGTCATCCGAAAACATTTTTTCAGCAGAACCTTCAAAGTTATTTACAAATAAATTTATAAAATTCTTTAATCTTTGTGCTTTAATATTATAATAACCGGAAGGTTTTATCAATTGGGCTAATTCTTCCTGGTTTATTCGATAAAGTTTCTGGGGTTCTAACAAATCTTCTTTTTTTAAATTATCTATGGCTTTTTCCACATTACTCCAAGAAGTATTTTGAGTAAGAATCGCACCTATCATTATTTCAAAAGGAGTATCCCCAGGCCACCAGTTTAATGGCCCAAAAAAATCGTATAAACTGTTATAAATTTTTAATAGAATATCTCTTTTTTGCATCTTTGCCTGATTATTTTTAAATTTACCAATGCACCAATTCCCCGATTGACCAATTAAGACAGTATTGAGTATATAGTATTGAGTATTGAGTTAAGATATGAGTGGTAAGGACACAATGGATTGTGCCCATTCTAATGCTATTTACCTTTCGTCTTTTGTGGGCGTATGCAATACTCCCCTACCCTTTTCTCTATATTATTTTTAACATTTACTATATACTTGATATTATCTTATTCTGGATCCTGACTACTGGCTCCTGGCTCCCAAATTCTATCTCTTTTCTTCACGACATACGATATACGAATCAAAATTCTCCCTTGTGAGCATTTTCTAAAAATTTACTCATTAATTTGATAGAATTTTCAATGTCCTCTTTGTGGCACATCTCTACTACTGAATGAATATATCTTGTAGGAATAGAAAGGGTACAGGCAGGTACTCCCGATTTGTTCCTTTGCATAGCTCCGGCATCAGTTCCTCCTCCCAGTAATATATCAGTCTGATATTTAATTTTATTTTCTTCCGCTAGTATCCTTAAAAAATCAACTAATTTTTTATTAGAAATAGTATGGGAATCCATCAAAGATATGGCTGTACCTTCCCCTAAAGTAGTAGCTACTTCTTCCTCCTTGGTTCCCGGGATATCTGAGGCAATAGTAACATCAAGGGCAATGCCTACATCAGGCTCAACGGAAAAAGAAGACACAATTGCCCCTCTACACCCTACCTCTTCCTGAACGGTTGCCACAGCGTATATATCAACATAACAATCTTTGATTCTTTTTAATGCCTCAATCATAACATATACTCCGGCTCTGTCATCAAGTGCCTTGGCGGTTACTATTTTATTATTCAATTCCATAAAATTCCTATCTAAAGTAACAAAATCTCCCGGTCTTACTATCTTGGAAACTTCATCTTTTTTCATCCCTACATCTATAAAAAGATCTTTAATTTTGGGTAACTTTTTTCTCTCTTCCTCGCTTAAAATATGAATGGGCTTAGTACCAATTACTCCCCCGATATCTTTCATCCCATGAACTACTACTCTTTGGGCTATTAGAGTTTTAGGGTCAAATCCCCCAACCGGAGCAAACCTTATAAACCCTTCTTTGTCAATAAAACTGACCATAAAGCCAATCTCATCCATATGTGCCGCAATCATCACTTTTTTAGGAGCAGGCTTACCAGATAATTTTTTAGCTCTCTTTATACCAATAACATTTCCTAATTTATCTATTTTTACCTCATCAGTTACTTTTTCCAATTCTTCCTTAATAACTTTCTGAATCCGCTCCTCATAACCTGCAATTCCCGGTGTTTCACATAATTTTTTTAATAAATTCAATTTTTTTCTCCTTCCTCTATTTATTAAATTATAAGTTTGTTTCACAGATTTTAATTAGATTAAACTAATTAATATATAGAAACCTCTTTTTCCTATTTTATAATCTACATTTTATATTAATATGAACTATAAAATATGTATTTTTAATTATTTTCTATCGAGTGTCTCTTTGAATGTTTTCTTTTGTTTTTTATTTTGAAAAATATAGATCAGAATAAGAAAAGTAATTACTCCCAAGTTATTAGCTAGAATATCTCCCGGAGAAAATTCCCTTTCCGGAATAAAATACTGGTAAATCTCGTTAAATATTCCATAAAAAACAGAAAAAACTAAAGCTAAAAGATAGTGAAATAATTTTAAGAGCAATATTTTGTCACTTAAAGCTGCCAGACAAAGAAAAGCATGGATACCATAAGTAAAAAAGTGCATCACTTTATCCTGTCCAAAAAAATATTGCTCTACTCCAACCTCCGGTCGGGAAGAAAAAATAAAAATCAGCACAGAATAAACAACTAATAGCATCCAAAAAAATATTTTTCTTCCCAAACCATCACCTGTTTCTAAATGTTTTATTCTTTAGCAAACAAAACTTTCTCGGCAGCTCCTGTCCCTGCTCCCCATCTGAAATCATAATTAATATCGGATAGAGTTTTTTCAATAATACTCAGGGTTGCCACTACTTCGTTTTCAGATATATTGCCCATATGCCCTAAGCGGAAAATTTTACCAGCCAATACTCCCTTGCCTGCAGATACTAAAACACCGTTCTCATACAGTTTTTCTCTGAAGGATAAATCCTTAATCCCGGCGGGATATAATATGGTTGATACGGTATTTGCCCGAATTTCTTCGGCAGCCAACATGTTAAATCCTAATTCCTTTAAGCCGCTTTGAAAAGCTGAGGCCAATCTTTTATATTTTTTAAATCTCTCTTGCAAACCTTCTGCTAACATTATTTTCAGACCCTGATGAAGAGCATAAACCATATTTATGGCGTGAGTAGAAAAATATGCTCCTGCGGGATCGCGCATAACCGGCAGCCATCTATTAACATCCATATAAAAAGCAGAAATTTTTCCCAAACTATTTCTTCTCTCTAAAGCTTTTTCGTTAAATACTAAATTGGACAATCCCGGAGGAACACCAAATGCTTTCTGATTACCGGCAAAAAGAATGTCAATTCCCCAATCATCCATACGCTCCTCAATTCCTCCGGTAGCACACACTCCATCTACAATAAATATAGTTTCGGGAAATTGTTTTAAAATTTCTCCTATTTCTTTTAAGGGAGCGCAAACTCCTGTTGAAGTATCTACATGGGATAAAGTTATTGCATCAAACTTCTTTTCTTTTAATTTCCGGGCTATCTCTTCTACTTCTACTATCTTACCCCACTCGGAAGCTAATACCTCAACTTCTATACCATAACATTGGGCAATCTCTACAAATCTATCCCCGAAAAAACCATGAGAAACTACTAATAAACGGTCACCTTTTTTTAGGGAGTTCACTATGGCGACCTCCATACCCAAAGTCCCGGTTCCGGGTATTACAAAAGGTTGTCCATTTTCTGTCATAACTACAGTTTTTAAATCCTCAAGAGTTTCTTTTAAAATTTTCACAAATTCAGGGTCTAAATGCGAAACAGTGTCTTTGGCCAAAGCATTTAAGATAGACTGATCAACTGGAGTAGGTCCGGGAATCATCATTAATTTCTTTGTCATAACTAATCTTTCCTTTCTTTATTAAATTATTTTTTAGAGATTAAAAATAAGATTTATCTCATATATATGTATGGTAATTTTTATTCCTTATTTTGTCAAATGGATATTATCCCATCTTTAAATACGGGAACAATACGGAAAAAATCCAATTGGGAACAGAACTTTAAATCTTCATCCAGGCCGATACTCTCTAAATACCGACCATGTTGAGATTTTCGCAATATTTCCAAAATATTATTACCAAACTTTTTATAGAGTAGTCGGGCAGTTAAATTAGCATCTGATTCTTGACAGGTATCAGAAAAAACATTTTTTAAAGAATCGACCAACATTCCCGCACAAGCAGTATCCTCTAAAGAAAATCTACCCTCCTTCCCTGCGCAGATTAGTAAAATATCTCCCTTATAATTAGTGCAATACTTACAGACCGCTTGTAAATTCAAAAAACTTCCAATAATTATCCTGTGAGCACTTTTAACCATTTCCAGTGTTTTTACTCCATTGGTGGTTGAAAAGATAATTGTTTTATCTTTCACTGCTTCTATCTTATATTCTCTCGGTGAATTACCCAAATCGAAGTTCTCAATCTTTATTCCTTCTCTTTCTCCTCCCAATAATACCCTTTCTTTTTCAAATTGCTCTGCCTTTTTCCTGGCTCTATCCGGAGATAAAATAGGAATAAAGCCATGGCATTCGTTAGCCAAAGCAGTCACTATGGTACTGGAAGCCCTTAAAATATCAATTATTACTACCAATTTGCCGGCTAACTCTGTATTTTTTATCTCCTCCGGAATAAATAAAGTTTCTAAATTATTCATCTGTTCTTTAACCTGCTCTTTAATTAAGCTCCGAACTTCTGCAATTTTAAGGCATTGGCCAACATTAAAGGAAGGACATCTACTGCCGAAAATCTTCCCAGCCCTCCCTTAACGCATTCTTTTTCATTAAATTGTTCCGCTTCATCTACCCTGATATATTTAGAAAACAACATAAAGGGATTAGGGTGCCAGCTATGTCCCTTTAGTACTGCCGGAGTAGAATGGTCACCAGTAACTACCAGAACATCCGGCTTTAAGCTTAACAATTCAGGAATATATTTATCTACCTCTTCAATTATTTCGACCTTCTTTTTAAAGTTTCCATCTTCTCCATAACTATCAGTCTTCTTTATATGAAGATAAAAGAAATCATATTTCTGATAATTCTTCTTTAATGTCTTAAATTCTTTCTCTATGGTTTCCCCTGCTTCCAATATTTCCATTCCCACTAATTTTGCCAACCCATTATACATAGGATAAGTAGCTATAGCAGCAGGAGACAATTTAAATAATTCACTCATGGTAGGCAAACCGGGATGCTTGGCAAATCCTCTCAGCAAAACAGCATTTGCCGGAGAATGTTCCTTTAATACTTCGATAGCTTTGTCTATAAACTCATTTATTATTTCTGCAGCCTCGCCTGCTTCCGGCCTTAAAGGTTCGGTATATTTTAACTTTTTCCCCACTACTTGAGGATCAGCATCAGAAAGACCTTCTTCCAAACCTTTTCCTCTAAACACTACTACAAAGCGGTGTTCCATGCCCGGCCTAATTATTATTTCAGTTCCCTTTATTTGGCTAATTTTATCCTGCATTATCCGACAAATTTTCTCATTTAATTCGGTAGGGATCCTTCCAGCCCGCCTATCGGTAATAATTCCTGATTCATCCATAGTAGCAAAATTTCCCCGACAGGCTAAATCATAAGAGGTAAGTTCCATTCCTATGCCCAGGGCTTCTAAAACCCCTCTTCCAATCTGATACTTAATCGGGTCATATCCAAACAGAGAAAGATGAGCAGGGCCGCTTCCCGGGGTAATACCGCAAGATATCGGATCGGTTAACCCACAGGCAGATTTAGAAGCTAATTTATTTAGATTAGGGATAAAAGCTTTTTCCAATACTGTTTTATTATTCTCTGAAGGTAAATCTCCAATCCCATCTGCAACCAAAAGAACAATCTTTGATTCGGTCTTAATAGCTAATGATTTCATAATTTCTTCATTTATCATAGTTTTTTCTCCTTGTCTAACTTTTTATTGTTTTTATTTACTTTCTAATCTCTCTTTCAGTGAAGTATTCCTATGAAATGTTTTATTATTTTTAATGGCAATCCATAAGGCCTTTTTGGTCCCGACTAATATCACCATTTCTTTTGCCCGGGTAATCCCAGTATATAATAAATTTCTTTGAAGGAGTAAATAATGTTGAGTCATTACCGGGATAATAACTATTTGATATTCACTCCCTTGACTTTTATGAACAGTAATAGCATAGGCTAATACCAGTTCACTTAATTCAGAAAAATCATAACAAATTTTTTTACCGTAAAAATTTACCTCTAAAATATGCTCCTCGGCATCTATATTTTTAATCCTCCCCATATCTCCATTAAAGACTTCTTTATCGTAATTATTTTTAATTTGCATGACCTTATCATTCACCCTGAAAGAGTGATTTCCATATTTAATCTCTTTCCCTTTAGGATTTAATGCCTCTCTTAGACTGTAATTTAAATTATCCGCACCCGCTTCTCCTTTATACATAGGAGAAAGGACCTGGATATCACTTACCGGGTCTATTTTATAGTTTGAGGGGAGGCGAACGGTGCATAGATTAATTATTTTTTGGGCAGCAGTCTGGGGGTCTTCTTCTTCTATAAAATAAAAATCTCTTTCTCTCTCTCCTTTAAGGACAGGGTATTTCCCCTCATTAACCCGATGGGCATTTACAATGATCAAGCTCCTTTGGTCCTGTCTAAATATCCTGGTTAATCTCACCACCGGAATAGTTTCAGAATTGATAATATCTTTTAAGATATTTCCCGGACCAACAGAAGGCAGCTGATCCATATCGCCAATTAAAATTAAAGTGGTTCCGGGAGAAACCGCTTTTAAAAGACTGTTCATTAACAGGATATCTATCATGGAAACCTCGTCCAAAATTATTACATCAGTTTTAACGGGGTTTCCAGAATTTTTGATAAAAGTTCCGCTCTTGGGACTGTACTCTAATAACCTGTGAATAGTTTTTGCCTTTCTACCAGTAGTCTCACTTATTTTTTTCGCCGCTCTTCCCGTAGGTGCTGCCAAGACTATTTTTAACTTTAGCTCCTCGAAAAGTTCAATTAAGCCCAAAGTAGTAGTGGTTTTGCCCGTTCCCGGACCACCAGTTAACACTAATACCCGATTCAGAAGGACTTTATTGATGGCATCTTTTTGTTCTTCAGCAAAAGACAGATGGTACTTTTTTTCCAAATATTTTATCTTCTTTTGCACATTTATATTAAATAGCTGTTGAGGAAACTTCAGTAGTTCAATTAATTTTTTACTCACCCCTAATTCGGCAAAATAATAAAGAGGAAGCCATACTCTATCTTCTTCTACTATAACCTCGCGGTTATTTCTTAAAACACTTAAAGCTTTTTCAACTAATAATTCTTCAACCTCCAATAATTCACTTCCGTACTTAATTATTTCAGTAACAATCCCGTAACAATGACCCTGATTGGCCAATTCGTTTAAAATATATTTAATCCCTGCTTTTACTCGGGCTGGAGAGTTAGCCTCTATGCCTAAATTTTGCGCAATCCTATCCGCAATTTTAAATCCAATACCGAAAACATCGTCTACTAATCTGTAGGGATTATCCTTTAGCTTTTCAATAGCTTTATTCCCATATGTTTTATAAATCTTAACTGCATATCCGGTAGTAATCTGATAGGATTGTAAAAATATCATCACTCTTTTAATTTCTTTATGCTCTTCCCAGGATTTACTGATCATCTCTACTCTTTTTTCAGCAATACCTTCCACTTCAGTAAGTCTTTGGAGGTCGTTCTCCAGAACTTCCAAAGTTTTATCACCAAACTGTTTTACTATCCTATCTGCAGTTGCCGGACCAACTCCTTTAATTAATCCGGAACTTAAATATCTTTTTAAACCAAGTAATGAAGTAGGTAAAATTAATTGATAATCACTAAAACTAAATTGCCAGCCATACTTGGGATTATTAACCCATTCCCCTTTTAATTCGCAAGTCTCACCGGCATTAACAGAAGCCATATTCCCCACAATGGTAGTTAATTTTTCTTCATTTTTATCCACTCTTATCTTGGCTATTACATAACCATTCTCTTCGTTTCGATATACGATTTTCTCTATAGTTCCGGTCATAGTTTCCATTTATTCTCCTTCGGAGAAATTTACCAATTCCCCGATTAAACAATTTGCCAATTAGTTAGTCGTTAGTGAATAGTCGTTAGTTTTAAATACAAGTTTTCAGTTATCGGTTTACAGTTTACAGTTAATTGCAAGAGCTTATGATAATATAACCCAAACGCACTCTGAGTTTTCTATAAACTTATTACTTTAAAACCTGAAACTCACACTTATATGCTGTACGCTATACGCTAATTTTCTATTATTTTCACAAAATATTTTCTGGTTCTGGGGCCATCAAATTCACAAAAGCATATTCCCTGCCAGGTTCCCAGAAGAAGATTATTGTTTTTCACAAGTACATTTACTGAAGACCCGATAATGCTCGCTTTGATATGGGCTGCAGAGTTCCCCTCTAGATGATTATAATTATCGTCAAAAGGGATCACTTTATTTAACTCCATAATTATATCCTGTTTAACGCTGGGGTCAGCATTTTCGTTTATAGTCACTCCCGCAGTAGTGTGAGGGATAAAAACACAGCATAATCCTTCCGCAATTCCGCTTTCACTTAAAACCTTTTGAACTTGAGCGGTTATATCTAAAATTTGTGTTTGAGTATTAGTTTTTATGGTTATTTCTTTTAACATGAGACCTCTCTCTCCTTGGTTAGTTGGTTTAATACAGAATCCTTAATTAATTAACTAGCTAACTCTATCTAAATATTTTGGTTAATAATTTCTTTACTTTTCTTAAAATCCCTATCAGAGACTAAAATACTTACTTCAGCTAATCCATCTATAGTAAAAGGATAAACTGAACGGGTAATATCTGATTGCAGGATACATTTAACATTATAACTCGCTAATAAACTCTCGATAGCAAGGGCTTCATCTTCACGTGGAACCCGACAAAGTTCAACGATTTTTATGTCTTTGTCTTTCTTTTTTTCATTTTCAGGCAAAATATTTCCTCCAATTAATCAATTCTCCAATTAGCCAATTGACCAATTGACCAATTAAATTTATTGGCCAGTTATCCGGTTAACCGGGTAATCTTTTTAGCTTCTTCATATACCTCTTTAAGAGGAACCTGGTGCTGCTTGGCAAACTTCTTGCAATCTTCATATTCGGGAGCAATATTTTTAATTTCTCCTTTAAATATACCGACCTTAACCCTAATTTTACCATACTTTGTTTCAGCAATAAAATTCTGCTGAGATAATCTCAATCTTTTTATTTCCCTTAACCTTACTCCTAAAGTGGTGGATTCGGAAAACAATACTTCCAGTGTTTCTTTAAGATTTTGTTCGTAAACAATAATACTAAGCATATGGGCAGGGCGGTTCTTTTTCATTTGAATAGGAGTTAAAAATACATCTAAAGCTCCCTGGGAAAATAACTGATCCATAATATAATCATAAAATTCCGGGTTCATATCATCAATATTAGTCTCTATCAATACAGCTTCATCACTAACATAACCATCCTTTAAATTCTCATCTTTTAATATTTTCTCACCTATGCTCACTCTTAAAAGGTTAGGGATAGTAAATTCTTTCTCTCCTGCTCCATATCCTGTCCTTTCTACTTTCATTAAAGGTCTTTCTCCAAAACTTTTAGCTAAAGTGCCGATAATTCCAGCTCCCGTCGGAGTAATCATCTCACTTTCAATCCCTCCGCTATAAGTAGGGATATTTTTTAATAACTCCAAAGTGGCAGGTGCAGGAACCGGTATAACTCCATGAGCGCATTTAACAAAACCCTTCCCTACAGGCAAGGCGGAAGAATGAATTTCTTCTATTCCTAAAGTTTTAATTCCTATAACTGCAGAAGTTATATCAATAATACTATCCAATCCCCCAATTTCATGAAAATGGATTTTATCTATATCTTTCTGATGAATTTTAGATTCAGCTTGAGCTATATTAAAAAATATCTTTTCGGTTTCCTTTTTAATTTCTTCATCTAATTTGCTCTTCTCAAGGATATCTAAAATATCTTTAAACCTTCTTTCCACTCCTTCTTCCTTTATTTTTACCTTAAACTGGTTAGCAGAAATTCCCTTTTTTACTACTTTCTTTACCTTTAATTGATAACCGGAAAGACCTAATTTTTTTAATTCCTTTTCTAATATTTCTATTTTTAATCCCGCATCAAGCAGAGCACCGACTGTCATATCCCCGCTGATACCGGAAAAACAATCAAAATAGGCAATCTTCATTCCTTCACCTCATTTAACCGGTTAATCAAACTTGCTATATAACCGGCTCCAAATCCGTTATCTATATTTACTACCGCTAAACCGGGGGCACAACTATTAAGCATGGTTAACAGAGCAGACAATCCCTTAAAACTTGCCCCGTAACCTACGCTGGTGGGGACGGCAATTATAGGTTTGTCTACCAATCCTCCTACCACACTGGGGAGAGCTCCCTCCATTCCTGCTACTACGATTAAAACATTGGCAGCTAACAATTTTTTTGAATTGGTCAAAAGCCGATGAAGGCCGGCTACTCCAACATCATAAAGGCGTTCCACTCTATTGCCCATCAACTCCACCATAACTGCGGCTTCTTCGGCTACGGGAATATCGGCAGTACCGCCGCTGACCACTAAAATAAATTTAGAACTGACTTTCTTCCTTCCTTCTACTGCCACAATTCTTGCCTCTTTAAAGTAAGTTACTTCCGGAATAATCTTTTTAATCTCCTGATATACCTCGGGAGCAGCACGGGTAGCAACAATTTTTCCCTTGGTTTCCTTTATTCGTTTGGCAATTTTAGTTATCTGCTCCAAAGTTTTGCCCTGACAAAAAATAACTTCCGGAAAACCTTTCCTCAATTGCCTCTGGCTATCTATTTTGGCAAAGCCCAGGTCATCATAAGGAAAATGCTTTAACTTCTCTAATGGTTCTTTTTTATCTATTTGACCGGATTTAAATTGCTGTAATATTTTCTCAATCTCTTTTTTATTCATTAATCAGTCCTCGGCTTTCTCGTTTAATTCTTCATTCATGCTCCCGCTTCGGTATCCTTGCAAATCAAGAGTAATATAGATAAATCCTAATTTTCTTAACTTAGCGTTTATCTTTTTTCTTAAATCTTCTTCCATTAAGAAGAGCATATCTTCTTCTCTTACTTCAATTTTTGCCAGCTTATTATGGCACCTTACCCTTACCTGTTCTATTCCTAAATCATGAAAAAATCCTTCTGCCTTTTCTATTTTTTTCAACTTCTCTAAAGTTATTTCATTTCCATAAGGAATCCTGGTGGCCAGACAGGAATTAGAAGGCTTATCCCAGGTGGGCAAATCCATTTCTTTAGAAAGAAGACGGATGTCGTCTTTGGTAAGAAGAGCTTCCTGTAGGGGACTCCTTATCTTTAATTTTCTAACCGCCTTCATCCCCGGGCGATAATCGTCAAGGTCATCACAGTTAGAACCATCTGCCACAAAATTCAAATTAAATTCTTTAGCTATTTCCTTTATTCGACTAAATATTTCCTTTTTGCAAATATAACATCTCTCGGGAAGATTATTGATAAATTCTTTATTCGATAAAATATCAATATCCATAAACAGGTGATTCACTTTAAATTTTTGCGCCATCATCTTAGTATTAGTTATCTCGCTAAGATGATGAATTTCTGACTTTACAGTTACCGCAGTAACTTTGTCTCCCAATTCTTCCCGGGCTACTTTTAATAAAAAAGTACTATCTACTCCTCCTGAATAAGCAATTAAGACACTCGCCATTTCAGATAATATTTTTCGTAAATTATTTAATTTCTCTTTTTTAATATTCAATTCCTCTTCTCGCCTCTATCCCCTTTTGGTAAGGGTGCTTAACTTCTTTCATCTCGGTAATTAAATCGGCAATTCCTATTATCTCTTCAGGTGCCCTTCTTCCGGTAATAACTACTTCGACTTCATCGGGTTTCCCTTTTAATTTTTCGACAACTTCTTTTAAATCTAACAACTCATAATAAAGCGCCATATTGAGTTCATCAAATATTACTATATCATAATCGCCGCTTTGCATCCTCTCTGCGCCAAAAGAAAAGGCTTTTTCAGCTTCCTCATAATCTATCTTTTTTGCTTTCCCTTTATAGACAAAATCTTTAGTGCCAAAAGTCCTTAAAGTTATATTAGAAATTAATTCAACCGAATGAAGTTCTCCATAATCCCATTTTTTCATAAACTGAACTATTAATACTTTCATATTCCTGCCTGCTGCCCTAAGTGCTAAACCTAAGGCGGCGGTAGTTTTACCCTTTCCATCACCGGTATAAACCTGTATTAAACCTTTTATCATCTCACCAATCGACCTCCTATCTTTATAAGTCCAAAACATTCAAAATTATTATACCAAAATAGTCAGTAAAAAAATAGTTTATAATTCTTTCGGTAAATTGAAAAATTCTTAAAAGTTATTATCTATTAAAAAAGAGATTATATAAACAATATTGAATATTATTTATATGGCTTCTGAAAGAATAAAATAAAGGGGAATTTATCTTTTTTATTCTCTGTTACCTTTGGGAGCAATGTTATAAATTTGGGTAAATTATTCTTTTTTCTGTTTTTTGTCTTAATTTTAAATTTTGAATTATGGTTTTTCGTTTTGCGCTTTAAGTTTTTCGCTATTAATCAACTAACTGATTTTTTTACATTATACAATATTCAGAACTCAAATAATTTCCAATTGTAATTTTTCACATAATGTATTATAATTTTGTTAATTGAAAATTAAATATTTAAAGATAAACAGATTAAGGGAAGAGTGGTGAAAATCCACCGCAGTCCCGCTACTGTAATGGGAGACGAAAGCTGTAATAGGCCACTGTGTAAGATTATTGGGGTCAAATCTTTATTCTTGACAAATAGCTTGTTTATTTGTCAAGAATAAAGATTTGACCCCAATAATTGATGGGAAGGCACAGCGATTAGATTGACCCCTAAGCCAGGAGACCTGTCTGTTTAGACAAACCAACCACTTCTTCGTGGAGAAAGAGGGTGATATTTTTATTTATAAAATATAAAATTAGTTAATTAACCAATTAACCTATTAGCCAATTAAGAAATTAAGATTAAGATTAATTAACGAATTAATCAGCTAACCAAAAAAATATGGAGGTCAATTATGAAAATATTTAAAAAATCAATTTTAGTTTTTACTTTTCTATTTCTTATATTAAGTTCTTTGCTCTCATTCAGTTTCGCAGAAGCGGGCAATTACCCTTTAACCATAATCGATGATACCGGGTCAGCAGTTACAATTCCCGAAGAACCACAACGCATCATCTCTACTGCTCCCAGTAACTCTGAAATTTTATTTGCCATTGGGCTTGGTGATAAAGTAGTCGGAGTAACTGATTACACCAATTATCCTGAAGAAGCAACGAAAATAGAAAAAATAGGGAAAATGTCACCTCTTAATTTAGAAAAAATTACTTCCTTAAAACCAGATCTTATTTTAGCCTATGCAGGATTTCAATTGAAGGAAATTCCACGTCTACGAGAATTGGGTTTTAATGTTTTAGTTATTGAACCTTTAACCATCAAGGAAACTCTCAAAAGCTTAAAAATGGTAGCCACTGCTTGTGGAATCTCTGAAAAAGGGGACACTTTAGTGGAAGATTTATCGCAAAGAGTTGATAAAATTAAGTCTGAAGTTTCCAAAATTGCTATTTCTAACCGTCCTAAAGTATTTATCGGAGGCACTTACGAAACTATCTACACTCCAGGATCAGGCACCTTATTTAATGAACTGATAACTTTGGCGGGAGGAGGAAATATCGCTGCCAGTCTCCCTGGTTGGGTAAAAATAAGCCCGGAATTTGTAGCGGAAGCAGAACCAGATATAATTGTAATTCCCATCGGAGCAATGAACCTCGGAGAAAAATCAAAAATTAAAGAAAATATCACCCAGCGTCCTGGTTGGTCTAATATCCCAGCAATCAAAACACAAAGTATCTTTATAGTAAATGAAGATCTCTTTTACCGTGCAGGACCTCGATTAGTAGATGGGCTTGAATTGTTATATGAAATTTTCCATAAATAAATCACCAAAAGTAATCGCCGGTTATACCAACTGGCGAAAAAAATTAATCTTGATACTTCTAGGGGGAAGTTTAGGCATCCTGGGAGTAAGTCTTGTTTGTCTTAATTTTGGGGTGGTCCCTATCCACCCCAAAGAAATTTTTTCCCTTATATGGAATAGTTCATTAGATAAAACTAATAGTTTAATTATCTGGCAACTAAGGATTCCTCGAATTACTATGGCTATTCTTGCCGGGGCAGCCCTATCTACCGTGGGGGGTGCTTTCCAGGGAATTTTAAGAAACCCCTTAGCTGATCCTTATATTTTAGGAGTTTCAGCAGGAGCTGCCTTGGGAGCCTGTATTGGTATTGCTTTACAATATACTACCGGATATTATTTAGCTTCTTATCTTCCTCTATTCGCCTTTACAGGTGCAATGTTCTCTCTTTATCTGGTATATATGTCCTCTAAAATTAGTTATACCTTGGCATCAACCGGACTGCTCCTTGCCGGAGTAGCTATAAATTTTCTCTTTTCTGCATTAATAACTGTACTTTTGGCTCTTTCTAAAAGGGAATTACACTCTATGATTTTCTGGCTTATGGGAGATTTATCCACTGCTAATTGGAGCAAAATAACCATAGTCATTATTCCGGTAATTGTTGGCTGTCTATTTTTATTTTCATCCTCTTTAGATCTAAATGCCTTATCTTTGGGAGAAGAAGAGGCTCTTCACTTAGGAGTTAATACTGGAAAATTAAGAATACGCATCTTTATCATTGGTTCAATAATTATAGCCAGTATAGTTTCCTTTACCGGTCTTATAGGATTTGTAGGGCTTGTAGTTCCTCATATTGCTCGTCTTTTAGTAGGTCCGGACCATCGGGTTATGCTTCCTACATCAGCACTTTTTGGGGCAATTTTCCTCATATTA
>Ga0255378_1028_pt1 | contig 14488 bp, 15 predicted proteins | sample ANMaggSSYBR01E11_FD_182109 | JGI IMG/M metagenome (GOLD analysis project Ga0255378, IMG submission 182109) | Sediment cell enrichment communities from methane seep in Santa Monica Basin, California, United Staets - ANME aggregate JGI... | ecosystem: Environmental > Aquatic > Marine > Cold seeps >...
GCATTCCCGGAATAAAAAATGTACTTTTAACATTATGTTTATCTAATAAATTCAATATTCTAGGTACTCCTTCGTTTGGACCATAAGACCCACGCGACAAGACTCGGGGGCTTTTCCAACTTTCTGGATTTCTAGAAGTCCATAATGTTTCTGCATCTAAATCAAAAGTGATAAGTACTACACATCTTGTGCTCTCCGGCCACATAATCATCTTTGTTCCCCTTTCTAACCTAATAAATAGTAAATTGTTAAAGCATATACTTTGATCGCATCAATAATATCTTTTACAGCAATACTTTCATTGGTTGCTAAGCAAAGTTGTAAATAATCGCCCGGACCATAAATTGGCATGGGCATACCCGTTGCAGCTACAATGGATATTTACATGAATGTAACATTGGTATCACTTACGAGGAAGATGAGAAACTAATGGAAAAATGTGAGAAATTGATAAAAAAAATAACAGGAAAAAATCCAGTTGGACATCGTTCTCCAATGGGAGAAATGCCTTCACATACGGTAAAGCTTTTACATGATAGAGGCTATATGTATTCATCTATTATGATGGACCGAGATTTTCCATATTTTCATAAAATTGCCAATAAAGAGATTGAACTTGTTGAATTTCCAACTGATTGGTTATACGATGACAGCTCACATTATTTTTTTACTCTCCAGGAACCTCCGCGGAGACCGATTATGCCCACTAGTACACTTTTAGAAATCTGGACAGAAGAATTTGATGGATTATACCAAGAAGGGAAAATGTTAAATTTAATAATTCATCCACAAATTAGCGGAAGGGTTAGTAGGATAAAAGCTTTAGATAAACTCATTTCACACATGAAATCAAAAAAAGGAACATGGATTACTAGAATCGATGAAGTAGCAAGATATATCATTAATAATAATAAAATTTAAAAAATAACAATAATTTAAAATAGAAAGGTTGTATTCTATGGAAGAATTTTTCCAACAAATGGTGAATGGTATTATACTCGGGAGTATATATTCTTTAATTGCAGTTGGCCTAAGCCAAATATTTGGAGTAGTTCATATTATCCAATGGGCTCATGGAGAAGTGTATATGATTGGAGCTTTTATGAGCTTCTATCTAGTGACCAAAGCAGGTGTTCCTTATTTTATAGCATTAATTTTAGTGATGATATTTATGGGGTTTTTTGGTGCGGTTTTGGAAAAAATAGTATTTAGACCTTTGAGGAAATTAGGAATGATGAGTACGGTTTTAGGTGCAATCGGTTTATCAATATTTTTACTAAACTTTGCTCAAATTTTGTTCTCACCTGAACCGCAGAGATTTCATGTACCTTTTCTTGATAAACCCCTTCAATTTGGAATGATTAATCTAACTGTTAATAGATTGGTTATATTATTAATAGGTTTTACTTTGATTATATTATTAAGCTGGTTTGTTAGAAAAAATATCATAGGCACAGCAATGCTTGCAGTGGAACAAGATATGGTAGCTGCAAGTTTAATGGGTATAAATGTTAACTATATATCAATGATAGCATTTATGATAGGCTCTGCTTACGCAGGGGCGGCAGGATGCTTAATAGGTCCTTTGTTTTTAGTATATCCAAATATGTCAATAATAGCAGTGACTAAAGCTTTTCCAGTGGTTATTTTAGGCGGGCTTGGAAATATCGAAGGAGCAATAGCAGGTGGATTTATTATTGGGATTGCCGAATCGCTTACAGCTGCATATATCTCATCGGCCTATAAAGAGATTGTTGCTTTTGTAATATTGATGCTTGTGCTTTATTTTAAGCCGGAAGGTTTATTTGGAAGAAAAATTATGGAAAAGGTTTAAAAAAATGAAGAAAGCTTTAATTGAAGGAGAAAGTAATAAAAAAAATAAAATTATAATTGGTATTATATTTATTTCAATCTTGTATCTGATACCTATATTGATAAAAAATCAATATACAATTCATTTATTAGTTATAAGTGGTATTTATATAATTCTTGCATCTAGTTTAAATCTTATTACCGGTTATATGGGTGCTTTTTCTGTAGGACATGCTGCATTTTATGGAATCGGAGCTTATACTTCAGCTTTATTGGCAATACGTTTAGGATGGTCATTTTGGGTTACTATATGGTTTGCTATGTTGTTTGCTGCTTTCTTTGGTATATTACTAGGAATTCCCTCTTTGAGACTAAAAACTTCTTATTTTGTAATAACATCGATTGCTTTTGGAAGCATCATATATCTTTTAATGGTTAATTTAGTAGGCTTGACGAGAGGACCATTGGGACTGGTTGGTATTCCTGCTCCAACACCAATTAAAATTGGTATCATAATAATGAAATTTAATACAAAAGTAGAATATTATTATTTAGTTTTAACTTTTATTTTAATAATATTATTTCTTTTTGGAAGATTATTAAATTCTCGGACTGGTAGAGCAATTATTTCATTAAGGGAAGATAATATTGCAGCTGAAGTTATGGGAATTGATGTAAGGTTTTATAAAATTCTTACTTTTGTTATTGGTAGCATGATGGCAGGTTTGGCAGGAGCTTTATACGCTCATTATGTAAGATTTATTAGTCCGGAAAGCTTTAATATTACAGCCTCGATAACGATTTTAATTATGATGATTGTGGGTGGCATTGGTACTTTTTATGGACCGGTAATCGGTGCATTAGGAATAACTTTCCTTTTGGAAAAATTAAGATTTTTATCTAGTTATCGCTTAATGATTTACGGGCTTATATTGTTTATAGTCATATTCTTTATGAATAAAGGGATAGTGGGCTTTATTCAACAAATCTTTAAACAAAGAAGGAAAGCATAAATTTTTGTGCTCTATTTATTACTTTTATTGAGCCGTATAAAACTCCAGACTCCTGTCTGGAGATGTAGCGGCAGCCCGAAGGGCTCAAGCTCGTTTTTCGCTTGTGGTTAAAAGAAGCCCCCAGCTCCTGCTGGGGGAGTGTCACTAATTAGAAAGGAAATAATGTGAAAAGTGATAATATTTTAAAAATTGAGAATTTAGAAATATGTTTTGGTGGATTAGTAGCAGTAAATCAGGTTAGTATGAATTTAAAAAGAGGCGAGATTATGGGCTTGATAGGCCCGAATGGTTCAGGAAAGACAACAATTTTAAATTTAATCACAGGGATATACAAGCCATTGAAAGGGAGTATTTATTTAGATGGTATAAATATTATTGGCCAAAAACCTCATTGTATTGCAAAATTAGGTATTTCCAGAACTTTCCAGAATATTAGATTATTTAACGAGCTAAGCGTTCTCGAAAATGTATTAATTGGAAGACACTGCCGATTATTAGGGAATACATTTCATGATATTTTTGGTATTAGAAGCAGGAGAGAGATAGAAAAAGAAGCACTAAATAAATCCTTAAATTACCTTGCCATGTTTGGGTTGGAGGAATATAAAAGCATAAAAGCAAAAAATTTACCATATGGATTAAAAAGGGAACTTGAAATTGTTAGAGCATTGGCAACTGAACCAAAAGTACTGCTACTTGATGAACCTAGTGCCGGAATGAATTCTCAAGAAGTAGAGGCTCTTAGTGATTTAATTTTAAAAATAAAGAAAAAAGGTATAGCAATGATAGTTATTGAACATAATATAAAAGTGGTTATGGGTTTATCAAACAAGATTACTGTTTTAGAAGAGGGTATTAAGATTTCGGAGGGAAAACCTTTCGAGGTTAAAAATGATCCAAGAGTGATAGAGGCTTATTTGGGTAAAGAGGATGTGGGGAATGTTAGAAGTAAATAATTTAGTTGTAAATTATGAATACATAAATGTAATAAAAGGTGTAAGTTTTAAAGTTGATAAAAATGAAATTGTTACTATAATTGGGGCAAATGGTGCAGGAAAAAGTACAATACTAAAAGCAATATCAGGAATAATTAAAATTAAATCAGGGTCAATAAAATTTTTAGGTAAAGAAATTACAGGATTTAACCCGTCAAAGATTGTAGAATTAGGAATTTCCCAAGTTCCCGAAGGAAGAAGAATTTTTCCAAAATTAACTGTTCTAGAGAATTTAAAATTAGGTGCTTTTTCAAGAATTAAAAAAAATAAAACTAGGAAAAGTAATAATTTAAACGAAGAAATATTTAATGACATTAAAATGATTTATCAGTATTTTCCGGCTTTAAAGAAAAGAGAGGGTCAATATGGAGGTACACTTAGTGGTGGAGAGCAACAAATGCTAGCAATAGGTCGTGGACTTATGTCAAAACCTAAAATATTATTATTGGATGAACCTTCTTTAGGTTTAGCGCCATTATTAGTTAGAGACATCTTAGAGATAATTAAAGAAATATATAAATCGGGTATACCGATTTTACTTGTAGAACAAAAAGCATATTTAGCTCTCAAATTAACCGAAAGGGGGTGTGTGTTAGAGAATGGCAAAATTGTACTAAAAGGAAGAACTACTGAATTGTTAAAGAATAAATACATTAAAACTGCTTATCTAAGTTAAGCAGCCCATTAAGGAGGGAATTAGAAATGTATAGAAATAAATTATTAATATTTTTGTTGATACTGTTAATAGCGTGTTTTTTTATTATAAATGTCAGCGCCACAGAAGATCCGATAAAAATTGGCTCGATATTTCCTTTAACTGGTACATGTGCAAAGCCTGGAACAGGTTGTGGATATGCTTTAGAATTAGCCTTTGATGAAATAAACGAAAATGGAGGAGTTTTTGGAAGACCATTAAAATTGATAATTGAAGATGATGAAGGACAACCTACGACATCTGTTAATGCTGCAGAGAAGTTATGTGTTCAGGATCAGGTTGTCGTAGTTATTGGACCATTTAATAGTTCTTGTTGTTTGGCTCATAAGCAAGTAACCGAAAGAGAAAAGTGCCCCCAGGTAGTTCCTGTAGCCTTCGCATCCGCAATTACACGTCCTTTCAATAATCCTTATATGTTTAGAAACATTCTAAATGCAAAAACCATTGGTACTTTATTTGCGGAATTTATCTTAAGAGAAAGCAGCGCAAAAAAACTTGTCATTTTAAGAGAAAATACCGATTATGGATTAGATTTCGAGAAATTTATTAGTGAAAGAGTAGAAGAAGAGACTGGGGTCGATATTATTAGTATTGAAGTATATAACCCGGGTGATACAGATTTTTATACCCAACTTACTAAGATAAAAAATCTTAAACCCGATGTAGTAGTAATGGTAGCAAACATAGCAGAAAGTTCACAAATTATGAAACAATCTGTTGATTTAGGCCTAGATATACCATTTTATGCAACAGGTTCTTCTGCGACACAGCAATTTATCGATTTAGCCGGAGATGCGGGGAATGGCCTTTATTCATTAAGCTTTACAGAAGTTCATCCAGAAGACCCACCCATAAAAACTGAGTTTATCAAGAAATATGCAGAAAGGTTTGGAGTTTCTTCAGATATGTTTTCGATTGCAACTTATGATGCTGCTTATATTGTAGCTGAAGGATTAAAAAATTTATATAAAAACAATAATGAGGAATGGCCTGAAAATATTGCTGAATTTAGGGCAAAATTAAGAGACGGTATAGCAGAGATTGATAACTTACAGTTATGTCAAGGTAAAATTGTATGGAATAAATATCAAGAGTCAGCAACGGATGTTTACTTTATTCAGTGGCAAGACGGGAAAAAAGTGATTATTGAGAGGTTAAAAGCTGAAGACTGTGTTGTACCAGGTGAAGAAAAATTATAAAAATATAATAAATATGCGCTAGATCGCTTAATTTACAGGATCTAGCGCATAGAACATTGAATATTTATTAACCCTAATAGTAAGAATATCACAGAGTACATCCATAAAGTTTACACTAACTTAAAAATAAAGAGATAGATATGCTTTAAAAATCTATTTTAATTAATCTTTCTTGATAGTTGATCATGAATTTGCATTAACGTAACTTTTATATAAAAATTAATAATTTTATTTTATTAGATAAAAGGATATTTTTTTGAATATGGATAAAAGAAAAAAAATTAGAGGAAATAGAATAGAAATATATCCAGATAAATGCACTGGTTGTCATTTGTGTGAAGTTGCCTGTTCCTATAATAGATATAATTATATTAATCCTGAGCTTTCAAAAATTCGTATATTAAATAACAATAATGATGGTCAAGTTAGAATTGAAGTAAGTAGTGTATGCTCACATTGCGTTGAGCCTGTGTGCCAAGAATTTTGTGCAACAGGTGCAATTAAAATTATTTTCACAGAATATAGGTCGCTTTCTTTATAGAAATTTAGTTTATCAGGAGTTAAGGTAATGAAAATATGAATAGCATATATGGATGGACAGGAAAAATATTAATAATAAATCTCACAGAAAAAAAGTATAAGATTGAAGATACTTATCAATATAAAGACTTAATAGGCGGTAAAGGTATTAATCAATTATTTTTATTTAACAATATTCCAGTCAATTGTGATGCCTTTGATCCGGAGAATGTAATCGCAATTGGAGCCGGACCTTTAGTCGGTACTCTTTCCCCCAGTGCTTGCAGGCTTTCGATAGATACAAAAAACGCATTAACCGGCGGAACAGCCTCTTCTAACTGTGGGGGTTATTTTGCTGCAGAGTTAAAATATTCTGGTTTTGATAATGTTGTAATCAATGGTAAATCAAATAAATTATGTTACATTTTTATAAATAATGGAAAGGTTATTTTTAAGGATGTGTGTAATTACAAAGGTCTGACAACTTGGGAAACAGAAAAAAAAATACGAAGGGATTTAAATGATGAAAGAATAAAGGTTATTTCAATTGGCCCTGCGGGAGAAAATTTATTGCGAACCGCTGCTATTGTCACTGATAATGGAAGAGTTGCTGCAAAAGGTGGAGTAGGTGGCGTAATGGGTTCGAAAAATATAAAAGCTGTTGCCGTAAGAGGAAATCAATCAATTCTTATTTATGATAAAAATTATATTAAAAAAATAGTAAAATTTTATTATAAGTTATCTGGGAAGGATTTTGATGCCTTAAGATTAAGTGGAACCCATGGGGCGATATTTGAGCCAGCAAATAATCGTAGTGCAATGCCCGTTAGAAATAATCAAGAGGAATATTGGGACCCAGAGAAGATAAAGAAAGTTTCACAAGAAACAATTAATAAACTTGGATTCGAAAAGTTGCGAATTGCGTGTTTTGGTTGTCCATTATATTGTAGTCATTTTTACGATATAGGTGATTTTAAATGTGAGGGGTTTGAAAACACGAATGCAATGGCATTAGGTCCAAAAATGGATATTGACGATCCAAAAGCAATTATAAAATTACATGGACTTTCAAATGCTTATGGGATTGATACTGATTGCGTAGGGACTGAAATTGCATGGGCAATGGAATTATTTGAGAGAGGAATTATAGATGAAAAAGAAACAGATGGTTTAATCCTAAATTGGGGGAATTATAAATCCGCTTTAAAATTATTAGAAAAAATTGTGTATAAAAAAGGTTTCGGAGCATTATTTGCTGATGGAATAAAGGTAGCTGCAGAAAAAATAGGGAGAAATTCTATTTATTATGCAGCCCATATTAAGGGAGAAGATGTTTTTGAACCTATGAGAGCGAAAGTTGCTTGGGGAATGGGAATTGCTTTAGCCCCAAAAGGTGGTGGGCATTGTGAGGGAGCTCCCGTTACTGAAGGGCTAGGATTGAGTGAAAAAGAAAGCATGAAACGCTATGGTGTAAAAACTGCCGGAAAACCATTTACTTATGCTGGGAAACCTGAATTAATTAAATGGCACGAACAATTTAGTGCTGCGATTAACAGTTTAGGAATGTGCTATTTGGGTAGCATGTGGGCTTTTGCAGAAGGTTTTTCTCCAAAAGATTACGCCGAATTATTTTCGATTACTACTGGTGAAAAGTTAACTGAAGAGCAATTTTTAGACATTGGATTAAAAGTTCATAATATTGAAAAGTCTTTTAATGTTTTACATACTAATTTTTCTAAAAAAGATGATTTTCCCCCAGATCGATATTTTGAAGAAGAATTAAATGTAGGTCCAAGTAAAGGTAGAAAGTTAGATAAGGAAAAATGGTCTCAAGCCATTACACATTATTATAAAATTCATGGTTGGGATCCAAACACGGGAATTCCGAAAAAAGATACATTGGAAAAACTGGGCCTAGGTTTTGTTATAAAAAAGTTAAAAAACAATAAAAAATTAGATTAATTGAACTCATATTTGTTTCAAATATTTCTATAGAAGGAGATGTAAAATATGGGAATAGAAAAAAACGAAAAAATAATAAAAAGAGTTGAAGAATACCATAAGGTGTTGAAATTTATTCCTCCAATACCCTTGCCTCCTTTTGAGGACGAAGATAGCCTCATTCAATATTGGGGTAAAAATTGGGGAGCTAATAGCGAAGTAGGAACACTTAAAACCGTTTTATTACATAGACCTGGCCATGAGATGAAGGTCATCGATGAATCAAAATGGAACAAAGAGGCAGGTGCCTTAATTGGAGATAAAGGTTCTTGGTATTGGAGGGATAGAAAGGGTCCGAATATACAATTAATGCAAAAACAGCATGACAATTTTGCCAACGTGTTGAGAAAAGAAGGGGTAGAGATTGTCTATCTTGATGATATTAATCTTAATCGACCTAAAGCTGTATTTACTAGAGATTTAGGTGTCGCAGTGGCTGGTGGTGTAATTATAGGCCGATTTGCTCCTGCCATGAGGAGAGGGGAAGAGAAATCAGCATTAAAGATATTTGGTAAACTGGGCATCCCCGTTTTAAGAACTATCCATGGTACCGGTACATTTGAAGGAGGAAATTTTGCTTTTATTGATAGCAGACATGTAGCCATAGGACTATCTTCACGGACAAACCAAGAAGGCATAAAGCAGGTACAAGAAACCCTAGCAGTAATGAATATAGAAGTTATAACAGTACCACTTACTGGATATTCGTTACATATAGATGGAGCATTAGCTATGGTAGATGTCGGTGTAGCCCTAGTAAATATGACAAAATTACCTTACTTCTTTCTGGAGAAATTGAAAGAACTAAAAATAAAAACCATCAACGTACATCCCGATGATAGCTTTTATGCAAATAATTGTATTACGGTTAAACCCGGAAAAATTATTATGGTTAATGGATCTGATAGGACAATAGAGAGACTTTACAAAGAAGGCATAGAAGTTATTACAATTGAATATCAAGAGATATTAAAAAATGGAGGAGGTCCAAGATGTTCAAGCATGCCTTTAATAAGAGATAGAATTTAATTTGTTTTAAACAAGCATTAACTAATTATCGGCTTTCTTTAAGTTAGCGGTATATTATATAAAAAATATAATTTATGATGAAAAAATATAAAAGGGGTGATTATTAAAAATGAGAGAGCATTTTCGAGGAAGAGATTATTTAACAATGATGGATTTTACAAAAGAAGAGATTAATTTTATTTTAGAAACCTCAGCAGATTTAAAAAAGAAGTGGTCAAGAAGAGAGCCTCATGAATATTTAAGAGGTAGAACATATGCTATGATTTTTGAAAAAAAATCTACCAGGACGCGAACATCCTTTCAAGCTGGGGCTGCTCAGCTAGGTGCACAGACTTTTTATATGAGACCCGATGAGATGCAATCAAGTAGAGGTGAGCCGATAAAAGATACCGCGAGAATAATAGATAGATATTGCGATGGTTTATTTATAAGAACATTTGGTCAAGAAATAGTTGAAGAGTTTGCTAAATATATGAAAAACCCAGTGATAAATGCATTGACAAGTTTGGCTCATCCAGTTCAGGGATTAGCAGACTTATTAACTATTAAGGAAAAGAAAGGAGAATTCAAAGGGTTAAAACTTGCTTATGCTGGAGATGTGTATAATGTTTGTCATTCATTGCTAATCGGATGTAGCATGATGGGTATAGATATATATGTCGCAAGGCCGGAAGGCTATGATGCTGAAGTAAAAGTATTGGAAATTGCCGAAAAACATGCAGCAATATCTGGGTCTAAAATAGTATTTACATCTAACATGGATGAAGCAGTGAAAGATGCAGACATTATTTATGGTAATGTATGGACTAGCATGGGTAGCCACGAAGATAAAGAAAAAGAACAAAGAATTCGTGATTTCATGCCTTTCCAAATAAACATGGATGCAATTAAAAAAGCTAAAAGGGATGTAATATTTATGCACTGTTTGCCTGGACATCGTGGGGAAGATATGACCGATGAAGTTATCGAGAGTAAATATTCTGTAGTATGGGATCAAGGTGAAAACAGAATGCATACTGAAAAAGCAGTTTTAGTGCTGACTTCTTATTAAGTTAAGAAAAATAAAAAATTTTAAAAGAGCACTCAATGAGCCACTAAAACAACAATTATGGAAAACTTAAAAAGGTTTCAAAAAAGTAAAATTATTCATAGGTGCTAATGGTCATACTCAAGATTATATAGAATTAAAAAGTAGGGAGTTATTTTAAAAATATGAAAAATATAAACTATATTAAAAGGCCAGAGATAAAAACCAAAATTCCTGGTCCAAAATCAAAAGTACTTTTACAGCTAAAAGAGAAATATGTCCCCCAAGGTGTTTTTAATACCGTCCCTACTTTTATAAAAAGAGGACAGGGTGCGGTTATTGAAGATGTTGATGGAAATATATTATTAGATTTTGCTGCTGGTATAGGAGTTTTAAACATTGGATATAGCCATCCAGAAGTAGTAGAAGTAGTAAAAGAGCAAACAGAAAAGTTTTTTCATTCTAGTATTAATGTAGTTTTATATGAATCCTATATCCAATTGGCAAAAAAACTATGTGAAATTACGCCTGGTCATTTCAAGAAAAAAACCATGTTTGTAAATAGTGGTGCAGAAGCAGTAGAAAATGCAATAAAGATTGCCAGAAAATATACTAAAAAAACCGATATTATCTGCTTTGAAGGAGCTTATCACGGAAGAACTCTCCTAACCATGTCTCTTACTAGCAAAGTGAAGCCTTACAGTTTTGGATTTGGTCCTTTTGCTCCGGGAATACACAAGATACCATATGCTAATTGTTATAGGTGTGCGTACGGCTTACAAAAAGAAAATTGTAATTTAAAGTGTGCGGAAAGGCTGGAAGAAATTTTTACAAGTGTGGTCGATGTAGAAAACGTTGCAGCTGTAATTTTAGAGCCAATTCAAGGGGAATCAGGGTTTATTGTGCCTCCAGATAAATTTGTAACCAGACTAAAAGAGATTTGTGAGAAAAATAATATTTTACTTATTGCTGACGAAGTTCAAACGGGGTTTTGCCGTACCGGTAAAATGTTTGCCAGTGAATATTGGGAAGTAACTCCCGATATCATTACTACAGCTAAATCTATAGCCGGAGGTATTCCTCTAAGTGCTGTAACTACTAGGATAGAAATTATTGAATCTTCCCAGGTAGGAGGAATTGGAGGTACATTTTGTGGAAATCCATTAGCATGTGTAGCAGGTTTAAAAGTTATAGAAATAATGGAAAGAGATAATTTTGCCAAAAAAGCGCGAATAATTGGAGAAATTATTCAATCTAAATTTAATACAATGAAAGAAAAATACTCAATAATAGGAGATGTTAGAGGAAGAGGGGCAATGATGGCCTTCGAATTGGTAAAAGATCGTAAGAGTAAAATTCCAGCAAAAGAAGAAACAAAAGCGATTATAAAGGAAGCATATAACAATGGTCTTGTGCTTCTTTCTGCCGGACTTTATAGTAATGTGATAAGAACGTTAGTTCCTTTAGTGGTAAGTGAAGAACAATTGAATCAAGGTTTAGATATAATTGAAAATGCCATCAAAAAAATTGTTGAATGAAATAATATTATTTTAGATCGCACTTAAAAAAATAAAGGAGTGAACTAGATTGAAGTATCCAACATGTGCAAAATGCATTAAAAAATACTGCACAAAAGAATTTTACAAAGAAGAAGATCTTCCAGATTTTTGTCCAATGAAAGATTTAACCGTTAAAAAGCTTATTGCTAAATCTAAAGAAGAAGCTTGTAGCCTTAAGAAAGTATTTGAAACTACAGTATTACTCGAAAAAGAAGGATATGCTATGGTTAGGGGAAAACTTATTCCGGCTAGACCTAGAATAAAAGAATTAATCGAATTGGCCAAAAAATGGGAAATAAAAAAAATTGGAATTGCCTTTTGTGATGGATTCAGTGATGAGGTGCTTAAATTAACAAAAATATTAGAAAAGAATAATTTTGAAGTTTATTCCGTTATTTGTAAATGTGGACATTCGGATAAAACCCATATGGGAGTGCCCGAAGAATACAAATTAGGAAATCCTAAATCCTACGAACCATCTTGCAACCCAATATTACAAGCTTACCTATTAAATGATTCTAAAACAGAAATAAATATCATTGTGGGATTATGCATAGGTCACGATATGATTTTTACTAAATACTCAGAAGTTTTTGTTACTACGTTAATTGTGAAGGATAGATATTTAGGTCATAATCCATATGCAGGACTATATAGTGCATATGTTCAAAAGTTTTATGAAAAAGATTATCCATAAGAAATATTTAATCAAATATTCCTTTCTTTATAGTAATATAGTAAGAATTTTAATTCCATTGGTAGTAACCGAGGAACAGCTAACTACGGGTTTGGATATCATTGAAAATTCTGTTGAAAAAGTTAATTTAGATTTTAATAAAAATTTTTGAGAATAGATGTTCTATTTTTATTGTTATATTAGTAAATAAGGAGATGGGATAAAAAAATATGGATAGCAGAATAAGAAATAGGGAATTACAAAAGAAGGTAGTGAGTTCAGAAGAGGCAGCAGAATTAATAAAAAATGGAATGATAGTAGCTACTAGCGGTTTTACTCCGGCAGGATATCCGAAAGCAGTTCCCTTGGCATTGGCTAAAAGGGTTAAAAAAAGCAAAGAAAAGCTTCAAATTAATTTACTGACCGGTGCCTCGGTTGGAGAAGAATTAGATGGTACCCTAACAGAAGCAGGTATAATTGCTCGAAGGTATCCCTATCAGACGAATAAATTACTTAGAAATAATATCAATAGTGGAGAAATTGCTTATGCCGATATACATCTTAGCCATTTTGCTCAGCAGGTTCGCTACGGTTTTTTTGGTGAGATTGATTTAGCAATAATTGAAGCAATCGCCATAGATGAAGAGGGAAATATTATCCCCAGCACTTCTGTGGGCGTTTCCCCCACTTTCATTGATAGAGCAAAATCTATAATAGTAGAAATAAATAAGAGTCAGCCTTTAGAACTCGAGGGAATTCATGATATCTATCAACCCCAAGATCCGCCAAATCGTTATCCCATCCCTCTTATAAAACCCGGAGATAGAATTGGAACTACTTATATCCCGACAGATCCTTCAAAAATTAAGGCTATTGTAATAACTGATAGTAAGGATCAGGCATCCCCGCTAGCTCCTATAGATAAAAATAGTGAAAGAATTGCTAGCCATATAGTCGATTTTTTAAAAACTGAAGTTAAGTATAATAGATTACCTCAAAACCTTCTCCCCCTGCAGTCTGGAGTAGGAAGTGTGGCTAATGCCGTTCTAGCCGGACTATTAGATTCACCCTTTGAAAGTCTCGATTTTTATTCAGAAGTCATTCAGGATTCAGTTCTTGATTTAATTGACAGTGGTAAAATAAGAATAGCCTCCGGTACTTCTTTAACTCTTTCTGAAGAAGGGCAACAAAGATTTATAAATAATTTAGAAGAATATAAAAGGAAGATAATTTTACGCCCTCAGGAAATTAGCAATAATCCGGAGATTATTAGAAGGTTAGGTTCCATTGCTATGAATACAGCCATAGAATTGGATATCTATGGTAATGTAAACTCCACCAATATTATGGGTTCCAGAATGATGAATGGCATAGGAGGTTCGGGAGATTTTACCAGGAACGCTTACCTCTCTATATTTGTCACTCCTTCTACTGCCAAGAATGGAGATATTTCTTGTGTAGTTCCCATGGTTTCTCATGTTGATCATACCGAGCATGATGTGCATGTAATTGTTACTGAACAGGGTATAGCAGATTTGAGGGGATTATCCCCTCGAGAGAGAGCAAAAACTATAATTAATAATTGCGCCCATCCTGAATATAAACCTAAATTAAGAGATTATTACCAGAAGGCATTGAAGAAAAGTGGTCATACCCCCCATTTAATTGGAGAGGCTTTATCCTGGCATAAAAGATTTCTAGAAACAGGTTCGATGAAGTAGATTTTAAAACATCCGAAAGAGAGGACATAAGTTATGCCATATGGTTACACCGGAAACATTCTACACCTAAATCTAAGTTCAAAAAAGCATTGGATAGAAAATCCCACTGAGGACTTTTATCGTACTTACATGGGAGGTAGAGCTTTAGCCTTATACTATATGTTAAAAGAGATGAAACCTAAAACCGACCCCCTATCTCCCGATAACCTGCTTATCTTTGCT
>Ga0255378_1032_pt1 | contig 13758 bp, 10 predicted proteins | sample ANMaggSSYBR01E11_FD_182109 | JGI IMG/M metagenome (GOLD analysis project Ga0255378, IMG submission 182109) | Sediment cell enrichment communities from methane seep in Santa Monica Basin, California, United Staets - ANME aggregate JGI... | ecosystem: Environmental > Aquatic > Marine > Cold seeps >...
GAAAGGAGAGCTGAGAGGTTTGCTGCTGGCTCCTGGAAAAAAGGAAAGGACAAACGAGATGCAATGAGGGCGTATAGAAAAAAAAAGCGAGCGGAAAAAAGAGAAATAAATAATTATTAACTTTGTATCAATTAAATTAAATCCATGGAAATAAAAGTAAGAGAAGTCGGTGAGGCTCAAACAAAGTCTGTTCAAGAAGTTGAAAACGAATTGTTAGCCAAACACGAAGAGGAAATTTCTCAAGGAGAAACGACCTCAGAAAAGAATACAGAAGAAGCAACCATAAAGGAAGCTCCAAAGGAAACACCAAAGGAGGCTCCGGTTGTAGAAGCTGAAAAAGAGAGTTCCTCACTTAAAGAGGAAGACGTTCTTTCATATATTAAAAACCGCTATGATAAGCAGATTGACTCTGTAGATCAATTGTTTTCTGAAAGAGAGCAAGCTGAAGATTTACCAGAAGATGTGTCGGCTTATTTAAAGTATAAAAAAGAAACAGGTCGAGGCATTAATGACTTCATGAAACTAAATGAAGACTTTGATGACCTAGACGACAATACTCTCTTAGCGAGATATTATGCCAACAAAGAAGATGGCCTTGACGGTGATGACATTTCTTTTATGATCGAAGAAGAGTTCGGTTATGATAAAGAGATTGATGAAGAGTCAGACATTAGGCGTAAGAAGGTAGCTAAGAAAAAAGAACTTGCTAAAGCAAAGAACTTTTTTGAGGATCAAAAAGAGAAGTACAAAGCCCCTCTTGAGTCAAGCCCAGGGGTCTCTTCTACAAAAGACCAAGAAGAAATCAATGCTTACAAGGAATATCAAGCGAAGGTTTTAAGTGCCCAAGAGGATGAACTTAAAAAGTACGAATGGTTTCAAAAGAAGACTGACGAATACTTCAATAACGAATTCAAAGGTTTTGAATTCAAGGTTAATGATAGGGATATAGTCTACTCTCCGGCTGAAACTGCGGAAATCAAAAAGACTCAATCTGATCTTAACAACTTTATTTCAAAGTACGTTAATAAAGATGGTGTTATTGATGACGCCAAAGGATACCATAAAGCCCTAGCGATGGCGATGAACCCAGAACGCGCAGCTAAGTTCTTCTATGAACAAGGCATGGCGGACGCTGTAGACAATGTAGCTAGAAAGTCTAAGAACATTAACATGGACATTAGACAAGCGCCACAGACTCTTAGTAAAGGTGGGTTTAACGTGAAGTCCGTAAGCAATGACTCCGGTCGTGGCTTGAGGATCCGTTCAAATAAAAATAAATGATTAAAAATAAATTATTATGGCTGTAGATGCAGTTCCCGGGTTTGACTTACAACCCAGTGCCGAGCGCGTAGCGCTTGCCACAAATTATATTACTAACTTCAATTTCTTGAATCAGTATCTTCCTGATACTTATGAAAAGGAATTTGAGAGATACGGTAACCGTACCGTAGCTTCTTTCTTGAGAATGGTTGGCGCTGAAATGCCTTCTAACTCTGACCTTATCAAATGGGCTGAGCAAGGAAGACTTCACACTAAGTATGTTGATGTTACGCCAAAATCGGGCTTAACTAATGCAGACACTGCAACATTTGATGTTAACGATACGCTTAATCCAAACACTGGAGGTATCGCTATCAGAGTTGGGCAGACTATTATGTTTTCCGCTAATTCTCTTTCAACAACTAATAAGGCAATTCCTAGTGCGTTGCTGCCAGGTGTGACAACATATGTTTTCCGTGTAACGGCATCAAATATTTCAAGTGGCCCTGGATCACTAGTAGTTGAGCTAGGCAGCTCCGTTATCCTAAAAGGATTTGGAGTTTTATTCGCTGCTGTTTGAAGGTGTAAACTATTAAGGGTGTTCATCAATTCTCTAGATAGTCTAACTGTATTATCAATAGCTGTTAGATCTTTTTTAATTTGATCCACTGAAGCATTAAAGCTAGTGTCGTCAAACAGATAAGTGCTAGCCGTCTCCTTGGATGAGGTATCACTAAATTCTTGTCCTTTACCTTCCCTTGTAGATATATACTCCGCAATATCTTTTTTACTTATAGGCTTACCAGTAATAAACTTAGCATGAGAAGTTATCCAAGTCGATCTGTCAATCTGCTTACCGTTTGCATCAACAAGGCTAATGGTTTTAGTCTCATAATCTGATGGATCAGTAACAACAGTTCCATTAATTACTGGAGCGTAGGTAAACACTAGTGAATTTTCTCTTCTCTCGACCTTCTTTATATTTGGATTCGTTCCAGTCTGTTGCTCAACCCTAGCAGTCAGAGTAGCTTGATCTCCACTAAAGAAGTCATTCATCCTGTCTATGTCTATAGCCACAGTGTCTTTTCTTTGTCCCTCAATCCTAGCTTGAGTTCGGTCATAGTCCTGTTTTTTAGTCTGAACAGCGCCTCTGATGCTACTTTGAAGACTATCAAATGCCCACTCTTGAACTGTCTTCGTTTCATTACCAATAGTTAGGTTCCTTTTTACATCAGGAACTCTTCTTCCATCGTCTCCGTTAATTAATAAAATCTTTGTTGGGTCTGAGTCTGCTATCTCCTGACTCAAAGTAAAGTTATCACTGCTCACTTTGGGGTTTAGCTGAACAACAACCTGAGCCACATCTACATCATCAGTCATCATAGATTCAATTGCGTTGGCCTCTGCCTCCTTATAGTCCTTATTTAAGAATGGACTTGTTGTCTTAGCACCGGCTGCTGTAAAAAAATCATTGGTAGCAAGAATCTTAACTGCAGAACTCACTTCGCTAGTTATGTCAATTGATTGTCGTTGAGTATCTTCATCGATAGACAGAGTGTTCACGTTTATAAGCTTATCTGGATCTGTTATTACCCTTCCGTTCTCATCTTTCATAGCAATATAGCCTATGTATGTTTCTGGGTCTATATAGTATGTGCTATTATCTGAAAACAATGCTCTTTCACGACGGCTATTCTCCCACACAGTTTGCGCGGAGACTGTGCCATCGGCTAGAGCCTTATCGTTTGCAGCTCTTCTTTCTGCGTAGGTGTCCATACTTTTCTTTAAGCCTTTCGCTTGGTTAAGGATAAGCTGTCTTTTTTTAGCAAACTCTCTAGGAGTTATCTCTAAGTTTTTCATTTGATCAAAGGCGGTTTTGGTTGCTGAAGCCATTTCATCACTAGCACCAAACGCCCATTCAGCAGAAGTTTGAGGAGCATTTTCGCTAATCTTAGCTACACTGTCTAAAGTTTCTTGAGTATTTTTCTCAATTAAATCCCTTTTCTCCTGCCTCCTAACGGATTCAGCTTCTAAATCAGCGCTTAATTTCGTTCCAATACTAGCCCAATCAACATTTGCCTTTAATGGGTCTCTTCTTTTAAACTTATAAAACGATTTAGCCATATAAACTTACCTTTACTTTTTTTTAAATATATCTCTAAAGAATGAAGATGACTTACCTATATCCTTAAAAAATTGATTTCCAAAAAGTTTACTTGTGTCAAAGTCTCCCATCTGTGCAAATAAGGGGTTAAGCCGTTCGTCACCAACAAATGCATTGAGGCCCCCTGTTAATGCGGTATTGGCAGATGTGTTCGCAAGTCCGGCCGCTTCAGCATACATTGCGGCTGCATCTTGAGCCCCTTCTGCTTCAGTATCTGCAATGTTCTGTAACTTAATATTGCTCCTTTCTTCATTTAGAGCAACAGCCACATCTCTTGCATATAAGTCTTTAGCTATCTTATCTCTTTGCTGTTGATTTGCATTAATCGCTAAGGCTTGTAAGCCCCCTAAACCGCCTAGAAGACCTCTAGCTCCTGCCTGCTGAAGAGCGTCTACTCCTTGTTGTTGCTGGCTAGTTATTTCCCTTTGAGCATTTTCGTATGCCTCCATAGGAACACGCAACGCTTCCATCTCGTTTATAGAAGCAAACCCTTTAGCTTCCGCTATAGCTTTTTCTGCCGCGGTCTCAGCTTCTCCCATTAATCTTTTTTGTCTAGCAGCTTGCGCGTAGCTCATCCCTGCTCCTAGGAGTTGAGGCGCGGCTTTTAATGCTGCCTGTATAACAGCCCCTGGTATCACCATAACTTTATAATTTGAGTTAATACAAAGGTAACTAAAATCATGGATATGATTTAAATATACTAGAGCCTACGCTAAATAACTCAACATGGCTAGTATTTGTGTTTGTTAAAGTAAACTCACAGTAGTAACCTGTAACGCCTTGAGACTCCGCTTGAGGGTTTTTTACTACGAAAATAAAGTTTCCATTTGCGGGCGCAGCGCCTGTTACGTTGACAGTTATTGTCTTTCTGTCTGCAGATATAGCCGTTATAGCACCCACCTCTAGCTGAGGACTTAAGTCCTTGTATATGACATCTCCAATACTTACAATCCCGTCTACTGCAAAAGTAAATAATAAGGTATAAGTGGTTCCAGAAGGATTAGCAACCGTTGTCACTTGACCTATGCCATCTATAGACCTCATGTGAAAATTAACTGGAGATGTGTTTGCCCTTATGGAAGCATAATAAGTACCTTCTTTTAAGTCATACCAAGCTGAGTTTATAGCCCCAGTCTCTAAGTTTGTTTTAAAGGTAGCCCCCCATGGGTTATCCGCTTCTAAAGATAAAGTTTTAAATCTTTTAGACTCGGTTGGATTTACGTTAAAAACACTAGTCAACGTAGACGAAAAGGCATTTCCGTAAAAGTTATTTCTGGCTAGGTTTGTGTTGTGCCTATACAGATTGCCTTGATTGAACGTGTACAAATAACTATTCATTCCAATTATATACTCAGGTATATAAGAATAAAAAGAGGGAAACCCTTTAACTGACTCGCTATATGTTATAGTATAATCACTCATGATACACATCCTATTGTTAGTTCATACTCAGTATTTCCCGCAGGAATAATCTTAACAACCGCTTGTGTTGGGTACTTAGTTGTCTTGGGTACTGATAGTGTTCCGCTAGACGTAACGGCTCCACTAGTGGTAGTGACACCATTGTATATTACAGTAAAAGTTATATTGCTTTCAATTACTCCAATCGTGTATGTTAAAACAGAGGTATTACCACTTGCGCCCACATTTCCAAAATCTACAGTAAACTCTCTAATGACCGAATCATTTGCATTAATTTGTGCTCCACAAGGAATAATTGTTTCAGGCATATCAACCTCATTGTCTTTTACAGACAATACATACTCATTCATATAAGGGTCATAGCCACCTAGTTTTTGCCCATCAAAAGACTCAATAAACCTATCCCTAAACCAAGAACGCATACCATAGTTGGATATTACCTCTAGTTTTTCGTTAGTACCCGCACCTGTTAATTTTAAGACTGCACCTCTCTTAGCATCTGTAAAGTAACGATCAAAGCCATAGGCAGTAAAACTCTCTGGATTTAAACTAATACCATACTCTTCAATTCTTGCAATCTGATTCCCAATAACTTCAGGAATAGAGCTTATAACTCCACCAGACCCTGGAGAGCTCAAAACATTTTTAGATGCTAGAACATAGCTTATTTTATCCTCTTGAAGAACTAAAATGTCTGTTGCCCTAGAGTGAAGCTTTTGAATCGATCCAAAGTTTTGATCTAAGTCTTTAAAATTAACAAGGGATAGATTAAACTCATTTAAGTTGTTTACGTTTGTCGTTGGCTCATACACTCCGCTATATGTCAAGCTAGAGTCATTTCTTTTTTGATTATAACCCTCCGCGCTTACGCCATTGACTCGGCTTCCTATAGCTAATGGGTCTCCAGTTATTAAGTCTTCAATCTTATACCCCTCTACACCATTGCCAAATGTATATGCGTTAAAAAAGTCTAGATTAATAATGGCTGGTTGAGATCCTGTTTGCGTTTGAACATTCCCAGAATGAAACCTATTTGTAATAGAAAAACTTTGAGAGCCTTCATAAAAAATACCTTCTGCGACTCTAGGCGCTACTGTCTCAAATACTAAGAAATCAACAGTTCCCGTAATACTAAAACTTCCTTGCGCCTCAACTTTAGCAAACAAACCAGAATCTGAAAGCGCATTTCCATCTGATGTGAGTATATCTAAAACTTCAATTTCTACAAGGTTATTTAAGGGCCCCAATCCATCTACCTTACATATTAAGGTATCTCCCTTATTGAATTTTGTTTGATTCTCACCCTCCAAGGGGAGGTATATAGCGGTATCTCCACCTGTTCCGTTTTCGATTTTAGTTCTTCGTATGTAAATAGTTTCAAAATCACCTTGAGAGACTTGCAGTGCAAACTTATATCTAGATGCCCATGGTGGTGCAAGGTTGTTTATTGTAGCCTTGAGAAAATTTCTAGTTTCTGATAAGCGCACAGGGATAAACTGATTATTTGTCTCAGAGGTTAGAACAGTAGAGTTTCTCCCTTGTGCATCCATATACACTATTCCTAGCTGATAGTCTCTATTGCTATGAAGTGTTTGATTAAAATCGCTTTTTATATAACCAACAACAGGGTCTACAATTTCAGAATAGAAGGCAATTTTTTTACTACTATCTCCTTCAAGAGTATACATCATCGCAGGAACTTGAAGTTGAATTACATTAGCATTAACAACAGTAATTCCAAAAGATTGATTATTGGTTCCACTTCCGTTGGGAGCCGTTCCAATAAAAGTTCCGTTTTTATTCCATGGCGTTATAACTCCTTGAACGTCATCAAGAGGATTAGGCATTGCACAACCAAACTTATCTCCGAAAGTTAATCCTTGACACAGGTTAGCGGTATTCTGCATTGTTGTACTACCAAGAGCTGCTTGAAACGTGGTTCCTGCGGCAATCCACGCTTGTATGTTAGCATAGTTAGCATCTACGGTTATATTTATAGAAGTCCTAAAAGTGTTAAATGTAAGTGTAGGATAATTTGATTGACTACTAGTTTGTTGTTTAAATTTAAAACCAAGCTCTATTGTGACTATATCTCCAGTTTGTAAGCTTGCATTTGTAAAATCAAGCTGAGCTGCAGAGTTAGCTACTGTAAAAGTAGGACTAGTAAATCCATCATTATAGGATGTAGCGCCATTTTGAACAGAAGATAAAATTTCATCTGTACTTATTGCTGACTCGCTAACTACTTCAGTTGTATAGTTTATAAGCAACGGCTCTCCATTTGGATTTGTTATATCATACCCCTCAACATAGTTTCCATAAAAAATACGATTACTCATAACTGTCTGAGCCTTTGCTTTTAAAGGTACATTGTCAAATAATCGCAAGAGCTCGTCAGCGGACAAAGTAGTAAAAATCTTGTTATTAGAAAAATCAACCGTTTGAGTTGTATTGTCTGGCCACCCTTCCTCTTCTTTGTTAAATTTTTGAATTACATTAACTACGTTTGTATTGCTCACCTTAAAACATAAGTCTATGCCTATAACGTCAGAACCTCCCGTGTTAAAAGAAACATCGGCAGCGTTAAAAGCATTTCGCATACCAACATTTGAGTACATTTCTAATGATACATTGTATGGGAGCGGACAGAATGCCGCTTCTGAAAACTGAGATAGTGCACTGTACTGCAGATTCTCATACTTATATCGATACGCAAAAGAAATAAAGTTTGTCTCCATAAAATCATCTGATCCACTTACACTCTTTAGTGTAAATGTTGGAGAGCTAGTGGGGGCTGGTTTTAATACACTAATCTCTGCTTCAGTAAAAGAGGTAGAGTATTGTCTGTTTACATCAATAACCCTTGGTGGATTTAAGTCATCCGTAAAAAACAAGAAGTTATCTATTAAATCTACCCCTGTTATTAAAAACTTAGGGTCAAAGTTTAAAACAGATGTAGATATTAAGTGATAATTGAGGGCTTGAATGTTGGTGTTATACGACACAACCATGTCTACACCCCTAGTAGGGTCATGTACAAACCAATATAAAGTCTCTTGCGTTCCGTCCTCATAAGCGCCAATACAGACAGCGTTTGTACTTAAGCTGCTTCCGTTATACTCTAGTGTGGTTATCTTAGTATTTCCCTTTGTGTTTTCTACAGCTCCAATTGTAGTTCCTTCAGTTGAGCCTAACCTTATATTTAATGCGTCACGATACTCTCCCATTGGGAGTATTCTTTCATCGACGCTTTTATTCATGCGCCCCTCTATAAAGTTTGTCTTTATGTCCATATTACTTAATCCACTTATCTTGACCACGTAAATTCATTAGCAATCGACCAGGGTGAATGTTACTGATTCTTATTTTAGCGTTTCGCAGTAATGCTGATTTTTCTTTTCTAGCTCTGTTTACAATATACTCTTGTACATTTAATTTAGACGTTAAGATGGCGTATTTAACGTAAGCGTATACATACTCCTCAAAAAGTTTATTTACGCTAATAGAGGCAATGTCTCCACCCTCCATGCCATCGGATACATACTCAAGTATGGCAATTTTATCTAGCATACCAGAACTAAAGTTTATAACTCCAGCTTTTTTGTCTATCCTAAAAGTAGGGTTGGCGTTTGCAGTCTCGGTGTTTAGTCCAAACCTAGCTCCAATATTGTATTCAAAATACCAAGAGCCATCACAACACCATCCTTCCTTGCCATTAAAGTTAGGATTGTTTTCGTTTAGATATATGCTTTTCTTGGTTCCCTTTATTCTGTCTAAATCTAGATTAGAGTATTCAGGTTTTAAAATGTTACCATTCTCATCAAACAATATTCTACTCTCGTTATCTTGAAGGTATGCGCTTGTAGAGTTTATCTGAATGTTTTCAGTAAGAGGAAAGATAACCCCATCTCTATATAGAGACACTCTTACCCAGTTCACATAGTCAGATGGCAAGACAAATCTTAATTCATTGTCTACGCTTAATTCTAGAGCCTTAATCTCTTTGAACGCATCATAGTTTAGTTCTTGAATAGCTCGCTTGGCATGAAACAAGACTTGATATCTCTCTGCATTATTTACCAACTCATTGTTGCCAGCATATATTGCCATGAAATTATTTACAATATCAGACAGGCTAGTGTACTGATAAGATCCCCAATTTGTGTTTTCTGCGGGATTGGCTCCGTTTGTGTAATATTGAAACTGAGTTAAATATGCCATATCTTATTTTTCTGATTGAGATTCTTGTGTTAATTCACTATCTGCAAAGCGTACAACATCACCTTCTCTTATTGAAACCCCCGCATACTCTAAAATTCTCATTACTAAATTAGGCTCATCTGTAACTGGCAACTCAAAGTCTTGATAGTCTGCCGCGGACTGATTAAATACAGGCTCACCTGAGCTTAGTGTAGACCATGTCCACTTGGGGTCTAAAGGGTTTCTAATATAGTAAGAGTCTACATTGGTGGCTCCATTAATAGTTGTAGGGTACACCTCTATAATATTACCTCTCTGAACATATACCGGAAAAGCAGTAGTGGGAGCTAATAGGTTTGTTGCTATTAAGCTTCTTATCTTATTCTCTTCTACCTTCTCTATCTCTACGCCTGGTTGTCCCACTCCGACTGTGTTGTACTGAACAACATTTAAAAGATAGTAGTCTGAAGGTAAAGTGTATTTGCTTGTATTAGGGGTGGCTTGAGCTAAGGTTGCTGTCTTAGAAAAAGTAGAGATAACCTCTTCATATCCTTTGCTTATGTCAGGAAGTCCCGTGCCCGATTGACGAGCGTTTTCTTTTACCACCTGATAGTTTAGATTATAAAAATAATCCTCAAAAAGATCCAACTGCGCTTGCTTAGCAAACAAGTTAAAATCTGAGGGGGATATATATCCGTAGTTATTTTTATTTAATACCGATAGTACAGTATTCCTTACTGAGTTTATCATTTTTAAAAGGTTTTAACAAAGATAGACAAAAAAAAGAGGCCTCTTTTGAGGCCTCTAATTCGTAATAATGAGTGCAATAAATTAACCGAATACAGTCATTGTAATTGAAGTCACAGTCTGACCGCTAGGTAGAGCTACTGGTACTACAACATTTGTCCAGCTAGTCTCTGCAGCAACGACTAAAGCGTCATTGATTGCGTCAACCAAAGCTTGTGTTGAACCAACTGTTACACATCGTAGATGATGAGAAACAGACCCTGCTAGGTAAATGTCTAGGCGTGTTGCGCTAGCTCGTTCTACATAAATGCCCTCTCCACAAGGAACCAACTCAGTTCCTGCTCCTGTTACTAAAGAAATATATTTTGCCATCAGTTAAAAATGTTAGATGTTAATAAAGTACAAAGATACTCAAAAAAAAAGACCCCATCTCTGAGGTCTCTCCTTGTGTTTAGGTATTTTATTTCTGCTTTTCTAAAAGCTTAAGTGTTTCAACACCCTCGTCACTCTGCAAATATGAAGCCACAATATAAGTGGCAGACTCCCCAAAAGGAACCGTTAACATTTTTGTTTTGTTATTGGGTAAGTTAAAGTATACGTCTTTGTTTTTATTACGCATCCCTAGCAGTCCATCTTCAAAGAACTTAGCAACCTTACTCTCTAGCTCAAGCATAGGGTCGTTAAGTAAATCTAAAAACTCAAAAGGGTTCTGCTTGGCAAAGACCAACACATCTCTTTTTAACTCTGCGGTAGTCATCTTGTCAACCGAAGAGCCTAAGAGAACACGAGATATATTCTCAAGCATGTCTAGTGTTAAGCTACGAGCTGCAATCAAAGCATCTACCTCCGCGTCAAGGCTCTGAACCTCTTCTTTAGCCTCAGCCTCTTTGTTAACCTCTACAAATATATCACCAAACCCAGGGTGGTAAGATAAAAACTCTTGAAGAACAGGGTTGTCTTTAGGAACATGCAAAAAGCCATCATCAAAGATTATAGGCTCAACAATAGCAGTTCCATCTTGCTCGTCTTCAAAAGGTGATTTTTGGTTTCTAGCATATCGAAGAGGTCGATTGCTAGTCCCATCAAAATACAATAGAGGCTTACGACGAGTGTGTCGTGATGCTAGCATAAATGATAATGGTGGGGTTTTTCTTTTTAGGACATAGTTCATGTCCACGGAATTCTTATTTTTTTTCATTAGATATAATTTAATATGATTTAAAAAAAGGGGGAGAGACTAGCCCTCCCCCGTTGAGTTTATTTATCCTTCAAACAAGAAGAAGTTGTTAGCACCTAAAGTACAAACAGCACGCTCAGAAAGGTAGTTAACCTCCATTGCGTCAAGGCTACTTGTAGCAGCGCCTCCTGCAGAACCTGTGATCCAAGTCTTATATCGACGATCTTCAGTTTCTGAAGCACGATATCTAACGTGAAGGAAAGGACGCTTAGCGTTCTTACCAAGGATTTGGTCATAAACAGTAGTAGATCCAGCAGGAACTAAAAGCCCTGAAATCTTACCAGCATTTAAACCACCACGCATAGTTGGGTCGTTCAAGTATTTCCAGTCAGTCTTATAGAAGTCATAACCACGAGAAAATCCTTTGAAACCTAAGTTTAAAGCCATCTCTTCGTCATTATCAAACAATCCGTAAGAAGTACCACCTGCTCCATAAGCGTTTTGTGCAGCCAACATATCGTCAACGTCAAAACCGAACTGACGGTTTAAGAAAATAACATTCTCTTGGATAGCTCCTTGCTTGTCTAATCTTTCGATCATAGCATCAAAGTCAGCCAATGTAGTTGGATTTCCTCCAGACCAAACATTACCTCTAGCTCCCACAACGTGGAAGATACCTTCAGATCCTTTGTTTCCAACATCACCTCCAGCATCGATTGCTCCTGATCCAGCAACAGCAGGAACAGCCTCAACCATAGCAGTCTCTAGGTAATCCTCAAAACGTAGACGAGTCTCGTGCTCTGATTTCATGTACCATAGGTATCCAGAAGCACCATTCTCAGTAGTTACCTCTACCCATCCAATCTGAGCCATGTCAGAACCAGAAACAGCATACTTGTCTTTGATAATGATAGGAGAGTTCTCAAAAATTGAATCGTCAGCCTCTAAAGACTCAGTCATTCCATTTGTTCCTTTCTTAAATTCAGAACCATAGATAAAGATAGTGAACTTATCATTTGTAGTTGCAGTCATACCGTTTGCTTCATAGAAAGCAACAGTGAATTCCTTAGCAGCATAGTCTACTGCGGTTACAATAGCCTTATTAGTTGTTGAAAGAGAATTAGCGGAAAACATAATAGTCTGCCCAACTCTGATAGCGATACCTCCAGTGTTTGGATTAAGCGTATCGTTAACATCAAATGTTGCAGTGTCTGCATTAGTTAAGCCCGATTTTGGCGTAACATCAACATACTTAGTGTGAAGTCTTCCTTGCTCAGCCCATTTGATAAGGTCAGAGTTAGAAGGCATTTCAGCGCCAACCATTCTCAAGAAAGAAGCTACGGTACGGTTACCGTATCTCTCAAATTCCTTTTCATAAGTATCAGGAAGATACTGATTCAAGAAATTGAAGTTAGTAATATAATTTGTGGCAAGCGCTACGCGCTCGGCACTGGGTTGTAAGTCAAACCCGGGAACTGCATCTACAGCCATAATAATTTATTTTTAATCATTTATTTTTATTTGAACGGATCCTCAAGCCACGACCGGAGTCATTGCTTACGGACTTCACGTTAAACCCACCTTTACTAAGAGTCTGTGGCGCTTGTCTAATGTCCATGTTAATGTTCTTAGACTTTCTAGCTACATTGTCTACAGCGTCCGCCATGCCTTGTTCATAGAAGAACTTAGCTGCGCGTTCTGGGTTCATCGCCATCGCTAGGGCTTTATGGTATCCTTTGGCGTCATCAATAACACCATCTTTATTAACGTACTTTGAAATAAAGTTGTTAAGATCAGATTGAGTCTTTTTGATTTCCGCAGTTTCAGCCGGAGAGTAGACTATATCCCTATCATTAACCTTGAATTCAAAACCTTTGAATTCGTTATTGAAGTATTCGTCAGTCTTCTTTTGAAACCATTCGTACTTTTTAAGTTCATCCTCTTGGGCACTTAAAACCTTCGCTTGATATTCCTTGTAAGCATTGATTTCTTCTTGGTCTTTTGTAGAAGAGACCCCTGGGCTTGACTCAAGAGGGGCTTTGTACTTCTCTTTTTGATCCTCAAAAAAGTTCTTTGCTTTAGCAAGTTCTTTTTTCTTAGCTACCTTCTTACGCCTAATGTCTGACTCTTCATCAATCTCTTTATCATAACCGAACTCTTCTTCGATCATAAAAGAAATGTCATCACCGTCAAGGCCATCTTCTTTGTTGGCATAATATCTCGCTAAGAGAGTATTGTCGTCTAGGTCATCAAAGTCTTCATTTAGTTTCATGAAGTCATTAATGCCTCGACCTGTTTCTTTTTTATACTTTAAATAAGCCGACACATCTTCTGGTAAATCTTCAGCTTGCTCTCTTTCAGAAAACAATTGATCTACAGAGTCAATCTGCTTATCATAGCGGTTTTTAATATATGAAAGAACGTCTTCCTCTTTAAGTGAGGAACTCTCTTTTTCAGCTTCTACAACCGGAGCCTCCTTTGGTGTTTCCTTTGGAGCTTCCTTTATGGTTGCTTCTTCTGTATTCTTTTCTGAGGTCGTTTCTCCTTGAGAAATTTCCTCTTCGTGTTTGGCTAACAATTCGTTTTCAACTTCTTGAACAGACTTTGTTTGAGCCTCACCGACTTCTCTTACTTTTATTTCCATGGATTTAATTTAATTGATACAAAGTTAATAATTATTTATTTCTCTTTTTTCCGCTCGCTTTTTTTTTCTATACGCCCTCATTGCATCTCGTTTGTCCTTTCCTTTTTTCCAGGAGCCAGCAGCAAACCTCTCAGCTCTCCTTTC